>OLPS01000044.1_pt1 | contig 168228 bp, 170 predicted proteins | sample 1673071 | NCBI WGS metagenome assembly OLPS01 (sample SAMEA3136752, study PRJEB25190) | human gut metagenome | reverse complement strand
TATTGTTTCAGGAACTGTTCGGCTTTGCTGTCATCCCGCTTTTCTTCGGTCATGTATATCCGTCCGAGAGAAAAAGCTGAATAAGCGTTGCCTTTCTCTGCAGACTTGATAAAGAGCTGTTCTGCTTCATCTATGCGATCCTGAGAGAGATAGAGCTTGCCAAGAGCATACTCACCAATACCAAACTCATCATCAGACCCTGCAAGGTATTGTTTCAGGAACTGTTCGGCTTTGCTGTCATCCCGCTTTTCTTCGGTCATGTATATCCGTCCGAGAGAAAAAGCTGAATAAGCGTTGCCTTTCTCTGCAGACTTGATAAAAAGCTGTTCTGCTTCGTCAATTCGGTCCTGAGCAAGACGCAGCTTACCGAGCTGGTACTGAGCCTGATTGTTTCCATTGTCAGCAGACTCCAGGAGGTATTTTTCCGCCTTTGCCAGGTCAACATCTGTTCCTTTTCCCTTTAGATACATAGTACCTAGTCGATAGCTTATACTGTCCTCGTGACTTTTCTCATATATCGCAGTAAATCCAGTGAGTGCCTGAGTGTAGTGCTGCGCCGCTTTCTGTTCATCAGCTTTAACACCCTGTCCAAGCTCATACGCTTGTCCGAGGGCGTAGCTTGCAAAAGGCATATCACCTTTGCAAGCAAGAGCTTTCTCATAATAGCTGACTGCCATGGTCATATCCACTTCCACACCAGAGCCAAACTTATACATATTGCCCAGAGAGAAGTATGCAAATCTGTTCTCGCCTGCTTTTTCATAGTATTCTCTTGCGGCTTTATAGTCCTGCACCGTGCCAAGTCCCTTGTCATACATCTTACCGACCCTGTAGCATATGTAGGAATGCTGCCAGCTTGGAAGCTGTTTGTTCGATAGCTTCTCAAAACCATCAAGCGCCTCAATGTAGTTCTGTTCGCTGAGTGGGGAGAGATCGTAATTTTCATCTGACATTATGTGATAGAGTTTGCCGAGGTCATAAGTTGCAAGAACGTTTCCACTATCGCTTTCCTGGGCAAGTAATTCAAGCGCTGCAGGCAGGTCTTTTGGTAACTCCTTGCCGTCGGCTGTTCGAGAGCCGTACATGAGATCAAGCGCCTGCTTGTATCTGTCTGACCATTCAATTCTGAGCTGTGATTTCGTTTCTTTTTCGGAAAGATGAAATTCCTGCGGATATGGATACAGGTCAGCTTCAGGAATAGGAGGCTCGTCAAACCACATTTCATTTTCGGAAGGATGAGCGTCCATAGAGGCATACAGTGAATTGTAATATTCCTCGTCAAGGCTGTTTGGCTGCGAATATTCTGGCATATCCATTATGATGCCTGTATCTTCATCGTACTGTGGTGGCAGAAACTGTTCGCCGTTTTCATTTTCGGAAGGATGAGCGTCCATAGAGGCATACAGCGAATTGTAATATTCCTCGTCAAAGCTGTTTGGCTGCGAATATTCTGGCATATCCATTATGATGCCTGTATCTTCATCGTACTGTGGCGGCAGAAACTGTTCGCTGTTTTCATTTTCGGAAGGATGAGCCTGCGGCAGGGCAGAAGCACGGAGCTGTTCGGCAAGGGGTGCAAGATCATCGAGAAGCTGGTTGCCAAGCTCCTTATGAAAATCTTCAAGTCTGTTCGGCTTGAAGGTAGCGTACAGATGACGCTCGCCCTCGCCGTAGATCTTTCGGAGATATTCTGTTCTGCTGTCAAGCATATCGTTGTACTGCTTCCAGAGGGAGCTGAGCTGTGGATCCGAGGCTATAACTGCGTCAACCGTTTTGTCTATATCGTCACGATATGCTCTCATCTTTGGTCTGCCGTATTGCCAACCACCTTCAGAGGGCAGCTTGTCGGCAAGTCTGATAAGCTGTTCAGCACAACCGCCGTATCCTGATGATAAAGCTGGTTTGATAGACTCCCTTTCAAGCTCGGTGAGCTGCCTGGAATAATCACTGCCAAGGACTCTGTTCACGATCTTTGACTTGAGCTTATCGAATGCTTTGACCTCGATACAATCCTTATCACGATATACCTTACAGCGGTCCTCACGCCGCTCGTATTCGCATATGGAGAAATGTATGTGAATGTTATCAGTATTGGTATGTATCGCTCCTGTCCAATACACGTTGTCATTGTCGAGCTTATTGGACGTTGATATCATGGCGTTGATACCCTCACGACCTAACTCCTTTATCCCATGGACATCAAGCTTGCCGTCGCTCGTCATTAACCCGTTCTCTATGAGAAAGTTGTTATCAAAGGATACAACACCGTAATACTTAGGGCAGCCTGCGTCACGGCTCACTGTTTCGAGCTGACGGTATTTTTCTTTGTCACTTTCAGTTAGAAGGTCAGACTGTGCATTGAATAGTCCGTCTGATTTTTCTGAGTTTGACATATAGTCGATGAAGTCCTTGTATTCGTCATTGAGGTGACGGGTCTTATCAAAGGCTTCTGGACGATCCATGTATTCCAGAAAGTCGTAGCCGCCTATTGCCCAATCATAGGTGAAACCCAGTGAGAATACTACTGCAGGTGTTGACATAAGACATCTCCCTATTTCTTATTGATCGCTTCAAGTCTGTTCTTCAACTGCTTCTGATGAAATTCGTTCTTGCTCTCCTCCATCCAGCGGCAGGGGAGATCTTCAGCTGAAAAGTAACCCTCGTCATCTGTGAACTGCATTTTCTCAATGAATGAGTTGAGCATATTCAGCAGGTGAAAATTCTGTTCCTGTATCTTGACGATCCTCCGCCGGATCTCCACGATCTCATCTGGATGTTCGGGCTTGTTCCGTGCAGCGTACTCCTCGATCGCCCACTTGACTATCTTCGACTCTGTGGTATCATTTTTCTCAGCCAGCTCTTTCAAAAGCTGGTTGCACTCTTCGGTGATAGCTATTGTTTTCTTCATTCTTTTTACCCTCTTTCTTGTTTCCATATTTGTGCAATTTTGGTACCAAGACCACTCCAAGACCCAGTGAAAGACACAAGAGCATAAAGGTATGCCCCAGCAACCGTTGGAAAGCTCGGTAGTACCGAGCTTTATCCGTCCTGAAAGTGGGGTATTTTTGCACTTTTTTCTGTACAATGCCATACGCTTTCTGTACGTTGCCATAACTTTTCTGTACAATGCCATACAAATTCTGTAGCTTGCCATACGCTTTCTGTACGTTGCCATAACGTTTCTGTATAATGCCATACAGCATTTTCTCACTTTCTTTCCGAAAAACAAAAGAAAAGCACCTTAAATTCTATATTTTTTATCATTTTATTTGGTTTCTTTTTCGGTGATCTCAGAGTAGAATATCGCACGTATATCATTCATTGTTCTGAGCATATCCTGCATTAGGATCTCATTTTTCTGTAGTAAATGCTCTGCGTTTTTCTTCTGTTCGTCAATGCTTCCCTTGCATATTTCACGCATAACAGGCGGAAAAGCCCGAAGGAAAAACTTGTTTTCTGAGGCGAGATACATTGAAATGACATAGGTTATAAACTGGTTGCGTGAAGTAAATCCCTCCTCTTTTATGACCTCATCCATTTGTTTGACAAGCTGTTCGTCGGTTATTCTTATCTTCATTTCCATTGACTTTTACCTACCATATAGGCTGAATATCATTGGCGCAAATTCGGTAAGAGCCGTCATGCCATATTCTTAATTCGCCTGTTACTTTTACTGATACGCCTGTTGTAAGATTTGCTCTTGCGTTAGTTGCATTCTTATTGTCACATACATAAACCATAAATTCATCATAAATAATACGTCTATCCTGCTGAGCAGGACGTGGAACTTTTATCATAAATGTAAGCGCATAGCTTGAATTTGGTACTTCTGTGATATTGCTTGAAAGAAAGCCCTTTACTGTGATCTTGTTGTTTTTATTGGTGAAAGCCATTGTTTTTTACCTCCATTTTTATTGTAAATATTTTGCGGCATATTCATATTCTGTGCCGAATTTCTTTACTGTTTTCCAACCCTTTGTTCTGACTCTGAAAAGCTTTGGTGCGGTATAGAGAAAGAAAAAGTGTTCGTATGTGTATGGATTTACGCTTATAGGGAATGTGCCGTTGAGAACGTTAGCAGCCTTTTCTCCCTTTATATCAACGCAATCCTCGGTGCTGACATTTGCTTTGTAGATCAGCATTACGTTTTTTCCGTCATTTGAAACATCACACATAACAATGTCGCTGTATGAAACAATAAGAGTTCTTCGTGGATATTTGTTCATATTATCAAGAGAAGTGATCTCAATATATGTTTCATATGCAGAAATTTCAACTCCTGTTCGTCTTGCGCTGAGTAGAGATCTCATTATAAGCAGGGATATTACGATCAAGATAACGCCTGCAAACATTGCTATAGTGGATATCTTTTCCGAAGGAAAAATATCAGACAAGGGGATAATAATGAAGCCTGCACACAACAGTATGAAAGCTTTTGTTCTTGCCGACGGCAGATTTTCAGGACAACCCGACAGTGTTTCAGCTTCATATTTTTCTCGCTCATCTTTTAGTGGATATTCAAAAAACAGTTCTTCATTCATTGCATTTACCTCTATTCTACAGTTATCATACAGCTTGCGGATACTGCTCTGTTATCCTCAGCTCTTGCCGTTATTATTGCTTTTCCTTTTGCTTTTGCGGTAACTCTGCCACTGCTGTCTACCTCTGCAATATCTGTTCGGTTGGACTCCCAGATTATATTTCCCACAGCATTTGAGGGCGAAATGACCGCAGTAAGCGTTGTGCTTTCGCCTACATTAAGCCTAACATCATTGTTGCTATAGCTGCTTTCAAGTCTTAGCCCCTTTATCTCAGGGGGTACATAAGCGGTAGTTGTTGTAGCTGTTGTTTGCCTTTGAGTTTGTCTCTCAGTCTGTCTTTGAGTTTGCTGTGGCTCGGTATAGTAGTCATTATCTTCATACCGTCTAGGCTCTGTTGTGTATACATATGGCTTGTCGATCTGCTGTTCATTATGATCTTGATTACTCTTTACAGCCACATTGGTTTTCTTTTTGGAAGTGCTTTCATGTGAATTTTTAGACGCTGTGCTTGTTGTGGTTGCAGGCTCAGAACTCTCTGTTGTCATTGGAGTAGTAGTTGTTGTAATAACAAACGTGCCACTTGGATCTATGACCTTATCAGCCGCAGAGCTTTCTTCAGTGGCAGTTACAGGTGCTTGAGTTGTATATGTTTTATACTCATTTTTAGTCATTTTGAGCATATCTTGTACATCTATCTGCACATAGCTGTCATACTTTTTTCCCTCATGAAAAGCACCTTTGACTACATCACCAAAGTCATCATAGGTATCTTGATCGTAATAATCAGGCTCTTTTGATATAAAATTGACCTTGATATAATAAAGATCCTTGTCAAAATCGGTGCAGGTAACAAGCTGTTCTTCGTCTGAATTGTCCTGTGTCTTGTATGTAAGCTTGCTGTTAAGTTCGTCTTTAAGCGAATAAGTTATCGAGTATATCTCAGGAATACTGTTTGTGGGAGAGCCGACCATAGCCTTATATTTGAATGTGAATACTATCTCATTGGTGTCTGTAAAGTAAATGCAGTTGTTTATCTTTACCGCATAGCCACCCACCGAAAGAGAATTATCATAGTCAACAGAGCTGCTTTCACGTTCCTTTGTGCCCTTGAACGCAAGAATAATGCCAATAACAATCATGGTAAATACTATAAAGATACCGTATATGATATTTGAACTCTTAGCATTTGTCACATTTACCACGCTCCTTTTCGTTTGCCTATGTATTCTTTTATGAGCCTGTCAACAGCCATAAATACTATCTGATATAGCGTGTCGCTGTCTGTAGGTTTATACCCAAGCATATCGAAAACTTCATTTGTGAATGCTTTATGGAAGTATTCACTTTGCTGCATTATAAGCTCACCGTATTCTTCGTCAGAATATTCGTGATAAAGTTCTTCAAAGATCCTGTGTACTATCTCCTCGCTGTCACGTGAGTTTCCTATATAAAGCATGGTTGCGTCATCAACATAGCGCTTGCAGTGAAGTTTGTTTCGTCCTGATCCCAGCGACAAGAGCAGCTCACCAGGCTCAAATTCAGCCGTTGAATTAAGCTCTGATACTGTAAACTGAGGGAAAAATTCGTGCAGAGAAGCTGCAGTATTTGCTGATTGTTTAAATATGAATTTGTATTGTACGAGCTGGAATATGACTCTGATTTTCTCTGCTCCCTCAGAGTTTCCTGTGGGATTGTAGTCGCTTATAGACTGTGAAGCAAACCATAGAGAAGCGTCATATTTTCTTGTTCGGCGGACAAGCTTATCAATAAAGTCTGTGACCTGCGGATTTTTGGCATTGATAAATCTGTGAGCCTCGTCTATAAGAGATACAACATAACGTCTGTCATATGGATTGGTTATATTGTTATTGTATTCAACATTCTTACAAGTCTCAGACCACATAAGGGTTAGAATATTGAAAAGCTGAGCATTATAGATACGCTCGTCCATTTCCGAAAGAGCCTTTACGTCAAAGACTATAACATTTGAGTTTTCGATATTCACGTTAGAATATCCGTTAAACATTGATGAGTAAATGCCCTCTGCAAGCTGCTTTACTATGACTTCAAGTGCTTCATAAATATCTATCTTTCTTGGCGTGAGCGCCTTGTATGAGCGATCACTATTGTATAGCTTGCTGCGTATAGTTGCAAGGAGATCAGAGAAAATAGGAAAGTCCTCTGGCAAAAGAGTAGATACATCAGTGCTTTGTGTTATGCCCTTTTTGGCGAACGTTTCTTGTATAACATCTTTAAGCTCCTCGGCTTCCATTTCGCCAAGAGAGGGTGCATACTGATAGAAAAATGTTATTATTCGTGAAAGCTCTGAAGCATAATTTGTTTCGTTGCTTGCGTCATCTTCTCGTGATGAGTCTATTGTTTTTCTCAGTTGAAGTACATTCAGCGTTGAATTTTTGTTGAGCCTTATCACCTGTCCACCGAACATTTCTGCGAGTGTGCGATACTCAGACTCAATGTCAAGTATCATTATCTTGTTGCCCAGGGAAACATAATCACGGGCTAATGACTTTAGAGTAGCTGATTTACCAGAGCCTTTTACTCCTATGAACATCATATCGTATGATTGTCTGTATGAGTCACGGGCAAAGAAATCTATGCTTACAAGACCGCCTGTTACCGTCTTTCCGAAAATAAAAGATCTGTCATCAAGATGCTGCTGATAGTAGAAAGGATACTGCATTTTATATGTATCATGAAGCGGAAAAGGCGTGTTCGCAATGTTGTCGTGCCTTATAAGATCAATGTATTCGTCTGCCATTTCGTTATATGGGATAAAGCAGGATATACCCTCGTCCTCAAGCATTTTTGAGATGTTCGTACATTTGTCGTTGAGCTTTTCAAGGGTAGGCTCAGACAAAATGATACGCATTGTTATATACATCATCTGTTCGTTATCATTTACTATAGCCTCACGGATCGCTGTAAGCTTATTAAGCTCTGTCTGTGTATCAAGATCTTCACTATCTGTTCTGTTTATTGTAAATCGTCCTTTTAGTTCTTTCATACTGTTGTTAAGCTCTTTAAGTACCAGCGTTTTGTTCTTGTAATCAACGTCAAGCATTACTGTTATGCCCTCAAGACGCTGTATAAGACTTGCGATCTCAAGATTTTTTATAGTAGCAGGGTAGTCATTTACAATAAGCGTTGTGACATAGTTGTTGTCGATTTGAGCATATCCTTGGTGTCTGATATATTCAAGTGGATGAATGGACTTTACACTGCAAGACGGTGTGTCAGAGCAGCAAAGGTGCTTGCGGAAAAGGTAGAGTATCTCAGGCTTTGAGCATATTTTAACAGATGTATCTGTCATATGTGATATGTACTTCTGGCAGGCTTTCGCAAGCATTTCTTCTTGATTTTCCTTGGCATATACTATGAGATATGCTAATCTGTCACGCTGCTGTTCGGCTGCGTTCTTTAAAGTCTGGATCTGTTTTTCTATAAAGACCTTTGGAAAACCAGTTGTTCTGTTCTTTTTATATTCAAGATAATCAAGCTGAGGCGTAAGGTCTGGGTGTTTATCTGAGAATATATATTTGTGCGGCAACGACAGAGCATTTGTAGCTTTTGCAAAGTTGTTGCAGACGGCATAGATATCATCTGTAGAATAATGAAAAATGTCTATGCCTGATATCTGCATAACGCAGGCAAGCTCTGTCTTTTTGTTTCGGTAGGAAAGCTTTATAATGCCATTGCCACAGTATTCCTTTATATCAGCAAGATAGTCAAGGCATTGTGAATAGCTTATTTTATTTTTGCTTTTTGGCATTTCGTTCAGCCTCTCTTTCCTTGTATGTGCGGTATTCTTCTGTTTCAGTTCCGTATAATTTTTTAGGCTCAAAGAAGTTTAATACAAAAAGTATAAGACCTTTTGCAAAGGTGATCCTAGGGTTTGACGGAGATCTTCCAGACAAAACAAGTGATATTGCAACGAATATGAGTGACATTATGATCTGTAACCATGCGTTGCTGATCGTTTCCTGACATATTGAGAATGAAACAAAACCGACCATTATCGCTATTCCTATGCGCTGTAGTGACAGCCCGAAAAAGAATTTTATATCGGCTTTGGTTGACTTAGGTACTGTTCCCATATTTTATTTTTCCTTTCTATCGTTAGGTTTTGCCATATCAAAAGCATGACCCTTTGGAGCTTCTGCCGTGTTCGTATTGGCATTGCTTGTTGGTGTATCTGACTCTGCATTACTGCTTGGCAAATTTGAAGAAGCAGTTTTTTGTTCTTCAGAAGTGCTTTGCTCAGGTGCGGAAGCTGTTTGGCTTTCTGTATTGATATTTGCAGTTGCTGAGCTTGAATTACTGCTGTTCGGGCTTGTGCTTCCTGCACTGCTATTCTGATTATTGCTGTTTGACTGACTTCCAGCCCTGTCGGCTGCTTTAGGGTAAACAGCTGCCGCTTTTGCTCCATTTAATGCGCCGCCTGCCTTATATCCGTTTGCTGTTCCTGTAACGCCTCCTTTTAATGCTCCTCCAACAGCAGCAAAAGCTGTGTAGGCTTTTCCATGACCTCCGCTTTGAGCATCTTTTATAGACGAATATGCACCTGTAGCAAAGCCCGAAGCTGCTCCTGCTGCCGCACCGGCAGCACCTCCTGCAACTCCACCTACAGCGGAACCGCCCATCATTGCTCCTCTTGCGACCGATGACATTGCGTACAATGTTCCCATACTGTTTTTATTTCCTGCGTCAATACCCAGAACTCTTGTGATGAAATCAGGACAAGTTATAACGCCTTTTGCAAAACAAGCTATAAGGATAAGCTGTGTTATGTAATTAAGACTGCTCATGTTATGAATAATAAGTATGGATTTTATGTACACCTTAAGCATAAAGGCGACCAGAATGAAGATAACATATGATGATACAAGATTTTGCACCACCATTTTTGTTCTGCCTGAATTAGTAACGCCTGTTGCAGCGATAGCACCTGCAAGAAGCTGAGTTATGATAATATCAAATAACATTGTTCCAAGCTTGAAAGTTGCAAAGATAATGGCAACTGCAACTGTTAAAAGAAATATCAGTGAAAACCAGAAATCGTAGTTATATCTGTAGATATGCTCGGCACCTTCTCCTACTGTAAGCGACTGGATTATCTTGTCTGTTGTGTCAAGATCGTCATATTCCCGCTGGGTCATTATATCTTCAAACTGATAAGATGCGTCTACATTGCTTTGATTTGAACGGCTTAGTCTTTGATTATATACTCTGTTTCGTTCTCGAATAATGTTATCTCTGAGAAGATTGAATGCTGACTCAATGTCACGTGCTGACCGCACGCTTTCGGTAAGTCCTGCCTCTCTGACATCTGCCTGATAAGCCATGTTCCAAAGTATGCTCGTTCTATATGCCGCAATGGTAGTTGTCTTTTCCTCATAAATAGGCTGTCCGCTTGAGCTTACACCAGTGACAGCCTGATAGGTGAACACAACTCCACCGTCAAGCTCCTCATTAAGGGACATACGATCCATGACCTGATTAAAAAATCTGTATTCATAACCAACGTCCATAAGTTCCGCCATATCATCATAGGTCAGATCTTCATATCGTCTTTGCGATGATTCCTCAGCGGATATATCAACTACCTCTTTGTTCCAGCCAGAGCCGCCATGCTGATTTATATTCAGATCATAGACGCTGTTCGGTAATGGATCAGTTTCATTGTAATAACTCAGCTTATTATTGATCGCACTTTTAGTCATATCAATAATATTTTCCTGAAGAAGTATATCACCAAGAGTGTATGTGAAATCTGAGTCGCCTTGTGCTTCGTTATATTCGATATTGTTTATATCAGCAAGTCCCGCTCTTTTCATGCTCGTAAGCTCTGAAAGCAGGGCTGGAAGTGCAACTATAAGTGCCGCTGAAAGAATTATGCTTTTAAGAAAATCGTTTACCCTTATTTTTTCGGGCATAAACATTACTCCAGCCGCTCCAATCAGCAGGAATATGGTGAATATTACGGAAACGAGCTTGTTTGTATCTGACATTCCTGTTATCTGATTAAAGAGGTGCATAACATTAAAGTGCAGCACCTGATTGAATGCCTGTTCGCACCAATCTATAAGCTTTGCTATACAACTAAGTATGGCAAACCCCAGACTTCTAAAAATATCTTTCCAGTAGGTCGCCTTGCTTATATGCTTGACTACATCAAGGGGCAGGTTTTCGTAGTCCACATCTACAGCACAGACGGCTATCGGTATGAAAATCGAAAACAAAAATACTGTAAATGCTGAAAACAAAAGCTTGTGCTTTTTTGAGGTTTTTATCTCCATGATTATCTCCTTTCGTTTCGGTATTCTGCAATGACATATTAATCATATAGCATTGCAGAACACCGAATTGGTGTCCTGTTCGTGTTATGCAAACATTCCTGCAACTATACCTGCGCCATAGCAGCCGATAGCGATACCGACAAGTATTCCACCGCCTGTTGACTTGAGCTTGTCCACCCAGTTACGTCCGCCTGAGATGACCATGATAGCGAGTACGATCACCGCAATAGTTGCAACTGTTTTCAAACCTTTCTGCAGGTTTGTTGCAAAGTTATCACCAAATGTGAAAAAGTTTGTCCAGCCGTCATTGTCGGCTGCAAAGGCATTTACAGAGCAAAATGCCGCAAGGATCGCAGTTGTTATAGCTGCCGAGATGTTTTTAGTGATCTTTTTTACTTTCATAAGATAACTCCTTTTCTTTTCAGCGTGTTTTACGCTGCTTATTATATGAAGCCGACATCTGACGGCTTACACTCTTCCTGTGTTCTGTGACTTTGCACAGATATTCGTTGTAGTCCTTTCCGCAGTTTTCAGGCACTGCATAGATATTGACCTTGTACCCTTGTACGGAATATTTCTCAAGATATTTTGCAGAAGCTGTTCGCCCTGCCTCGTCTCGATCCAGACAAAAAGATATTTCTTTTATTTTCGGATGAGTCGTCAGATATGTACTTAGGGCAACATCAGATGTTCCGCCAAGAGCAAGCCTTGTGTGCCGTTTCCAACTGCTTTTCCAATCAGCTATGCCCATATCCTTTGAACGCTGCATATTGAGCGTTGCATGGCTGAGAGCGTCTATAGGAGCTTCAAATACAAAGAGATGTGTTTCGCAGGTGCCGTCCATGCGAAAACCGTACATTTTGTTTGAGCCGCTTGCTTCGCCCTTGTATGGCTGTCCATTTTCGGGAGTATATGTTCCTCTGAGCATTGCATATTTAGGCTGACCATTGTCATTTTTTCCGACAAACACACAATTTCCACGCTTATCTTCATAGAGCAACTCGTTTTTCACGCAGTAGTTTATCACTTCAAGGTCTATGCAGCGCTTTTTCATTAGGTAGGCATATACACGGGAGTATTTGCCTTCTGTCCTTTCAGGCAGCTTTATTTCCTTTGGCTTTTGAGGCTGTTCGTCATTCCGAAAAGCATAGTCGCTCTGCGTATACTTTCCTTGTGTTAGCGACGTTATTGCCTGCTGCCATGAGTAGCCTTCGCTTTTCATGAGAAAGTCAATGCAGTTAGCTCCGCTTATGTTTTGACTATACCACGTCCAACCTTTTCCGTCTTTAAAAACTCTCAGTGAGTCGTGTTCTTTACATTTCCACTCACTGCCGCACTTTTCAAAGCTGAAGCCTGTAACAGAGGAGATAACTTCGCAGGATGACATATTTCGTGCGTCACGTATCTGTTCGTCAGAAAAGCGTGTCCCTGGTACAAAGACGTTCATATGTGATTACCCCCTCGCTGTTCATAGTGTCTGAGTATCATTTGCTGTTCTTCTTCTGACAGCAGAGCTATAGGCTTCGGCTCTGCGTCAGGAAGATGTTCGCCTAAAATATAAATGCTGCTGTCTGAGTCCTGGTAAAAAAGCTTACCTGGGTGATCTGACAACAGCATTATTATCTTTCCACAGCAAAAATCAACGACCTTGTTGTTTACTGGCGGTGATGACGCCTTTTCATTTTTATACACGGTTTATCCCTCCTATCTGTTCATTCCTTTATCTTTGTTTATGCCATTATTGCGGTAGAGCTTCACCTGCGGCACTGGCTGCTGAAGCGTCTGCATTGCCGTCAATTCTGGTATAAGCTTTTTATTTGTGTAGTCAAGATCTGTGCAGCGATCAAGAAACGGTCCGAAGGTAGATACTATCGTAACATTATCTGGAGTCAGAATACTTATATTCTGTTGTGTGACATTTGCTTTGTAAATAGCAGCCGCAACATTCTTCGGACTGTTTTGTATAGCATATTCATTGCCACCCATAACGGCTTTTACATACGGAGCGTTCTCAATTCTCATTATCATCACCTGCTTTTAGAAGGTCGTTTACATCTTGTCTGAAACTGCCTGGCTTTTTGTATTGAGTCTGCATATGCGTTATCAAGATAACCTGTATCGATTCCATGCTGTTTACAGCCTCGTTTTATCCCATCGAGATATGCTTGCGTTGGTGGAGATATAGCGAAATCAGGCTTATTCATTATGTAGACCAATGAGGCTCGCTCTACGCCGCCGACCTTTACATTAACAAGCTCTTTTCGGTAGTATGACGGATATCCCTCATATCTGTCGAGGTTTCTCCAATCCTGAGGAGCGATCTCCCACAAAACAACGGGGACCTTTGTGCCTTTGTCCTTAACTATAGTTGCGTGCTGATTAAATTGGAGCCTGTAGTCCTCAATGTAGCTTGTTGATATTACCTTTGAATTAGGACATCTGTATTTCATCTGTTCGAGATCCATGTTACTTCCATAGGCACAATAAAGGTTGCCGATCTGTTCTCTTAACTCAATTTCTTTCAATGCCTGTTCAAAGCGGTCAGCCGTTTTGTATTCCTTGACCATATCCATTATTTCAAACGCTTCAAGGTCATTATCGTTGAAATATTGCTGATACATAGCGCCCATTCTGAAAGCATTTACTGCTATATCATCATTGTTGCTTATGCTGTCAAGGTATTCACGGTTAAACAGTGAGATACTGCTGTTGTCACGCTCTATACGCTCAGAGACCATTTCCTCTGCTTTTTCATATGCCTGTTCGAGATATTCCAATGGTAAGCCATTTTCTATATATCCGTTTTCTATTCGCTGATAATATTCCTCTGTTGGCGTGTTGTAGTCCTTTGAATTGACCATGACATATGCCATGCCAGAAACGATTTTGTCCTGGCATTTCACATCAACAGCTATTTTCTTGTATTTGTGAGGATAGCCCTCAAACTTATCAAGTGATCTTTCGTCCGAAGAAGAAAGCTTCCAGAGCAGGGCAGGGGCTTCTTCACCTTTCTTTTTTTGGAGCGTTGCCACCTTATTGAATGACAGCTCATAGTCCTGCACCATGCCTGTTGCATATATCTCAGCGTCGGGACAGCGAAACATCATCTGTTCAGTATTGATATTGCTTCCGTAAGCTACATATATCTTATACTCCTCGTTCTTTTTCGGCTGTTCTTTTGGTGTATTATCAGGGGAAAAGAAAAGCTTCATCAGCTCGTCATATTCTTCATCAGTAATCATATTATCCCTCCTTGACCCTACCACGTGTGGTAGGACATTTTATCTGCTTCTGTTTGGAGTGTTTCTTCGTCTTGCAGGCTGTGAAACAGTGTTTTCTGCTTCTCTTGCTTGTTGTGTCTGCCGTGTGGAAAGCAGATCTTCAATAGAGTTTTCCTGTCCATTGTGACTGATACCAAGGACAGAGAATATGTTATTTCGCTCGTCTGGAGTAACACTTTCATCATCACGGACGTTTTCAAGCAGCATAACTATCCTTTCTCTTAGGGTAAAAGAATTATCATTTCTGACCTCACGATCTGGAGAATGGATGATACTGCTTATTGTTATTGTCTCAGGCTCAGGCGAGGCGGCTCTCATATCGTTTAGACGTTGGGCGATTTGCTGTGCCTGCTGTTCTCTTATCCGCCGTCGCTCCATAGCTGCCGCCTTATCTTTCCAATCTTTTGCGCCCTCAAGGTTTTCCAGAAGATATTTTCTCGGCACTTTAAATTCATCCCCATTAAGCCCTATGCGTATGAGCCATGTGCGGAAAGTGTAACATTCGTTAATTGATTGAGTTTTATGTACAGCGGCACTGCGTTGATTAAGAGCCTGGGCGGTGACAGCCTGCGCAAACCTCACATATGTGCGGACTTTGCCTGCATTGGTAGTTGAGTTGAAACAGCGAAACTCAACTGTTCCTTTTGTGAAATATGCGTGAAGATTGAGCGCTCTGTAACGAGAGCGGTTATAGTGGGCATTACGGCGTTCATATCCGTCGGTGTTTCGGTACCAGATATCTGCTAGTGCTTCTTTTGTTTTCGGTTTGGCGGCATTAAGCCGACGTATATAGTCCTCATCAGATTTGCGGCACCATTGCATTGCACGGCTTGCTGGGACCTTTAGAGCGTGGTAAAGGATATCTTCTTTCTGATACATGATGTTAGACAGACGAGTGAGTGACTTGGCGTCCTGCCTTTCTGCCCCTATATGCACGTGCAAGCCACAGCTTTCGTTTACTCTCATTCCCGCTTTTCTTAGGTCACGAACTATCTGCTGAAGATCGTCCATATCCTTATCAGACTTCAGTATAGGTGTAACAAGCTCACAACGGTATTCATCCATGTTATATGTTTCAGATCTGTTCTTCCTAACTGGGTCTATTGAGGCGTCACGCATTACTTTCCATTCACGACCTGTGTCATCAGATATCTTTCGTGTGTAATAGCAAGAGTAATCTGGGTCGGACGAGTAGGTGTCAAAATGTTCAGCGACAACCTGTGCAGCTCTTTCTCGTGTTATACCTGTAAACTCGATCTCTACACCAAAGGTTTGATCCTTTAAATCAATAGCCATGCTCTCACTCCTTTATTATTTCTGAGATATGAAAACTATAATGAAAATCAAAATACTCTGTTGTTCCAGTATCGGTATTTGTCCAAGTGCCTGTGAAAGTCACGGTGCTGTTCGGCGTTGCGTTACCATATCCTATGGACACTGCACCACTTACATCTGTTCCGCTTGTGGCTTCAAAACTGTCTTTATTGCATACCGAAGTAACATCCATATCATCGATCGTAACGGATAATATATCGTATTGGGCATTGCAATTACAGTTTTCCACTGTATATGACATTGATAAGCCGTTGCTGTCATTGCTCTCTAGTTTGAAATAAATAGGAATAGGCGGCAGGGTAGTATTGGCTGAGGGAATGTGGTATACCTTTGGCTTTTTAGTAATTTCATTTGTTTCCGCTTGCGGTGCTGTGATCTGAGGCGGTTCTGTAGTTGTCGCTGGTGCAGCAGTTGTGACATCTTCAATACTGTTTGTATCTTCTGGTGATGATCCACTATCATCAGAGGCAACTGAAGAAGAAATGTCATTTGCAAATTTGCCGACATAACTATCTTTCGGACTATCTGAAGAAGATGAGTCTGAGCTGCCACAGCCTGACAACAGCAGGGCAGTTACCGCTGCAAGTATCACTGTTCTTTTCATGATCTTTCCTCCTTGAGCTGATCCAAAAGCTTATAGTAATCTCTTATAGGCTTTGGCACATACTTAATAAAGGCTTTGCTGGCTGCCTTTTCAGCCCCCTGCTGGATAAGCTGTTCGAGGCTTTCTTCTGTTTCGGCTTTCGTCATATACAGTTTTATCGCCTTTGCCATTTCATCATTGATCTCAACTGTTACTCTCATGATTTTCCTCCTTTTTTTATTTTTCAAGAATATTTAAGAGCCGTTCCAAAAGCTCCTTGTTTTTTCCTGTGTCTGTCATATCCATGATGTTGAGTGCATATCTTACGCCCTCAACAAAGCCCAAATCGTGTGCGTCATCAATGACATTCGCTTGCAGTTCATATTCTTCCTCTTGAAGCTGAATTAATCTCTCTTTCCGCTCTTTGTAGGTTTTCACCCAATGTGTCTGAGCATTGTCTGTTTCATAATCATTTTGAAAGTTTATCATTATCTCTTCCAAAATATCGAATTTGCTTTTCTTTGGCATTTCAGTATTCATGGTGTTTCTCCTTTCGGGTATAAAAAAAGACACTCAACATTACTGATGAGTGTCCGATATGCTTTGTTATGTTATAATTTAAGTGACGATTGTTTATACTCAGGTGAGTTTTTGATCTTTTCTACTATATAATATGGTATATTAGGTATCTCTGAATAAGTCGTTTTATCTGATATATCAAAGTAAATAAGCTCTGATTTGCGTTTAGGAGCTTGTTCCTTTGCTGGAAAACGGTAAACATTTTCTACTTGTTTGTAATTTTTATTGTTCTTGGCTATTTCCAATTTGCATGGCACGCCTAATATATTGCGAAGTTTGAATTTGGATAATTCAGTCGCTGTAAAAGGTCTGCCTCGCCAAGACTCTAGGTGCAGACGTAGTTCTGCCTTCTCGTAATAAGAATAGGTATAATCTCTTGAAAAAGTTTTTATTTTTTCGTTTTCAGTTATCTCCCACAATATAGTTACTTTTGGTAGTGGTCTATTAAAAGATTGATGTTTGCCAGTAAAAATAACACCTATACATACAGCGTTATGTATTCCTTGTGATAAACTGCTCATAGTAAGTATTCCCCTTATATTTAGTATATTGACTAAATTATACAATACTTACTGCATTGTTGTCAAGTTCTTTAAAAAGCGGTATCACCCTCATATAGATCATTCTCAGAGCTGTCATCAACGATAACATTTCCGTCAATGTCAAACTCAACGCATTCGTCATGATTGTTGTCCCAAATTAAAACAATGGCGTCTTTAAATTCGGAAAGCGTTACTTCACTAATATATATATCATGAATTATATTTTTAAGTGCTTGCTCCTGCGTCATACCAAAACGTTTTGCAATGCACTCAAGCTTCTCTTTGTATGATAAGCCGTCATTTATAATTTCTTTTTGCATTTTAAAACCTCCACGTCAACTAAAATGGCACATCTTGACTAGGATCGCACTCGCTAAATCTGCAATCACAATTATGTATTAAATCTAAGGCGTCTTTTAAGCTAAAGCCCAAAGAACTTGCCTCACTGTTGTATACTTCTTCAACTATCGTTTTAAGTGCTTGCTCCTGCGTCATACCAAAACGTTTTGCAATGCACTCAAGCTCCTCATTGTATGACAAACCGTCTTTAATTATTTCAATTTCTTTTTGCATTTTCTCACTCCTGTTCTTTTAACCTTATCTCCACATATCTTCTTACATACTCCGAATTTCTGTTCGGATAGTCATCACTCTCCATCAAAAAGTGATAGCCGCCCTTTTTCAGCTGTTCGGAAAACTTCTCGACCTCATCGGGTAAACCCTGTATTCTTAGTTTTATCATTCTTATCAGCTCCTCATTCATGTGTTCTGTGGCTTTTTGTTCTTTTATCACTTTTATTTCCTTTTTAGCACTTTTTCTTAGTTTAAACAAGCCGACAAAATTGTACAATTCAAATACAACGAATAAGATATCGAGTATCTTCATGATTTCACCTTGAAACGCTTTCCTTTTTTCTTAATAATTTCGATTGGTTTTCGCCAAATATATAGAGGATCACCAGTGTATATTGACCACAACAAAGACCAAGATCCTATTACAAGTACATAGCATATAATCAAAAAAAGAGTGTTCACATTACTCTACCTCTCCAACGCCTGCCCCGTTGCAGGCGCTTTCTTCTAATTAAACTGCTTGCGCTTTGTAAATAAATATGCTATACTATTTAAAAGTCTGAATTTTTAGCGAGTTAAATTTTTGCCAATAGCCTTTGTAGTTTTTTTTATCATGATTTTTAAAAATTTCTCAAAACGTGCCGTATCTGCGGCTGTGGCTTTGTAGCATTTAGGAACATCACGATATAGTTTAAATGTTCGTCCTTTTCCTTTTTGACCTAGTTCCATAATTATTTCCTTTCTGTATGGAGGTTATATAGATGTTATTTGATTATGTTTCATCTTCAGAATATGATATTGATATAAATGCAATACTGGAATTTTATAACAGTTTTAATTTAATAAAGCCAATTGATGAATTAGTAGCCAATTGGATTGAAGTTATGCGATACGCATATAAAAATAACAGATGTTATTTTTCGTATGACAAAAACAAACCATGTGAATATTATCAACAAATAATAAAAATACCTAGCATTGCACAATTTTATATTCATTTTAATGTTGACAAGGCTGTTGATGTTGCTCAAAATTATGATTTTCAAAGATTAAATGCACGAAGGCTTGTATATAACAATGTTGAATATGAAGTGCAAAATGATATTAAAAAGTATCATTTCTCTTGCGAAACTCCTATTATTGTTATTGATTTTCCATGCAGATTAAAATCAGAGAAAATGGTCATTGATGGTAATCATAGGATGACTTCAAAAGTAATAAAAAACCAGGATGTAAATTATGTTAAACTTAGTATTCCTGATACTGTGTCACTGATAACACAAACTTTTGAAAAAGCATGGTATCTTTTTGCAGTAGAGTTAAATGCGGCTATACAACTAAAAACATATAATCAAAGAAAAAACTTTCTTGAACATCAATCTATATGCAAAGACTTCTTAATGTATATGAAAAACAGTGATTAATCCTCCCCAGCGCCTGCCCCGTTGCAGGCGCTTCTTTCTGTATAGATAAATTGATCCCCTTTTTACTGTCTTTTTTCAGACAACATCAATTACCTTTCTTCTTTCTGCTGAACATAAAAAATGCAGCTCCTGCGAGAATGATAGCCACGCTGCACAGTGCTGTTCTACCGTCTGTGTCATTGTCCGTTACGCCTGTGTTCGGCGTATCAGGAGCTTTCTCATTTACCATATCTGTGTCAACAGTCTGTGCATATGCCACTGTCACCTGTTTGGAGTCAGCCACCAAATAGCCGTATGGCACTGTAGAGCCGTCCTCTGTGATAGTGTATGTACCAACTGGAACGCCCTCAAACTTCGCAAGTCCGTCCTTGTCGGTGATCGCAGGAATGTTTATCTCTCGACCTGTATCGGAAATGCCCGAAAGAATAAATCTGATACCCTCAACGTTAGACATATCGGCGGTTTTCTTATGAATCTGTATTGTTCCTGTCTGCTCCTCGTTGAGTATATCAGTATCAACAGTTTCAGCATATGTTACCGTGACCTCTTTTTCGGCAGCAACAAGATAGCCGTATGGAACTGTTTTTTCGTCTTCGATAACCATGTATGTGCCTACCGGTACGTTTTCAAAGACAGCTACGCCGTCTTTATCGGTAGTTGCAGGAATGTTTATCTCACGTCCGCTGTCTGATGTTCCCTTCAGATAGAAGGTTATACCTGAAATATTCAGATCACCCTCTGTTCTCTTGTGTACCTTGATAGTACCTGTCTGCTCGTTGTTGATTATTTCTGCGTCAACAGTTTCTGAGTAGATAACAGTGACCTCTTTTTCATCGGCAACGAGATAGCCGTATGGCACTGTTTCTTCGTCCTCGATGATACTGTATGTACCTATCGGTACGTTCTCAAAAACTGCTACGCCGTCTTTATCGGTAGTTGCAGGAATGTTTATCTCTCTGCCACTGTCAGATGTACCTCTCAGATAGAAAGTGATACCCTCAATATTCTTCTGTCCCTCTGTAGTCTTGTGAACTGTGATAGAGCCTGTTTTTTCGATATTCTCAAAAGCGACTTCTGCTGTTTCGTTGTATTCAACTGTTACTTCCTGCTCATCAGCAGTGAGGTAAGCCGCAGGAACTGTTGATCCGTCCTCTGTGATGACATACTTGCCGATAACAAGCTTATCGAACATTGCTACGCCATTTTCATTTGTTGTCGCTTCAAACTTCAAGTCCTTGTTAGTGTCTGAAATGCCTGTTGCAAAGAACTTAATGCCCTCGATATTGAGATTACCTGTTGTTGTCTTTGTGACCTTTATAGAGCCACTTTTCTTCTTGTTTGTCATTTCAGCCTTGACGATATCATCGTTTTCTGTTATTTCGAACGGATAAGGAGTATCGTCAATTTCATAGATATCAGGTGCTGAAATCTCACGATAGAAATATTTGCCTATAGCAAGCTGAAACTTTGCAATGCCGTTCTCGTCTGTAGTTCCTGTGATGACCTGTTCTTTATTTTCATTAAGAATTTCAAAAGTACAATCAGGGATAAGCTCGCCTGTTGAAATGTCAGTCTTTGTTATCTCAAAAGGAATAGTGTTTTGCTCGTTTTCAAAATCTACAACGAACTCAGCCTGCTGTTCAACAAGCTTGATAGTCTGTGTTGGCTCATCAGAAATCGAATAGCCCTTTGGTGCTTCAATTTCTGTCACTGTGTAGCTATAGCCCTTGTAGATAGCCTTTGTTGTTTCAGCTATGCCGTCTGCGCCTGTGGTAATGGTGTCGATAACTGTTCCTTTCGGATAGATACAATAGCCATTGCCAACGTAGATATCCTCGGCTGCTGCCACTTCAAACTTTGCGCCCTCAAGGTCAGCTCTTGTTTCAGCGTCACGCTTGTGAATTGTTATCTTGCCCTTGTCAGGAGCAGAAGCCTTGTTGACGAACTCCGTTTTAGCCGTCTTGTCAGCGGTAACAGTGATAGCTTTCTTTGATGAAATCATATATCCGTCTGCCGTGGATATTTCTCTCCACTCATAATCACCCTCTGGCAGACCTGTTACATCAATATCACCCTTATTGTTTGGCGTAAGGTCTGTAGCCTGTGAAGCGAGGTCAGTGAAGCTGTAGCTTCCGTCCTTGCCGCTTGCTTTTACAAACTTATAGCTGTCACCGACTTTGCGGACAAGTTGGAACTTAACAGCTTTGTACATATCCGCTGTGCCTGTTTGCTTGTTGTCGAAGTAATCTGTGAAGCTCTTGTCAAGGTGAGCTGAACCTATTGGTGTTGTTATTTTCAGATAAGCCTTTACAGGGTCTTTGTCCTCATAGCAGGAAACCACCATTTCCTGAACGTCTGAGCCGCCCGAAAGGATAAGAGGTGAACACTCGTCTATTTTGTCAACGTACTTGCCCTTTGTCTTTGTTATCGTTATGACAGTGTTTTTCAAGTCTTTCTCATTATCGGCTGTGAGAATTATCTGTGAGCCTGACTTCTGAGAAGTTACTGCGTTCGGCTTTGAAATGCTGAATTGTGAAAGAGTGCTGTCAAGCTTAACTGTGGCTGTCCACTTGCCTGTCTTGACATCATATTTTGCAGGATATGTTGCGTTCTTTCCAATCATATCATGCTTCTTCGAAGTACCCTTAGGAATATCATAGTGTGAAAGCATTTCGGATTTCATTTTCTTGTAGCACTCGACCAACTCTTGATGATGAGCAGAAGCATTATTGCCATTGTAGTAATAACTGTTGAGAAGCTTTGTTTCATTGCTTGAAAGCCCTGTTGTGCTTTCATCAAAAAAACGTGCAGAAACCGCCTGTGACATAACACTTGACGCACACAGTTCGATGTCCTTGGAATAGCCGTACTGAGTTTTTCCCTTGTAACTGTAAATACAGAATTCTTTTATCTGATACTGCATATCATCAGGAATATGACCTTTTTTCATGTAATCATTAAGTGTCTGCTGCTTTGAAACTGTTCCGCTATTATGCAGCTTATCAAAGTTAATGCAGTAAGCGTAGTTGTTATCAGATGTTGTGAAATACGGCACTTCTGATGCAAAGTATCCAGTGAAGTGAGTGTCATTGTATTTCCCTGTTTCAATATCATAGCCATTTGGCAGACCTGAGCCACGGAAATCATAGCTCCATGTTGACAGCCACTGCTGAGTGGCTTGGTTTTTGTCGGAGAACGCACTGGCTGTTATGCCTTGTGTAAGAGCCGACAAGCTGAGCAGAAATGCAAGTGCAACACTGCTCAGACGTTTGAAAAGACTTTTCTTTTTCATTTGTTTTCCTCCTAAAAATTTTTTATCTATCTAAAAAGCCCATAGGACTTGAATTTCCGCAATAAAAAAAGCAATCCGAAAGAAAATCGAATTGCTTTTAAACTCTATTCAGTTTTATTTATATCAGTAAAGGAGGTATATTTCCCATGCAGGCTTGCCGTCACTATTGATAGCTGATCCGTCACCATGCCATTCAACGTATACTACAACGTGTGAGTCATATTTTATACGCTTATATAAAACGTCAATGTGTCCTCGTACCTTTTGGTACAATTCATCATATGATGAGTATGTATCAGGTGAAACTGTATCGGGCGTACCCCATGAAGAATTATCAAGGTTAGATGTACTTTCGTCAAGCTCATAGAAGTCATCGGGTGATGAATACCCACATTCCTCATATAATGAATACACATAATCATGTGACAACGTTCTTGAATACGCCTGAAGTTCTCTTTTTGCTCTGTCTATATCATTCTGTGTAAGCTTAAACTTTGGTTTAGCAGTTGTAGTTGTAGTCGGCTTTGGCTTCGGAGCTTGCGTTTTCTTTGCCGTTGTTGTCTGTCTTGTAGTCGTTGTCTGACGTTCTGTCTGTCTTTCTGTCTGACGTTCCGTCTGAGGAGCTTGTGTTTCCGCAGGCTGATAGTTGTAGTTGCCGTTTCCGTTGTTGGTGGTGTTTCCGCTGCAGCTCTGACCGCCGTTGTTTACTGTTCCGCCGTTGTTTGCCTTAGAGCTGTTCTTTCTTGTGGTGGTGGACTTGCCATTTTTCTTTTCGGAGGTTGTGGTCGTGGTCTTACTGTTCGGGGAGGTGCTAAGTATGTTACCGCCCTCTCCGATTATCAGAGTGGTAACATTTCCGTTTCGGTCTGTTCCCGTCACGATAGACGTTGTGGTTACTCTTGATGAGCTGTCATCTGAAGAAACAGTAGTTGTTGCCGAACGGCTTGTCATTGTACCCATTTCTGTAGTTTCGGCAGCAGTGGTTGTCGCTTTTGGAGCGGCTGATGATGTATCTGTATTAACATTTCCGCAGCCTGTCACGCCGAGCATTGCGGCTGTTATCAGCAAGGAAGCTATCGTTCTTGTTATATCTGTTCTTTTCATTGTGGAGTCCTCCTTTTGCTTTTCTTGCTATCATTATATCATATATTCTTTTCGGTGTAAATGCTAATGGTAACTAATCTTTTTTGGTCATGTTTACCAAAATCAGCCGAAAAATATTAAAATATGAAACTCACATATGAAGTGAATTTCCGTGTCCCATATCTTTACCTTTTGATAATTCAGATCTAAGCTCCTTATTTGCCGCCTTCAACTTGTCAATTTCGTTTTTCAAAGCGATAGTTTCATTAAAAAGCTTTGCATTCAGCCCGATGACCTTTGCATAATCCCGTGAGAAGTTGTCGAGTGTTTCCTTGAGGTCAAGCTGCTGTGCAGTAAATTTGCGATAGCTTTCATCTTCCTTTTCATAGCGCCCGTTTATTACCTGAAAATCCTTTTGCAATATATTGAGCATATCTTGGTGCTGCCCTGTGAGGGCTTTGTCATTTGGCGTCTTGCCGATGTTGTCTTGTATTTCACTCAGAATTTCGCTGTACTGTTCCGAAAACTCAGAGTGAAACGTCTTTTCATCATTAACACCCAGCTGACGAGCAAGCTTCTTGATTTCTTCTGTGTTTTTTCTGAGCTGTGATCTTTTGGAAATCGTCAAAGAACCGATCAATGTTAATACTGCCGGAACAATAGCCGCAATCAAAGTAACCCACCAAGGTGTCATAAAAGCCTCATTTCCGCAAACAAATATAATGAATAATGTACTGTATATAACGTTGAACATTACATATATCGTTGCTAATTTATCCATTTTAATTTACCTCTATTCTATCATATTTTACAAAATTCGTCAAGATATTTTTATCGCCCTCTTGACTGGTGTCCTCTGTTCTTCTTGATAATGTTATCATTGCTTTCTGACCGCACAAGCGTTTCAAGTGCCTGTTCTTTTGAGGTGCATTGACTCTTGTGTGCCCAGTCTATGCGGTGCCCACTGAGCTTACAGCCGTAAGCAATGTAATTGCCGCCAAATGTGTTTTCAAGGACCGCCGTTGTGTGTCCATCAGGCTCAGTTTTCATAGCAGATATCCTGTACAGCATATTTTCTTTTTCGGATTGATAATATCTTTCCGAATAAGGATCAAATTGCATTTTCATCTTTTAGGACTTCCTTTAGGCTTAGGCTTGGAGGCGGCTCTTTCTGGCGCCTGAATCGGTGTCAGCTCCTCGAATGAGATGAAATGCACCTCACATCTTAATGCCTCACCGATCTCACGCTCTGTAAATCTGTCTGGCTTTTTAAACATCTCAAGATACTTTTTGACTTGGCTTTCTGTCAAAGATAAGCTATCTTCACCATTATCGCCAGTTATAAAGAATGTTCCGCATATCGCTTGCTTGCCGTCAAACTTTCTGTTCGGCTGCATTTCACATATACGGGCTTCTTCATTTCCCCATGCAAGCGCTTTGCTGTCATCAAGATAATCGTATAACGGCTCTATATAGCCGTCAACCACCTTTTGCATTGCTCTCAGCTTACTTTCAGAGCAGTCAAGAAGCTTTTCATATGCAGGCTTGTTCGGCTCAACGACCACTACTCTCAAAATATCGTCACGCTGCTTATTGAGTGAGTCAAGTTTTTTATCTGTTCTTTTGATTAGTTCAGTAAACTCATACGGTTTATTCATATAAGCAACGTTACATTCCTCAACGGTCTGTTTGGCAACTTCAATTACTTTACCGAGATCCAGCTTGTAGTCCTTGGCGAAACTTCCGTATCTGTTTACGTTTTCAGAATATCTGTAGATGTTTTTATCGAGATCCAATGTGACATACGTACTGATCTCATTGCTTTGGTCAAAAACTCTTTTGTAAAGCGGCAATTCATCAGCATTTATTTTTTCAAATACATTTTCGCTTTTTTTTGCTGTCATAAACTCATTTGAATAGGTTATCGCTTCAAACGCCTTATTAAGAGCGATATCATTATGCTGTGCATATTCGATCGCCTGATCAAGTCTTAGCGGACCTGTTACGCAATTGCCGCCGTGGTGAGTATAGTAATAACTGTTCTCACCGTTGTTTATGACTTCATAAATTGCATTATTCAACTTTGGATCTCCTTACACCCTACCACGTGTGGTAGGGTAGTGTGATATGAAACATTTGTTTTATTTTCTCCCTGCTTGATTTTTGCCTAAACTCACATTTTTCTTCGGCTTTTCAATTCCTTTTGCAAAGCAAGGATCTTCAATAGCAGCATTGATTATATCAAGCATTTCCATCTTCTGTTCTTTGGTCATAGTGTAGTGAAAAACAGGACCCTTGTCCATACTCTCGTCATTACTGAGCGTTGAGTAGTTTTGCTCAGAGAGCATATAGAAAGTGTGCAGTCCTGCCGATGAGCCGTGATGACCTTCCTGCTTAGTCACATATCCTACAGGTATGCCAAGTTTGACAGCCTGTACGGCTTGCTCTTCCGAAAGAAAAATATCATTTTGTGACTGCTTGTCGCACAGCTCACAGGCGTTGCGGCAATTATCCGCTATGTCTGAGATACGCTGTTTGGTTTCGTCAGCTCTTGCAAATGATTTAAGACTCTGTTCTTTTTCGTTTTCAACTTTTTCTTGCGGCAGCATTGCTTTTTCATAGTCTGAAATGTTTTTTTCGGAAAGCCATTCAGGCTTAACAACAAGCTTTGAATACAACTCTTTCATTTTTTCTATTTGTTCTTTAGGTGTTCCTGCCCAAAGATGTTTGGAATTTCTGTTGCCAGCACCAAGATAGTAGTTACAATCCATTTGCAAGCGACCTAAAAGCATATATTCACTCTTTTGATTTTTTATCACTTCGTTGATTTCTTTGTAAACGTGGAGCGTAGCATAGCAGTCACCCAAGCTGTTATGTGCTTCTTTATGCTCGGACCAATCATAGCCGTAATAGTCTGCGGCTATAGTGAGTTTCTGCCATTTGTAGCTTCCTCTTTGGTCATTCCATTCTCCATAAATTGGCGCAAACATTTTCATAACGTCAGCATATTCTGTGCTTAAAAACTCTGCTCCGTTATTTTCAAGAAAAGCTTTATCAAACTTGAGGTTGTACCCAACGATTTTATCATATCTGTTTAAGATATCATTTATCTCTGGCATGACCTCCGCTATAGTCGGTGCGTCAGCTACCATTTCAGGCGTGATATGATGAATACGTTCCGCTTCTGCCCACTCAGTATGCTGTGTGGGTTTTATGTAGCTGTCAAAAAGAACTGCGCCCTCATTATCAATGATTGACACCTGAAGAATCTCGTCCTCTGCTGCGTTCAAGCCTGTTGTTTCAGTGTCCAAAACTATATATTTGTTTTCCATGTTTATTTATTATCCTCCAAATCCGTTTTCTCATACAGTTCATCAAGTTTGTTGCGTAGCATATTACAGCGTGAATTAAATTTAGAAACATCAGTTTTGGGAATAAGCTTTATAAAGTTATATGCAAAGATTGTTGTTTCTAAGCTATCAATTCGGTGTAAAATAATATCATAGTAACGTTTGCTCTTTTCCCATTCATCAAGCGAATTTTCTAAACTCTTAAAGTGGTAATTTATATAATAATACGCAATGCGAATCATTCTTTCTTTAGTCATTATATCAACCCTTTTGTTTGCCATAATTGCTCCCTATGTCTTTCTTTTTATATTAAACATAATCATCTTCAAAGTCCGTAACCCAAAAGCCACCAAAGTATGTATAGTACCAATCTTGAAATTGCGCATTGAGTTCCCAATTCTCGCCATAATAGTAGTTTGCGAGGTAATCGAGCTTATCGTCTGCATCGCCTGTTTGGTCAGAGTCACAAATAAATCCTTCAATATTGTCAAAACTACAATTCGTCGGATCTTCGCCACTCGAAAAGACTTCATTAAGATAGTTTCGCCATTTCTCCTCTATCTTATATTTTCCCATAACACGCTTGAATGAAATAAACATACGCTCATCAAGTTCAAGACTTTCATCATTACATATAAACTCCTGAACGTGTTTTCTGGCATCTTCTCTAAAAGCACAATCGTTGCACATCAGCTCGGTTGAATTATCAACGTCTATATTTTTCTCGTGCAAATCATACAATTCGTCACAATTAAAATCATTAAGAATAGCACCACATTTTTTGCACTTTAATTCACCCTCAACCATTGTCATATCACTCCTTTATTAAAATCTTCTCACATGGAAATCTCGAATCTCATCTTGATTGCTTCAAAGTAGTACGGTGCATACGTGCAGTTGAAAATAGTGTCAGGCGCATAATACTTGCTCGGCACATATTCTTTCGCTCCGTTCTTGTCGATATACGTTTCGGGGGGATCGGAGTCATACACTGAACCGTTCCAAAGGTTGAATGCCAAACGTGTTGTTTTACTGCTTGTGCTTGTCTGAAACGGCTTATTCAGACCCTCGAAAATAATAACATCTTTTTTTACGTCATATAGTGCGCCAATATGGTGACGCAAAACACTGTCCATTGTCAAAAGATACGCAAGCGACAAGTGATAGCTGTCAAGATAGGGCATTTTCTTGCACAACTTATTAAAAAGTTCCTCGTGTTCTTCATCATAGAATATCATTATTTTTTCCTGCCTTTCTTGAAAAGTCTGTATTTCTCAGGAATAAATTCTCTGATTATTCCCCAAATTCCTGTTATACAAAGACTTGCACCCAGTGAAATGTAAAATATTCTTTCCATGGTCTAATTACTCCTTTTTATAAAAAAAAGGACACCTGAAATATCAAGTGTCCTTACGTTTGTATTCGATTTTTGTCCGTGGACAAAATTACTTCGCAGCTTTGAATTTGTTATATGTTTCCTCGTTAAGTTCCGCAAGCTCTAAAGCTTCTGATAGCTTAAAACCTTTTGCTAAAAGATTGTCGATTATTTTAACTTGCATTTCAATATTAGCTTGATTTTGTTCCAATTTCTCTGAATTTTCTACAGATACATTCGTATTATGTTCTTTTCCCTCATTTATATTGCTTTTTATCATTTCCATCGTAATATCTTTGCCGTCATTGTATTTATCAATCCAATATCCTTTTATTTCACAAATAAGAGCAGCAATTATATTGCTTATTAGGAATGGTAAGAATGCGTAATTTAATGCTGCCTGCACTATTCCTTTTGGTGTGTAGCCAATCGATATCAAAAAATCGGAAGAATCATATTTTTGAAACAGGCTATCAGGTAGAACATCAAAAATAGCGTCCTTAATGTATATCATCAATCCAATCGCAGTAGATAATATAATATTTGCTAATGTAGCAACTTTGTTGTTAGCCATGCAACTGACAATTGACCATGAAATGGTTATTGCTAATACTATCAATACATATTGTATGATGAAATCATATGAATTATTTCCTAAATGTGCAATTTTGTTAAAGACATCAAAAAGTACGGCTAACGATATAAGCTCTAAAAAGACACTATCTAATAAAAATGAACGTAATGATGTCGTCATTTTATTTAGTGACCTTATAAAATCAATCAGAAAAAAACATATTGATATTATTACTAGCATTGCTTCAGAAAATCTATTCCGAATAATTAAAGTTAATATAATGTTAGAAAACATCAAAAACCATGCTGTGCTATACATTCGTTCAATCAAGTATCTGTTTTGGTATAAAAAACGTCGAAACTTTAGCCTGCAATTAAACAAGAATTTAAATAAACTCACGTGTCCACTTCCAACATAGAATTATTAGAAGAATGATTGTTGCGCATACAAAAATTACTTTCCATTTTTGCGACAATGGACTGTAATATTTTTCACGAATTATAATATATATTACCATTAGCCAAATAACTATCAATCGTGGAATAAGTAAACGTGTCGATTCTGTTGACATTATATACACTGTCAATAAGCAGAGTATATCATATAACGATACCATTAACTCATTCTTTTTGTCCTTATTTTTCACTGTGTATAAAATTCCAACTAAGAATATTATTATGAATATAATATAACCTATCATTCCTCATTCCCCCATTTTATCATTTAAAACAACATTTGTCAACAAAAAAAGGACACCTGAAACTCAAGTGTCCAAAGTATTTTCTGCTGCAAAATGTTCTGCAAGCAGCTTGACTATAAGATCATCCATATCGTCCTGTGAAGAACTTTCAAGGGACGGAAACATGGTTGATATCTTCGTGTATATACTTGTTGATACCTGCTCAGTTTTTTTAGCTTTAGGCTGATGACAGATATCGTATACCTTGTCAACGGTCAGTTCTTCGTCTGCGTTTTCATCACAGTATGCACAGACTGCATTGATGTATTTGCCTGGAAACGTTCTGAGGTCATACATCTCAATGTAGTCCGCTATGATATTCTGTTGTTCTTCAGAAAGGTGCGCTAAAAGCATTTCATATCTTCCGAAAGGAATAACCTTATTATCAACCATTGGAATAAGCCTTGCGGATAGCTTCAGCAGATGTACATATCTGTATACTGTCGTGTTGGAAACTCCGAATTTCTCGGATATCTCATTCAGTGTAGCGGTTTCATTGTCCATACCACGTTTATCCATGTACGTTTTGAAAATCTCAGCATTTTCTGAGGGAAGAACATCATCTGTTCTTGTATTAGACTCTGCAACGATCATATATGCCGTAAAGTCGTCTATGTTGTCCTTAATCTGGCATGGAATAGTCGTCAGACCGCACAGCCTAGCCGCATAGTATCTATGATGACCTGCAAGTATCTCATATTCATTTTCTTTTCTGCGAACTATAACTGGCTGCAGGACACCCAGGTCCCTTATAGAGATAGCCAGCCGCTCGACCTTGGATTGCCTTATCTTGTATGGCTGTTCTTTACCCTCAGGCGTTCTGTATGGTTTGATACTGTTTATATCCAGCTCAACGATCCTCTGGGCTGTACCTTGCCACTGATCAAGATACTCAGCGGCAAGCTCATGGTTGATGTTTTCAGCCTCAGATTGCATATTCTCCTGATGTTGGCTGCGTCTTTCAAGCAAGCTGCACATTATCTATTCACCCTTTCCATTACTTCTTCTGCAAACTCTGTGTACTTTTCAGCAAGCGTATTGCCTGTCAGATTAACACATCCAGCATAGCTTTTCACTGTTTTGTTGACCTGCTCAGGACGAGCTGGAATAACAGTATCAAAAACTGTATCTCCATATATCTTTCGGCAGGCAATGTCTATTTCTTTAGACGTTGTGGTTATATTGCTTCTATTCTCAAGAATGCCAAGTATTTTAAGACGTGGATTCGTTGTTGCCCTTATAGCATTGACCTTTTCTGTAATGAGGTCAATGGCGTCAAAGGCGAATATACCAGCGTCTATTGGTATAATAACGAAGTCTGAAGCGTTAAGAGCATTCTGCGCAAGAAGATCAAGGTCAGGACGATTGTCTATGAGTATGTAGTCATAGGTATTCGTCAAAGCCTTATCACGGAGCATGAGCTTGAGTATATAGTTACAGTTGGCGGATGAGGCGATCACGCTGTTAGCCGAACCGAGCATACGTCCTGCGGATATATAGTCAACGTTTGGATTTTTCTCAGACTTCTTGATATACTCTGCATAGTCTATAGAAGTATCACCAGACGCTGAACTGTATATAAGATCTGCTATGGTCTTTCTTACTGCGGACTCTGAGCAGTAAGAAGTGAGGTTGCCTTGCTTGTCAAGGTCGATAAGCAGCACTCTTTTTCCCAGCTTTCCTAATGAACAACCAAGGTTGAATGTTGTAGTCGTCTTTCCTGTACCGCCTTTTTCTGTAATGATCGAAATAATTTTTGTGTTCTCCATAATGAACATCCTTTCTTGATATCATTTTGTGTTCTCCGAATGATGACATAGAAAAAGCGGCAGGGGAGAACACCGTCCTGCTGCTCAGGGAGCTACCCTGTCTATGCCTGATAGTCAAGCTATCAAAAAAGCTGCCGATATTCTCAGCAGCAATTTTCATAGCTTAGCTTCCCGAAAAAGAAAAAGCCAATGAGTATTGTCTCATCAGCTTTTTGTTTTCTATCTGTACCAGAGATTTTCCATTGTAAAAGGATTAGGAGGATTGTTACCCTTTTTCTTTTCAATCTCATAGTCTATGAACATCTTGTATCTTTTAAGCTCATCAAGGTCAGCTTCAGCAGCTACTCTCATGATAGCTTCTGTTCGTTCCTCAATCTGTGCTTCATGAAGCTCTGTGTCCATTTCTTTGTTCTTTCGGATGAATGTTTCTTCAAGATCCTCAAGATCGTCAAACTCGGCAGTAGCTTTTCCCTCATCGATCTTGTAGATCTTGCTGCCGTTGAAGCCAAACCTTGTAGGGGTATACTCAAAGAAATCATGGCAATACTTGATAGCCTCATCATGTTTGAGCATTTTAGTCAGTTTTTCGGGCTTGATCAGTTCGTTGCAGCCACCTGCAAGTGTAGTTGCTTCCTTTTTGTTTTCAATAAGTCTCATAATTCTTCCTCCTTGTATTTTTTACTATATCATAACATATTTTGACGATTTGTCAAGTACGATTAAAATGCAGAATTGGTAAATATCTCCAAAACCGCGTGCCGAGGGTTCGAATCCTTCTGCCCCTGCCAGAGTGTTTTCTAAGTCGTAGACGTTTTGTCTGCGGCTTTTTTTGTTTATCTGCTACAAATTTTGCAGTATCAATTCGTATAAAGATACAAATTATTGGCAATTTATAAATAAAACTATTTACAAAATTATGATGTTGATTTAAGATATGAGTGTAGTTGCACCTCGCCAAACTCATGAGCGAATATTTTCTTCTTTGCGACAAAGAAAAATAGTCTTATTTACCTCAAATGGGAACATAATAGAATATAATAAAAGCAGTACCGAAATGCTTGGCACTGCTTCTAAGAAAGGAAATCCATATGATATACAAAATAACCTTGTTTGACGCCAACTTTCCCTCATGCACAAGCGGTACAGCTTCGTTTTTTATAGAATATAATAAAAGCAGTACCGAAATGCTTGGCACTGCTTCTAAGAAAGGAAATCCATATGATATACAAAATAACCTTGTTTGACGCCAACTTTCCCTCATGCACAAGCGGTACAGCTTCGTTTTTTACTGAGGATATCGACGAATTTGAACACAATTATTTTTCTGATGAAAATGTGGAATCGAACCATCTTGAAGCGCAGAAACAACGCTATTTCCGCAGTAAGGCAGGGAAAATTGTCACCGACTATTACTCCGATGCCCCTGAGCTGAACATTTTTCAGTATGCAGAATATGGCACTATCGAAAAGCGAAAGACTTTTCATTACAAGGACAAGATCTTTGAGCTTCACAACGGATATTTAATTCCTTGCCCTATATACGCCGCAGAAGCTATTGTCGAGCTGGCGCAGATAGCGTTTAAAAAGAACCCTGATGAGGATGGTGAAAAGTATCTTGTGGCAAGATATTCACTGAGCGGAGTGTGCTGTGTGGGTTCTTCTTTGGATAAGTTCGAGGACTGCACCCCTTATGGAAATCCTATTATCAAGACCTGCTATCCTGAAAATCTGCCGTACAAAGGTGAAAAAGAAATCTATTCTGATTGCAAACTGTCAACATTTGCATGGGTGGAGCTGTATCAAACCTGTTTCAAGGGCGACAATGTCAACGGCTATGAGATAGAAGAGCCTACAGAAGAACAGCTTGCGTGGATAATGCGTGATATTCCAGGGGAGGCAGGCTAGTCTGCAGTGATGACACTGCCTATATCAATGTCGTTTTCTCTGAGATATCGGTCAGCTATTTTCAACCATTTTTGTGTGCCGTCAGAGCTTTCAATCAAAACACTGCACATGAGTTCGCTGTCCTCCGGTATGCCCTCGCAGCCGTAATCCTCTTCACTTATGTCTATAACTTTGTATTTCATGCTTTCAAGACCTTTCCGGTGTGATATTGGTGATACTATAATTATAGCACGGCATTAATTTTTTTCAAGAGAAATATACTAAGCACGGCACATGACCGTGCTTTTTTGCTAGGTTGATTGTTAATAAAATGTAAAATATCTCTACAACCTGTTGACTTAGAGCTAACTCCAGGTGGTACAATATAAGTAAGCTAAAGCTAAGAAAAATTATAAGTGAAACAGGAGGAAATGAAAATGTATCTTGAAAAAATAAACTCACCTGCTGACGTTAAAAAGCTCACTGTTGATGAAATGACAGCGCTGGCTGAGGAAATGAGAAAGGCTCTGCTTTTCAGGCTCAGCAAGCATGGTGGACATTTTGGCCCTAACTTCGGCATGGTGGAAGCCACTATCGCAATGCACTATGTTTTTGAGTCCCCTAAGGATAAGATAGTTTTTGACGTTTCACATCAAAGCTATCCACATAAAATTCTCACAGGCAGAAAGGAGTCCTACCTTGACGCTGACAAGTTCGATGATATCTCAGGCTACACAAACCCAGAGGAGAGCGAGCATGACTTGTTTACGGTTGGCCATACTTCCACTTCTGTGAGTCTTGCAAGCGGTCTTGCAAAGGCCAGAGATCTCAAGGGTGAGGAGGGCAATGTTATCGCTGTTATCGGCGACGGCTCTCTCAGCGGTGGCGAAGCTCTGGAGGGTATCGACTTTGCAGGGGAAATGGATACAAACTTCATAATCGTTGTGAACGATAACGATATGTCTATCGCAGAAAACCACGGCGGTATGTACAGAAATCTCAAGCTTCTTCGTGATACCGAGGGCAAGGCTGAATGTAACCTTTTCAAGGCAATGGGTCTTGACTATGTTTTCGTTAAGGACGGCAACGATATTCCTTCGCTTATTGAGGCTTTTGAGGGCGTAAAGGACAGCAAAAAGCCAGTTGTTGTTCACATTGTAACACAAAAGGGTAAGGGCTATGCTCCTGCGGAAAAGGATAAGGAAACATGGCACTGGCATATGCCGTTCGACCCTGAAACAGGCAAGTCCCTTTACAATTCTGAGGGCGAGGATTACGGAACTGTTACCTGCAATTATCTTCTTGAGAAAATGCAGGCTGACAAGTCCGTGTGTGCTATAACCTCCGCTACTCCGACGGTTTTCGGCTTCACTCCTGATGTCAGAAAGAAAGCAGGCAAGCAGTTTATGGACGTGGGCATTGCAGAGGAGCACGCTACTGCTCTTGCATCAGGTATCGCAAAGAACGGCGGAAAGCCTTTCTACGGCGTTTACAGCTCGTTCTTACAGCGTACCTACGACCAGCTTTCTCAGGACGTTTGCATAAATAAAAGTCCTGTTACAATAGCTGTTTTTGCGGCTTCGGTTTACGGCATGAGTGACGTTACTCACCTTGGAATTTACGATATACCGATGATATCAAATATCCCTGAGCTTGTTTATCTTGCACCTGTAACAAAGGAAGAATATCTTGCAATGCTGGATTGGTCCCTTGAACAGAAAGAACACCCTGTTGCAATAAGAGTTCCTGCAAGCCTTGTTTCAGACGGTAAGCCTTTCACAAAGGATCTTTCAAAACTCTACAAGTATGAGATCACACAGCAGGGAAGTCAGGTGGCTTTTATCGCACTTGGCTCATTCTACGGCTTGGGCGTTGAGGCCGCAAAGCTTATCGAGAAAAAAACAGGTGTCAAGGCTACTGTAATAAACCCTTACTACATAACAGGCATTGACAAGGAAATGCTTGAAAGCCTTAAGGCTGACCACAAGATCGTTATCACTCTTGAGGACGGCGTTCTTGAGGGTGGCTTTGGCGAGAAGATAGCAAGATTCTATGGCGACAGCGATGTTAAGACCCTTTGCTTTGGTCTTGAAAAGAAGTTCTATGACCGCTATGACCCTGCCGAGGTGCTGAAAGAAAATCACCTTACCCCTGAGCAGATAGCTGAGGACGTTATAAAAACTCTTTGATCTTTGAGGTGACAATATGAAAAATATACTTGTTATATCCGCAAGCCCTAGAAAGGGCGGAAATTCCGACGTGCTTTGCGATGAGTTCATAAAGGGTGCACAGCAGGCAGGACACAAGGTGGAAAAAATATTTCTCAGGAACTTTAAGGTGAACTACTGCACAGGCTGCGGCGTTTGCAACAGCACTCACAAGTGCGTGCAGAAAGACGATATGGCGGAGATAATGGACAAAATGGTGAACGCTGACGTTATCGTTTTTGCAACGCCTGTTTATTTCTACACCATGGACGCTCAGCTCAAGACACTCATTGACAGAACAGTGCCGAGATACACTGAAATGGTAAACAAAGAAGTGTATTATATACTCACTGCGGCTGATACCAATGCCGCTAACCTTGAAAAGACAGTTGAGAGCATAAGGGGATTTACTCTTGACTGTCTTGACGGGGCAGTTGAAAAGGGTATCCTTTACGGCACAGGCGTGTGGGACAAGGGCGAAGTGCAGAGCAGTGCACACATGAAAACCGCTTACGAAATGGGACTTCATTCATAAAATCCATGAGGAAGAGAGCTTGCTTTGGCAGGCTCTTTTTTCTTGATTAAAAATGCAAATCGTGATATACTATAATAAGTTTAGAAACATCAAGGAGAGAGAAAAAATGCTATTTAGTGAAGAGGCTATCGGCTTTTTGTTTGAAAATCATGCAAGGGACAGCAAGGAATGGTTCAAGGAGCATAAGGCGGATTATCACAGGCTCATAGAAGAACCTTTTGCGGAGCTTATCACTGCGCTCACGCCCATAATGAACGATATCGACAGCAGGATAGTATGCAACCCGAAAAAGATATCAAGGCTTTACAAAGACGCACGTTACAACAAGGGCGGACCCATATTCAGAGAGAGCGTGTGGTGTTCTTTGAAATGCCAGCGTGACAAAAGCGAATATCATCCCATGCCTGAGTTTTATTTCTATATCTCTACCCACGGTTTCGGCTACGGTTGTGGATATTACAAAACCGACAGAGAAAGTATGGACGAAATGAGGGCTATGATACTTGCAGGGGCGCAGGAATATAAAAAGGCTCACAAGGCGCTGAAAGACAACAGCAAGTTCGTTTTGTTCGGTGACGAGTATAAGCGTGACCATTTTCCAAATGCCAGCCGTGAGGACGCTTTGTGGCTAAATAAAAAGGATATCGGTGTAAGCTTTGACAGTGAAGACCCTAAGCTGCTTTTCAACGTGAATTTGCTGGACACAGTATGCGGTGACCTTGCTTCTCTTGGAGATGTATACAGATTTTTTATGAGGGCGGAGGATAATATTTTGCAGAAAAAAGTAAAATAGCGGAGAAATTGTGTCTTGTTTGAGAATGCTTTCTGACAATTTTGTGTAAAACGCTATAAATTTTCTGGTTGTTTTATTGAAATATACAATTTATATGCTATTTGTTCAAAGAAATATTGACAGTGAATTGATTATATGTTATACTTTTATTATCCGAGGCACCGATGAAGTAAGGTGTATACTATGGGTGGATAAAAAATTATAAAGGCAAGACGTTTGAAATCTCTTGAACGGTGTTGTCATGAAGGGGATCAGTGTGTGCGGCAGGCTTTTTATAGAATTACCTGCGGCGCAGCAAAAAGAGTGATAAAAAATGCTCTCCGAGGTTTTCGGAAAGCATTGCAGAGCGTAGCTTATTTATCTTTTCACAGCCTGTGCAGCGAAATGCTGACAGGTCTTTTTGTTTATATGGATATGTTTGCTTAGGCTGAATTTAAATATGATATGTAAGTCTGTCGGCAAAGATAGTTATAAGCGGCAGAGTTACAGCACTGAGGATAGTGGTGACTGTAAAGATCTCTGAGGCTGTTTTAGGGTCCTTGTCAAGGTTTACAGCGAACATTGTACACATGGTCGCAGCAGGGCAGGCGGCGGCTATGGTAACTGTCATAAGAACTATCGGAGGAGGATCAAGTATCCACATTGCAAAGAAGCCTGCCACAGGGAGTATTATGAGCTTGCACAGTGAAACGTAGTAGATACGGCGGTTTTGAAGGGCTTTCAAAACGTTGGTCTGTGCGGCTGTTGCACCTGCTATCACCATGGCGATAGGCGTGTTCATATCTGCTATGTACTGCAAAGCTGTTGCAGGAACTTTTGGCAGTCTGACATTTGTAAGATAGCAAATAAGACCGACCACAACGGCTATAACTGACGGTGAGATAAGGGCTTTCACAAGAGAAGAAAAGTCACGCTCGCCTTTCATTGTCATAAGTCCGTGCGTCCAGATAAGGACGTTGAAGAACGTAAGATACGCTGTAAGATACAAAACGCCTTCTGAGCCGTAAATGCCGTTTATAAGGGGTATGCACATGAATGCACAGTTTGAATATATTGACGAAACACGCTCCACCGCAAGGTCGGGAGTCTTTTTTCTTATAAGAACATAGGTGAGCAAGATAGTCACTGCATAGGATATCGCTGACAGCAGAAAAGACCACAGCAATCCATGCACAAGTGTCTTGTCATATTTTGACTGATAGGACATGAATATAAGCACAGGATTGATTATATTCAGTGCGAATGAGGACAACTGTTTTGTACCGTCCTTTGTGATTATTCCTTTTAAATAGCAAAATGCGCCTATAATAAGGATAATGAACATTATTATTATTTGGTTTCCGATTATCAGACCTGATTCCATTTTACTTCCTCTTTCACATATATTTTTCTTCTTTAGGTGTTCTTTCGTCAGAATACCCAAATATTATACCAGACTTTTGTGAAAAAAGCATGAACTCACAGTATACATTGATAGGTGATTTTTGTGTTATTTATGTGCGTAAATAAGGTAAAATAGCAAATAATTCACCGATCTTTACGCTCTGCCTTATCTCTTGACATAAAAGTTTAAGGGGTGTATAATGTTAAGGGCAATATTGTCTTGAAAAAGAAATATAGTACATGGTCTGAAAGGATATTTACATATGGACATAAAGAAAATATGTGCGGCTCTCTGCGCTTGCGTGGTATGCTTGTGTGCAGCGGGCTGTTCAAAGGATAGTAAGGACAGCTCTTCTGCCACAGAGAGCAAGTCGAACGTTTCAACAGCCGACAATGCCGACAGCGCAAAGTCTGAGGACAGCAAGGGTGACGAGAGTGATGCGGATAGCAAGGTATTGAACGAGCAGGGTGAGCTTATTAAAAAAACTGCTGCGATCTTTGACGGTGACTACACTCTGAAAACGACCTGCACAGAGGCCGACGGCTCAAAGCAGGAGGTAGTAAGAGCCAAAAAGGGCGGAAACATCTATCTGAAAGTCACATCGGATGTAGGCACCAGCGGATTTATCTATGTTGACGGAGCAGGATATGATTACGATAACGTGACCGGTGTTTATCACAAGTCAGACGTGAAGGAGCTTGACGGCGTTCTTGAAAGCATAGTCAAGCAAAACCTGCCGAGAACCTATGGCCATATAAACAGTGATGAGGCTGATGATTTCGATATCGAGGAGTACACTTATACGGGCGACACATACATTACTGCTATCGACCTGTATTTTGATAAATCTGACGGAAGCTTAAAAAAATACACGCAGACCTTTACCATTGAAGGCTCAGATGATACAGTTTCAGAATACACTGTTGACGAGCTTTCGGGGGAAGCTGACGACAGCCTGTTTGACGTATCTCAGGCGACAAGTCTTGTGGACTTTGACAGTATGTCAGAGGATCAGAGGCTTGGCTATTGTCAGGGTATCTTAAACAAAGCAGGCGTTACAACAGACGATCTCAGTGCAGGGGGATATCAGACGGACGATCTTAAGACCATATCCTATGACAGCTTTGTGAGCATTGTTTACACATACGGCTACAAAACTGCACAGCAGTAAGTCAAAATGCACAATTTCAGCGTGGAGATTTGTTGAAAACGCAGGGTGGAAAATGCCCTCTCTATGCTTTACTTGTATGCGTTTTTTTGGTATAATTATAGGTGCGGTCTTTACCGCATAAAAACGTATGCTTACAAGAGGATATATATAAATGAATATACTAAAGTTTTTGAAGCCGAAGGCTTGCGTGGATTTTGTCTATGATGACAACACAGCAAGGCAGGCTCTTGAGAAAATGAAAAATCACAGCTTTACCGCTGTGCCTGTTATCGACCGTGAGGGCAGATATGTAAAGACCCTTGCAGAGGGCGACTTTCTGTGGTTCATGCTCAATAATGGCATTCAGGATATGCGTGAGCTGGAAAAATATAAGATAAGCGAGATAACAAGGCGTGTTAGAATGAAACCCGTCTATGTTTATTCTACTATCGAGGATCTGATACTTCTTTCAATGGATCAGAACTTTGTGCCTGTTATTGATGACAGGGAAGTTTTTATAGGTATTGTGACGAGAAGAGATATACTTAAATATTGTCACGATACTCTTAACGAGTATGAAGCGAAATATGGTCATAAGGAAGAAAAAGAGGAGATAGGTGCAGTATAAGCACTAGGAAAGGAATTGTTGTAAAAATGAAGAGGACAAACAAAAAGGGCGGTGCAGCTATAGTTGCTGTGCTTATAGTTATAATGCTTGTGGCTGTGGGTTCAGCGGCACTGGTGGTAACAGGAAGATATACCATTCAGGCAAGCAAGGTGGCAGACGCAGTTGTTAAGGTGAACAGCAAACCTGAGGAAAGCTCTTCTGAGGAGGTTTCAGAGGTTGACGACCTTTCATCAGTTGTGGAAGAGCCTGTGAGCAATTATCCTGTGAAGTCTGCAAATTATCAGGATATAAATATAAAGGGTATGACAGCAAACTCAGCTATACTTGTTGACGCTGACACAAACGAGATAGTTGCAGGTTATAATTACGAGAAAAAGGTATATCCTGCTTCTCTTACAAAGATGCTTACGCTTCTTGTAGCCGCAGAGAATATTCAGGATATGGACGCTACATATAAGTTCACAAGCGATGATATCGACCCTCTTATCGAGGACAACGCATCAAGAGCAGGCTTTGAAGCCGGGGAAACTGTTACAATGAAAGATCTGCTTTATTCAGCTATCCTTGTAAGCGGTGCTGACGGCACAACAGGTCTTGCAAACGCAGTTGCAGGCTCAGAGGAGAAGTTCGTTGAGCTTATGAATGCTAAGATCCAGGAGCTTGGTCTTACCGGCACGAAGTTTGTGAATGCAAGCGGTCTGCACAACAAAAATCATTATTCCACAGCGCAGGATATCGCAGTTATCACAAAGGCGGCTATGGATAACGAAACTTGCCGTGAAGTGCTTACAGCAACAAAGTACACAACTTCAAAGACAAAACAGCACAAGGATGGTATCGAGCTTACAAGCATTGTTGCACAGAGAATTGAGGGCTACTATGTGGATTGTGACGGTGACGGCGAGGCTGACGACGGCATAAGCATCGAGGGCGGAAAGACAGGCTTTACCGACGAAGCAAAGTACACCCTTTCAACTATACTTGATGATAACGGACACACATATATTTGTGTTACAACAAAGTCTAAGGACGAGCTGAAGTCTGTTGAGGATCAGATAGCTATTTATGAAAAGTATCTGGGCGGCAAGGCTTCTGATAATAAAGACAAGGACAGCAAGACGGACACTGACACGTCTTCTGTTTCTGAGGCCGAGGATTAATAGATAGGAAAAATAAATGCGGATATCTCGTGGAGGTATCCGCATTTTTGTATTTTAATTTTTTCACACAAGCTTTTGTATCACGCCTATGACATTGGAAAGGTCATCACAGCAGGCATACAGAAGCTTTTTTGTTTCCTCGTCAGGCTGCGAAAGGTCGGGTATCATAACAGGCTTGCAACCTGCGGTGTGGGCGGAGCGTATGCCGTTTGGTGAGTCCTCGAGGGTAATGCACTCGCTAGGGTCAAGCTCCAGCTCCTTTGCGGCGGCGAGATAAATATCAGGGGCAGGCTTGCCGTTTTCTATCATGTTTCCGCAGATAAGCTTGTCAAATCTGTCAATGATATTTATAGAACTGAGATACAGTGTGGTACGCTGTAGGTCGGTGGCAGTGGCAACGGCTTTTTTCAGCCCTGTGCTGTCAAGATAGTCAAGAAGCTCATCAAGCCCCTTTTTCTTTTCTATGCCGTTTTGCCTGATAAACTCGTTCATAAGCTCGATACGCTTTGCACGAACTTTGTAGTAATCAAAATCCTCTCCGAAAATGCCTTTCAGATGTGGGATAGCATACTTTGCTGCAAGAGAGCGTATGCCCAGAACGTGTTCCTTTGTCATTGGATAGCCGTAATGATTCGCCGCCTCACACCAAAACCTTGTGAGCAGCTTTTCCGTATCTATCATTAGTCCGTCCATATCAAATATAACGCCTTTGAGCATTTTTTATCACGCCTTTCCAACTTGGTATCTGTTATTATATCACACTTTTGACAAGTTTTCAATAAAACTGCACAAATTAGAGGTGCAGAACATACATTCTATTGTGCATCTATATAATTCGTAATTAAAATTATATAATCCTATTGACAAATTATTAGAATGTGGTATAATAAGTACAGTGATAAAAGGCGACGCCATATGGGAACGCCTTAAAGAAAGGAATGAGAGCAAAGTGAACAAGAGCGTGTATAGTCTGGTGCTTGCAGACGATGTGGTGGAGGCTATTGACAGACTGGCATATTCCATGAATACCAGCCGTTCAAATCTGATAAATCAGATTTTGGCAGAGCGTGTCCAGCTTCTCACCCCTGAAAAAAGAATGCGTGAGATATTCTCTAAAATAGAACAGCTTATGGACAGCAGGTTTCAGACCCTTAATCAGCCCTCTGACGCTATGATGTCTATAAAAAGTCCTTTGAGATATAAATATAAGCCGACCATACGATACAGCATAGAGCTGAGCCGAGATTTTCACGGAAAGGTGGGCAGGCTGAAAGTATCTTTCAGAACTCAGAGCACACAGCTCATTTCAATGCTTGACAACTTTTTCAAGCTGTGGGCAAGGCTCGAAGAAAAATATCTTTCGTATCTTTTCACTACCGGCGTGCCTTATGAAACAGCCGAGGGAAGATTTACAAGAGATTTTTACGCACCGCCTCAGTCGGAGCTGACCGATGAGGATATAGCGAACGCTATCGGTGATTATATAAGCTGTATGGACAGCTGTATTCAGCTTTACTTTGACAACGCCGCAGAACCTGAAACGGCGGCAAGAAAGGTATCTGAAATGTATGAAAGATATCTGAAAAAAGGCGTTGTCGTTCTTTAAATGGTGGGCGGAGCATTCCGCCTGCTGTGAGCATATATCTTTTTAAGATGATAAGGGAGGTAATTTTATGAACGCTCAGAAATTGACACAGAAATCATTGGAAGCTTTGCAGGAAGCGCAGAGCATTGCCTCAAGAAACTCAAATCAGGCTGTTGACCAGCAGCACCTTATGCTGGCTTTGCTTTCACAGGAAAACGGTCTTGTGCCGCAGCTTTTTGTAAAAATGGATATAGCCCCTGAAAATATAGAGGCGGCTCTTACAATAGCAGTTGATGATATACCTAAGGTACAGGTAGGCGGACGTGCACAGGACTCTGTATACATTTCAAGCGACCTTGACAAGGCTTTTGCGGAAGCCGAGTCGGAAGCTTCAAGAATGAAGGACGAATACGTTTCAGTTGAACATCTTGTTATGGGCATAATGGACAGCCCAAACAGTGCTTTGAAGGAAATATTCAAGACCTTTGGGGTAACAAAAACAAAGTTTCTGAAAGTTCTTCAAGCTGTAAGAGGAAACGCTCAGGTAACGAGCCAGAACCCTGAGGAAACCTATGACGTGCTGAAAAAGTACGGTCAGGATCTTGTGGAGCTTGCAAGACAGAACAAGCTTGACCCTGTTATCGGCAGAGACAGCGAGATAAGAAACGTTATAAGGATACTTTCAAGAAAGACAAAGAACAACCCTTGCCTTATTGGTGAGCCTGGCGTTGGTAAGACCGCCATTGCAGAGGGCCTTGCTCAGCGTATCGTCAGCGGAGATGTGCCTGACAGCCTGAAAGACAGACAGGTTTTCTCACTTGATATGGGTGCGCTTATCGCAGGCGCAAAATACAGAGGCGAGTTTGAAGAGAGATTTAAGGCTGTCGTTGAGGAGATAAAGAAGTCTGAGGGCAGGATAATCCTCTTTATAGATGAGCTTCACAATATCGTTGGCGCAGGCAAGTCAGACGGCGCAATGGACGCAGGCAACCTGCTGAAACCTATGCTTGCAAGGGGCGAGCTCCATTGTATCGGTGCAACTACTCTTAACGAGTATCGTCAGTATATCGAAAAGGACGCCGCTCTTGAAAGACGTTTCCAGCCTGTTATGGTAGACGAGCCGACCGTTGAGGACACTATCTCTATACTTCGTGGTCTGAAAGAAAGATATGAAGTATTCCATGGCGTAAAAATTCAGGATCAGGCGCTTATTGCGGCGGCTGTTCTTTCAAACAGATATATCACAGACAGATTTCTCCCTGATAAGGCTATCGATCTTGTGGACGAAGCTTGCGCACTTATCAGAACGGAAATGGACTCAATGCCTACAGAGCTTGATGAGATAAGACGTAAGATACTCCAGCACGAGATAGAGGAAACTGTCCTTAAAAAGGAAACTGATAAGCTTGCAGTTGAACATCTCCATGAGGTGCAGAAAGAGCTTTCAGAAATGCGTGAGCAGTTCAATGAGATGAAAGCTAAATGGGAGAATGAGAAGTCTGCTATCTCTAAGGTGCAGAAGCTCCGTGAGGATATCGAGCAGTGCTCAAAGGATATCGAGAGAGCAGAGCGTGAATATGACCTTAACAAGCTTGCAGAGCTGAAATACGGCAGAATGGCTGACTTGCAGAAGCAGCTTGCCGAGGAAGAAGAAAAGGCAGAGAAGTCAAAGACAAAGAACACTCTGCTAAGAGATAAGGTAACAGAGGAAGAGATCGCAAGGATAATCTGCCGCTGGACAGGTATCCCTGTTGCAAAGCTTATGGAGGGCGAGCGTGAGAAGCTTCTCCACCTGCCTGATATCCTCCACGAGAGAGTTATCGGTCAGGACGAAGCCGTTGAGCGTGTGTCTGAGGCTATCATGAGATCTCGTGCCGGTATCGCAAATCCAAATCAGCCGATAGGCTCGTTCCTTTTCCTCGGTCCTACTGGCGTTGGTAAAACAGAGCTTGCAAAAACTCTTGCTCAGGCTTTGTTTGACGACGAGAACAATATCGTTCGTATAGATATGTCGGAGTACATGGAGAAATTCAGCGTAAGCCGTCTTATCGGAGCGCCTCCGGGATATGTAGGCTATGAGGAGGGCGGTCAGCTCACCGAGGCTGTAAGAAGAAAGCCTTATTCAGTAGTTCTCCTTGACGAGATCGAAAAGGCTCACCCTGACGTTTTCAATATCCTTTTGCAGGTGCTTGACGACGGACGTATCACAGACTCACAGGGCAGAACGGTTGACTTCAAGAACACTATCATAATCCTCACTTCAAACCTTGGTTCTCCTTATATCCTTGAGGGTATCACACCTGAGGGCGAGATATCTCAGGAAGCAAGGGACAAGGTGGACGCTCTGCTGAAACAGCAGTTCAGACCTGAGTTTCTTAACAGACTTGACGATATAATCTACTACAAGCCTCTTATGAAGACGGAGATATACAAGATAGTTGACCTTATGCTTGCAGAGCTTGGCAAGCGTCTGGAAGACAAGAGGCTCAGCATAGAGGTAACAGACGCCGCTAAGGAAGCTATCGTAAATCAGGGTTACGATCAGAACTTCGGTGCAAGACCTCTCAAGAGGTTTATCCAAAGACGTATCGAAACTCTTATCGCAAAGAAGATCATTGCAGACGAGCTTGAGCCTGATTCTATCTTGCAGGTAGATTATGACAAGGACTTCGTTGTGAACGTTATTTATAATACTGTTACAGAAGAGTGATAGTATTATGCCAAAGGGCAGCTCCGGGAGGGGCTGCCCTTTTTTTGTGGAAAAAGAAGGTTTTAATTTATTTTAGGTTAATAATAAAAGAATTATCTTGTTAATGTTTTGGTAAGATATACTGTTTGTAAACAAAAAAGAACAGTTTATTTTGTGAATTATTCTAGGTTATTTTGCTTGCAAATGAGGTACATATATGCTAAAATATTAATATCGTGAAATATGTGATCTGATAAGGGGAATTAATATTTATGAAAGCAAATTTTTCTGATACGAATGATTTTGTTCAGAGCATGAACAGAGGAAAACGCAAAAAGAAGATAGCGTTGCTGGTGCTGTGTATAGTGCTTGCGTTCCTTGTGGCTGCCTGTGTTGTCGTGGGTCTGAAAATAAGGGAAAATAACCGTATCGCCATGGCGAAATCGGTCATAACAAAGCTTGATATAAGCACTACCTTCAAGGAGTCGGAGTTTTCTGACGATCAGGACTGGGACGGTGACGGCATAAAGAATGCCGATGAGGTACGTCATGGCACTAACCTTCAAAGCGAGGATACTGACAATGACGGAATAAGCGACGGCGATGAGACAAAGCTAGGCACGAACCCTATTGAAGCCGATACTGACGGCGACGGTCTTCTTGACGGCTATGAGCTTATGGCAGGCACAAATCCGAGAGAGTCAAAGTCTGACGGAAAGACCAATGACGCTGAAAGAGAGCTTACAGTGGAAAAAAATGCAGGGGACTGCCGTCTTGAAATAAAGGGCGACGCAAACGCTGCCAGTGCGACCCTCGTTGAGCTTGACCTCTTTGGTATCTCTTCAAATGCAAGTATCGTCACAAAGGCTTATGACGCTTATTCTGACTATAAGTTCAACTCGGCAAAGATAACTTTTGATATCGACTCTGCAAAGCTGAGTAAAATGGGATATTCATTTGATGACCTTACAGTGCTGAGATTTGATTCACGCTCGACCCTTTACACAAAGGTGGATTCAAAGGCAGACAAGAGCAAAAAGACAGTTTCTGCTTCTCTTACAGAGCTTGGCACTTATGTGGTAGGCGTTGAGAAAACTGTAAACGATGAAGCCACAACAAGGATCTGCTTCCTCGTTGATAACTCCGGCTCTATGTATCCAAAGGAGCAGTGTGTAACTTCTTCTGAGAATGATGTTGACTTCAAGCGTCTTGAATTTGCAAAGAATCTTATCGACAAGTTTGAGAGCCACTATCAGGTCGGCATTTGCAAGTTCACAGGAAGCTACAAAAAGATGGTAGACTTCACTGATGATAAGACGAAGCTTACGGAAGCTCTCGATAAGATAAAGTCTGAGGAAGAGATATTTAACGGCACTCACAGCCAGACGGCTCTTAAAAAGTGCATGGACGAGTTCAAGGCAACTTCCGGTGGAAAATACAGAAATATCATCGTGATGCTCACAGACGGCGAGTCTGACGAGTTTAATCCTGCAAGCGTTTCAAGCCTTGCAAATACTGCAAAGGATAAGGACATAATCGTTCTCACTGTTGGTCTTGGCAGAGATGTTGACAGAGATTGGCTTCAGGAGCTTGCTTATTCCACAGGCGGAAAGTATTACTCAGCTTCCGACGCAAACGCCCTCAATGACGTTTACAAGCAGATAGTTACTACACTGAACTATGATATTGTTACATACACAAACGCTGATGATAACGTAAGAGGTTATTCACTTTACAACACAGGCTTTGATCCAAAGGTGAACGGCTTCTCATTCAAGAATTTCAGAACAACAACTACCGCAAGTGTTGACTTCGGCATGGCTGTTATGGCAAGAGATTGGTATCTCGGAAATGTAAAGACTTCTCTTGGGGATATCACTCCGTCAGATAAGAGCGACATAAAGGTGAATGCCGCAGGCTATGACATAAGCGGAACAGACTTCGGTAAACAGTATGACGAAAGAGTGCCGCTTAGCAAGATAACCTCAGACCTTTTTGCGGGCACATATTCAGACGTTACAAAGTATCTCGACTATTCCTGCACAGGGGATATTCTCACCCTTAATGATGACTATAAGTATGACAGCAAGAACAAGGGCTGGGTAAAGGACGTTACGAAAATATCAGGCGGCAATCTCCGCTGGAAAAAGGTAGAGCTGCTTGATATGGATATAGCAAACGGCATTGAAAAAATAAAGGGTGGCTATTCCTCAAATGACGCAGAGTTAGCAAAGGCACTCTACAGACTTAACGCCCTCCAGTGGGACGATTCTTCGTCAGAGTATAACCTTAACAACGACAGTAAGGGCTTTGAAAAGCTTGAAGACCAGCTAAGCCTTGGCATACCAGTTGTTACAACTATAGACGATACTCATACAGTGAACGCTATCGGACTTATTCAGGATTCTGATTGCCACAGAAAATATATCCTTCAGATATATGACAACAACTATCCTGGGGAAACAAAACAGCTTTATATCCAGAAGCTTCCGAAGTGCAAGCTCAAGATAGACAGCAATGGCAAGGCGACAGTTGTTGGCACAACGTTTGAGTATTCCGCAACATATGAGGGCAAGCAGGTCGGCATAGAATTTTCTGACGTGACAGCTCATTAATAAGAACAAAAAACGGAACGGCTTTGACCGCTCCGTTTTTTGTTTTTAGATAGTTTGTCAGGATTATTTGATATAGTATACCCAATTGTCTTTTCTCTCGTGACCCTCGGGATATTCACCCTCAGTGTAGCCGAGTGCGCAGTGACCGATGCCCTCGTATTCGCCCTCGATACCAAGGCTGCGGAGGATCTCCTTGCCTTCTTCGGACTCAAATTCTTCCTTTGCACGATGTATCCAGCAGCTTCCAACGCCCTCGTTGTGAGCGGCAAGCATAAGATTGCCCATAACAAGACTTCCGTCATAAATGTAAGTCGGGCAGGATTTGTCAGCTAGTACAATAAGAATAACAGGCGCACCGTAGAACGGGTCGAAGCCCTCAGCCCAGCCGCCTATCTTTCTGTTCATCTCAGAAATTTTGTCACGCATTTCCTTGTTGGTGACAGCAATGATAATAGGTGACTGCAAGTTTCTTCCTGTGGCGGAATAAGTTCCTGCTAGTATGATGCGGTCGAGAACGTCCTGCGGTATCATGTCAGGCTTGTATTTTCGTACACTTCTTCTGGTTTTCATAAGTTCGAGCAGATCTTTCATAAAACAGCCTCCTTTGTAGGTTTGATAGTTGATTGATTATAATTTGATTTTAGCATAGTTTGTGGAGAATGTCAACGGCTGTTTAAGTGAGGAACGAAGTTAAGTGAGGAGTGAGGAGCGGTTTAAGTGAGGAGTGAGGAATGACATAGCCGCACAGAGTGGGGTAGCCAACACCGAGCGAAGCGAGCAAAAGGTCCAGGGGCACGCCCCTGGTCAGGGTCAAGGGGTGAAACCCATTGCAGGGTCTAGGGACAGAGTCCCTAGCGGAGTTTGAGGCAGAGCCTCATTCGGCGCAAGCCGATTAAGCGGTGCAGAGGTGAAAAGAAGAAATACAAACTAAATCACTAAACAAATAAGTATCGAAGAATAAGACCTGCACCGCTTTTGTTGTTTCCTGCACAACGTAAAATCCGCAAAGAGCGAAGCGATTTTGCGGCAGTAGAACTTGAAGCCAAATATGGGGGATAACGCAAGTTTTGCAAACAAGAAACAGGCGACCAGCGGTCGCCTCTACAAAAAATTTATCGCCGACAGGCGATACCATAATTCCTCATTCCTCACTCCTCATTCTACAAACGCCGCTTTCTTCATAAAAAATCTCTTGCAATTTAAGCGATACTGTGTTATACTAACAAGGTATGTTTAAAAATGCAATGAAATATGGAGGAATAATTTTGGGTAAGCTTGAAGATGAGATCAAACGCCGCCGTACTTTTGCGATAATTTCCCACCCTGACGCAGGTAAAACAACTCTTACGGAAAAATTTCTGCTCTATGGTGGTGCAATAGCTCAGGCAGGTGCTGTAAAAGGTAAAAAGAACTCCCGCCATGCTGTTTCAGACTGGATGGAAATAGAAAAACAAAGAGGTATCTCTGTTACTTCTTCTGTTATGCAGTTTCAGTATAAAAATTATTGTATAAATATCCTGGATACTCCTGGACATCAGGACTTCTCTGAGGATACCTACCGTACTCTTATGGCTGCAGACTCAGCCGTAATGGTAATAGACGCTTCAAAGGGTGTGGAAAATCAGACCAGAAAGCTTTTCAAGGTCTGCGTTATGCGCCATATCCCTATATTTACTTTCGTAAATAAAATGGATCGTGAGTCCAGAAATCCTTTCGATCTTATGGAGCAGATAGAGTCTGAACTTGGTATCCAGACCTATCCTGTGAACTGGCCTATCGGCTCAGGCAAAGAGTTTAAGGGCGTTTATGACAGAGATAAAAAGCATATAATCTCTTTTGAGGCAAGCGGTGGACAGCATCAGGTGGCAGCTACAGAAGTCGACCTCTCCGACCCGTCACTTGACAGCCTTATCGGCGAGGATCTCCACTCAACTCTCTGCGATGATATCGAGCTTCTCGATGGCGCAAGCTATGAGTTTGATATCGAAAAGGTGAGAAAGGGTGAGCTTTCGCCTGTGTTCTTTGGCTCTGCTCTTACAAACTTCGGCGTCGAGCCGTTTTTGGAAAACTTCCTCGAAATGACAACTTCTCCTACTCCGAGAAATTCTTCTGCCGGTATCATAGATCCGTTCGACCCTGAGTTCTCGGCTTTCGTATTCAAGATACAAGCTAATATGAACAAGGCTCACCGTGACCGTATCACTTTCCTGCGTATCTGTTCGGGCAAGTTCGATAAGGATATGGAAGTTCTCCATGTTCAGGGCAATAAAAAGCTCAGACTTTCTCAGCCTCAGCAGATAATGGCTCAGGAAAGAGAGATAATCGACGAAGCCTATGCAGGAGATATAATCGGTGTGTTTGACCCAGGTATCTTCGCTATTGGCGATACGATCTGCTCGCCAAAGAAAAAGTTCGAGTTCGAGTCTATCCCGACCTTTGCACCTGAGCATTTTATGAGAGTCCGTCAGAAGGATACCCTCAAGAGAAAGCAGTTCGTAAAGGGTACAACACAGATCGCACAAGAGGGTGCGATACAGATATTCCATGAGCCTGACAGCGGTATGGAAGAAGTTATCGTGGGCGTTGTGGGTGTTCTTCAGCTTGAAGTTTTTGAATACAGAATGAAAAATGAGTACAACGTTGACCTCTTCAAAGAGGGTCTGCCTTATTCTTATATCCGCTGGATAGATAACAAGGATATCGACCCTAAGACATTGAAGCTTTCAAGTGACACAAAGCTTGTCAAGGACTTCCGTGACAACTATCTGCTTCTTTTCACAAGCGAGTGGAATATCCGCTGGGCGCTTGAAAGAAACGAGGGTCTTGAGCTTTCAGAATTTAACAGAGGCGACCTGCAATAATACAATATTGCTAAATACCCTTTCCTAAAAAGTGATAAACTGACCAAAGTGTGTGCTTTGGTCAGTTTTTTCCTTGACTTTTTATTTGATATATGTTATATATAAAGTAGATATATGTATGAAATATTAAGTAGGTATATGTATGAAAACTATTTTGTGGGGTGATATGTATGATAAAAAAGATAAGTGCGGCGGCAATTGCGGTCATTATGTCAGCGAGCATGATGTTCACTACAGCTTCGGCAGATGCTTCCTATGTTCTTGATAAGGACGCAGGAGAAGACTTCGTCAATTTCATAGACGGCAAGCTGCCTGATATTTTAAAGAGTATGGACAGTGTTGCAGACGGCGATAAGACCTACTTCGACTATGGCTCATGGTTCATGGATCTGGATTATGACGGTGTGCCTGAGTTTATAATAGGCGGTGAAATGGCTGACGGCGACAGACATTATTCTATTCTTACCAAGGACGGCAAGGAGATAAAGATAGATGACACTGTTGCAAATGGACAGTATTTTCCGGGATTTATGGGCTTTGATTATATGCCTTACAGAGATCTTTATACAGGGGAGGTATCATATTTTTCAAGTAACGATAAGATAAAAACTATGACCTTTGACCCTGAAAAAGGCGTTACTGAAAAGGAGCTTTGCTCGGAAGAATACGATTTGGAAACTGACAGCACTGTTTACAAAACAGACGGCAAAGAGGTCAGCGAGAGCGAGTATTATAACTATAAGTCCACCCTCAGTAGATTTATCCCTCTTGAAGTGGAAAATACAGAGCTGACATCAGATGAAACTGCAAAGGCTGACGCTGATAAGCTTCTGGAAATGTATAACGAGTATAACTGCGTTGTCATGACGGCGGAGAACAAAAAGGACGATATGACAAGCGTAATAGTCGAGATGCTCGATCTTCTTAAAGAGATAATGGCTGACGCTCCTTATGAAATTGCTAGTGATGTTGATTGGAGCTATAACAGTTGGTTTGAGGATTTAAACTTTGACGGCGTTCCTGACTTTGTTATCGGCGGTATTGCAGACCTCTTAGATGAAGGTACTGCTTTAAGGCTTTATGACGTTATCGGTATGGGCAATGCAGGCTTTTTGGCGGATACCAATGTGTCGAACGACCATGGCGACGGTGAGAACGGCTTCGGCTTCAAACCTTATGTAAACAAGCAAACTGGCGAAAAAACATACCTCTCAGAGGATAGATATGCAGAGGACGGCAAGGAGCATTACGCAGTGAGAAAGCTTTTTAGCTGTCTTGGTGAATGTCTCACCGCTGATGTCTGCACCGCAGAATATGACAGCAAAAAAGGCGTGACTTCATACACCATCGAGGGAAAGAAAGCCACATCAGAGGAGTTTCAGGCGTATCTTGCAAAGCTTAACAGCGACTATGATGAGCTTTCTGTAACAATAAGCACCATGGGCGAAAACAAAGTCCCTAATAATGAAGGCACCCTTGCAGAGTCATATGACGATTATAAGCTTGGGGACGTTGTGGGCGGAGCAAACTTTACATATGTAGAAAAGAAGAACACTTCAAATGATATTTCTAACCCTGACAAAACAGCAGGCTCTCAGGCTTCAAAGAATTATAATACCGATTCGTCAACAAATCCGTCAACAGGTGCGGCGGCAGGCGTTACAGCCGCAATAATAGCCGCTGGAGCAGGTTTGGCGATATGTGCAAAGCGTAAAAAGAAATAGTCTTTTCAGCCTAATATATGCAGAGGTGAACAGCGTTCACCCGTATATTGGCATATTATCTGCGTGCTGAATATTTTATCACCGTACCCTCTCGTGGTGCGGTGATTTTTTTGCATAAGCCGTCCTTTGTCCGCATAACTTGTACAAAGGACAAAAACTAGGAGGGCGGATATATGTTCAGAAGATTGCAGAATATTTTGTGCTGTGTGGTGATAGCAGGCTTTGCGGCAGTATGCTGGTATGGCAAAAACAACGGCGAAGCCGTCATGACAGGTGGGGCGGTGAAAACGACCATGGATAAGCCTGTGGTGGTCATCGACCCAGGTCATGGTGGTATGGACGGAGGCTGTGTATCCGTTGACGGCACACCTGAAAAGGGGATAAACCTTGCGGTGGCGGAAAGCCTCCGTGACGGTCTGAAGCTTCTCGGCTATGATGTTGTTTGCACCCGTGAAAGCGATATCTCTATCTATGACAAAGGCACAGAGGGGCTTGGGGAGCAGAAAAAGTCCGATATGAAAAACCGCCTTGCCATATTCTCGAAATATTCCGAGGGCATATCAGTTTCCATACACCAAAATCAGTTTACCGACAGCCGCTACAGCGGTGCGCAGATGTTCTATTCTAAAGACAATGCCGAGGGTGAGAAGCTTGCGGGAGTGATGCAAAAACAGTTCGTTGCCCTCTTGCAGCCTGACAATACCAGAGAAACTAAACCCGTGGGCGACGAGCTTTATCTACTTAATAATACCAAAAATCCTGCGGTTATGATAGAGTGTGGTTTTCTTTCAAACCCTGAGGAGGCTCAGAAATTGGAGAACGAGGACTATCAGCGTCAGGTGGCGTTTACAGTGCTGACAGGTATCAGCGAATACAGGCTAATGCAGAAATAGTCCATTGGTGCGGCGGCAGTGAGAAAACACTGTCCGTCGTTTTTTGTTTGTAAAACGTTACATAAATTGGCTATTTCAACTTCCGTGTTGATAAATGTAAACTTTTTTAGAAAGTATGATATAATATAGTATTGCATTAAATAAAAAAAGAGGGTGTAAAACTTGATCGATCTTGATGATTTTTGGTATATAGTCAGGTCGCAACATTATACCAAAAGAGAAATGGAAATAATATATGGCAATTTGGAATACGTTCCGCCAAAGCAAATAGATAAACTTTGGGATAAGGCTGTAGACAAATGGGGCGATTGGCAAGCTGCACAGCATATAGCTAAGAAATATGATGATGACGGATATCTTCGCAAGAAGAAATAGCACAAACAAAAATAAGCTGCTACAGAAAAATCTGTGGCAGCTTATCCTATTTGAATAGTCCTAATTTTAACCTATCAATATCGGCTCCTGATATCTGTTTGTACGAATTCATAAGATTTTGGATCATATTTAATGACGAGCGGGTCGAATGACCAGTTACATAGTGTACTGTCGGAGAAAATTTATTATAAGAAAAAATGGCTTTGGTTTTATAGGCTTGACCATACAGAACCTTTCCTCTTAGAATTTCAAACGAATAACCTTTCCCGTCTCGTGCGATTGCTTTTATACATCCATTTATAGCTTCAGTAACGCCATTTGTGTACGGGTGATCAAAATAATTAAATATTTCCAGGCTCCATCGATTTACCGTTTCAGTTATTGAAATGTAAGGACTAAAGTTCTGTTTGACCTTTCTGGACCATTTTGTATACTTTAGAACAGCCGCTCTCCTGTTGGTACATTCGTAGATCTCTCTGAATTCTTCTTTAAGATCATATGCCATTTTTAGTTCCGGATACTTTGAATAGATGTATCCAAGTTTTTTGTTTTGGTTTGCAGTTAAGTCTTTTCTATTTGTATTTAAGGCTTTCTGTACTGAATTTATCTCCTTCTTTTCAGCAGCAGGTAGTTGTTTGCAAAGTGTTTTTTTATAGTCGCTTAGTACGTCATTAATTAGCTTGACCACATGAAATTTGTCGATAACTATTGCCGCATCCGGTAAGCATTCATACACCGCCTCACGATAGGGCCTATACATATCCATTGTAACTATTTTAATATTGTTACTGTCAGGCAATGAGTCGAGATAATTTATTACAGTTTGTTTGTCTCTCTTTGGAAGCATTTCAAAAAGCAAGTGCTCGTTTATGTCCGTCAAAACACACCTAATCGAGCCATTCAAATGTGCTTCATCTATACCTAATACTTCAGGTGAATACATAATATGCTGAGAATCTTTCTCTCGAATATATGCCAAAGCTATTTTCTCTATCGTAGTAACAGATAACTTATATTCTCTTGCAATATGCTTAAATGGTTTTGTTAATGATAATTGCTGGATCTTACATCTAAGTCTGTTTGTCATTTTTGAGCAAAGATCTAGCGTATTGAATCTATCAACAAAAATACTTCCACAGTCTTTACACAAATGTTTGTGACCTCTTATCTTAAGAGCTGTATAATGTTCATTATTTAGTGCATATCTTTGTTTCAATTTTAGGCGAAACAACAAAAAGATAATCACACTCATCTGCATTTTCACGCAGTTCAAGTATATCAAATTCATCAAGACAAAGCATATTTTGGTTGTGGTTTATAAGCACATTCTATCCTTTCATTACAATTTTTTCGTAGAGGACAAAGCCTAATTGCTGAATTTAAAATGCAACACTCGTTCAGAGTAGACATCATTATTTGCATTATCTCCTCACCCAAACAATCCTCCGTCGATCTGTCCGCAGAAATAAAGATCATTCATAGTCGGCTCGCTTATAACAGCGTTAGGGGTGGGCTTTGTCTTTGAGATAGTCTTCGACTTTGTATCCTCATAATAAATGTTCTCGATAGGCAGCAGACCAATGTCCGCTTTCGGAATATCCCAAACCATACCCCTTATGTGCTCAAAAAGCACATCGGGGCTGTCATTTGCAATAACTGAGCCTTTATTCAAGATGATAAGATCGTCTGTTATAGTGTCGATGTCGGAAACGATGTGTGTTGAGATTATTATAATGCTTGTTTCTTTGAGCTTCACCATTATCCGCTTGAACTGCTCACGCTCAAATGGGTCAAGACCTGCGGAGGGCTCGTCAAAAATCAGTATCTCGGGGGAGTTAAGGATAGTCTGTGCAATGGCAAGGCGCTGTTTCATTCCGCCAGAAAATGACTTTATCTTGTCATCAAGATTTTCAGACAGATTCACAAGCCCCAGCACACGTCTTATCTCGTCCTCAATAAGCGGCTCAGGCATTCCTTTTAACAGAGCCGAAAATCTGAGAAATTCATGGGCGGTGTAGCTTGGATAAAATGGCTGATACTGAAACTGAAAGCTCAGCTTTTCACGATATTTCTCGCCCATTTCAAAAACGTCCTGCCCGTCAAGGGTCACGCTGCCGCCCGACTTTTTTATCACGCCCGATATGCAGTTCATTATGGTGGTCTTGCCTGCGCCGTTTGGTCCAAGCAAAGCGTTTATGCCCGTATGAAATTCGCAGGTTATGCCCTTGAGCACCTGCTTTTTGCCGTATCTTTTGGATAAGTTTTCTACTCTTAAAACGCTCATATCATCACCACTCCTTATCGGTCAAAGCTTTTTTCATAATATCCGCTGTATCTCCATGCAGTCAGTCCGCTCAAAATCGCTGCAAGATATATGAATACAGCTACCGCTTCCGAACAATCAAAAGCCCTCATATAGTCAAGGTTGTTAAGCTGCCCATTTACGCTTGTGACAGCCGCAAACATATAAGGCGAAAGTGCTCCCACATAATGTGCGGCGGCGGACATGACCGCTATCAGCCCAGAGGTCAGCATAACATATTTTTTCACAGAGCGCACTTGCTTTGCCACAAGCACGAAAATGCCGTAGGTTATAAAAAGCGACATAAGCCTTGTGACATATAGCCATATTATTGTGCCTCTAACAGTTAGCATTAAAGGCGCAAGGTCAAATTGCCACACGCTTTGTAAAGATGAGGTGCTGTACTTGCTCTGATGTAATGTTCCGCTTATAATAAGGTCTGCAAAAAAGCTCAGTGTGAACATTATAAATATCGCCACTGATAAAATTATCTCCCGTGACTTAAAAAACGCTGACGAATTTTTAGATATCTTTATCTGCTGATCCATTCTCTTTTCATAACTATCTGCAACAAAAACGCCCACAAGCAGAAGCACAAATATAGGCATGATATCTACCGCCTGCAATTCAAGAAACTTCAAAAACGGCTCGTCATTTATCACCTGCGGTGTTGGAAAGGCGGCGTAAAGTCGGCTGTTTTTCACAAGGTCAGAGGGAATATTAGCGTCTGTTAGACCTCTTCCCGTGCGTGCATAGCTTCTGATGCTTTCGACCATAAAACAACTGCGAAGCTCTGTTTTATATTTGTTCACGGCGGCTGTAATGTTATTATTATAACCGCTTGCGTAACTTCTCATCTCATATTCCGTTATGTATTCGTCACACTGTTCAAGGGTCTTATCTGCGGAATTTTCTATAAGTTCATTGTATATCTCCGCCGTTTCTTTGTTCATATAGGTAAGATTATTTGAAGAAACAAAGCTCCGATACACTGTGAATTTTGCGGAAGCTGAAAAAATTATCACTATGACAAAAAGCAGCCAGAATTTCTTTATTAGCCGTGAAGTCTGATAACTATACATACTTTTCATTATCCCACCTGCCTTTCAGCAAGGAGATATGTCCCTGCGACAAAAAATGCGGTCATGATGAATATGATAGCAAAATAAACAACGTATTCTCGTGCAGGTATTCCCCAGAAATTCATATAACCTGTGTCATTGAGCATATTGGTGTAATTGCCTGTTAAAATGTCAACGGCAGGATTGGAAAGACTTGTGGTTTTCAGATATAATGGTACAAATATTGGCACAAGACAGACAGCTCCTGCAAGTATGGTCTTTCTGCAAAGCATTGAAAGAAACATAACAATACTTGCGGTGAAAAGCGCATAAACAAGTTTTGCGGCAAATACTGCAACTAGATATCCGCCAAAGCTCATATTCGCCGAACTTAGTTCAAAACCGCTCAGATATTGCAATGGCATATCAAGTTTAAAGCCGTTTGTATCGTAAATAAAAAGAGTTATAATATCCACAGTGTAAATTATCAAAACAAGAATTATTACAGCAACAAAGCCGGTACAAAGCTTGAAAAGCGAGAACTTTCTCACACCTGTTTTGGTTATCCCAAAGCTTTTTATCCTGCTGCTTTGTATCTCTGATGAAAATATGCTGAAAAGGAGCAGATAAACACCGAATGGTATGAGTATTTCAGATGACATATAGTTTTCAAAGCCGTCAGCGGCTCTGGTGTCAATGATATCGTCCGACTTTTTTAGGTCTGTTATCACGGCGTTGTAATCGCTGATGAGCTTGTCGGAAAGCTTCAAAGAATACTCATCCGTAACGCCACGTCTTGCATTTCGGCTGTAACCTCGCACACGCTCGGAAATGAGCTTCAAAGCATTTTGCTGGGAATATAGCTCTCCCTCAATAAGAGAAAACATACTGTCAAGTCCTGCGCCTGCTTGTGAATTTTTCTGAGAGAAATCTATTATCTTTTCCTCAAGTTCCACAGGCAATTCAGCCTGCTTTACACCGCCTGTGTTGTGGTTATTCTGATAGTCGTTTATCTCGTTGTTAAGAGCGTTTTGCTCATCAGCAAGCTTTTGGGCGTCTTGGCTTACAGTTTCCGAGCCGCCTTTAAGATAGGTCATGTATTTTTCGCCATAAGCATAAGAAGGTCTGAGTACAGATATCAAAAAGGCGCAGGAAAGCAAAGCCAGCAATAAGCTTATCAAAGCTGACTTCGCCATATCTTTTCTTATCATAAATCTGAGAAGTTTCAAATCGTCACACCTCAAATATCAAGCTCTTACATTTCTGACTGTATCTCTGCATATGTATCATAATCCCATTCGCCGTTTGAAATAAACTTGTGCAGTTTAAAATCTTTATCCACAAGATAAGCGGCTGTATCAGCGTCGGGATTATAGGTCGAAAGAAGGAAATAATCCTCACAGTTATTGAATATCGTCATATAGTCGATATACTCATAGCCGTAAAAATACTTTTCATTGAGCTTAGCATCATCAATTATCTTCTGCGGTTTATTATCGTTATCAAGATAATAAAGCACATACTGATACATTTTGCCATTATCATTTGGCTCACGAACAAGCACTATCATAGTGTTATTGAAATACTGAAAATATCTTACAAAAGATTTGTCTTTAAAAGTGCAAACTGTGTCACTTTTTTCATTATCCTCATTATACCTATACAGCTTGTTTTTGCCATTAGAGTAATACACATCTCCGTCGGCCGGATAATACATATACGGCGTATTTTCGCTTATCTGAGAGCCAACATCAATGCCTGTATCCTTGACGTTCTGAGGGTCTGAAAGTGGAGCTATAAATAGGCGGACTGTATCCGTCTTTGGGCAAAGCCTTGTAAAATAAAGCTTGCCGTCGCTTATGTAATAGGTATTGGCTTTTGTTATCTCGCTTTTGTCAGAGTTTTTGAGAGCGTATTTATATAGCGAATAGCCTGTGCTGAATCCGTTCTCGTCGGTCTCGCTCTTTTTGTATTTGCCCTCAACAAAATAGATATCTCCGTCTTTGTCCATAGACATACAGCCTAATATGCTGTCCTTTGGTGCAGAATACACTTCCGTGACTTCACCGCTGTTGTAATCCACTGTGACAATGCTGTAATCTTCTTTTTGCGTAGCAGAATTATACACTGACCTTACAGCGTATATAACGCCGTCATATATGGTATAGCAGGACAAGTTTGAATACTCTTGAAGCTTGACCTTTATCATTGCAAGGCTGTCGGATTCGATATCATATTCTGCAATGCCGTCATAGGTTTTGTAATACACAAAATTGTTTGCAAATGCAGTAGAAGAAGCTTCAGGACACAAAAGGTTTGTGGGAGAAGCAGAAAGTTCTTGTTGACCCTTTTCAGAAGAAACCGCCTTATCGGATTTTGTGCCAAGAGAAATGAAAAGTGTAACTGCAACTGCGGCAATTATAACTGCGGCTGTTGCGATAATAATTTTAGTTTTCATAATTCACACTCAAGTTCTATTATTGACTATCAACGGAAAGCGTTGTGCTGTAATTGCCATGTACCTTATCATTATAAATATGTACAGTTTTTACTAACTTTGAAGATGTACAACCTTTTAACCCAAACGAATGCTCAATTTTACCTGTGTCAGAGTGAGATGATCCACAACCAGTACCACCAACAGAGGCACTTGCATAAACATAACCGCTGTATTTACAATTTGGATTGTAAACATTGTTATTGTTACTTGATGTCCTAGTCCAAGCTTGACCAGCTACAGTTGAATTTGTTCTTATTCCTGTTACAAAACATGAAATATAAGCATTTGAGCCAGAACCACCAACTGCTCTGCCGTATTTTATGGCTTCATACGCACTAGCCCCAATAGCCATAGAACTCATCATCATAACAGCAGCACACATAGCTGCGATCCTTTTTACGATCTTTTTCATATTAAACGTCCTTTCTTATTATAACATCCAAATATTTGAATGTCAATGTTTTGTTTTTTGATTTTGGATTATATAAATTTTATTACTGCATTGGAATCACCTGTCCTTTCTGTGCACAGCCTATTATTTTAGCAGGACACTGTTTTGCTGTAAATAGTTATGGTCTCATAGGCAGAGCCATTATAGACCTTAGCAACTGTCTTTACACGATAAGTACCGCTGCTTAAAGACTCTTTGGAATTTGAATAAATCGCATACCAACTGTTGAATGTTTTTGTCCAACTACTGTATTTATTCCATGAAGATCCATTTTTCTTCTGAAGTGTTTGAGTTATAACGATTTTAGTAGTTGTACCTGAAATACCACGTACAGTGGATTTACAAGTTGCAGCCTTGTTGGAGATTGACAATGTACCTGATATTTTATCTGTGTATAAATAACAAACAGAAATGTCATCGTCAGAAGGCGTTTGCAGTTCGGGTTCGGCAAAAGCTGTAAGTGATAGGCATAGCATAATAACAACCGATATAATTGTCGATATCACTTTTTTCATTCATGTAAGTTCCTTCTTTCACAAAAAATAAGTGCAAGAAATTTATTTTCTCCTACACCTACTATGACAATGAAAATTGTTTGTTTGTGATATGTTTTTATTAATTTACTTTATTTTTGTGGATTCACACAATTCCAACACAGATCGTTTGTCTAAGTTGCTGCATATTTCAAAAATATATTTACCATTGTCCCATATAAATGTATGATCATGATCTGTATTATGAACTAGATACTCTTGTCCGTTTTCATCTGTATATGATTCAAATGTTGACTGTTCATTATCATAATTACTAAGATATGCATCTTTTGTGTATTGTTCAAAAAAGATATAATCATCATCCTTGAAGTATGTTATTATAATTGAATTTTCCATTTTATCATAGTCGACTTGTTTAAATCCATTTGGAAGTGAAGATATATGATATTCCTCGTCAATCGAATGCGGATATGAATTCACAATTTCACTGTCTGCTATAATCTCCGTATGGTCTGAAAAAATATTCATAAAGAAATTACAAACTGCCTCTCTCACAGCTTTTACGCTAAGCGAAGAAAATGATAGGATCAACAATGCTGTAACAAAACAAGCAACACGTCTGCCGGTCGTGCATATAAGAGTAAAATACGGCTTTTCTCTGTGTTTTATAAGTTTGTTTATTTTTTTATTGTACTTTTCCGAAAATTCATATCGTTTGTCTACTTCAAGAGTTTCAACATAATCATCCAATCTGGCATCTACGACTTCATCGAGAGCTTTTGAAAAATATGAAAAATTATTCATGTTATAAATCACCCTTTTCAAGTAATATCTTCAATCTGTTTTTGGCATACTGCAGACGTTTTCTTGCTGTGGCAGATGTAATGCCAAGCGTTTTTGAAATTTCAGAATATTCAAGTCCACACGAAAACTTTAAATAAAGAATCTCCTGATCGTCAACTTTCAGTTTCTTTATGCAATCTTTCAAAAATTCAAATTCGTAACATGACATATTTTCATTTACAAAATAAGAATCATCATCGTAGGAAACCGTCATTAAATTTTCTTTTTCCTTTTTAGATATATTCTTTGCCATGTTCCTACTAGTTATGACAATGTAATAATCCAATTTGTGATATTCTAAATGTTTAATTTTTTGAAAACATTTAGCCAACGATAAAAAAGTGTCAGAAGTTGATTCCTCAGCAAGTTGTTCATTTTTTAATATATTCAAGGATATTGCATGAACTTTATTTTTGTATTTATTATACAGCTTTTCAAAAGCCTTTTTATCTTTTTCATCATCGATCAATGCCATACACACGCCAAGCATTTCATCACATCCTATATACTTTATAATGTATCAAGTATAACATTATTTATGTATAAATTCAATAGGGATATTTTGTAGAAGTAAAACCTTGTTGATTGTGAAATGTTTGTTAACATCAACACGGAAGTTGAAATAGCCCATAAATTGCTTGACTTTTAAAAGGGGATATTGTATAATATAATAGTGTATTTATAGCATAGTATATTTTTTAACTTTTTCCTGTCATAAATTCTGGCTGGAGAATAAATGAAGGTGGATTGAAACATGGGATTATTTGATAAAATATTCGGCAACTATTCTAAAAAAGAGCTTGCCAAGATCGAGCCTATAAAGAATAAGGTACTCGAGCTTGAAAGTAAGTATGCCGATATGTCTGACGAGGAGCTGGGCGGACAGACTGCCATTCTGAGGGGCAAGCTGGACGAGCTTTCAACTCTTGATGACGTTCTTCCTGACGCTCTTGCGGTTTGCCGTGAAGCTGCGTTCAGAGTGCTTGGCAAAAAGCCTTACCCTGTTCAGATAATCGGTGCTATCGTTCTTCATCAGGGACGTATCGCCGAAATGAAAACAGGTGAAGGTAAAACTCTCGTTGCTTGTCTGGCGGCTTATGCTAACTCCCTTACAGGAAATGGCGTTCACGTTGTAACAGTAAATGACTATCTTGCTAAGTTCCAGTCTGAGGAAATGGGCAAGGTGTTCCACTTCCTGAACACTTCTATCGGCGTTGTGCTCACAGGCATGAACAAGGAGCAGAAGAGGGAAGCTTATAACGCTGATATTACATATGGTACAAATAACGAGTTCGGATTTGATTACCTCCGTGACAACATGGTTATCTATAAGAAAGATAAGGTTCAGAGAGAGCACGCTTTCGCAATCGTGGACGAGGTGGACTCTATCCTCATAGACGAAGCAAGAACTCCGCTTATCATTTCAGGTCAGGGTGACAAGTCAACAAAGCTTTATTCACTTGCCGACAGATTTGCAAAGACCCTGAAGCCTGTTACCGTTGTTGAAATGGACGATAAGGCAGATAACGACCTTTTGGACGGCGACTATATCATCGACGAAAAGGCAAAGACTGCAACTCTTACAAAGAGCGGTGTTAAGAAAGCAGAAAAGGCGTTCAACGTTATAAACCTTATGGACGCTGATAATATGACCCTTGCCCACCACATCAATCAGGCTATCAAGGCAAACGGCGTTATGAAAAAGGATATCGACTACGTTGTTAAGGACGGAGAAGTTCTTATCGTAGACGAGTTCACAGGCCGTATCATGCAGGGCAGACGTTTCAATGACGGTCTGCATCAGGCTATCGAAGCAAAAGAGGGCGTTGAGATAGCAAGAGAGTCAAAGACTATCGCTACTATCACATATCAGAACTACTTCCGTCTTTATGGCAAGCTGTCAGGTATGACAGGTACTGCACTTACTGAGGAGGACGAGTTCAGAGAGATCTATAAGCTCGACGTTATCGAGATACCGACAAATAAGCCTGTTATCAGAATTGACCACCCTGACGTTGTTTTCAAAACAGAAAAGGGCAAGTTCAACGCTGTTATCGAGCAGGTGATAGAGTGCCATAAAAAGGGACAGCCTGTCCTCGTTGGTACTGTTTCCGTTGAGAAGTCAGAGTATCTTTCAAGACTGCTGAAAAATAAGGGCATCAAGCATGAAGTGCTTAACGCCAAGCACCATGACCGTGAGGCTATGATAGTTGCACAGGCAGGTAAATACGGTGCTGTTACTATCGCTACTAACATGGCAGGACGTGGTACTGATATCATGCTTGGCGGTAATGCTGAGTATAAGTCCCTTGCAGACCTCCAGAAAATGGGCTATTCTGAGGAAGTGGCTGTCGAGGCAGCAGGCTTCTCAAATACTCAGGACGAGGAAGTTCTGGCTGCAAGAGCAGAGTATAAGAAACTCTATGCAAAGTATTCAGAAGAGGTAAAGGAGCTTGCAGAAAAGGTTAGAGAAGCAGGCGGACTTTATATCATCGGTACAGAAAGACACGAGTCAAGACGTATCGACAATCAGCTGAGAGGACGTTCAGGACGTCAGGGCGACCCGGGCGAAAGCACATTCTTCCTCTCACTTGAAGACGACCTTATGAGAATTTTCGGCGGCGAGAGGATAACAGCTATGATGGATACTCTCAAAGTTGACGAGAATACTCCAATACAGTCAAAAATGCTCACAGGTGTTATCGAGTCCTCACAGAAGAAGATTGAGGGCAGAAACTTCAACATCAGAAAGAACGTCCTTAACTACGACGACGTTATGAACACACAGCGTGAGATAATCTATAAGCAAAGACAGCAGGTGCTTGACGGAGAGGATCTCCATGAAAATATCCTCGGCATGATAAAGGAGTTTGTTGAGGATTCTGTAAATATGTATATCACTGACGAGGACGTTCAGGATAACTGGAACCTGCAGGGTCTTAAGGACAGACTTATGGGCATAATCACAGTTGAGGACGACTTCAACTATACCCCACAGGAGCTTGACGAGATAACAAAGAAGGATATCGTTGACCTCCTTGAAGACAGAGCTTTGAAGATATACGCAAAGCGTGAGGAAGACCTTGGTCAGGAACTTCTCCATGAGATAGAGAGAGTTGTTTTGCTTAAAGTTGTCGATACAAAGTGGATGGCACATATCGACGATATGGACGAGCTGAAAAAGGGTATCGGTCTGCGTTCATACGGTCAGAAGAACCCAGTAGTCGAGTATCGTATGGAAGGTATGGATATGTTCGACGATATGGTAGCTTCTATCCGTGAGGACACTGTAAGAATGTTGTTCACCATTCAGGTAAGGAAGAACAGCGCCGCTCCAAAGAGAGAGGACGTTCTCAAGCCGGGCGAGCATCATAACATGACCGTAAGAAAGGCTAAGAAGCCGGGCAGAAATGATCTTTGCCCATGCGGAAGCGGCAAGAAGTATAAGAACTGCTGTGGTGCTGGAAACGGTGTACAGGCTGACGAAGCCGAGCAGGCAGAGAATAGCTCTGACAGCTCTGAGAAATAAAAACAATATGCAGGACGGTGAAAACAGCCGTCCTGTTTTGGATATAAGAATAATAGGAGTGTAGTGAAATGTCAACAGCATTTAAAAGCGCAGATATACTTCTGCCTAAGAACGCCGATATGTCAAAGTGGGCAGTAGTTGCCTGCGACCAGTATACCTCTGAGCCTGAGTATTGGGCTGACGTGGAAAAGATAACAGAGGGTGCAAAAAGCGCACTTAACCTTATCCTGCCTGAGGTCTATCTGGAGGACGATAACGTTGATGAAAGAATAGCCGACATACATAAGAATATGGACAGCTATATCAGCGAGGGCGTTTTTGAAGAGTATAAGGACGCTATGATATACGTTGAAAGAACACAGTCTGACGGAAAGGTCAGAGCGGGCATTGTTGGCGCTATCGACCTTGAAGAGTATGACTACCGCAAAGGCTCGAAGTCTGCCGTAAGAGCAACAGAAGCCACAGTTGTGGAGAGAATACCGCCTAGAATAAAGGTAAGACGTGGCGCACCTGTTGAGCTGCCGCATATCATGATACTCGTTGACGATACAGAAAAAAGCGTTGTTGAGCCGCTTGAAGCCCACAAGGGAGAAATGAAAAAGCTCTATGACTTTGACCTTATGAAAAAGGGTGGTCATATCGCAGGCTATCTTATTGAAAAGCCTATGCAGGAAAAGATAATAGCCGCACTTGAAAAGCTTGGTGATATCGACGCTTTCAATACAAAGTATGGTCTTAAGGAAACTTCACCGCTCGTTTACGCTATGGGTGACGGCAACCATTCTCTTGCTACTGCAAAGGAATTTTACGAGGAGCAGAAGAGAGAGAACCCTGATAAGGACATGAGCAATGCACTTTGCAGATATGCCCTTGTGGAGATAGTGAATCTCCATTCGCCTGCACTTGAATTTGAAGCTATCCATAGGATAGTTACAGACGTTGATACAAAGGCTCTTATGAGCGAAATGACAGCGGCTCTTGAGCTTTCTGAGGAAAAGTCAGAGCAGGCAATAGTTGTCTGCGACAACGGCGAGGAAAAGACTCTCTATATACATAAGCCAACTTCAAAGCTCACTGTCGGCTCATTGCAGAATTTCCTTGACAGCTATATCAAGGAAAAGGGCGGCAAGGTGGACTATATCCACGGTGCAGAGGTCATAAGAGAGCTTTCCGCAAAGGAAAACTCAATAGGCTTTATGCTCCCTGACATGGGCAAGGAAGAGCTTTTCCCTACAGTTATCGTTGACGGCGCACTGCCAAGAAAAACGTTCTCCATGGGTCATGCCGAGGATAAGAGATTTTATGTTGAGGCAAGAAAAATATTGAAATAGAAATATTAAAGAAATGTTGAAATAGAAAAATCGTAGACAATATATTTTAAAAGGAGTTTTTACGATGATAATTGAAGAAGTCAAAAAGGAACTTACAGGACATATCATTCCCTTCTGGAACAAGCTGAGAGATGATGAGAACGGTGGATTTTACGGTTTTATGAGCTATGACCTCAAGCTGGATAAGCAGGCTGATAAGGGCGTTATCCTCCACGCAAGAATACTTTGGTTCTATTCAAAAGCGTATATCACTCTGGGCGATAAGACACTTCTTGACAACGCACGCCACGCTTACGAGTTTATCAAAAACCACTGTATCGACTATGAGTACGGCGGAGTTTATTGGATGATGAACTATAAGGGCGAGCCTGCCGACACTATGAAGCATACATACAACATCGCATTTGCTATCTATGCACTGTCATGCTACTATAACGCAAGCGGAGATAAGGAAGCTCTGGAGCTTGCCTATAAGCTTTTCCACGACATCGAGAACAACACTCTCGATGAGTACGGCTACAGAGAAGCTTTTGACAGACAGTGGAATTTGGTATCAAATGACGCTCTTTCTGAGAATGGCTTGCATGCTGATAAGACCATGAACGCTATCCTCCACCTTATCGAAGCTTATACCGAGCTTTATAAGGCAGACCACAACGAGGAAGTTGCTAAAAGGCTTAAATTCCAGCTTGGTCAGATGAGAGATATTGTTTATACTCCTGAAACAAACGCACTGAAAGTTTTCTTTGACACAAAGTTCGACCTTGTGGGAGATATCCATTCATTTGGTCACGATATCGAAGCAACATGGCTTATGGACCTTGCCTGCGAAACTTTGGGCGACGAGGAGCTTAAAAAGCAGTTTGCCGAAATGGATCTTAAGATCTCTCATAATATTCAGAATATCGCTTTGGATAACGGCGCACTGAACAACGAGCGTGAGAACGATAAGATAGACAAGAAGCGTGTATGGTGGGTAGAAGCCGAGTCTGTTGTTGGCTTCATCAACGCTTATCAGCACAGCGGCGAAAAGAAGTTCCTTGAAAGTGCAAGAAGCGTGTGGGAGTATATCAAGGCTGAGATAATCGACAAGAGAGAAGGCTCAGAGTGGTATGCCGAGGTTTCCTATGACCATAAGCCACATGATTGGAAAGAGATAGTCGGCCCATGGAAATGCCCTTATCATAACGGCAGAATGTGCATGGAGGTCATCAAAAGAGGCGTGGATTTCTGATGTTCAGGTATGAAACACACCTGCATACCGCCGAGGGAAGCGGCTGTGCCTCTGCAAGCGGAGCAGAGCAGGCAAGGCGTTATAAAGCCCTAGGCTATGACGGGATCATCGTCACCGATCACTTTTTCAACGGCAACTGTGCTGTCACCAACTTTGACAGTTGGGAGGACAGAGTGAACAAGTTCTGCAAGGGCTATGAGAATGCCAAAGAAGTGGGTGACAAGATAGGTCTGAAAGTCTTTTTCGGTCTGGAGTATTCTTACTTTGGCGCAGACCTTTTGGCCTATGGTATCGACAAGGACTTTCTTCTTGCCAATGATAACATCAGTGATATAAGCTTTTATCAGTTTGCTGACAGAGTGCATAAAGCAGGGGGCGTGCTAGTCCATGCCCACCCTTTTCGTGAGGCGGATTGGTATATCCATGAAATAAAGCTCCTGCCAAAGTGGATAGACGGCGTTGAGGTCTATAACAGCGGCAATGGCAAAGAGGTCTATAATCAGCGTGCAAAGTGGTATGCCGAACAGTTCGGCTTCAAGCAAACAGGCGGTACGGACAATCACCACCTGTGGGTGGAGGACAGCCGTATCAGCGGCATTGCAACTGACGAGCCTATCAATTCCATAGAAGATTATATCACCTCGCTCAGAGAGGGCAAATTGGAGGTCATAGTGCCGCCAAAGCCTGCGGAGGGATAAATAAAAAGATAACAGGCAGTGCAAATAAGCTTTGCCTGTTTTTTTGCGGTATCCTATCACATGAGGTAGGGACGAATAATGTTCACCCGTAGCTTCTTGACAAAGCTAGTGGTTATCAGGCAATCCAAGGTCGCTCCTTCAAAAAGCGTCTGTGTTATTTGTAGACATTGTTTGTACTTTTTGTGTAAGTTGAAACGCAAAATCTATTGACAAATCAACTTTAATGAGCTAAAATATAAATATTATTATTTTATATGGTGAGAAAGGAAAACCAAAATATGAAAATCAAAAGACTACTTGCGGCAGTGCTTTCCCTTGCAATGGGCGTATCAATGATGACAGCCTGTGGCAGTTCGGACAGCTCCTCAAAGGCTGAAAACGATTCTTCAGCTACAGAAAATACTCAGAAGCATACCAATGACCCTATGACAGTGACCACTGCAAAAGACCTTGTGGCTCAGATGAAAGTGGGCTGGAATCTTGGCAATACCATGGACGCCACAGGCGGCTCAGGTCTTGACGCTGAAACCTCATGGGGAAATGTGGAAACCACAAAATTGATGATAGACCAGGTCAAGGACGCAGGCTTCAACGTGTTCAGACTTCCTGTTTCATGGGGTACTCACATGGACGAGAACTATACAGTTGACGAGGCATGGATGAACAGAGTTCAGGAAATTGTCGATTACGGTATCGACAACGGAATGTTCGTTATCCTCAACACCCACCACGAGGAGTGGTATATGCCTAAGAAAGACCGTGCCGATAAAGATGTCGAGCAGCTCAAAGCCCTCTGGAAGCAGATATGCGACAGATTCCAGGGCTATGACGAACACCTCATTTTCGAGGGCGTGAACGAGCCTAGACTTAGAGGCGAGGGCAACGAGTGGATAGGCGACGCTGAGTCAAGAGAGGTTGTAAATCAGTACGCAAAGGCGTTTGTTGAAACTGTCCGTGCTTCTGGCGGAAACAACCCTAACAGATGTATAATGGTAACACCATATGCCGCATCATCAACAAAGCAGAATATGGAGGCTTTGGAAGTTCCGCAGGGCGACGATAAGATAATAGTTTCTATCCACGCTTATCTGCCATATTCATTTGCACTTGATACCGCAGGCACAGACCAGTATACAAGTATCGACTCTTCTATCACAACACTCTTTACCGATATCAATGAAGTGTTCCTCAGCAAGGGAATACCTGTAATAATCGGTGAGTTCGGCTCTGTAAATAAGGTTAATACAGAAGCGAGAGTTCAGTGTGTAAAGGATTATCTCAGCACCGCAAAGCAGTACGGCGTACCATGCTGTTGGTGGGATAACGGCACAAGAATAGGAAACGGTGAGAACTTCGGACTTCTCAACAGATCCGAGGGTGGCTGGTATTTCCCTGAAATAATCGACGCTATCAAGGAAACAGTAAATAGCTAAAAAAATCAAGGACGGAATCGCTTCCGTCCTTTTTTTGTGCGCAAATTATGTGCAATTTTTGTGGGGCGAATTGATATCTTGCGAGCGGTGGGCAATCTTGCGGTAAACGGGTGAACGCTGTTTGCCCCTACAAAAATTTATATTATTATCGTTTTTTATCAATACATTTATGTAGGGGAGCGGCGCAATTTTTTTGTGTAGGGGACGGCGCCCTCGACGTCCCGCCACTCTCGTTCGTTTCAATCACAAACTGTTTTGTTCATTAAACGCTTTCATATCTATTCCCCTGAAAGGGTCTTTTTCATTGCAATGTGCGGACAGTATTCGTCCTTGTAAACATCACCATATGCCGTGTAGCCAAGCTTCTCGTAAAACTGCTGTACTCTCGTTTGCGCCGATAAGCCGACTTCCTTGTAGCCCACTTTTTCAGCCTGCTTTTCAAGGGCTTCCACTATCATTCTGCCAAGATCTCTGCCACGATATGCCTTTCTCACGCAGATACGTCCAATGTGCGCTTCGCCATTTTCGTCAAACAGCCTGCCTGTTGCAATGGGATATCCTCCTGTGTAGATAACAGCATGATAAGCCTCATGGTCGATATCGTCAAATTCGTTCACAAAGCCCTGCTCCTCAACGAATACCTGCTGTCTTATGAGCCTGGCGTCTGCGTTGTTTGCAAGCCCTTTTGCGATCTTTATGGTGTAATTATCCATTATATCAGCCCCCAAGACGTATCATTTCGTCGATACATTTTCTTGCAGAGGTTATCTCCTCGTCTGTCATTTCTATCTCAAAACCGCCGCCGTTGCCGATGCCCTCGCAGGTCTTGTAAACGTCCATAAGAGTGGTGAGCTTCATGTTAGGACAAAGTATCTTCTTTGAGAGTATGTAAAACTCCTTCTCAGGGAATCTGTACTGCAAATGCTCAGCAATAGATATTTCAGTGCCTATGATGAACTCCTTTGCATCAGACTCAGCCGCAAAATTCATTATGCCAGAAGTCGAACCAACATAATCCGCCATTTCACTTACAGCAGGGATACACTCAGGGTGACAAAGCACCAGTGCATCAGGGTGAGCCGTCTTAGCCGCTATCATGTCAGCCTTTGTTACCGACGCATGAACAGGACATCCGCCCTGCAAAAGCTTTATATCCTTTTCAGGACAGGCTTTTTTTACGAATGCACCAAGATTGCAGTCAGGAATGAACAGTATCTTGTCAGCGTCCATGTTCTTTACTATCTTCACCGCAGACGAGGAAGTAACGCAAACGTCGCAAACCCTCTTGAGTGCGGCTGTGGTGTTTATGTAGCATACTACCTTTCTGTCAGGCTCCTGCGCCTTTATCATTTCTATCATCTCAGGTTCCATTTGCTCTGCCATTGGACAGCCTGCCGATGGATTTGCAAGATATACGTTCTTGTCAGGGTTGAGCATTTTTGCCGCCTCAGCCATAAAATGCACTCCGCACATAAGTATGTTTTTGTTTGAGACCTTCTGCGCCTCAACGCTTAGCTTGTATGAATCACCCGTAATATCGGCTATCTCCACTATCTCCTTAGCCTGATAGCTGTGCGCAAGTATACAAATATCGTTTTCTTTCTTTAACTGAAGAATTTTTTCCTGTACGTCCTTAATCATATCCAGATCATGCCTTTCGACCTTTGAAAAGCATATCCTCCTTTCGGTGTTTCGGCATTTGCCGAAAGATTTATACCATATTATTATAGTATGATATAGACATTTTGTCAAGGGCATTTGTACCATACCGCCCATAGCACTTGACAAATTCATCAACAGGGTGTATAATCAACAGTGTTGACAATCAACTGCCTTGACATTTGGAGGAATAACAATGAACGATAAAACAGCCCAGCGTTTTGGAGAAGTTTTCAGACGATTTTTTGAAACAGGATATATGGACGACCTTGCAGAGCTTTTTCAGGGCGAAAGCAAAGTGATAGTCTATCTTAGCACAGCCGAGGGCATAGTCTACCCCTCAGACATAAGCCGTGACCTTATGATATCACGTCAGCGAGCAACGTCAGTGCTCAGCACAATGGAGAAAAAAGGCTTTGTTAGCCTTGTGCGTGACCCTGAGGATAAACGCCGTGTGCAGGTGAAACTCCTCCCAAAAGGTGAAAAATCCATTGAAGAAAAGCAGCAGCGTCTTGAAAAATATTTCAGCGTGTTCGTTGACGCACTGGGTGAGGAAAATCTCAAAAACCTCCTTGACAGCTCCGAAAAAGCTGTCGAGGCACTTGAACATACAATGAAGGGCAACTCTCAGAAAGTCTGAGGTGCGGAAAGGAAACTGCCATGAACATTTATAACGAATTTAGAAAAACGGCAATAAACCGCTATAGCAAGACCGCTCTCGTGATGATGAATGACGAGGGTGAAACAAAGGAATATACATTCGGACAGACTTTACAGCAGGCTGATGTTTTTTGCAGTCGCCTTAAAGCCATGGGCGTCGTGGCAGGGGATAGGGTCTGTATCGCCTCTGAGGGCAGACCTGAGTGGAATATCGCATTTCTCGCCTGTGCAAAGCTAAACGCCACAGCCGTCCTTTTGGATTATTCGCTTCCTGCGGCAGAGCTTGTCGCACTGGTGAAAAAGTCACAGCCTGTGTGCGTTGTCACTTCTCAAAAGGCGGCAAAGAAGCTTACAAGCGTGAAAAATATGCCTGTTCTCGATATCGAAAACCAGCTTGACAGACTAGACGGTTCAGGGGAAAATATACTCCGCCAAGGTGAAGTAGGCGACCCTGATATCGCAGTGATAATCTTTTCAAGCGGTACGACAAGGACAGCCTCAGGCATCATGCACACCCACGATTCTCAGATAAATTCTTGCAAAATGGTCTGCCAGTGCAACGGCATAACCGATAACGAACGCTATCTTGGAATCCTGCCAAACAGCCATATCTACGGACTTTTTGCACAGGTTTTAGCCCCTCTCCTTACAGGTGGAACAGTGTGCTTTATTGAGTCTCTCTCCGCAAAGGGTCTTTCCGCAGGCTTCCAAAACTTCAAGCCGACAGTTTTTCCGGGTGTGCCAAAGGTCTATGAGCTTTTGAAAACCCAGATAATGCAGCAGATCAACGCAAGCAAAGTATCTTCAGCACTTTTCAAGAAAATGTTTCCTGTTGCACTTCATCAGCGTAAGATCTACGGCATAAACAGCGGCAAAAAGGTCTTCGCAAAGATACACAAAGCTTTGGGCGGCGAGCTTAGATTTTTCTGCTCCGCAGGCTCGCCAATGTCAAAGGATACATTTGATTTCTTCTACGGCACAGGCTTTAATATTGTGAACAACTACGGTGCGACCGAAACGAGCATACCAACTATCGGCACATATGGCAAGCACGTCTATGCTGACACCTGCGGCAAGCCGTACCCCGATATCAAAGTGAAGATAGACCGCAGCGGTGAGCTTCTCATAAAGTCACCTTATATGATGATAGGCTACTATGGCGACAAAAAGTCCACAGATGAAGCTTTCAATCCTGACGGTTGGTTCAAGTCAGGCGACCTTGCAAAGTTCGATAAGCATAAAAATATCGTCATTCTCGGCAGATGTAAAGAAAATATCGTACTATCCACAGGCAAAAAAGCCGCCCCTGACGATATCGAACAGGTCTATAGGGGCATTGAGAGCGTTGACGAGCTTGTGGTCTGCGGAGTGCCTGCGAAAGAGGGAAGCTATGACGAGGTGCACGCCTTTGTGGTCTGTGCTGAGGATAAGCGTGAGCAGACGGAAGAAAAGCTAAAAGAGATAAGTTCCTCCGCAGGTCAGGCAATGAAACTAAGCGGCATACATTTTGTGGATTCTATACCAAGAACAGCTATCGGCAAGCCAAAGCGTTATCTGCTGAAGAAAATGGTCATGGAGGATAACCTTGACAGCCTTACAAAGCAGGCGAAAAATAGTATCGACCCGTCGGATATCCCGTCAATGGTGAGAAATGCCGTGGCAAAAATAGCACACGTTCAGCCGAATGAAGTCAAGCTCAGTACAAAATTTTTGCAGGAGTTCACCATAGACTCCCTCTCAGCTATCGAGCTTGCATTGGAGATAGAGGAGTTCAGTGGTGTGCGTGTTGACGGCTGTATGGATAAGAACATGACAGTGGGCAAGCTTATCGCTCTCGTTCAAAACCCAAACCGCATAAAGCCGCAAACAGTGAGATCAATGCTCTATCCTCTGGACAAGAAAAAGATAGACTATCGTATTTACCGCTTTTACAGAAATCTTGTGACAGCGTTCTACGAAGTCAAGGTCACGAATGAGGAAAATCTACCTGATAAGGACGGTTATATAATCTGTGCCAACCACGTTTCAAATTTTGATTTTATCTTCCTCACTCTGAATTTCAGATACGAGCGTTTTGCAAAATTCTGCTGTATGGCGAAAAAAGAGCTTTTCAACGGCAGTTTAGCCAGCCGACTTATAGTAAGAATAGGCGGTATGGTGCCTGTTGACAGAGGCGGAAGAGTAGACGAAACCATGGCGGCTCTGCGTAAAAAGCTTGGTCAGAAATGGGGTGTGCTAGTTCACCCGGAGGGTACAAGAAGCAAAACTGGTGAAATGGGCAAGTTCAAAAGCGGTGCAGCCGTCCTTGCTATCGAAGCCAATGTACCTATAGTACCAGCCTACATCAAAGGCGGACACGAGATATTCCCGCCATACAGAAAGCTCCCAAGGCTTTTCAACTGGAAGCGTCTTAGCAAATATAAAGTAAAAGTCGTTTACGGCGAGCCTATTTATCCTAATGGCGAAACCCCCGAAGAGCTTATGGCGAAAGTCCGTGATTCTGTGCTTGCCTTGAAAAACGAAGAGAACTGATTTAAAGTGAGGAGTGAGGAGTGAGGAATGACAAATGAGGAATTAGGAATGAGGAATGAGGAATTAGCATAGCTGTGGTTTGAGATACTCCAAGAGGTAAGTTAATAAGAACGTTGGTGAGTTAATTGTGCGAACGCAGTTCGCAATAAAAAAATCATCGCCGCAGGCGATACCTTCATTCCTCACTCCTCACTCCTCACTCCTCACTCCTCACTCCTCACTCCTCATTCCTCATTCCTAATTCCTCATTCAACCTCATTCCTCACTAAATTGTTTGACAAGTCGCAAAATATGTAGTATAATGTATTAATACGCTGATACGGTGACGTGTTATCGTAATATTTTGTTAAGGAATGAATATTTATGACTTTTGAGGAAGTAAAAAAGGTCACGGAGATCCTGCTGGAGTTCCTGCCTAATACACTGAAGCTTTTCGCATGGACCATCGTGCTTTCAATACCTGTGGGAGTGCTTGTGACAATGCTGAAAAAATGCCGCTTCAAGCCTATCTCGTGGCTGACAAATCTCTATATACTTGTCATGCGTGGCACACCGCTCATGCTTCAGATAATCGCTATCTACTATGCAGTACCGCTTATTATCGCAAGTGCTGCAAAGCAGGGCAAAACAGGCGGCGTATATGACGTGCTTACCAATATAAAAAACAACGAGAATTATATGTTTATCGCCCTTGTTACGGCATTTGTCCTTAACTATGCGGCGTATTTCGCAGAGATATTCAGAGGCGGTATCGAGGCTATCCCAAAGGGACAGTACGAAGCGGCTTCAATGCTCGGCATGACGAAAATGCAGACATTTTTTAGAATAATCCTGCCCCAGGTCACAAAGCGTGTTATTCCTGCCACATCGAATGAGGTTATCGTCCTTGTAAAGGATACCTCTCTCGCAAACGTTATCGCATTCGCTGAGATAACAATGAAGGCAAAACAGCAGATGAACCTGTATAGCTCAATAACACCGCTTTTTATCGCAGGCGCATTCTATTTCGTACTCAACGCTATCGTGACGGTGGCGTTTGCCGTTATCGAAAAGAAATTCGACTATTATAAATAAGGAGAACTCATATGGCTATTCTTGAAGTGAAAAATATTTCTAAAAGCTTTGACAGCCTTAGGGTGCTCAAAGATATTTCTTTTAACGTTGAGGTGGGCGAGGTAGTCGCAATAATAGGTCCGTCAGGAAGCGGTAAATCAACGCTTCTGCGCTGTATAAACCAGCTTGAAAAAGCAGACGGCGGAGAGATAAACGTTGACGACGTGAATATGTTCCATACAGAAAATGGCAAGGCAGTGTATGCACCCTCTAAGACCCTCAGGGATATCCGCCTGAAAATAGGTCTTGTGTTCCAGAATTTCAACCTTTTTCCGCACTTTTCTGTAAATCAGAATATAATGGAGGCGCCACTCCATGTGCTCAAACAGCCAAAAGCCGAGGCAAAAGCCAACTGCGAAGAGCTTCTGAAAAAAATGGGACTCGAAACTAAAGGCAAGTCCTATCCCTGCGAGCTTTCAGGCGGTCAGCAGCAGCGAGTATCTATCGCAAGAGCATTGGCTTTGAAACCGCAGATACTTTTCTTTGACGAGCCGACCTCCGCACTTGACCCTGAGCTTACAGGGGAGATATTAAAGGTAATAAAAGAGCTTGCAAAAGAGAAAATGACCATGGTCATCGTCACCCATGAAATGGCATTCGCCCGTGATGTGGCAAATCATGTTATCTTTATGGACGACGGCTATATCGTGGAGGAGGGTACTCCGGAGGAAGTTTTCGGTCAGACCCAGAACGAAAGAACAAAGCAGTTCTTGCAGAGATTTAATGACAGATAGGACGGGAAATTGTTGTAAAATATAAGAGATGATAACGTTTTCTGTGATTAATGCACAAAAGAAGTGTGACAATATTGTTAGAAATTTCAACACTTTTTGGAATAAAAAAAGTGAAAACCCCTTGATTTTAGGGAGAAAGTCTGCTATAATAAGACTAGAATTGAATGACAATTCATAAAACTATATTCATATGGAGGAGATTAACGATGAAAATTTCTAAGATTCTCGCTGGTATGTCAGCAGCAGCTATCGTAGCTTCTATGGCAATGATCCCAGCATCCGCAGCAGCAGGCACAAAGCTCAACGTAAGCGATGACCTTCTTAAAATCGCTAGACAGACTCAGGATGACCTCTTCGCTGTATACTTCAATGGTAAGGACGAAGATATGCCTAACAAGGATGCTATTGCTGACCTTGGAACTGTTTACGGTGCTTCATTCACAATCAAGGTTGATAACAACGATTGGAACACGATCGGCGGTGGCGGATCAATCAACTTCAACTCAGCATCAGGCGGCTGGAACGCTAAGGACTGGGCTGGCGGCTCTTGGGTTGAGGACGATAAGCCAAAGGATACTCTCTGCTACACAACAGACGAGGAAGGCACATACGTTCTTGAGTACCTCGGCGACGCTCCTGTTTTCGCAACAACAGACGGTGATGCTGATAATTACGCAGCAGTTGGTATCAACAACTGGGCAGCAGACCTTAAGGGCATCGACGTTGTAGGCATAAAGGTTCTTGGTGCTGATGGCAACGCTCTCTTCGAGGCTGGTTCTAACAAGGACAAGAAGGAAGTTCAGAAGAAGCCAGTAGCTGAGGAGTCAAGCTCTGGAACTGATTCAACAGCTTCAGGCACAGAGTCTAAGAAGGACGATTCTAAGAAGGACGACAAGTCTTCTGCAGCAGCTACTTCAACAGCAGCTACATCTTCAAAGTCTGGCACAACAACAACAGCTACTTCTTCAGCAGCAGCTTCTGACAACGTAGCAGCTACAGGCGCAACAGCTGGTCTTGCACTCGCTGGCGTAGCACTTGCTGGTGCAGCTATCGTTATTTCTAAGAGAAAGTAATCTCTAGCAGATAACACACTTGAATAAGTGAATTTATACAGAGCTTTCTGTCATTCGGGAAGCTCTGTTTTTTTGTTCGTTTGTGTAACCTGCACTAATTTGTAAACGATTTCTGTGCAAAATATATGAAATCATGTGCTTAAATTGTGCAAATAGTATATTGAAAATATGTGACGATTGTGTTATAATACAGAAGTAAATATAGGTCAGGCTATGTGTATAGCATGACAATTAAACGGAGGTTATTAAAATGAAAAAGTTTTTAGCTTGCGCTCTTGCACTTACACTTACAAGTGCTATGTTCGCTTCTTGCGGTAGCTCTGATGATTCTTCATCAAAGGCTGAGGCAAAAACTACTACAACAACTACTACAGCTGCTACAACAACAGAGGCTACTACAACAACAGCCGCTCCTGAGTCAACAGCTGATTCAACAGCCGCTTCCGGCACAGAGTCTGAGGGTGAGGCTGCAAAGGATATTTCCGAAATGCCAGCTACTCTGAAGAACTATGAGGAGGCTTCTGTATATTTCAAGAAGGATATGGACGTTGCTTCTATCGTTGAACCTTTCGCTGAGAAGGATTACGAGAACGATGAGTCTCATGTAAATCTCTCTGTTGAGGAGCTTGCAGGTATTCCAATGCTCAAGGTAGAGACTCTCGATCAGGATGATCAGGGCAACTACAAGATCCCTAAGATCAAGTTCCACATGGAGAAGTTCTTTGAGGGTCACGAGGCTGATCTTGAGAAGATCTTCACTATCAAGGCTGACGTAGTTACAAAGGCAGTTGGCGAGTTCACAGGTGACGACGGCACAAAATCACTCGTTCCTGGTAACTTCATGGGTGCATTCGTTACACAGCCTACAACAGGTGAAGGTGAAAACAGTTGGAACGACCTCTATGACTTCGGCGAGGCTGAGTGGACTTCTGAGTGGGGTTCCTATGAGCTTACAATGAGACCTGGTATCAAGGACGGCGCTACATTTGTAAACTCAACTGAACCACAGTATGTTTCACTTATGAGATGGGGCATTCCAAACCAGGCTGATTTCTACATTGCTGACCTCAGATTTGAGGATGAGGACGGTAACGTTATCGCTTGCGCAAACTTTGGTAAATAATTCATTTCCATACATAAGAAAGGTGCAGATTTTCTCTGCACCTTTTTTTATGTGAATTTTACGCTTATCTCCCCTGATATCTCCAAGCTTTTTACCTTTTCGCCTTTGATTTTAGCCGAAAAATCCTGCCCTTTTATCTGACCCGTGGCGGTGATATCTCCCTTGTCATTTTTGAGATACGTCACGCCTTTCTGCGAAATAAGCTTGTCAAGCACAGCGGCAGTCATTGTGACAGCGGAGCTTTCGGGTATGTTCCCACGGTCAGTTTCGTAGGTCAAACCCTTGTATTCAAGTCGTGCGCTTTCTCCTGAGCAGGTTATCACCATACCGCTGACAGTTTCTGGCGCAGTTATCTCACACTCCCACATATCTGCGCCCTCACGGGTGAAGCTTGCGACGTATTCCGTGCCGTCAATGGTGAACTCAGCCGGGGTCTTGTAATCCTCTGCTAGCTTTACGGGTTTGACTTCGGTGCTTTCACCGCATGAGCATAAGCCCATTACCGCCAAAATCGTGAGAAAAAATGCCTTTGTTCTTTTCATTTTGCCCTCCATTAAAAAAGACCCTCTTCATAAGAAGAAGGTCTTTGTTTTTAGTACAGCCTAGTCGGCGTTTTCAAGGTCATACAAAAATCGTGGCAAAGCGTCAATAACATCTCTTGCAATGATTCCACGCTCAGATCTTTTGTATCCTGCAAGTAGAGCCGTCGAGCCAAGTGTGAACGACCCAAGTGCCGCCGCATCAAGAGCGTTGCACCCCTGAGCCACATAGGAGGAAACAATGCCTGCAAGCATATCCCCTGAGCCACCCTTTGCAAGCGCAGTTGTGCCTTCGGTGCAAAGATAAACTTTTCCACCGTCCACAGCAAAGGTGTCAGCCGACTTCGCAAGCACTGTCACACCATATTTTTCTGACAGCCTATATGCAGATCCAAGTCTGTCCGACATGACCTCGCCAACCGTCATGCCACAAAGCCTTGCAAGCTCCGCAGGGTGAGGGGTGAGGATAACTGTACTTTTCTTCTTCAACAGTACATCTATATTCGGACAAAGTGAATTTATTCCGTCAGCGTCCAAAACTATGGGTATCTCCGCATTTTCAATAAGCTCCGCCACAAGCTTCTCTGTCTGAGCCGTGTGACCAAGCCCACAGCCTATTAGCAAACAGCTTGCCTTTTCGCACTTTTTCAGTATCGTCTCCGCATTTTCAGCCACCATAAAGCCGTCCTTGTCGGTTTTCATTGCCGAGTATGTACATTCATACATATCAGCCGACAGGGAGTTGACTACGCTTTTTGCAGTGCAAAGCTCAAAAAGCCCCACGCCTGTTCGCATTGCCGCCATTGCTGAAAGCCCTGCCGCACCTATATAGCTCTCCGAGCCTGCCACGCTCACCACCTTGCCGAACGTGCCCTTGTGTCCGTCAGCAGGTCTAAAAGGCAGTGCCGCCCTTGCTTTTACCACGTCAAAAGGCGTTATAACAGGGTATAGGGTATTCTCGCAACGCTCGTCAATACCGATATCTTTTACCAGAATTTCACCGCAAACGTCCACCGCAGGCTGTAAATAAAGACCCAGCTTGCCACGATGAAAGGTCACTGTCACGTCAGCCATGAACGATAGCTTGTCAGCCTGACCATTCCGTGCATTGACTCCCGACGGCAGGTCGCAGGCTATCTTCATGCCTTCACATTTTTCACAAGCTCTGAACACTGGCAGGATATTTTCACGCAGGCTTCCGTGAAAACCCGTTCCGAAAATGCAGTCCACAAGCACGTCTGCACCCTCGATAAAATCCAGCGCATTTTCAGCTTTCAGCACCTCTACGCTCTTATCGAGCCTAGCATACGCTGCCGAGGAGAGGTCAGTGTCAGGCTCACCACAGCATAGGACCACCGCAGGCTTGAGGCCTTGTTCCGCAAGCAAATTTGCCGCCACAAGTCCGTCACCGCCATTGTTTCCCTTGCCAATAAGAAGCACTATCTTTGAGGACGAAGACGAGTTGCTTGCAATGACCTCCGAAAGCTGTGCCGCCGCATTGTCCATGAGCTGAGCAAGGCTCACGCCATATTTTTCAGCCTCATGCTCGCAAAATGTCATTTGCTCCACTGTTAATATCCTATCCATTTTTATCCTCCTTTTCATAAGCTATCACCACTGCCGAAGCGATATCCTTGATGTGGGAAAGTGACACCGCAAAGGTCAGCCCCCTATTTTCAGCCGCCAAAAGCGCATTCCCTGTAAGCTCCAGATAAGGACAGCCAAGCTCGTCACGCAAGCAGGACACCTCGTTTAAGGCGAAGCCCTCGACCCCAGTGCCTAAAGCCTTTGCGAAGCTTTCCTTAGCCGCCCAATTCGCCGCCATGGATTCGTATGGGTTTTTCTTCTGTGAAAAAAGGGTCAGCTCCTTTTCGGAGTAAACCCTTTCACAGAAACGTCGGCTCTGACAGCTTTTTTTTATGCGTTCGATCTCAATAAGATCAGTTCCGACAAATATTTTCATTTTTATTTCCTCAGTGTTCTCGGAAGCGCAGGCTTCATAAGTGCCAGCATATCGTCATCTGGTGTGAAAATAACAGTTGTAAGCCCGAGATTTTTGTGGTTGAATGTTATGTAGTAGTCTGTAAGGCTATCGTCACAAGCGCAGGCAAGGACCTGTGTTGCGCCCTCAGGTACAGAGAAATTCTCGTCAGCAATGCCGAAATCTGTCGCACTGCCGCAACGGAATGTGATAAGGCGTTTTCTTGAACGCTGAGCCGTTATCTTGTCAACGTCTATTTCTCCGTTTGTGAAAATGTATTCATACTCCACATCGAGTTTTGTTGTAAGATAATAACCGCCATAAAGTGCGGCGGCGGCAAGAAAAATGCCTATTACAGAAAACTGCGTGCCGAAAGGGAAGATAAAGCACAGTGCGGCAAGTGCCACGCTTGCTATCATGATGAAAATTTTCTGTATCTTATCGTTCTTTGTGGGAATCTTGCGAACTATCTGTTCCTTGAAGCTGTCCATTATTTGTCCTCCGTTTATTCAGTGCCGCTGAGAAGCTCTTTCATTACCCAGCCGCTTTTATTGTTATATTTTACATATACCCATATGTTTCCGTCACCGTCTGTTCTCTCGCCGTAGCCGTTTATGGTCTTTCCGTCAGGTATCTTTTCTATCACGTCATATTTCTTTGACGGACCGTATCTGAGATTAAGGTAAGAGGTGTCTGACTTTACAAGAAATGGGATAGAATCAGGGTATTTCACATCATCACCCAAAGGGAAAAGTGCGTCCTTTTTGAACTTTGTGGTGGTGGTTTTTTTAGTCGCCTTTGTTTCGGCAGATGTTGTGGTTGTGGTGGTGGTCGTCCTCTTTGTTGCCGTTGCGATTATGTCAGGGTCGTAGCCTTCGTCAATGCTCACGTCAGGGTTTTCAAGTGTGCCTGCCGTCACAGAAGTGGTGGTGGTGTAGCCCTCGTAATCCTCATCGTCCTCATCATAATCGTCGCCCATTGTTGCGGTCTTTGTGGTCTCTATAACTCTCTGGGCGGCAGTACCCGTGGTGGTCTCCGTTTCGGAGGAGCTTTCTGGAAGCATTGCCCCACATGAAGCAAGCCCGAAAACCGCAGAACAAGCCAGCACAGCCGCAAGCAGTTTTGATCTCATTTTTTATATCCTCTTTTCAGAATTTACACAATTTTATTTTAAGCCAAGAAGTCTTTCTGCGTTGCCACCGAGAATTTTATCTTTGTTATCCTCGGAAATGTTCAAACGCAGTATCTTTTCTTTTATAAGGTAGGAACTGTCCCAAGGGCAGTCGCTTGCAAAAAGTATCCTGTCAGCCCCATGCTTTTCAACGATAGCCTGCATAAGTTCGTCAGGACACATACTTGTGAAAGCGGTGTCAAAATAAACTTCACCGTCAACTCCTGCCAAAACGTCACGCACCTGCTCCCACATCATGTTTGCACCAAGGTGAGCCAGAATGACTTTAAGCTTAGGGTGCTTTTTTATCATTTTCAGCGCCCTCTCAGGTGTGGAGTGGATAAGGTCAGGGGAAACGCAGTCATAGCCCGAATGGAATATAACAGGCAGGTCAGCTCTTTCAATGGCGTCATATATCTTGTCCATGCGCTCATCATCTATCATAAAGCCCTGATAATCAGGGTGAAGCTTTATGCCGTGAAGTCCAAGCTCCTTTATGTGGGCTATCTCCTGCTCATAGTCCTCAGCGTCAGGGTGTATTCCACCGAAGCTTATAAATCTTCCGCCGTCCTGTTCAGCGCACCAATCGTTTATAACTCTCTGCTGAGTAGGTTTTGTTGCCACTGATAACAGCACGCCCTTGTCAATGCCCCATTCGTCAAAACGCTGTATGGTTTCCTCTGCAGTGCCTCTTGTGAAAGGAGTTATTCCACTGCAAGCCTGAAGCTTTTCAACAGCCTTTTCCGCTACCTTTGGATTAAAGGCATGAACGTGAAAATCAATTACCATTTAAAACATCTCTTTCTGAAAATACTTTTCCATATGGTATTATACCACACTTTCAAGCTTCTTTCAACGAATATCGGCAATTTTCACAGTATTTTCATCTAGGGCTATTCCCAGCTTTTCCACACCTCGGGGCAGAAGCCTACTGTAGCTTTCTTGCCGTTTCTTACGATAGGTGCGGCAAAAAGCTCGGGATAGTCAAGAAGCTTTTCTATCTTTTCCTCGGTGCTTCCAAGATATTTTATGAGCATTGCCTGCTCTCCCTTTGCCTTTGGGTCGATAAGCTTGTCAATATCGCCAACAGCCGCAAGCACTGAGTTAAGCTCGCCCTTGCTAAGCCCCTTTGTAGGCAGGTCAACAGATTGGAACTTTATTCCACGCTCTTTGAAATAACGCTCGGCCTTTTTTGTGTCAAAGGATTTTGACTTGCCGAATATTTGTATATTCATGGGATTATCTCTCCGTTTCTGCATTCAAGAATGATAGTAAAAGGACCGTCATTGAGCAGTGAAACTTTCATGTCTGCACCGAAAACGCCCTTTTCTACCTTGCCTGAAATTTTCTCGCCACAGACCTTGCAGAAGTATTCATAAAGTCTGTTGGCCTCGTCAGGCTTGCCTGCATAGATAAATGACGGGCGGTTGCCGTGGTGACAATCTGCATAAAGGGTGAACTGTGAAACGCAAAGAATATCTCCGCCAACATCGTTTATAGAAAGATTTGTCTTGTCGTTCTCGTCAGCGAAAATGCGAAGCTTTGATATTTTGTCTGCAAGCTTGTCGCAGTCAGCCTCAGTGTCCTCCTGACCTACTCCGAAAAGTATCAGAAAGCCCTTTCCTATCTCGCCTGTAACCTTGCCCTCGACCTCAACTTTTGCACTTGTGACCCTCTGTATTACCGCTCTCATCAGCCTACCTCCACAGTGTAGCTGTAGGTGTAAACAGCTTCAGGTGCAAGCTTGATAGCGTGAGGCTTGTTTTCGATATCCTCAAAAGCGTCGTCCTCGTAAACAGGCACGCTAGTCCAAGGCTCAAGGCAGATAAACTGAGCGTCAGGGTTGCCTGTGGAAGTCCATACGGCAATGCAGTCAGAGTGTGGGAATGAAAGCTTTACGAAACCGCCGTCAGACGTTTTCAGGGTGACAGCCTTTGAAGCAGGGTGGTCTTTCATGATAACGTCATAGTCGAAAAGCTCTCTTGTGAGAGTGATAGTCTTTTCACCGTCAAGAATAGTCCTCTCGCCGTTTGGGATAGGCTGAACGATATGCTCGTTTTTCTCGTACTCAACTGTGCATTTGCCACCTTGGATATCGCAGATAAAAGCAGGGTGACCGCCGAGATAGAAGTACATAGCCTTTTCATCAGTGTTTTTTACTGTGTTTGTGACGGTGACTTTTGAACCTTTTATGGAGTAGGTGACTTCAAGCTCAAAGTGATATGGGTATTGAGCAAGGGTAACGTCATTGTCTTTGAGGATAAAGCTCAGGGAATTTTTTGTGCTGCCTGAGAAAGCAAATTCGCTGTCACGAGCGAAACCATGGTTTGCAGCCATGTGATATTCCTGACCGCCAGCCTTGTAGGTGCGGTCTTTAGGGGAGCATATGAACGGGAAGAGGATAGGAGCGTAGCGTTTCCAAGCGTCACCGCATTGCCAGAGATATTCTTTGCCGTCCAGTTTGATAGAGTGAAGCTCAGCACCGAAAGTGTCGGCTGAGATAGAGAGTTTATCATTTTTTATTTCATAAAGCATAGATCAGACCTCCGAGGGATAAATTTTATACCTTATTATTATAGCACATTGTTTGGGAGATGTCAAAACCAAGTGAGCAGTGAGGTTATGAGGTCTGCTGGGGTATGGGCGAAAACGTTTGAAAAAACTTAAAAGTCTGTTGAAAATTCTGTTTTGATATCAATATTTTAACAGTTAAATTTTATGACTTTGATACAGAATAACTAAAATATTTTCAATTGTTTGTGTAAGCTGACAAAACTTGTGATGACTATTGACTTTAATTTGGAGATAGTCTATAATAAAATGGTAAGATTATTTAATTGTGCAGTGCTTTTTGTTCACAGCTTCAGACTGCACTGAGGAGAAATGATTATGAATATTAAAGAAGCAAAACAACAGATACTTAATGCAATACAAGCCTATCTCATTAAAGACGAATTTGGCGATTACCGAATTAGCATAGAACATCAGAGACCTGTGTTCCTGCTTGGCGCACCTGGTATCGGTAAGACCGCTATTATGGAGCAGATAGCTCAGGAAACTGGCGTAAACCTTGTTACCTACTCGATGTCCCACCACACAAGAGAGTCTGCCCTCGGTCTGCCTGTTATTGTACATAGAAACTACACCGGTGCTGACGTGCAGATATCCGAGTACACGATGAGTGAGATCGTGGCTACTCTTTATGACACTATCGAAGCCACTGGCATCAAAGAGGGTATTCTCTTCCTCGATGAGATCAACTGCGTTTCCGAGTCCCTTGCTCCTGCAATGCTCCAGTTCTTGCAGTATAAGGTTTTCGGACTTCATCAGGTTCCGGCAGGTTGGGTAGTTGTTACAGCAGGTAACCCGCCTGAGTTCAACAAGTCTGTTTCTGAGTTCGATATCGTTACTCTCGACCGTGTTAAGAGGGTCGAGTGTCAGCCTGATTTCGACGTTTGGAAAGAATATGCTTACTATGCAGGCGTTCACCCAGCTATCATATCATATCTTGAGCTTCACCCTGACCATTATTATATGGTAGACGCAAGCGATAAGAACAACTACCGCTTTGTTACTGCCCGTGGCTGGGAGGACCTTTCTGAAATGATGCAGCTTTATGAGGAGAGCGGTATCCTTGTTGACCACGCTCTGGCTGCTCAGTATGTACAGAACCCAGAGTTCTCAAAGGGCTTTGCGGAATATTATGACAGATTCAACTACTATCGTGAGAAATATGACGTTGACGCTATCCTCGAGGGCGGTATAACTGCACAGAACATTGCTGACGCAAGAGCGGCAGGCACTGAGGAAGCTGTGGCTCTTATGAATCTGCTTATGGACGGCATCACATACACAATGAGAAGCTGTATCCAAATGGAGAAGATGATAAGACTTATCCACCCAAGAATGGAAGATATCCTTGTGAAGATAAACAATGGTCTTTCGTGCCGTCAGATAATCAGTGAACACATCATGGACTGCAACAAGAACCTTGACAAGGCGGTAAGAGCAAGAAACATCTCGCCGTCTAACAAGAAGATCCAGCACTGGATACTCCACAATCTGGAAGCTTATCTTGATAAGTGTACGAATGAGGGAAGAGATAACAAAAACCGCTGTACTGTTATTTTGCAGAACTCCTTCAACAATCTGCTCCATGGCGCAAACAACGTTACACAGCAGTCTATGAACGGTCTGAAATACGCTTTTGACTTCCTTGAGAATGCTTATGGCGCTGACAGCAATGTTATGAAGAAGTTTATCGAGGAGCTGAAAATAAATTGCCACACCACAAACTTCATCAAGAAGTACGGCTCAGAGCAGTTCTACAGACTTGCAGGTGAGCCTGTTCAGCAGCCTACCTACAACAATCTCTATGACCTTAATCTTACTGATTGTCTTTTAGAGCAGGAATAAGCATAGATACAAAATGAATATCACACGGGCGAACACTGTTCTCCTCTGCAATGTTTTACTACAGAGTGGGGGTGACGGACGTTCGCCCGTTTTGGTTTTTGAATGGCTTTTGAGCTGAACGCATACATATTTGTTAATATAAAAAGCTTGTAATTTGCGAAAAAGTGTGATATAATAACTAAGAGTGTACAAACGAGAATCAGTGAGGTTTTTACTATGGGCAAGATTTATGATTTAGGCATAGACGTAGGTTCGACCACGGTCAAGACGGTAATTCTTGACGAGGGCGAGTTTATTTATAACAAATATGAAAGACACTTTTCAAAGGTAAGGGAAACGGTGGCTGAGCAGCTGCGTGCTATCAGAGAGCTTTATCCTGAGGACAAGTTCAGGATAGCCATAACAGGCTCGGCAGGTCTTGGCATCGCTGAGGCAAGCGGTATCTCTTTCGTGCAGGAGGTCTTTTCTGCTTTTATCGCTGTAAACAAGAAGTATCCAAAGGCTGACGTTGTGGTTGAGCTTGGCGGTGAGGACGCTAAGATAATCTTCCTCACAGGGGGCGTTGAACAGCGTATGAACGGCTCTTGCGCAGGTGGCACAGGTGCTTTTATCGACCAAATGGCAGGACTTTTGGGCGTTACCCCTGACGAGATGAACGACCTTGCTCTTAAGGCTGAAAAGACTTATCCTATCGCTTCAAGATGTGGTGTTTTCGCAAAGTCTGATATTCAGCCGCTTCTTAATCAGGGCGCAAGAAAAGAGGACATATCTGCGTCTATCTTTCAGGCTGTTGTGGATCAGACTGTTTCAGGTCTGGCGCAGGGCAGAAAGATCGGCGGTCAGGTGCTTTTCCTTGGGGGTCCGCTTACATATCTCAGTGCACTGAGAAAGGCATTCAGAACTACTTTAAACCTTGACGAGGAACACGCTATACTTCCTGAAAATTCTTCATGCTATATGGCTTTCGGTGCGGCACTTCATGCTGACACTCTTGCTGAGGAAATGACTATAGACGAAGCCCTTGACAAGATAGTGAACGCAAAGGCTACTGACAATATCGTGGTAGGCAAGCCACTGTTTGCAAGCCGTGAGGAATATAATGCTTTCGTGGAAAGACACAAGAAGTCTGACCTTAAATATGAAGACATCAGAACTTACAGGGGCGACGCTTATCTTGGCATCGACGCAGGCTCGACAACCACAAAGCTTGTGCTTATCACACCTGACGGAAAGCTTCTTTATCAGCACTACTGCTCAAACAAGGGTCAGCCGCTGGATATAATCGCTTCAAAGCTTGAGGAGATCTACAGCCTTGCTACCCCTGAGCTTAACATAAAGGCTTCTGCGGTAACAGGCTACGGTGAGGATCTTATAAAGGCAGGTCTGGGCGTTGACTATGGTATAGTTGAAACTGTTGCGCACTATAAGGCGGCGGCTTATTTCTGCCCTGACGTTGATTTTATCATCGACATCGGCGGACAGGATATCAAGTGCTTCAAGATAAAAAACAACGCTATCGACAGCATTATGCTCAACGAGGCTTGTTCATCAGGCTGTGGCTCGTTCATTCAGACTTTTGCAGGTGCAATGGGATATGATATTGCAGAGTTTGCAAGGCTCGGTCTGTTTGCAAAAGCACCTGTGGAACTGGGCTCAAGATGTACAGTGTTCATGAACTCATCTGTAAAGCAGGCGCAAAAGGACGGAGCTTCCGTCGAGGATATCTCTGCAGGACTTTCTTCGTCTATCATCAAGAACGCAGTTTACAAGGTAATAAGAGCAAAGTCTATTGACGAGCTTGGCAAGAATATAGTCGTTCAGGGCGGAACGTTCCTTAACGACGCTGTGCTCAGGTCATTTGAAATGGAACTTGGCAGAAACGTTATAAGACCTGCCATTGCGGGACTTATGGGTGCGTTCGGCTGTGCGCTTTTCGCAAAAGAAAAATCTCAGGGCAGGGACGGCAAGTCAGGCGTTCTTACAAAGGCTCAGCTTGAAGAATTTGCTTACAATTCAAGAGCCGTTCAGTGCGGTGGCTGTGGTGCGCACTGTAACCTTACTATAATAAGATTTAATGACGGCAGAAGGTTTACTTCCGGAAACCGCTGTGAAAAGGGTGCAGGCATAAAGATAACTGACAGAACGGAAAACATGATAGAGTATAAGTATAACAAGATACTCTCTTATGCTGACAACAAGCCTGCAAAGCCTATTGCAAAGGTAGGTCTGCCACTTGCGCTGTCTTATTATGACCTTATGCCGTTTTTCTCAACACTGCTCACAAGCCTTGGCTTTGAGGTGGTGCTGTCTGAGGAGTCAACGAGAGATACATATTACAAGGGTCAGCAAACTATTCCGTCTGACACGGTATGTTATCCTGCAAAGCTTTGTCACGGTCATATAGAGAGCCTCCTTGACAAGGGCGTGGACTTTATATTCTATCCTTGCATGAGCTACAATGCTGACGAGGGTCAGTCGGACAATCACTATAACTGTCCTGTTGTTGCTTATTATCCTGAACTTCTAAAGGCTAACAATGACAAGCTGAATGATGATAATTTCATCATGCCTTATCTTGACATAAACATCAAAAAGCACGTTGCAAAGGCAATGGCAAGAGCGCTTTCAAAGTATAACATCACTGCAAAGCAGGTGCTTGGAGTGCTTAACAAGGCTTATTCTGAGCAGGTGAGATACCATAGGGATATCGAGGCTAAGGCGCAGGAGATAATCGCTGAGGCAAGGGCGAAGGGTCAGAAAATAATCGTTCTGGCAGGCAGACCTTACCACATCGACCCTGAGATAAACCACGGCATACACAAGCTTATCGCTTCTCTTGGCTTTGCTGTTATCACTGAGGACAGCGTGGCGATGAAAGTGGATACACCCGCACTTGACGTACTTAATCAGTGGACTTATCATTCAAGGCTTTACAGAGCGGCAGAGTATGTATGCGAGAATGATGATATGCAGCTCGTTCAGCTGGTATCCTTCGGCTGTGGTATCGACGCTGTTACAACAGACGAGGTGAGAGCGATACTTGAAGAAAAGGGCAAGCTTTACACTCAGCTAAAGATAGACGAGATAACGAATCTCGGTGCGGCTAAGATAAGACTCAGGTCTTTGGCGGCGGCACTGGAGGAAAAAGAAGCCAGCGCAAATGCTGAAAAGAAAATGGACAAGGAGGCAATGTAATGGCTGAAAAAGAGATAAAACACGCAGGCTCGGACAGAGTAAAAAGGTCTTATTTTGACAAGTCAAGACGTGAGGAATACACTATACTTATACCTGATATGCTTCCTATACACTTCAAGCTTATCATGGCGATATACAAAAAATACGGCTATAACATGGAGCTTTTGCAAAACTGCTCACGAAACGTTATAGACGAGGGACTTAAAAACACACATAATGACGCTTGCTATCCTGCGCTTCTTGTTATCGGACAGTTTATGGACGCTCTCAAAAGCGGCAAGTATGACCTTGAACACACGGCTCTGCTTATGTCGCAGACGGGCGGCGGCTGTCGTGCTTCAAACTATATCCACCTTATAAGAAAGGCGCTGTCAACGCAGTTCCCTGAAGTGCCTGTTCTGTCGCTGAATTTCAGCGGACTTGAAAAGGACGCTTCCATAGATATCACCCCTGCCATTGCAATGAAGCTTATTTATGCGGTGCTTTACGGTGATATGCTCATGCTTTTGTACAATCAGTGCAAGCCTTACGAGATAGAGAAAAATTCTACGGACGAGCTTTTGGCAAGGTGGCAGCACAGGCTTGGAAAGCTGTTCGCTACACCGAGCAGATATATGCACACAAAGAGCATTTACAATGCTATGCTCAAAGACTTTGCGGCGCTTCCTAGGACAAAGGAGAAGAAGCCTAAGGTAGGTATCGTGGGAGAGATATACGTTAAGTATTCACCCCTTGCGAACAATCACCTTAACGATTTCCTGCTGTCTGAGGGCTGTGAGCCTAACGTGCCGGGACTGTTGGACTTCGTGCTTTACTGTGCGTCGGACGCTATCAATGACGAGAAGCTTTATGACAAGAAAACCAGCCGCACTCTTATGTACGGCATTGGTTATGACGTGCTTTACAAGTTCCAGAAGCAACAGATAAAGGTCATCAACGAACAGGGCATTTTCCAGCCGCCTCATGATTTTGAACACCTTAGAAAGTGTGCTGATAAGTATATTAGTCAGGGCGTAAAAATGGGCGAGGGCTGGCTCATCACTGCTGAAATGGCGGCTCTTGCAGAAACAGGCACAAAGAACATAATCTGCACTCAGCCATTCGGCTGTCTGCCTAACCATATTGTTGCAAAGGGTATGTCAAGAACTATCAAGCAGGCTTATCCGGACGCAAACATAGTTGCAATCGACTATGACCCGGGTGCGACAAAGGTCAACCAGGAGAACCGTATCAAGCTTATGCTTGCTAATGCGGTCATGGATTAATAGAGAACAGAAAGATAAAACCCCCTTGGAGCGTGGCTCTGAGGGGGTTATTTTGTGCAAAAAGCAGGCTTAATAATTGTAGCTTTTCTGTTCATGTATCTGTTCAGGTGCGATAAAGCTCAGGGCTTTAAGTTTCTCGGTGACTTTATCCGCTTCGGCTTTTGATACGTTGAAATCAAAGTCGATATAGTCGATATCATCGTTGTTATATATATCGTCTGTATCGTAAGTCCTTATTATTATGCTTACTATATTTACTTGGTTCTGTGTTCTTTTAAAGTGGTGTATATAGTCGCTGATACTCTTTTTGCGGCTGTCAAAGGCGCTGTTGTAGATATCTATTATCTGCATGGTCTCGTCTTTTGTGAGGGTGTTTTTGTCCTGCGGATTTTGGTGGCTTGAAATATAGGAAGCTGTTATGTCATCTGTTGTTGTGTTCAACGCCCACACATGATTGTATTCAGTAAGCTTTGCTTCATCTATCTTGCCTGTAAAGCCATTGCAGAAGTATGCCAGAATGTTCACTCCGAAAATGATTACCATATACACTGCGAAAATGCCTACCCATTTCACAAAGCGGATTATTGTAAGCTTGCTGTTTGATGATAGTATTCTCAAAAGGAGATAGCCCAAGAGAAGTGCAGGAAGAAGTATCAGGTTGCTTGTGTCGGAGAGGACGTAAGTCGTTACAGTGACCACGGCTAGGATAAGTATAATTTCACGATAGGCACTGAATATGAACGGCTTGCCCGTGTCCTTGCCGTCACGCTTTTTGTAGAGGAAATACAAAAGTGTGATAAGCAGAGCTGAGAAAATTGTGCTTCCAATGAGAAGAAGCAGGACTTTTGTGGAGTAGCCAAATTCCATAAGCTTGGCGGAAATGGCGCTCCATGCAGGACAATAGGTAACGAAATTTTCAATATCGTATGGGTACTGAACTGTAAATGGACTAATTGTGGAATAGTATATGCAAGCAGGGAGAGCCGCTTCGCAGACTGTTATTATCACCGCTGTGTATATCATTTCTGCAAGCCTGCCACAGCATATCATACACAAAAGCACCGCAAGTATCACGAAAAGGCTCGTGGCAAGTTCTGTGAACATCAGCACTGCGGAATATCTTGCTACCATGTACAAGGTGATATCCGTTGTGAGGAATATGGCGATAAACTGAATGATGTTCCAGAATATGACCGGCAGGATATGCAGTTTCAGCAGGGTGAGAAGCTTTGAGAAGAAGCGTTCTTTTGCACTGGCTGGGAGAGAATACGCAAGGTCTGCGTGTGGCTTGCTGTAAAGCTCATGGAAAAGGGTAAAAACTGTAAATACTGCACACAACGCTATCGCCACAGAACCTGCCTGGGCAAGACCATAGCCTGTGTAACTGTTCGTCACGCTCTCACTGTAGTAGGTGATGAACTTCCGCATGGACATCTGCATGATGAAGTTTATGAACAGCACAAGGTTTGTGATGATGAAAAGCAGTTTGTTTACTCTGAAGTCACGGCGTGAGGTCTTTATTATTCTATTCTTCACTGACAGCATATCCACGCACCTCCATTTCGTAAATGAAAATCTCTTCAAGGGTCAGAGGGACAAGCTCCAGAACGGCAGGGGAGAGAGCGGAAAGCTTTGCGGTGATATCCGCTTTTTCGCCCTTTGCCACAACGGTGGAAATTCTTCCGAGTTTTTTGAAACTGAGCACTTCGACGCCTGCGTTTTCTATGGCGGAGCGGTCAAGCTCGCCCTCGGGCAAGGCTATCTGCACCTTTTCAAAGCCCTCTCTTACATCATCGATATCCTTGGCGAAAATGACCTCGCCTTTGTGCAGGAGCATTGCTTTGTCGCAAAGCTCGCCTATCTCGGTGATGTTGTGGGAGGACACCACAAGGGTCGCACCACGGTCGAAAATATCGTCAACTATCATTGTACGGATAAGCTTTCGCATGGCAGGGTCAAGGCCGTCAAAAGCCTCGTCAAGGAGGATATACTTTGTTCGGCAGGCAAGTGCAGCCGCAACGATAGCCTGCCTTTTCATGCCCTTTGAAAACTGTGACAGCGGTTTCTTCCGTGGCAGGTCAAGCTTTGAGATAAGGTCATCGAACACCTTGTCGTCAAAGGTCGGGTAGCTGCTTTGGTAAAAGCTTTTCAGGTCATTCACTGTCAGTCTTGAAAACTGCACCGTTTCGTCGCTCACAAAGAAGATGTTCTCTTTAGCCTGCGGCCGGTCATAGACCTCTGTTTTGTCAATGGTGACGCTGCCGCTGTCGGGGCGGTAGATCCCGCTTATAACACGCAGCAGGGTGGATTTACCTGCACCGTTCGAGCCTACAAAGCCGTATATGCAGCCCTCGGGGATATCCAGGGTGACGGCTTTCAGTGCCTCGTGATCTTCGTCTGCGTTTTTGAATGTAAGTGACAGGTCTTTTATTTCTATCATTCTTTGTCACTCCTTTCTTTCTGTTCCTCCGCCAGTTCTTCAAGGACGGAGGTAAGCGATCCAAGGCTTATGCCTGCCTGCATTGCGGCGGCGGCATGGAGCTTAAATTCTTCCAGCAATTTTTTCTCTATAGAGCCTTTCTGCTTTGCCACAAAGCAGCCTTTTCCTGCCACGGAATAGATTATTTCGTCATGCTCAAGTCTGCTATAGGCTTTGGCGACTGTGTTTGGATTCAGACCCAGTTCCTTTGCCAACATTCTTGAGCTTGGCAGCTTATCGTTTTCTTTTAGCACGCCTTTTGATATAAGGCTTGAGAACTGGCTGCATATCTGTTCGTAAATAGGTGCTCTTCCTGTAAGATCAAGCGTTATCACCTTGAATACCTCCTTTCGATTTTGTTGTTTCGTTTCATTTGTTCTGCTGTACCAACTGTATTATTTGTTGTAGTACACTTAGAGTATACAACTATAAGTCTGATTTGTCAAGGAGCGTGGATATTTTTCAGCACTTATCACAATACTGCGTCGTTTTGATAGTTGGAAATGTACAAAAGTTTAGGCCTTGGGGAGGGAAATATTATTAAAATGTAAAAAATGTGTTTAAAGGGCTTTGGGGCTATTGACAGGGAAGAAAAATAGTGTTATACTTTAATACATAAAAGCTTAAAAGCATAAAATCTTTAAAGTGATAAATCTTACACAGACGTGGTAAGGGTCTGCTTTTGGAAAGGAAGTAATCACAATGGCAAATCAGGCAAAGACGATAAATCAGAAAGGTGACCTTATGTCATATCGTCCTGATATAAAGCTTCTGGACGCAACTATCCGTGACGGAGGACTTGTAAATAATTTTGGATTTTCAGACGAGTTTGTAAAAGAACTCTATAAAACTAATATAAAATCAGGCGTTGAATACATGGAGTTCGGCTACAAGGCTTCTAAGGAGCTTTTTGACGTCAAGGGGTTCGGCAAGTGGAAGTTCTGTGATGAGGAGGATATCAGAGCTATCGTTGGTGATAATGACAGCCCTCTGAAGCTTTCTGTTATGGCTGATGTTGGCAGATGTGATTTCAAAAAAGATATCCTGCCAAAGAGTGAGAGCGTTATCGACATGATAAGGATCGCAACATACACTCATCAGATGCCTGGTGCGTTGGAGATGATAAATTACTGTCACGATATGGGCTATGAAACTACTATCAACATCATGGCTGTTTCTGCAAGTCGAGAGGACGATATCGCACAGGCTCTTGACCTTGTGGCAAAAAGCCCTGTTGATGTTATCTATCTTGTTGACAGCTACGGCTCACTTTTCCCTGAGCAGGTGAGAAGACTTACTGCGCAGTATTGCGAGGTGGCTGAGGCTAGTGGCAAAAAGGTGGGCGTTCATATGCACAACAATCAGCAGCTCGCTTTTGCAAACACTATCGAGAGCATTTCTCACGGCGCAAGCTTTGCTGACGCCACAATGAGCGGAATGGGAAGAGGTGCAGGAAACTGCTTCATGGAGCAGATGCTCAGCTTCCTGAGAAACCCTAACTACAAGCTTACTCCTACACTGAAGTTCGTTGAGAAGTACGTTGCTGAGGAGAGGGCAAAGGGTTCACAGTGGGGCTATGACGTGCCTTATATGCTCACAGGTGCGCTCAATCGCCACCCTCGTGCGGCTATCGCATTCCTGAAGGATAACAGAACAGATTACAACGAATTGTATATGGATCTTCTTAACGAGTTGTCATAAAATCATTCTTTCATATAAACGGCGTTTCCATAGTGATGTGGGACGTCGTTTTTGTGTTGCAAAATTTTTTATCGTATGTTATAATTATTTTGCGTTTTCATAAAACCTTTCGGCGGATATCTCGTCATTATAGGTGAAAGGACTTTCAATGAAGTATATTGTATAGGGGGGCGGAAAATGGAGGACAGCAAGATAATCGAGCTTTATGAAAACAGAGATCAGCAGGCTATCTCACAATCGGATATAAAATACGGCGGATACTGTTATTCTGTGGGCTACAATATTCTTGGAGTCAGGGAGGACACGGAGGAGTGCGTGAACGAAACTTGGCTCAGGGCATGGAACTCCATTCCGCCACAGAAACCCAGAATGCTGTCGGCATTTTTCGGGCGGATAACAAGAAATATCGCATTTGACAGATATCGTGCGTCAAAGACTGCAAAGCGTGGAAAAGGTGAGATAGCGGCGGTCTTGGAGGAGCTTGACGAGTGCATACCTGACAATGACACCACCGAGAGTCTTTGCGACGGCAGACATCTTGAGTGGCTTATAAACGAATTTCTTGGCGAGTTGCAGGAGAGAGACAGAAATATATTTCTCCAGCGATATTGGTTTGCAACGCCTATAAAAGAGATATCAAAAAAGTATGCTATGAACCTGAACACAGTTAAGGCGAGCCTTTTCAGAAGCAGAAATAAGTTAAAGGCTTTGCTTGAAAAGGAGGGAGTTCTTTTATGAAAACAACAGGAGAGGATATTTTCAAGGCTTTGGAAAATGCTGACGAGCATTACATTGAAGAATGCAGACAGAGCGGCAGCGGCATAAAGATAAAAACCATATGGACAAAGTGGGCGGCTGTGGCGGCCTGCGGTGTTATCGCTGCGGCGACGGGTGTTATGATGTTTGCAGGCAGATCGGACAAAGATATAAAGGCAAAGTCTGCGGCTGACCAGCAGATGGCAGACGAGGAAGCAACAGTGTCATATAGAGTTCCTTGGGACGAATATGCAATGAATGCAAAATATGAGACGTTTGAATATAACGATGTGGAATATGTTTCAATGGGACATGTTGATAAGTCTTTTCTTGACAGCAAGCTCACCACCATGACTCTTGAAACGGAAAACTATGAGACAAACAAAAAGGAAACAACAAAAGCGGATATTTATTCAATAAAGGACTTGTCACCAAGCGTTTATCTGGCGGTGGTCTTTGATGACGGCTCTGTGGCGTGGTATGATGATTGGAAATACTCACCTGATTGCAAGACCGATATGACCCTTGATGACATAATAAATGACGTAAGTCTTGAAAAAACGGCTCGTGTGGACTATGCTTACAATGACGCAGGAATGGGCAGGCTCAGAAAGTATACTAATACCGACATCTCAAAGCTGCTTGACCTGTTAAAGGACGATAATGGTTCATACAATGCGGTCTATGAGGGAGACGCTTATGAGAGCGACCCTGATATTAATTTGTCGGTAACAAATGATGATGAATATTACATTGAGGGCGGAATAACAATAAGCTTCTATGTAGAAAGACTTGACGTCAACGGTACGGCTTATTTTACTGCTAACGGAGATCTGTATGTTCAGCTTTTTGCAGGAGATATATTAAAATTTGATATAGGCGGTGAAAAGGCAGAAAAGCTTGAAAACTGGCTCAATGAGAACTGCGAATACACTGACGAAAAGAAAAACGCTGAGGTCGCTGACGATGTTGACCCTAGTGAGAAAGCAGTGACTTCTGTCGCCAAGGACGATTCTGATATGGCCGACGAAGTTGATATTGGGTATATCGACTATTTTGAGGACGTTGGGGACAATACCTTTACAACAAAGGACGGCAGGCTCACGGCGAAATACTCCTATGAGGTAAGCGGAGGCGAGTTCATAAGCCATATTACCTACACAAACAACTGGGACAAAGACATGGTGCTTGACTTCACGACTGACCAGTATATCACCACAGAGGACAGTAAGGGCAATTCCACGAGCTATGGCGAAAGCGGCGACAGAAACACCATGAACACTTTGCTCAAAGCCGGAGAGAGCTACACGTATGACTATAAGACGGATATTGGTGCCGACTATGTGAAAGGCACGGCAAAGATAACGCTTATCGCAAACACTGCAAGCGATAAAAACTGCAATGGAGTAAACTATGTGACGCTAAAAGATATAGAGATAGATTTTCAGTAATGAAATAGTTTAATGTGTAGAGTTTTTTCGATAAAAAGATAAAAGCCTGTCGTATCGGACTGATACGGCAGGCTTGATTTTATTTGTGCTTGTAGACCACACGCTCTTTTACGTCTATCTGCTTGTAGGATATTTTGAAGCCTATCCATGTGGCAAATGGATAGAGTAGTGGGAATATGGCGGTCATGATGAAAACAAATGGGGACATATCTTTTACGTCGGCAGAGTGGGCAGCCCAATCTATAAGAGGATAGAAGCAGGCGTCGAGAAGCTTATAGGCGGGCATGAAATTGAACGAACCGCTGAATTTTGATATCATCAGCAGTATCATTGTTATGTAGCATGGTATGCTTGCAATAAGACCAAGTGTGAAGCCATAGTTAGGGCAATCCTTTTCACCGTGGAATGTGACCTTATTTCTGGCTTCCTCTCCTTGTTTCAGACCAAAGTCAGCCATAAGGCAGACCACTGTGAGAAGTCCTGTAAGACCGAAAATTATATTTGCCAATGCACCGAAAGGCTTTGCAACTGCGATAAAAAAGAGAAATACGAAAATTCCGAAGAACTCTGTTTCCACCCATTTCAGCAGTGCGGTGAGTATAGCTTTTTGTTTGTTGTATTTTTCCATTTTAATACTCCCGATAAAAATAGTATAAGATAATTATACCACGTTATCGTGATATTTTCAACTGTTATGCAGATTTTTCATCTGATAATCACAAAAGCTTCGGGCAGGATAATAACATAAAAAGGAGAGTGATAGCCATGAAAAAGCGTGACAAGAGCCGTTTCCCGCAGACTTCAGACGGCACAAAGGTATACAAGCCCCATGACGTTATCTCGGCAGGTCAGGAATATGTTGTGACGGACAATTACACTGCGCCAAACGGCAGAGTATACAATCGTCAGGAGCAGAATGCAGGCTGGGCGAGAAAATGGGTAGACGAGAACGAAAAGTAGCCGTTGAAAAACCTCCGCAGGTGTGATATAATTACAGTATATCATGATCTGCGGGGGTATTTTTATGAAAAAGACAGCATTGGTAACAGGTGGCTCTGGCGGGATAGGCTCTGAGATATGCAGGGCGCTTGCTGAGGACGGCTGGCAGGTGGCTGTATGCTACAAGAATGGCAGGGCGGCGGCGGAAGCTTTGGTATCTGAGCTTAAAGAGCGTGGCTTATGTGCAGAGGCTTTTTACTGCGACATTGGTGACAAGGACAGTATAGATAAATGCGTGGCGGAAGTCAGGGACAGTTTGGGCTTTGTTACGCTTCTTGTGAATAATGCAGGCACAGCGGATATAGAGCTTTTCACTGACATGACTGACGAGAAGCTATGCGAGATGATGAACGTGAATCTGCTTGGCGCAATGCGTATGAGCAGGGCGGTGCTTCCTGAGATGATAAGGGAACACAGTGGAAATATGATAAATATAACCTCCGTATGGGGCGAAAAGGGAGCTTCCTGCGAGGTTGCATACTCGGCGGCAAAGGCTGGGCTTATAGGATTTACGAAGGCGTTGGCGAGGGAAGTTGCCATAAGCGGTATAAGGGTGAACTGCGTATCCTGCGGAATGATAGACACGAAAATGAACGGCGAGCTGACAGAGGAAGATGTTCGTGTAATAGTTGATGACATACCGGCAGGCAGGATAGGCAATCCGAGAGATGTGGCGAATGTTGTGCGTTTTCTCAGTGGAGAGGGAGCAGATTACATTCACGGGCAGGTCGTCAGAGTTGACGGGTGCTGGATATAGGTCACTCGCCGTGACGGGCATTTTACGCTGCAATTTGTGATATGATGTAATTTTGCACCGCTTTTTGAAATGTGTAGGGGAGCGATGCTGTGGTTGCCATATCCTTGATGCCAAATTATTTTTTTGGTGACATTGTGTGATATTTTTCAACAATTCAACGGGCGAGAAATATCGGGCTGTCGCATTTCGGTGAAACCGAAATTGAGCCAAGCCCCTACAATTTCGAAATTTTTACAAGTTCTGAGAACGGGCGAACGATGTTCGCCCCTACAGATTATTCTGGCAGGTTTGTTGTGCCGCAAAATCGCTACGCTCGGTGCTTGTGCACAACTTTGGTCAGCTATGCTAATTCCTAATTCCTCATTTCTCATTTCTCATTCCTCACTCCTCACTTAGCCTCGCCGTGTATACTCTCCACACACATCTGCATATACTAAGTTAAAACATTTTTCCCCATCAGGACAAGGAGGTCAGTATATGGATTATCTTATGCTTGTGGATAAATTCAATCCCATAGATATGGGATTTTACGATCGTGTGGAGTTGACAGAGGTGAACGGCAAGTTTATGGAATCTCAGGCAGGAAACAGGCTCAGGCTTCTGCTCAAAAAGGCGGAAGCTGACGGCATAAAGCTGAAAATTATTTCCGCCTATCGCTCTTTTGAATATCAGCAGATGCTTTGGGAGCGTGAAGTATCTCACGAAATGTGGGGCGGTCTGAGTTATGAAAAGGCTGTGGAAAAGGTGGGCAGAACTCTCGCTCTCCCCGGGTCAAGCGAACATAACACCGGGCTTGCTGTGGATCTCGGCAGAGAGGGTGACAATGATGTGAGCGACGATTTTTACAAGACGCCTGAATCACGGTGGCTTTGTGCAAATGCCGCAGATTTCGGCTTTATCCTCCGCTATCCTCGCCTTAAAGAGCAGATGACCGGCATTGATTTTGAACCGTGGCATTATCGTTATGTGGGCGTTGAAGCCGCTCGTATCATTGCCGCAGGCGGGCTTTGCCTTGAGGAGTTTCTGCACTTTTACTCGGAAAAATATATCTGAAAATCCTGTGAAAATAATTGACAGAAAGAGCATTGTGTAGTATAATTATAGCAAAGCTATGAGCGATAGCCGCAAGTTTTTGTATGCTATTGCGAAAGAAAGGAAGTTTTGTTATGTCAAACTATTCAAGAAAAAAGTCGTTCTGGACTTTAATGGGTGCGATGATACTTGTTGTTGCGTCAACTGCGCTTTTTGTATACAAATATTTTGAGGATAAGGAGCATGCCGAAAAGTGGAAAGACTATGAGGAGTGCGGTATACAGTAAATAACAGACAGCTTTAAAGGCACTGCTTTTTGTGAGCAGTGCCTTTGTATATCAACACAATTCATTGATGTAAAGTTTATCAAAATCGCTGAAAAAGCGTGCTTGCACTTGAAATGCGGTTTGAAATGTGATATAATAGTCGTAATGACCTGATGACAAACTTGTTCTAGGGAGGGACGTTATAATGCAGATAAGAGAATCAGCTGAAAATTATCTCGAAACGATACTTATTCTCAGCCAGCGCAAGGGCAAAGGCGAGGTAAGAAGCATAGATATAGTAAACGAACTTGAGTTTTCAAAGCCGAGCGTAAGTGTGGCAATGAAAAATCTCCGTGAGAACGGCTATATAACTGTTGACAAGGACGGTTATATTCGTTTGACAGACAAGGGCTTGGAGATAGCCGAGAAAATGTATGAGCGTCATACGTTGCTTTCACAGTGGCTCATAAAGCTTGGTGTTGACGAGAAAGTTGCAGTAGAGGACGCTTGCCGTATGGAACACGTTATCAGTGCGGAGTCCTTTGCGGCTATCAAAAAGCACACAGGTATGGCTTGATAAGATGATAATTGCCGTGGGTCTTCTTGCGGCATTTTTTATTGCAAACAAAAAAGGAGAACAGCTTGTGCCGTTCTCCTTTTTCTGTTATTTGAATTTGTCTTTGAGCTTGTCAAAGAATGTTTTGCGCTTTGCGTAGTTCTTTTCACCGAGGGACTTTTCGTAGTCACGGAGCTTTTCTTTCTGCTCTTTGGTCAGATTGCGTGGAACTTCAACTGTTACACGAACGTAGTGGTCGCCGTGGTCGTTTCTGTTTACCTTCTTTATGCCCTTGCCTCTCAGGCGGAACACTGTGCCTGTCTGTGTACCCTCTGGCACTGTGTATTTTACCTTGCCGTCAACTGTAGGAACTGTTATCTCGTCACCGAGAGTAGCCTGTGCATAAGTAAGCGGTATCTCTGTCCACACGTCATAGCCGTCACGCTCGAAAATAGGGTCAGGTCGAACTGTAATGTTGATGTGCAGGTCGCCGTTAGGACCTCCGTTTATACCGCAGTTGCCCTCACCGCCTACTCTAAGTGTCTGACCATCGTCGATGCCAGCAGGAACGTTTATCTCCTTTTCAGATACCTTCTTTACTCTGCCCTGACCGTTGCAGGTATGACAAGGGTTGTCGATTATCTGACCCTTACCGCCACAGCGACTGCAAGTCGTGGTCTGAGCGATGTTTCCGAAAGGCGTTCTCTGTGTTATCCTTACTGTACCAGTGCCGTGGCAGTCAGGACAGGTCTTAGGCGAAGAACCTGCGGCTGCGCCTGTGCCGTGACAGTCAGGACATTTTTCGGCTCTGTTTATGCGAATTTTCACAGTCTTGCCCTTGCAGGCTTCCATGAAGTCAAGAACAACGTTCGCTCTTATATCCTCGCCACGTCTTGGTGCGTTAGGGTTAGCAGAACGTCCGCCACCGAAGCCACCGCCAAATCCACCGAAAATGGAATCGAAAATATCGCCCATATCGCCAAATCCGCCGAAGCCTCCTGCACCTGCTCCACCGCCTGCGCCGTAGTTCGGGTCTACGCCTGCGTGACCAAACTGGTCATATCTTGCTCTTTTATCTTTATCTGAAAGCACCTCATAAGCTTCATTTACTTCCTTGAACTTCTCCTCGCACTCTTTGTCGCCAGGGTGAAGGTCAGGGTGATACTGCTTTGCAAGCTTACGGAATGCCTTTTTTAATTCATCGTCTGTGGCAGTTTTAGAAACGCCAAGCACTTCATAGTAATCTCTTTTTTCAGCCATATAAACGCCCATGCTCTGTAAGCTGCAGATCGTGAAAGTCTTGGGGCATGGGCTTGCCTCCTTTTTGTAAGTATAGTCCTTTCACGCTTTTCACACAGCCTTTTAATACGGCAATAGCCCCTGCTCGAAAAATCGGAGCAGAGGCAGCCGTTATAATTTATTCTGCGTCAGTAAATTCAGCGTCTATAACGTCGTCGCCACCGTTGTTTGAAGCGCCGCCGTTGTTGCCACCATTTGCTCCGCCCATGTTGTTAGGGTCAAAGCCTGCGGCACCGCCTGCTGCCTGCTGTGCCTGTGCAGCCTGCTGATATACCTTAGTTGCAACGCCCTGGAATGTTTCCTCAAGCTCCTTGTGCTTAGCCTTGATAGCCTCGATATCAGTACCCTTGAGGGCTTCCTTAAGAGCGTCTATCTTAGCCTGACAAGCTGACTTGTCAGCAGCGTCTACCTTGTCGCCGAACTCGCCCAGTGACTTTTCAGCCTGGAAGCAAAGCTGGTCAGCAGCGTTTCTTGCGTCAACGTCCTCTTTCTTCTTAGCGTCCTCTGCTGCATATGCCTCAGCTTCCTTGACAGCCTTATCTATATCGTCCTTAGACATATTTGTTGAAGAAGTGATCGTGATGTTCTGCTCCTTGCCTGTGCCAAGATCCTTAGCGGAAACGTGTACGATACCGTTAGCGTCGATATCGAATGTTACCTCGATCTGTGGAACGCCTCTTGGAGCAGGAGCGATTCCGTCAAGTCTGAACATACCGAGCTGTTTGTTGTCCTTAGCGAACTCACGCTCACCCTGAAGTACGTTGATATCAACGGCTGACTGATTATCAGCGGCAGTTGAGAATATCTGTGACTTCTTTGTAGGTATAGTTGTGTTTCTCTCGATGATCTTTGTGCAGATACCGCCCATTGTTTCAAGACCAAGTGACAGTGGAGTTACATCGAGGAGGAGCAGACCGTCCTTAACGTCGCCTGCGAGAACGCCGCCCTGATATGCAGCGCCAAGTGCTACGCACTCATCTGGGTTGATGCCCTTGAATGGCTCTTTGCCAAGGAATTTCTTAACAGCTTCCTGAACGGCTGGTATTCTTGAAGAACCGCCGACCATAAGGACTTTCTGAAGCTCGTTAGCTGACAGACCTGAGTCTGAAAGTGCCTGACGAACTGGTCCCATTGTTGACTCAACAAGGTCTGCTGTCATTTCGTTGAACTTAGCCTGTGTAAGTGTCATTTCAAGATGCTTTGGACCTGTAGCGTCTGCTGTGATGAATGGGAGAGAGATAGTTGATGAAGCAGTAGAAGAAAGCTCTATCTTAGCCTTTTCAGCAGCTTCCTTGAGTCTCTGCATTGCCATTTTATCACCTGAGAGGTCAACGCCCTCAGTCTTCTTGAACTCTGCAATCATCCAGTCGATAATTCTCTGGTCGAAGTCGTCGCCGCCCAGGTGGTTGTTACCTGCTGTAGCAAGAACTTCTGTAACACCGTCGCCCATTTCGATGATAGATACATCGAATGTACCGCCGCCCAGGTCGTAAACCATGACCTTCTGATCCTCTTCCTTATCAATACCGTAAGAAAGTGCAGCGGCTGTTGGCTCATTGATGATTCTCTTAACTGTCAGACCTGCGATCTGACCTGCGTCCTTAGTAGCCTGTCTTTGTGCGTCTGTGAAGTAAGCAGGAACTGTGATAACAGCCTCTGTTACCTTTTCGCCCAGATAAGCCTCAGCGTCAGCTTTCAGCTTCTGGAGTATCATAGCTGAAATTTCCTGTGGAGTGTAATCCTTGCCGCCCATGTGAGCCTTGTAGTCAGAGCCCATATGTCTCTTGATAGAAATTACAGTGTTGTCATAGTTTGTAACAGCCTGTCTTTTTGCTACCTGACCGATAAGTCTGTCGCCGTTCTTTGAAACGCCAACTACCGACGGAGTTGTTCTTGCACCCTCGCTGTTAGGGATAACAACGGCTTCGCCGCCCTCCATAACTGCTACACAAGAGTTTGTTGTACCTAAATCTATACCGATGATTTTGCTCATAAGATCAAGTCCTTTCAAAATTTACTTAATTTATATCAAGACCTTAAGTCCCGATGTCTTTGTTTATGGGTTTGCTACTATTACCATAGCGTGTCTTATTACCTTGCCGCCTATGGTGTAGCCGTTTTGAAGCACCTGCGCCACAATATTTTCACCCAGGTCAGGGTCGTCAACTGTGCTGACCGCTGTTGCAACGTTCGGGTCAAATTCCTTGCCCGCAAGCTCCATGACCTCAACGTTGAGTTTTTTCAGAGCGTCGCTGAACTGATTGAAGATCATTTCAACACCCTGTTTATAAACTGCGTCCTGAGTTTCTGTGCCTAACGCTCTTTCAAAGTTGTCAAACACCGGCAGGAAGCCGTTTATCACATTTCCCTTTGCTGTGTCTGTAAGCTCCAGTCTTTCCTTTGCGCTTCTTTTTCTGAAGTTATCATATTCAGCCATAAGTCTGAGATACTTGTCATTTGCTTCGGCAAGCTCTTTTTTCAGCTTTTCTGTTTCGCTCTCCTCTGCCTTTTTCTCTGTATCCTCAGTGGCATTTTCTGCGGTATCCGCCGCTTCTTTCACTTCTTCGCTTTCAGCAGAGGTGTTTTCCTCTTTTTCAAGCTCAGTGTCCTTTTCAGTTTCCTTACTCAATTTACGCCGCCTGCCTTTCTTTTTATTCGTTTTCGTCATCTTCTTTGTTTTGCTCTTGTGGCTTTTCGGATATCATTTCCGATATCTTTCCTGTGAAATACTCGAGATATGGGATAAACTTCGCATAGTCGAGCCTCATAGGACCTATAAGCCCCAGCGCACCTGCTGTTTTGCCGTCCTTTGAGAACGGAGCTGTTATAATAGAGGAGTTGTGGATAACAAACCCGTCACGCTCAGGGGAGAACATAACGTGAAGCCCTGAGAACGTTTCGTCAATAAATCCTTTAAGCTCCTTCTGATTATCGAGAAAGCTTATTATCTCATTCTGGTTGAAGTCCTTGCAGGTGAGAAGATTACTCTGACCTTTGATAGACACGCTGCTCATTTCCTTTGTCATCTTCATGATCTCGGAAACAAGCGGTGAAAGGGTCATCATGTACGTTCCCATTGCTTCTGTGAGCTTTTCAAGATAAGCGTCCGAAAGACTGTCAATAGGCACGCCGTTGAGATTTTCCTTTACGAAGTTATCAAAAAACTCAAGCTGATCCTGACTGAGGTCGAACTCCAATCGGCAAACCTTATTCTTAATAGAGCCGTTGGACGTTATCATCAAAATAACGTACATTCTCTTTCCTGTAGGTATTACCTCTACCTTTGAGATAAGCGAGAACTTTGGCGTTGCGTTTGCGACCACCGCCGCACATTTCGTAAGATCCGCCAATGCCATTGAAGCCTTGTTCACAAGGTCTTCCTCTGTGACATATTCCTGCGGTATCATTGAGTCCAGCATCTTCTTTTCATTTGCTGTAAGCTGATTTTGTTCCATGAGCTGGTCAACATAAAGCCTGTAGCCCTTATATGTTGGTATTCTGCCTGCGGAGGTGTGTGGCTGTTCGAGATAGCCTTGCTTCTCAAGCTCTGCCATTTCATTTCTTATGGTCGCTGAGGACGCTTTGACGTGAGCCATTATCGCCTTTGAGCCTACAGGCTCGCCTGTTACGATATATTCATTGACTACCGCTGAAAGTATTTTCAGCTTGCGGTCGTCCATTTGCTCACCACCCGTTCTTCTTGTTAGCACTTATTGTATTTAAGTGTTAGCACTCTTTCTTCTCGAGTGCTAAGTATAGTTTATACCCTTTTGACGATTTTGTCAAGGGGTTTAAGACTATTTTTCTCACAAATTTCAAAAATATTTGAACTTCTTTTCCGTCATATTGCACAACGCTTTGCTGGAAATGCAAAAAAGCGGGCAGACCGCAGTGGTCTGTCCGCCCGATGTTGGAAAAAGATCAGATAAAATTATTCTTTTGTATAAGCAGAAAGATCAGGAACAGCAAGCAGGCTGTCGTCTTCTTCGCCTATGGAATCTACAGTGAAGTAAACTGCACTTGATTCGTCAGCACCCTCTGGGAGCAGAACTACCTGCTTAAGGTCATATGTAGCGCCGTCAAAGCCGTAAACTATCTGACCCTCACCGCCTGAAACACTGCTGTCGAGGTTATAATACTCTTGAACAACGTTTGTTGTTGTGTCAATATATGCGTGGTCAAAATCGAGGGTCGCGCCGAAAAGAATGTCGGCTGACTTCCACTGATTTCCGTCGTCGTCCTCAATGCTGTAGGTGGTCGTGCCTTCTGAAACGTTGTAAAGCTTTCCGTCGCCAGGGCAAACTGTGTATGACTTCATGCCCTGAACTGTGAGTGCCTGATAAGCCTTGCCGTCCTTTATGCAGATAGTATACTTTGTGCCGTTGTTTGACATCTGACCTGTAAGGTTCGCAAGATAGTTGCCCTCATACTTGTCTTTCATCTGCTCGAAAGCTCTGAAATCACCGTCAACGTCATAATCTGTTGTGCCTGCGTTTGCGGAAGTGCTGTCAGCTGTGCTTTCGTCTGCTGTGCTTTCAGCAGGAGCGGCAGACTCTGCGGCAGCCGTTGTTGTAGTAGTTGTTTCAGCCTTTGAAGAGCTTGCAGTATCGTTCCCAGTGCAGCCTGCCATTGCTGTACACATTGCCAAAGCTGCAATAATAGTTACCATTTTCTTGTTCATAATATTTTGCCTCCGAAAAATGACAAGAATCACTCGGCTGACTCAGCGCCTGACTCAACATCGAGTTCAGCGTCATAAGGGATATCTTCAGTGTCCTTATCGAAAGACTGTTCTGTCCAACTGTCAAAATCGTCAGGGAGCTTGACTTCAACGTTTTCAGTTGTGAATGAGTTTATTGTAACAGTAGTCGTTGAGCCGTCAGAGATAGTTTCTATCTTAACAATATCCTTTGTGTCAGCATTGAAGTAATACTTGAATGTTGTTGTGAAAGAATAATCGTCAGAATCGCTTGTGTCGAGAGTTACGCCTGATTCAAGCTCCATATCAGGATCTTCTGTGCTTTCAAAAGTTTCGCAGATAAGACCGTCGTCAGTTGTTTCAGAGCTTATGAACTTGTAGCTGTCGTTAATGCCGTAGCCTATCTCGCTCTTGAAGTCGTCGATAGATTCTTCCATATCAACAGTGTAATACGTTTTTGACTCGCTGTCAAGTGTGTACATAACTCCGTCGATATTATAGATGTCCATATCCACGCCCATAAAGTTCATTTTCATGTGCATATTGCCGCCTGCTATCTCAACAACAGCTGATGAATTGTCATATTCGCTTGCCACTGTCATGTCGATAGCAAGGCTCTCGCCCTGTATCTTCTTTGTATACTGCGCTGTGAGAGTATCCTCGAGATCTGTGGCTGTGCCTGCTTCTGAAGCAGTTGACTCGTCAGCGGCTGCGCTTGTTTCTGCCTTTGATGTGCTGTCTGCTTTTGATGAGCTTGAAGAACTGCTGTCAGAACAGCCTGCCATTACTGCGCATGACATTATAAGTGAAACGAGAAGTGCAGTTATTTTTTTCATTATAAATACCTCTTTCTAAAATTTTAATAAATTATTATTGTTATATAACCTATACTCAAAACTATAACATATTTCACAAATAACGTCAATAGATTTTGTGAAATATTTTTCTCTTTTCGTATCGAACCACAAATCAGCAAAGCTAAGAATGAATGATTTAGGTATTTATAATCAAACATATTTGTGGTATAATGTGAATAGTAAGAATAAAAGGAGCGAATTATGAGATACGATAATATACATAAAGGCAAATTTCTATCAAGACCGAACAGGTTTATCGCCAACGTTGAGATAGACGGCAAAGCCGAGGTCTGCCATGTGAAAAATACGGGCAGATGCAAAGAACTTTTGATCGAGGGGTGTACTGTTTGGCTTGAACATTCAGACAGTGCATCGAGAAAGACCGCTTTTGACCTTGTTGCAGTGGAAAAAGGTGACAGACTTATAAACATGGACAGCCAAGCCCCGAATAAGGCGGTAGGGGAGTGGCTGAGAGAAAAAATGCCTTTTGGCGAGGGCTTCTCGGTCTATCCCGAAAAGAAATACGGCAATTCACGCTTTGATTTTTACTTAGAGTCGCAGGATAGGAAGATCTTCATGGAAGTCAAGGGCTGTACGCTGGAGAAAGACGGCGTTGTGCTTTTCCCTGACGCTCCTACCCTCCGTGGGGTGAAGCATATAGAGGAGCTTTCTCACTGCCTCGATGAGGGGTATGAGTCTTATATAATGATACTCGTTCAGATGAGCGATGTGAAATATTTCACTCCAAATTATGACACTCACCCTGAGTTTGGAGAGGCTTTGGAGAAAGCTTCCCGAAAGGGCGTGAAGATACTATGCTATGACTGCAACGTGACCCATGACTCTATGACAGTGGGCAAGCCTGTTAAGGTGAAGCTGGGCAGGTAATATGACGGCTCGTCCTGCATATACATTATAATACTAAGATGTATATGGGAGTGACAGCATTGGATATAAAGAAAGTCTGCCTGCGTTGTGTTGCAGTTATAATTGTGGCGTTCGTTATGCCCACGGGGATATGGCTTTATGCAAGATCTGCAAGCAGGTTTGGCAGGGTGGCGGCTGTGGCGGCAGGGGTGGCTATGGGAGAATACAAGCCTTATTTTTCCGCTGATGATGATAGCAAAGCAGCTGTGCAGACCGCATATCCAAGTAAACTTGAAGCGGCAGTGGTGTCAAAGCACAGTATATGGGATATGGATATGGCGCCACAGGAGAAGCAAACGCCCTCTGTAAGCGCAGAAGTGCCAAGTCCTTTGCCTGCTCAGGACGTGACGGACAAGATACCATATCCTGCAAGCATGGAGGGGAATGACGGTGTTATAGAAAAATACACCTATGGCAGATATGACGGCGAGCAGTATTTCGACCTTGACGGCGGCGGTCAGGTGAGAAACTGCACTGAGCTTTCAAATGATGAGCTTTATGAGGAAAGCTCAAAGCCTTATGATTTTCAAATAGACGGAAATTCCTCTGAGCCGCAGATACTTATTTATCACACCCACGCCACGGAAAGCTTTGAGCCCACAGACAAAGACCACTATGACAGCTCCTTTTCCTGCAAGACCACCGACCCTGAAATGAATATGTTGTCGGTAGGGGACAAGATATGCGAACAGCTTGACAAAGCAGGCGTTGCATATATCCACGATACACTTGTGCATGATTATCCCAGCTATGACGGCTCTTACGATTCAAGCCGAATGGCGGTAAAGCAGATATTGGAGGAGTACCCCTCTATAAAGGTATGCCTTGACGTTCACCGTGACGGCATAGAGCGTGAGGACGGCACAAGGCTCGCACCTGTGGCGGAGATAGATGGCAGGGAAGCGGCTCAGCTTATGATAATATCAGGGTGTGATGACGGCACTATGGGTATGCCTGACTATATGAAGAATTTTCACTTCGCCTGTGCCTTGCAGTCGGCTTTGGAGAGCGATTGGCAGGGGCTTACACGGCCTGTACTTTTCGACTATCGCCACTATAATCAGGACTTGACCACCGGCTCGCTTCTTATAGAGGTGGGAAGTCATGGAAATTCTATCGCTCAGGCTCAGTATACAGGCGAGCTTATAGGAAAGACCTTGGGTGAGATGTTCGGGGAAGAATAGGTGCAATAACGCACAAAATATGTGTAGCGAATTGTCTTAAAATGCCGAAAATACGGCTTTTAGCGGTTGGTTTCTTGACAAGGACGGGGTTTTGCGTTATAATAAAAGGGACTACATAAACGTTACAGCGTGAGAAATATATAATACGCTTATATTTTGGAGAACTGATATTATGAAAAAAATTTACCCCATGAAAAGAATAGCCGCAGGCTGTATGGCTCTGTGCATAGCTTTTGCCGCCTTTGGTTTTTCTGACGGAAGCGTAAGTGATATCGCTTTGGCGGATAACGATACATACAGCAGTCAGCTTGAAGAGCTAAAAAAGCAACAGCAGGAGCTTGATAAGCAGATAGCTGACGCTGACAAAAAGCTTGCCGACGAGCAGGACAACCTTGAGGCTATAAAGAAAAAATATAAGTCCATACAGAAAAAGATAGCAAATTCAGAGAAATATTCCTCTGAGCTTGAAGATCAAATGGCAGAGCTTGACGGCAAACAGCTTGACACTCAGCACAGCCTTGACTTGCAGGAAACTGCAATAAACGAGGGCAAGGACGATTTTATGGAGCGTATTCGTGCAATGTATGTTGCAGGAGGAGCAGATTCGTACACGAACGTGCTGATAAATTCATCTGATTTTTATGACATTCTTATGAGGATAGAGCTTGTGACGAGAGTTGCAAAGCACGATAATGACGAGCTTAACGAGCTTTTGGATCAGTATAAAAAGCTTGAAAAGACCAAGGCGGAGCTTGATGAGCAGATAAAACAGCTCAAAGCAAAGGCTGAGGAATATGCCGGGGAGCAGAAAACTTTGGCGGGCGAGCAGGCGGAGCTTCTGAAAATGGAGCAGGAGTCGGGCAAGCTTATCGAGCAGATAAAGAACGATAAGAGCGACCTTGAAAATAAGTCACAGCAGGTGGACAATAAGTATGCGGAGGTGTCCTCAAAGGCGAATACCACCACGACTGCGACCACCACCAAGAAAAAGACTACCACCACCAAAAAGAGTGGCAACAGCGGTGAAAAGACCACTACCACGAAGAAGCCGGCTCAGACGGAAAAGCCTGACGAAACTACGGCTCAGACTACCACAACTCCGCAGGAAACAGCTAAGCCAAAGCCTGAAACAAGCAAAAAGACCACTACCACAACAGCAGCGCCTGCGCCTAAGCCTGATTATTCAAGCAGTTCTAAAATAGACACTGTTGTTTCATATGCCAAAAGCATGGTGGGCGGAGCGTATGTATGGGGCGGTTCACAGTTTGGTGCAACGGATTGTTCGGGTCTTGTGATGCTCTCGTTCGCACAGGTGGGAATAAATCTTCCGCACTATGCGGCTTCGCAGGCTTTATATGGCACTACAGTTTCATATAACAACATGAAGAAGGGCGACGTTATCTTCTTTGGCGGAGCGTCGATCTCGAGCATTTACCACGTTGCTATCTATATCGGCGACGGCAAAATGGTACACGCCCAGAACACTGACACTGGTATCGTTATTTCAAATGTTGAGTATTTTTCAAGATACAACAACATCACTATAATAAAAAGACTTATATAACGTAAAAACGCAGTCTGCAAGGGCTGCGTTTTTTTATATCTATAATTATTCAACATAAAACGCCACGAAAATTCATATAAAATTACTTAAATGTGAACATTCATTTTCAAACCTATTGACAAAGCTAAGTATTTGTGATATAATTAAATCAAATAAAGATTGTAGGCTTTGATAACAATTGCTGTACAAAACAGCAGTAAGGCAGGGGGAAGAAAAATGGATAGTCTGAAAACGTGTTTTTTTGGCGGCTATGATAAGCTTGATACATTAAAATATATCGACACCATAACCAGCGAGATCTATATGCTGGAGTCGGCTATCGAAAAGAAAAAGAACGGTGATAACTTTGTTATCCCCGGAGAAACAGGTCAGCGAAAGCTTAAAGGTTCAGCGCTTGGTGGATTTGCAAAGCCTGATGTGGACAGCTACATCTGTGCGCTTCTTGGAAAGGCGGCTGAGCTTCGTGAAAAGCTTTGCAGCTAACGGCTAATAAAGGTAAAAAAATATCCGCAGAGGTCATTTTATATGGCTTCTGCGGTTTTTTGTCGCATCTAAAAGAGCAAAAAAAAAAATTAATACCCACTTCCATCGGCTGAAATGAGCATTAATTTTTTATAGAATTATGAAAGGGATTCTTTGGTATTTGGTAAAACCTAAAGACGAGGAAATGTATCAGCGACTTGGGGAATCGCAGAGGGAAAGAAGACAAAAACCTGACTTTAAGTTTTACCAATTACCAAAGCTTTTTTTGTTTCTTCTGCTGTGATTATATAATACCAGTTCTGTGTGAACCGAATATGAATTTTCAGGGGATTTCGGAGAGTTTTTTGAAAAAAATAAATGTTAATCACCAGTTCACAATTATAAGCTATAATGTCATTATTGGGGAATTTTTTTTACGAGGGAGGATATTTTATGTTTCAGATACTTGTGGTGGAGGACGACGCAAGCCTTAGAAAGCTCATGTCTGCCGCACTTAAACAGCATGGCTATGTGACTTTTCTTGCAAATGACGGTCTGGAGGCTTTGGACGTTCTTGAAAAAACGAATATAGACCTTATAATTTCAGATATAATGATGCCGAATATGGACGGCTACGAGCTTACAAGACAGCTCAGAAAGGCTGATTTCAACCTGCCTATACTTATGGTCACCGCAAAGGAGACCTTCGAGGACAAGCAGGAGGGCTTTTCTGCCGGCACAGACGATTATATGGTAAAGCCTATTGATATAAATGAGATGATACTTCGTGTGGGTGCGCTTTTAAGGCGTTCAAAAATGGCATCGGAACATTCTCTTACTGTGGGAAACTGCGTGCTTGATTATGACGCTATGAGCGTGGCGGTTGACGGCGGAGCGGCGGAAACTATACCGCAAATGGAGTTCAAGCTGCTATTTAAACTGCTCAGCTACCCTGACAAGATATTCACACGCCGCCAGCTCCTTGACGAGCTTTGGGGCATGGACAAGGACGTTGACGAGCGTACTGTTGACGTTCACGTTAAAAGGCTGAGAGAGCGTTACGGAAGCTGTGAGTCATTTGATATTGTCACGGTTCGTGGACTTGGCTATAAGGCTGTGAAAAAGCAGTGAGGGATAAGCTTGAGGGGTGAGGGGTTTGGATAAGAAAAAGACCAAAAATAAAACAAGTTTGCAATTCAAGCTGACTCTTATGTTTTTCTTTGTGATGCTGGTGTCGGCTTCTATATCGGTGTCAGTGCTTGTAATGGTGTGCAGCCCTGTAATGAAAAGCAATGCCGAACAGCAGTTGGTGGAGCTTTCCATGGCAATGGATCAGCTTGAAGAAAAGGGCGGCTTCACTGTGGACGAGATAGTTTCCATTGTGAACAATTCAGCCTATAGTTTGTCAGTGGTGGATAAAAACGATTCAAGAGTACACGACCATTTTGCAGATATCGTGCATAAGGGATATTATGTGTCCTCAGAGGGTGTTGTGCCTAACGCAACTATAATCTCCCAGGTCTATGATAAGTTCGTTATCATAGACAGCTTTTCAAGTGACAGCGTTTACTGGGTAGTAAACCTTGTTGTCATCATAGCTTTTATGGTCTGTATCGTTATCGGTACTATTATAACAGCATTCATGAGCCGAAGCATTATACAGCCTATACGAGATCTTAGTGCGGCGGCGGCTGAGATAGCAAAGGGCAATTTTAAGGTAAGAGTAAGAGAGCCGTCTGATCCTGAATACAGCATACTTGCGCAGAACTTTAACAAAATGGCTGAGGAGCTTGCAGGTACGGAAACGCTGAGAGGTGACTTTATCTCAAACGTTTCCCACGAGTTCAAAACGCCTCTGGCTTCCATACAGGGCTTTGCAAAGCTTCTGCAATCTGACGATATAACCGAGCAGGAGCGTGAGGAATACACGCAGATAATAATCGACGAAACATCACGGCTTTCAAAGCTTTCGTCAAATATTTTGAGGCTCACAAAGCTTGAAAATCAGAAAACAGTGGGCAAAAAGACAAGATTTTCTCTTGACGAGCAGATAAGAAAAATACTTCTTGTGCTTGAACCTGAGTGGTCGAAGAAAAAAATCGACCTTGATATCGACCTTGAGGATATCATGTATGTGGGCAGTGAGGAGCTTATGGCGCAGATATGGCAGAATATCATCAACAACGCTATCAAGTTCACCCCGGAGGGCGGAAAGATAAGCGTGAAGCTTTTCCGCAACGAGAAGAATATTTCGGCGGAGATATGGGACAACGGTCCGTCTATAGCCCCTGACGTAAAGGCGAAGATATTTGATAAGTTCTATCAGGGCGACCGCTCCCGTGCAACAGAGGGCAACGGCCTTGGACTTGCACTTGTAAAAAGGATAATCGAGCTTTCTGAGGGCAGCATAGAGGTAGAAAACGATATGAAAAAAGGCGGCGTTTGCTTCCGCATAAGCCTGCCTTATCTTATTGAGGATATGATGTAGTGTAGGGGCAACCTTGGGTCGCCCGCCTATCACAGACCATTATACATACGAAGAATTTTTGCAAACAAAAAGGAGCAGTTCATTGCGAATTGCTCCTTTTATCTGTCTATCATATTTTAGAACAGACTTGCCACAAAGCCTGCTGCCACACCGAAAACATAAAGTATTCCCATTATGGCGAAATTCTCTTTCATGTTGTGCTTGTTGGTCTTGAAAAGCACCAGAAGTCCCACTCCTGCTCCTGTGCAAAGTCCTGCGATAAGCGAGCCGAAGCTCACAACGCCCTCGATATAAAGCTGAGTGAGAACAACAGAAGCTGCACAGTTTGGGATAAAGCCTATTATGCCTGCTATGAACGGCTGAACTATGCTGTCAGACATAAGCAGGGTCTTTACTGTGTCCTCTCCTGCAAACTCCATTACCGCACCGAGAATAAGGTTTACCGCAAATATAAAAAGTATTATGCTTACAGTGTGGTGAAGTGCCGAGTGCAAAATACTGTGGTGTTCGCAGTCGCAGTCCTCACAAATCTCCTTGAAAGGCTCTTCGTCCTGTTTTTTGCCCATAAGCTTTAAGATAAGGTCAACAAGCACACCTGCTATTATAGCCACAGCTACCTTTATAAGAATAAGCTGCCAAAGCTTGCCGGCAAATGCAGGGTTTGCTATCATCATTGGTATTGCCTCGTCGCTTGTGGCAAGGTATACCGAAATGAGAGTTCCCATTGTGATGAGCCTGCCTGAGTAAAGGTTGGAAGCCACAACGGAAAATCCGCACTGCGGCACTGCTCCAAGTATGCTTCCTCCTATCGCACCAAAAGGTCCCATTTTTCTAAGAGCCTTTCCAAGCTTGTCGGCAGAACGATGCTCTATATACTCTATAAGCAGATACACTCCGAACAGAAAAGGCAGGATCTTAAGGCTGTCTATTAATGCGTCAAGAAAAACGTCAACTAAAGTTTCAAACATATAACTATCTCCTGTAAAATATCCATTAAAACGATCTCTGTATCAACTCGACTATTATACAATATTTATTCACCCTTGTCAATCTTATGTTTATATGATAATCTGTTCATTTGTTTACCCTTTTCAGCGACAAAAAACGAGCGAAATTTCTCCGCCCGTTTGATGTTTTTATTCTGTTTTATACAGAACGCTTTGTAAAGCCGTCCCATGCGGTGAGTAGGAACACCACCATGTGTGCTATAAGAACGCCTACGGCAAATGTCAGGCTGTGCTGAGCAAATATTGAGTGGCCCTTTGAGATAGAAGCAAGGTCTGTGTTTGCGAACACAAGGAATCTTGCCCAATCCTGTCCAAGCTGACCCAAAAGCTGTGTGACCGTTGAGCCTATGCACATTGTGAATACGCTGACGCCGATAGCAAGGGCTGTGCTTCTTACAAGTGACGAGATAGCAAACGCCAGTGTTGACATTACCACCATTTCAACGCTTTTCATCAGATATTGCTCTGCCGCATAAAGCAGTGTAGGCATTTCCTTTACATCGCCGCCGCTTACATAGATATAAGGCGTTGAGAAGCCGTCAAAGCCGAGCATAAGCCCTGTAATAGGTATCATCACAACGAAAAGTATGCAAAGCATTATGTAACCCACTGTGATGACAGTGAAGTATTTTGACATCAGTATCTTCCAGCGTTTAACAGGGTTTATAAGCAGGAACTTGACAGTTCCCTGTGAAAATTCAGAGGATACAATGCCGCCTGCGATAACGATAGCAAGCAGTGCGACTACCGTTACAAGGGAGGTGCTTGTGAGAAACACTGTCCAGAATGTTATCTGCTCAGGCTCGTCTGTTTCAAACAGCGTCATTTGGTTTGCTGTGTTGTCGAGCTTATCATTGTCAAGCTGATAGAGTGCAAGTTTTATATTATCCTCCAGCTTTGCTCTGCTGTTCTGTCCGTCGGATTTTGCGTCGCCCATAGTCGCAATGGTGTTTTTTGCATTTGCAACTGTCATGATAAGATCGTTTTTCTTCTCGTTTGACTTGTCAAAGGAAATATCCTTGTCCAATCTGTATTGATATTCCCACTTCTCGCCCTCTGTGAGTATGTCATTATCCAGCCTGTATTGACAGAAGCCACGCCAATCGTTGTCGTCAAGATACTTCTTTATCCCTGACATATCACCAGTGCCGTTTGCAAACACGGCTGACAGTACATCATATCTCCAATCATCGCTGTCGATATCGTTGTCTATAAGATACTGCCACATTGCGATCTCGTTAGGGTCGCCGTTTGTGTTTTTTAGCCAATCTATGGTTTGCTGATAATCACCAGTTGCGTCATAGCTTGAATAGTTATTGCTCTCCATATTGTGCTTTGCAAAAAGTGCAATGCCTGAAAGTCCAAGCGCACATATTATTATAAGCACGATCATTATTTTTGTTGATAGCTTTTTGAAAACCTTTATGTACTCGTTTTTCACAAGTCTGAAAAATCTAGCCAATCTGTACGCCCCCTTCCTTTCCTCCTGTAAGCTCGATGAATACGTCCTCAAGCTTCTTGTTCTCTCTGCGGTGAACAGTGTAAAGTGAAACTCCGCCCTCGATAAGCGTCTTATTCACCGAGGCTATCTTTTTCTTCTCTATTTCCGCAGGGATAGAAAGGACAACTGCACCTGTTTCCTTGTCGATACGCTTGCCCTCGTCTGCGATCATTATAAGACCCATAGCCTTTTGCGGGTCGTCAACTTCAAGTACATATTCAGCAATTGAGCTGTCAGACTGTGAGATAAGCTCCGCCATTGTGTATGAGCCTATCATTTTTCCGTTTGCGATAATGCCAACTCTGTCGCACATCATTTCCATTTCGCTCATGAGATGTGACGATACCACAACGCAAGTGCCTTCCTTGTGAGCAAGCTCTTTGAGTATATCACGAAGCTCCTTTATGCCCTGCGGGTCAAGACCGTTTGTAGGCTCGTCAAGGATAAGAAGCTTTGGTCTGTGGAGTATAGCCTGCGCAACGCCAAGACGCTGACGCATACCCAGAGAGTATTTCGACACCTTGTCATTAATGCGGTTTGAAAGCCTTACAAGCTCCACCACCTCTTTGATACGCTCCTCAGTTACTCCCTCTCTCATTCTTGCATACTGACGTAGGTTTTCAATTCCCGAGAGATATTTATACATCTCAGGGTTTTCAACAATGCCTCCAACGTTCGCCATTGCGCCCTCGAAGTCTTTTCTGATATCATTTCCGTTAATGGATATCTCCCCCTCGTCAAGCTGTAAAAGTCCCACTGCTATCTTTATAGTTGTGGTCTTTCCTGCACCATTAGGACCGAGAAAGCCGTAGACCTCGCCACTGTAACACTCCATATCTATGCTGTGAAGTATCTGCTTTTTGCCAAGGGTCTTGTTAAGCCCCTTTATCTTTAGAATAGTATCACTCAACGCTGTCTGCCCCCTCGCTGTCGGTATTTTCTGCACTGCTGTCCGGAACTATCTCAGACTCAGCCTTGCTTTCATCAGCCACGCTGTCACTGTTGTTATCATCAAAGCTGTAATCCTCGCCATATCCATAGTCGCTGGACGTTGCTATCTTCCAGCCGTCAGAGGTACGCAAAAGATAAAATTCAGCATTTTCATAACTGAAAATCGCCTTGTATGAAGATGTGCTGGGTTCATAGTTGTCGGAATTTGTGTAGTTACCGCTTGTCATGGTGTTTATGCCGTTGGTTGTGAGAAAAGTTGGGTCGCCCTTTGATACGTCATAGCACACATTGTATATCATAGTGACCTTTGCTCCGTCAGCTCCACTCTTGTTTATTGACATCTCTTTTATGTCATACTCAGCCGAGGTGATATCTCCTCCTTGCGTTGCAACTTCAGCTTGGTTTATTTCGTCCAGAAGTCCTGACTTTGACGAAGCGTACTCATTGTCAGAAGTGGTGTAGTCAGCATAATGCTTATCCACAAAATCTGTAAGTTGACTTTTTAACTTATCACTGCTTCCAACGTTTGCACTTGTCAAGTCTGCGATATAATCCCTCATGGTCTGTTCTATCTCAGGTTTGGAAGTCTTGAACTGGTTGTTATCATACGCTGTGTAGCATACAACGCCCAGCGCAAGCACACCGCCAAGAACCAGACCTCTGTTTATGTTTCTTAGTTTCACAGTTTCTCCTCCTTGTGTTTTATCTTTTTCAGACGTATTTTTTAGTGGCATATATAAGTTTATCATAGCCCTTTTCAACTGTCAACCGCTTTAAGAAACTCTTAAGATTTTCATAAGACAACCATACAGACCATAAGATAAAATACGTTCTTTGTTTAAATATCTGTAGTGGTGAACAGTTCGCTCTCCTTATTAGCGTATTTGCAAGCAAAGCAAAAAGGCGGTGGAACACGCACGATAACGTATTCCACCGCCTATATGGAATGAGGAAAATTACCCTTTTTTATAAAAACAGCTTCAGGTCATTCTCTGCCTTTTTCGGGTCTTTAAGACTTATGCTCCTTACCGCCTTTCTCAGTGGCAGTACCCTTGACGGAACTACCGACAGCATATCCACATCAAGCTCCAGAAATATCTCTGTGAGCGTTGGGTCGCCTGCTATCTCACCGCAGATGCCTGCTTTTATGCCGTTTGCATGGGCGTTGTCGCACACCATTTTTATCATTCTAAGCAGTGCCCTGTGATTTTTCGGGGACACTCTGTCATAGCATGGGTTTTGCCTGTCAAGACCGAAAGCGAACTGTTCAAGGTCGTTGGTGCCGATGTTGAAAAAGTCCACCTCTTTGGCTATGATATCGCTTGTCATCACCGCCGCAGGGGTCTCTATCATTGCCCCGAGCTTAACATTGTCGGCAAATTTCCTGCCCTCTTTTATAAGCTCTGCCTTGACCTGCACGATAAGCTCTTTCACCCTCAGTATCTCGCTCACGTCTATGACCATAGGCAGAAGTATTGAAAGCTGTCCGTAAACAGACGCTCTGTATAACGCCCTTAGCTGTGTTTTGAATATGCTTTCTCTTTCAAGACAAAATCGTATGCCTCTACAGCCCATAGAGGGATTTCTCTCAGCACTCATGTCTGCACAATCAGGTATCTTGTCTGCACCTATATCATAAGTGCCTATTATGACCTCTTTACCCTCCATTGCCTCCAATGCCTTGCGGTAGGTGTAAAACTGAAAATCCTCGTCAGGAAAAGCAGGTCTGTCAAAGCACATAAACTCTGTTCTGAAAAGACCTATCCCACCTGCGTCGTTTTTTACCGCCGATTCAAGCTCCTCAGAGTTGAGTATATTCGCATATATCTTTATCTCATGTCCGTCACGAGTGATGTTTTTTCTTCCTTTGAGCCTTGTGAGAAGTTCCTTTTTCCTGCCCTCAACGGCTTCCTTGTATTCAAGCTGTCTGAGAGTATGCTCATCAGGCTCTATGTAAAGTGTTCCGCTGTAGCCGTCAAGAACGGCTTCCTTGCCCTCGTATTCGTCAGAAAGCTCCGTTCCAACGTTCACAATGGCAGGTATGCCAAGATTTTTCGCAAGTATCGCAGTATGAGAGTTCACAGAACCGGACCTTGTGCAGAAGCCCTTTATCTTCGTCTTGTCCATGAGCAGGGTTTCTGAGGGCATAAGGTCACCGGTGCAGATAATGGCATTCTCTTTAAGTATGGGAAGCTTGTCGGCACAGTTTAAAATGTGTCTTAAAAGTCTGTTTGAAACGTCCTTGACGTCAGCCGCTCTGCTTTGCATATATTCGCTGTCCATTTGTGCAAGCATCTCCGCAAAGCTTCTTGAAGTGCTTGCGACCGCATAATCGGCATTGAAATGCTCGTCAAGTATCTTTGTGCGAATACTGCTGTCGTATTGCTCGTCGGTGATAAGCATTTGGTGTATCACAAATATTTGAGCGTCGCCTTCCCCAACGCTTAACCTTGCACGGTCATAAAGCTCCCCAAGTTCCACAAGGGCAGCGTTTTTAGCCTTGACATATTTTTTGTATTCGAGTTCAGGGTCAGACACTTTTATCTTGTTGATGATAAATTCGTCACGATGATAAAAGGTCAGCTTTCCTCTTGCAATGCTTCCGAATACCGATCGTCCTTTTATGCTTATCATGAGCGCTCACCCCCAAAAAACATACCTATCTGATATAATTATATCACCCTTTGTTTAACGATAAAAGTAAAATGCCGTCTGTTTACAAAACGTTAACAATATTCGTGATTTTAGCAAACAAGACAATCAATATTTCAGCAAATTTAACAAATCAGAAACATTTTGCGACCTTATGTCAAAATCAGAATAGTACAATCCCTAAAAATCATATGATTAAAAAGCGTATGAGCGATACTTTAAATAAGGAGGGACAAATATGTTTTCAGCACTGTTTGAACTGCTTACGGGGAATTTTCTATTTTTCGCACTGCATTTTGACAGCCGCAGCGTGTTTCCAAAACCGTTGTCTGCGAAGGAGGAGCGTGAGTGTTTTGAGAGAATGGCGCAGGGTGACAAGGCGGCAAAGGATAAGCTTATCGAACACAATCTCCGTCTTGTGGCACACATTATAAAAAAGTATTATTCAAATTCCACAGATCAGGAGGATCTTATCTCTATCGGCACTATCGGTCTAATAAAAGCTGTGTCAACATTTGACCACAAGAAAGGCTGTCGCTTCGCCACCTATGGGAGCAGGTGCGTGGAGAACGAGATACTAATGCACTTCCGCTCCCAAAAAAAGTCTGCCAACGATATCCACTTTGACGAGCCTGTTGACTCCGATAAGGACGGCAATCAGCTTTGCCTTATCGACATAATCGCAGACGGAGAGGACGTTGCCGACAAAATAGAGCTTTCCATTCGCAGTGAACAGCTCTACCGCTATATCGAAAGCTCTCTTGATGAGCGTGAAAGACAGATAGTTACTCTGCGCTATGGTCTTTTCGGTCAGCCGCAGCTGCCGCAGCGAGAAGTCGCAAAACGCCTTGGTATCTCACGTTCCTATGTTTCAAGGATAGAAAAGAAAGCCTTGAAGCTTCTTAAAGACCACTTCGATAAGCAGTGATAGGCGTTGACGCAGTAGGGGCGAACAGCGTTCGCCCGCTGATTATCATATCATGTCATGGCATTGTTTTAGCACTCATAAAATCAATATGCTAGCATTCGTATAATGAGAGTGCTAAAATTCAGCTAATGTTCACAATGTCTTCACACAATGAACACATAGCAGGGGTATCATAAAGACAATGAAGAAAGGAAATGATACCAATGGAAGAGCAGAATAAATGATAAAAGCTTACAAGACAATTTAAGATATAACACATCAAGGAGGAATTTATATGTTTGGACTTACACCATTTGAAAGAAAGAGCTACGACCTGTTTAACGCATTCCATGATTTTGAGAATGATTTCTTTGGAGAAAATGCACTCCAGAGCTTCAAGACCGATATCAAGGACGAGGGCGACAAATATGTAATGGAAGCAGAGCTTCCGGGCTTTGATAAGGACGATATCAAGCTTGACATCTCAGGCAACGATCTTGTTCTTACCGCTGAGCATAAGGCAGAGACAGAGGATAAGAAAGACAAGTATATCCGCCGTGAGAGGACATACGGTTCTTATCAGAGAAGCTTTGACCTTACAGGCATTGATACCAACAATATCGCCGCAGAGTACAAGAATGGTATCCTGACCCTTGACCTGCCAAAGATGCAGGAGGTAAAGCCTGAAACCAAAAGACTTGAGATAAAGTGATTTAAGTAAAGCCTAGGCTTTGAATGAGGTGATACCAATGGGTCACGATATGATTTGCAATAGGTTTTGCTAGAATAAAATATCCGTGAGAGCGAAATGCCCCCACGGATATTTTTTTGTTATCACGATTTTTTCTCACGGCTTTTGAGCCATATTTTTCGTATTAGTATGGCAAGTAAAATTCCTGCCACTGCACCGCTTGTGTCGATAAGGACATCACGCACCTGACCTGCACGCCCCGGCACGAAAAGCTGATGTATCTCATCGCTTGAAGCGTAGATGCAAGAAAAAACTGCCGCAAAAAGCCCTCTGTATCCAAGCTTTTTCACCATAGCAAGATTTATAAAAGCCAGTATTCCAAGCAAGGCGTATTCGCTGAAATGCGCAAGCTTTCTTATGATGAACGTGGCGGTGTCCTTGTATTCTGCCTGCGCTGTAGTGTCAAGGCTGTCATATACAGGGTTGACAAATTCTATCACTGTGTTAAACACCGCATTTGATTGCTTGTTGGACTCGTCAGCATTGTTTGCCGAGAACATGAATATCACCACGCACCACAGCACAAGTGCCGACCCTTTAAGTATTATCTTTATCCTGCCTTTTGAAGTTGCTTTCAATGTAGCCTTTCAGCTCCTCTTTTTTGTTTTCCACCTTTTCGTCTATAACACCATTCAACGCAAGCTCCAGCCAAATGCCGATATCCTTTCCGCCAAAGCCCATTTGTAAAAGATCTTTGCCGTTTATGTCAAGGTCGCAAATGTGGATACACTCGTTGTCCTCTTTTATCTCCATTGCAAGCTCTGCGATATGGTCAAGTTCTGCAAGCTTTTCCTGCCGTTTGTAGTCCGACTGGGCATATGTGTCAGCCCTGCGCACCTCCAGATAATCCATAACAAAGTCAAAATCATGCTGAGCCATAAATCTCCGCACCGATTTTTTCGTGGCAGGTATCCTGTTGTCATGCTCCCATATAAGCTCATAAATATATTTCGACGAAGCGTTGTCTATCCTGAGCCTTTTTAATATCTTCTCCGCCATGTAAGCACCCTGGAACTGGTGCTTTTTAAAGTGCGAAATGCCGTTCTCGTCAACAGTGTGCATTCTCGGCTTGCCGATATCGTGAAGAAGCATAGTAAGCCTCATCTGCCACTGTGGTCTGACGTTCTCAACGCTCAAACAAATGTGACCGTAAACATCAAGAAAATGGTGGGGATTGTTCTGCCTGAAATCAAAGCTTTCCCGAAGCTCAGGTATGAACACCGCTATGACCTCACGATAGTCAAGCAATATCTTCCTTACACCCTTTCCACAGAGAAGCTTTTTAAGCTCCGACGCAATGCGTTCGGCGGAAATGCTTTTTAAAAGCTCACGTTGTTCAAGTATAGCCTTTGAGGTCTTTTCCTCGATCTCAAACCCAAGGCATGAAGAAAATCTCAGCCCTCTTAATATCCTCAGAGCGTCCTCGTCAAAACGCTTTTCAGGTTCGCCAACGCATTTTATAATGCCCTTTTCAAGGTCGCCTTGTCCACCGTAAAGGTCAATAAGCCCCTCTTTTGGTGAGTATGCCATAGCGTTCACAGTAAAGTCACGACGTTTTAAGTCCTCCTCCAGCGAGCTTTCAAATGTCACCTGAGCAGGCTTTCTATGCCCTATATACTCTCCGTCACTGCGATAACAGGTTATCTCCACCGGCTCGCCCTCTATCAAAACAGTGAGCGTGCCATGCTTTAGCCCGGTTTCAATAGTGCGGAAATTTGCGAAAACTTCAAGCATTTTGTCAGGGGTGCAGTTTGTGCAGACATCGTAATCATGAGGCTTTTTGCCAAGCAAACTATCTCTTACACAGCCACCGACTATATATCCCTCGTAGCCGCACTCATTCAGCCTGTCAAGAGCCGTCTTGACAAACTGCGGAATAAAGATCTCCAATTTACTGCCTCCCTTTATAGTTTTGTGAATTATGTGGGACTTTCGGGTCATAATATTTACATGAATATCTCGAAAATAATTGACCCCAAAATCTCACGGAGAGCGTTCCTCGCCCTCACGGGTATAGTGAGCGCACTTATGCAATCTATCTTGAATTTGCCGTGGCTTGCGTTTTTTATCTTTGCACCAATGGTGCATTGCCTGTCAGTCTGCCATGAAAAAAAGGCTTTCAGGCTTGATTTTCTGTGCTTTTTTGTACCATATTATCTTTTTCAGCTCACTTTTATGCTCACTATATGGAAAATATGTCCTCTGCCGTCCTTTGCCTCTATACCTCTTGCTACTTTAGCGTGGTTAGGTCTGACCTTGTGGGAGTGTATCCTTATGTATCTTCCACTGAGCCTTTTCCTGCCCCTGCGACCGCATCTCAAACACCGTTTGTCTGAGATAGTTTTGCTCTGCCTGCTTTTGACAGCAGGGGAGTGGCTTCAAGAGAAAGTTCCGATTTTGGCGTTTCCGTGGTCTGCGTCATGGCTAGCTGTAACAAGTTCGCCACTGCTTTTGCAATCCGCCACGCTCATAAGCTGCCGCCTTACAAGCTTTATAATTTTCCTGCTCAACGGTCTGCATGGGGAGATATATACTAGCAAAAAGCGTTTTGCCTACACCGCCTTTGCACTGCTTTTGCAGGGGGCAAATTTAAGCTACGGACTTTATTCCATAAACCTCGACAAAAAGCTTGATAAAATCTACCCTCAGATAGACGTTATCTGCGCACAGGATAGTCTGGAGGGCAGGGAAAAATCACACCGTAAAGCCCTTGACTCAGCACGCTCCTATCTTTCTATAATGGAAAGCTGTTGGCGGTGGGGTACTGATCTTGTTCTGCTTCCTGAAACTGCCGTGTCGAAAGACTATGACGAACAGCTAAAAGAATTTTCCCTTATATCAGACTTTGCCGCCACCCATGGGTGTACCCTTGTGACAGGCTCGTTCTATCTTGAAAACGGCAAGGATTACAACGCCCTTTTCGCCTATGATAAAAACGGCATTGCGTCTTCGCCCTACCTGAAACAAGTGCTTGTGCCTTTCGGTGAAAAGACACCTTTTGCAGGCATTTTCCACCTTGACACTATGAGCGAATGTGCAGACGAAAGACGCACCAAGCCCCTCGCCTCAGACGGCATGACCATAGGCTCTGTTATCTGCATAGAGTCCATTTTTCCAAGCCTTGTGAGCCGACAGAAAGAGCAGGGCGCACAGATAATTTGCGTTTCCACCAACGATTCATGGTTTGGCAAAAGCTCCGCCCGTGAACAGCATTACCGCCACTGCATAATGCGAGCCGTTGAGAACAGAAGATATGTCCTCCGTGCAGGAAACTGCGGAATATCAGCGATAATATCTCCCACAGGCGAGCAACTGTCCGTAAAATCGGACAAATCAAAAGGTGCGGTGTGGGGAAAAGTTACCCTTATTGGCAGGTAACTTTTTTTACCACTCTATCTCAAAAAGTCTAGCCATATAAGGTCTGTCAAACTTAACAGAAACATTGCCTGTCGCCTTTGAAAACTCCACAGGGGTTTCGCTGAAATCAGGATAAATGCACTTCACCCTTGCGTCAACACCCTTGAGGAAGCCTATAGGCAAAACGCAGGTGTCGCTCTTGCCCTCTCTCCTCCATACGGCAAGATAAGCCTTGTTGCCGTTTCTCAGACCGAGAGATACCCAATCGTCCGAAAATTTGGACAGACCCAAGCTCCAGAACGGCACTGCTTCCTTGATGTCAGCCCTTATCTTCTTGTAAACGCTGATAGCTTCCTTAACAAGTGCCTTGCGCTCAGGGTCGATGTTGCCAAGATGACCGCTCTGGTGGATACGCAGAAGCATTGCGTTAATCATGTTGAAAACAACTTCTTCTCTGTCACCTGATGTGATAGGATAAGCCCAGATAGCCGATTGCTCAGGGCAAAGTGCAGTAGGGGAGTTCGCCGCAATGGTGCAGTATTTTTTGTAATCGTCCTGATCTGATGTGGATTGAATGGAGTATCTTGAAAGCATCGCATAGTCCATTCTGAGTCCACCGCTGGAGCAGTTTTCTATAATAAGGTCAGGGTGACGAGCAAAAACACCGTCAAGCCATTCAAGGTAAGCCTTTTCATGACCCCACAGACCCTCGCCAACGCTGTCGCAGTTCTGCTCAGTGCCTATACCAGGCTCTATGTTGTAATCCATTTTTATGTAGCCAATGCCGTATTCCGAAACGAGCCTGTCTATTACCTCGTCAGCGTGAGCACGGACTTTCGGATTCCTGAAATCAAGCTGATAACGGCTTCTGTCATAGACTCTCTTGCCGTGACGTGTGAAGAACCAACTGTCATCGCAAACGCTGTCCACAAGCGGACACTTTATTCCCATGACCTCTATTTCAAGCCAAAGCCCAGGTATCATGCCCTTTTTGCGGATATAGTCGGCAACTTCCTTTACGCCGTTAGGAAAACGCTTTCTGCTCTCTTTCCATTCGCCGACCTCGTCCCACCAAAAGCCGTCAGCATACCAGCCTGCGTCAATGCAGAAATATTCACAGCCTGCTTCTGCCGCAGCGTCCACAAGGGGAAACTCTTTTTCAGCCGTAGGGTCGCCCCACAGACAGTTCATGTAGTCGTTGAATATTACCGCAAGCCTCTGATTATCCTTGTTGCGGCGACGTATTTTTCTGCGGTATTTCGTCAGCTCGCCCATAGCCTTGTCAAAGCTTCCTGTCACCGAGCCTACTGCACACTTCACGCTTTCTATGCTCTCATTAGGTGCAAGGTTTTTGTACCAGTGGGACTCTATCTCCGAAGGCCCAGAAAGCTGTAAATAGAAGTGTCCTCCCACGTCCGAAAGCTCCCAGTGCCAAGAACCGTTTTGCTCTATCTGCCAAAACAGCACCGAGCCTGCTTCTGTGTTTTCAAGCACACCCATTGGTATGTATTCCTTTGCCGACCAGTTTCCAACGTTTGTGCAGGCAAATACCTTTGATGAACGCTGCTCCGTAGGCTTAGCAGATGAAGCAAGCCCCACTTGTTCAAGGGTGTAGTCCTGCCACTGCAATTCACGCTGCCATGAGTTGTGGCATACCCATATCTTCATCTTGTCCTCAGGCTTTTTAAGCCCCTCTTTTTCTACGCCCGTCAGCGCAAAGGAGGACATATATTCAATGGTCTGTACCTCGCTGCCCTTGTTTGTAAGGGTAGTCCAACAGCGTACAACAGACGTGCCGGTGTAAAACTGATAGTGGGACACAGCTTCAAGACCTGTGCCCTCATCAAATGTCACAAGCTCAAGCTTTCTGCCGTAATCATTGTTCACATCACGGAAGTCCTTGAACTTCATTCTCCAGCCTGGTGCGGTCACGATATATTTGTTTCCGTGACGCTCGTCAGGGCGGTCGATACCGCTCGCCTGTATCTCTACAGGTCTGAAAGTTTTCAGCCCCATGTATGAAGCCGTCTTGGCTTCATCAAAAGGCAGAGCAGAGAAGTGCAGAAGCTTCGCCTCGTTGTCGTCTGTTATCTCAAATACTATATTAATGCCGTTTTCATATATCTCAATACGTTTCATATGGCGTATTTCCCTTCGTGATCTGTTTATCTGTACATATTATCGTACACTTATATCATTTTCGCAAGCTCGTCAAGTATCCTGTGAGCGTCTTGCTCTTTGGTCATAATAGGCAGCTCCACAGCACCGCCCTCAGTGATAAGGGTGATAACATTAGTGTCCGTCTTGAAGCCTGCACCAGCGGTCTTTAGTGAGTTTGCGCATATCATATCGCAGTTTTTGTTGGTGAGCTTTTTCTCAGAGTTCTTGATAACGTCCTGAGTTTCCATAGAAAAACCGCATATGACCTGACCGTCACGTTTGTGCTGACCTAGATAGCCGAGGATATCCTTCGTGCGTTTTAGCTCTATCTTCATGTCATCGTCAGACTTCTTTATCTTGTTGTCAGCCACCGCAACAGGCGTGTAGTCAGCCACAGCCGCCGCCTTTACGATAATATCCTGCTCAGGAGCAAGCTTTGTGACAGCTTCAAACATATCCGCCGCAGACTTTACGTTCACAACGTCCACGAACATAGGCGGCAAAACCTCCATGTGACCTGCCACTAACGTCACCTTTGCACCTCTTTGCATAGCCGCTTTAGCCACTGCACAGCCCATTTTTCCGCTTGAATGATTAGTGATGTACCTCACAGGGTCGATAGCCTCCATGGTCGCACCAGCCGTAACAAGCACCTTTTTGCCTGCAAGATCTTTCTCGAAAGCAAGCTCCCGAAGAATGTATTCAAACAACACCTCAGGCTCAGGCATTCTGCCGTCGCCGTCATCACCGTTTGCAAGCATACCTCTGTCAGGAGCGATCATCTCGTAGCCGAAACGTTCAAGCTTCTGGATATTGTCCTGCACAATAGGATTGTGATACATATTGTGATTCATGGCAGGGGATATCATTTTCTTGCAAGGGCAAGCCATGACAGTGGTGGTGAGCATATCGTCAGCAATGCCGTATGCTATCTTTCCGATAACATTAGCGGAAGCAGGAGCGACCATAACAATGTCAGCCTGCTTAGCAAGAGCAACGTGTTCAACACTGTATTGAAAATTTCTGTCAAAAGTATCTATAAGGCACTTGTTGCCCGTGAGGGATTCAAAAGTGATAGGGTTTATAAATTGAGTGGCATTCTGTGTCATGAGTACCTGAACATTGCAGCCTTGCTTTTTAAGCAGTCTTGCTAAAGTTGGGATCTTGTAAGCCGCAATACTGCCGCTGACGCCGAGAACGACCGTCTTACCTGAAAGAAGCATAGAGATGACCTCCTTAGTGGAAATATATAAGGCAACACCGCACAAAGCCCGCCTGACGGCTTTGCACGCCATCTGCTTGCAGATTTTCCGTCATATCACACAAAAAATCTGACTACGCATCTGACGCACAATCTTTGTGCGGTATTGCCTTAAATATAGTATAACACAGATCATGTTGAAATGCAAGATTTCAAGTGATAAGTGAGTATGTAAAATAACAGAAAACCGCTGCCCACAGATGCCCGTGAACAGCGGTCTGAACCATATGTCAATCCTTGTATTGCGAAGTTATCCCGAAGTATTCTTCAAGAGAAAGTCCGCTGTTGGTTATGTTTTGTGCTAAAGGCGTGCCTACATATCTTATATGCCAAGGTTCGTACTGATAACCTGTGTAAGCCTCCTTGCCCTTTGGATAACGAATTATAAAACCATATTTCGCACAGTTGTTGGCAAGCCACCTGGCTTCTCTTGTGCCGCCAAATGAGTCGCTGGCGTTGTTTACGTCTATTGCCATGCCTGTCTGATGGTCGCTGTAGCCGGGTCTTGCGGAGTATGTGTCTGCCGCAGTCTTGCCGTCACGGTTGCAGTACATATCATAAAGGTACTTCTGATCGTAATAAGAGCGGTAGCCTGAGCATACCCACAGGCTTATGCCGTCTTTATATGCAGCGGTCTGCATCTTTTTGAATGCCGCTGATGTTTCTTTGGTCAGACCCTTTGGGTCATAGCTTGCAGGGAGGGAATATGTTTTGTTCGCCAAAAGAACTCCGTCAACATAGCTCATGCCGTTTATGACCTCGACAGTGTGGTCTGGGGTCTTGACGGTTATCTCCTCGGAATATGCTCCATAGTGATTTGAACCTTTATCGTCCGTTTTGCAGGCTCTTACCTTGAATCTGTATGTAGTCTTTGCGTAAAGTCCGTTTATTGCGCAGGAATTTACCGTAGATGAAGCTATGTTCTTCCACTTGCCATTTGTGTATATAAACACCTTGTAGCTTGTGCAGCCTACAGACTTCCAGTTAAGGTCAAGTGTAGAAGCGGTGATGTCAGAAGCTTTTACTCCTGTTACCTGCCTTGGATTTGTGGCGGAATTGTAGTTTTCACAATAGTCGCTGTATATCTTAACTCCGTCTACTATCTTATATGCTCTTACCTTGAAATTCTCCCTTGTTGCCGCAGGCAGACCCTTGACAGTGTAGGTCGTGCCTTTCACGTCAGCTATCTCAGGATATTTACCCTTTGAACGCATTCCCACAGAATAGCCGTCCGCACCGCTCACAGCGTTCCAGCTAAGCTTTATAGAGCTTGTGTTAGGGGTCTTAGATGTCAGACCAGTGACCTTGTTCACCGTGACAGCCTGTGCCGTTATCTCCTGAGAATATTTGCCGTAGTGATTTGCACCCTTATCGTCACGCTTGCAGGCTCTTACTTTAAATTTATAGCTTCCTGCGTCAAGTCCTATGACAGTGTAGCTGTTTGTATTCGTCTGCGCTATCTGTTTCCACTTGCCGTTTTTCAGCATAAACACACGATAGTTTGAACAGCCTACTTTTTTCCATGAAAGGCTGACAGAAGCATTGCCCGTCTGAGCTTTAAGACCGCTTATAGGGCGCGGATTTGTGGCGGAATTGTAGTTCACTGAATAGTCGCCATAGACCTTTTGACCATTCACTATCTTATAGGCTCTTACCTTGAAGTTCTCCCTCGTTGCCGCAGGCAGACCTGTAACAAGATATGTAGTGTCCGTAACGTCAGCTATCTCAGGATACTGACCCTTTGAACGCATTCCAACAGAATAGCCGTCCGCGCCATTCACGGCGTTCCAGCTAAGTCTTATGGAGCTTATATCAGGGGTTTTAGATGTCAGCCCTGTGACCTGAGGCAGACTTGTCTGCTCCACAGCTTCTGCCGCCTGCACAGGCATACTCACATTTAGCACGCTGTCAGGCACAGCACCTGCCGCACATATCATCATAGCGGCACAAGCCACTGCCGCTGCATTTTTTCTGTTTATTATCTTTTTCATTTTTCAGACCTCCTTTGATGAAATTCTTTTGCACTTTAAGTATAACACATTTTTACCAGTTTGTAAACACGCAATCCCGAATTATTTTTGTTCACATTTTGTTTTTTATGTTTACTTATACTCAGTTGCAAAACCTCTCTTTTGGTTGCTGAAAGAATATATAAAAAAACAAAGACCGCAGAAAAAATCTACGGTCTTTTGTGGCTGGGGTGGAAGGATTCGAACCTTCGGAATGACGGAGTCAGAGTCCGTTGCCTTACCACTTGGCGACACCCCAATGTTTGTTCGATTTAGCTTGTTTTTGGTTGGGATAGATGGATTCGAACCATCGGAATGACGGAGTCAAAGTCCGCTGCCTTACCTCTTGGCTATATCCCATCGTCATGTCCCTCACTCAAACAGCTTAATCATTATAGCACACCATTTCGGGAAATGCAATACCTTTTCATGTTTGTTTACAAAGCATTTACAGCGTATTAACATATATGGGCAAAACGACGTAAAACCGTACGATTTTGTAGAAAAACTATTGAAAATGGTCAAAATATGTGATAAAATGGCCATAAGAGCGTGGCTCGGAACAAAAAACGAAAGGTCGTAACCGTTATGGAAGAGAAGAAAAAAGGATTTATCAAGAAGTTTGTAAATGAGTTCAAGGCGTTTGCTCTCAAAGGAAACGTCATGGACTTGGCAGTGGGCGTTATCATAGGCGCTGCGTTTCAGGGTATCGTGACGTCATTTACTGAGAATTTTATCAACCCGATAATAGGCTGTATAGGCGGTGCTGACGTAGAGGGCAAGATACATTTGCTTGGAAATCAGTACATAAACTACGGCGCATTTCTGACGGCAGTGATAAACTTCATAATCATGGCGTTCGTTATTTTTGTAATAATGAAGATCATAAACAAGCTTGCGTCACTTGGCAAGCATGAAGAGCCTGAAAAGCCTGCAGAGCCACCGGTGGACATAGTGCTTCTTACAGAGATCAGGGATCTTCTCAAGGCACAGCAGGGGGCTGAGGCGAGCAAAGAGGAAGAAAAGGCAGAAGAATAAGATCTGAAACGGTACACTTTTTTAGTTAAGGGACAGCTCCCATGTGGGGCTGTCTTTTTTTGTTGGTTATCTTTTTGACGGTATTCGCTCAAATTCAGGTAGGGGCAAACACTTTTCTTCTGTAAAAACTCCACAATTATTGCTTCTTCACTTTGTCACTTATTCTGTTTTAAATCTCTTTACTTTTTTGTCATCATATGATAAAATAATAACATATATGTTTGTGAATACTTTTAAGCTTTTAAGTTTTCTAGCTTTCAAGCTTTTAATTATGAAAGGAAGTTTTTGTATGCCTATAACCGAGATACTGGAGCGTAACGCACGAGAGTTCGGAAATGATGTTGCTCTGGTAGAGGTCAATCCTGAGATCAGAGAAACCAGACGTGTGACTTGGAAGGAATATGAGCTTATCGAGCCTAACCCGGTCTGTCATTATCGCCGTGAGATAACCTGGAGCGTTTTCAACGAAAAGGCTAACCGCTTTGCCAATCTGCTTTTATCCCGTGGGGTAAAAAAGGGTGACAAGGTGGGTATCCTGCTTATGAACTGTCTTGAATGGCTGCCTATTTATTTTGGTATCCTCAAGACGGGTGCGCTTGCAGTGCCGTTGAATTTCAGATACACTCCAGAGGAGATAAAATACTGTCTTGACCTTGCCGAGGTGGATATTCTTGTATTTGGTCCTGAATTTATCGGCAGAGTTGAGGAGATAGCTGATGAGATAAGCAAGAACAGACTTCTTTTCTATGTTGGCGAGAACTGTCCGTCATTTGCGGAGCATTATGACAGGCTCACTGCAAATTGTGCAAGCACTACTCCGTACATAGAGCTTACTGACGAGGACGATGCGGCTATCTACTTCTCGTCAGGCACAACTGGCTTTCCGAAGGCTATCCTGCACAATCACGAGAGCCTTATGCACGCCGCAAGAGTTGAGCAGAATCATCACGGTCAGACCAAGGAGGACGTTTTCCTTTGTATCCCTCCCCTTTATCATACAGGTGCGAAGATGCACTGGTTCGGAAGCCTTATCTCAGGTGGCAAGGCGGTGCTTCTCAAGGGCGTGAAGCCTGAATTTATACTTGATACTGTATCAAGGGAAAAGTGTACTATCGTATGGCTTCTTGTGCCTTGGGCGCAGGATATCCTTGACGCTATCGACAGCGGCGAGGTGACACTTTCAAAGTATGAGCTTTCACAGTGGAGGCTTATGCACATAGGAGCACAGCCTGTTCCGCCGTCACTTATTGCACGCTGGAAAAAGGTTTTCCCTAACCACAAATATGACACTAACTATGGTCTTAGCGAATCTATAGGTCCCGGCTGTGTACACCTTGGTGTGGATAACATTGACAAGGTAGGCGCAATAGGCAAGGCAGGCTTTGGCTGGAAGGTCAAGATAGTTGATGATAAGGGCAACACTGTAAAGCGTGGCGAAGTGGGCGAGCTTTGCGTAAAAGGTCCTGGAGTTATGACCTGCTACTACAGAGATCCAAAGGCGACGGCTGAAACTCTCAAAGACGGCTGGCTTTTCACTGGCGACATGGCTCAGGAGGACGAGGACGGATTTATTTACCTCGTTGACCGCAAAAAGGACGTTATTATAAGTGGTGGAGAAAATCTTTACCCTGTACAGATAGAAGACTTTTTGAGAAGTCACGACGCTATCAGGGACGTGGCAGTAATTGGATTGCCTGACCAGCGTTTGGGCGAGATAGCGGCGGCAATAATCGAACTAAAGCCAGACCACCCATGCACAGAGGAAGAGATAATGGCGTTCTGCCAGAAGCTTCCGAGATACAAGCGTCCGCACAAGATAATTTTTGCAGACATACCGAGAAACCCGACGGGCAAGATAGAGAAGCCGAAGCTCAGGAAGATATACTGCGGCGAGAGCCTTGTGGCAAAGCAGAATCACGGATAAAAAAAGTAAAGAGGGGTAACGAAAATGGGACGAGAAGTAGTATTTGCCAACATACGAAAAAGAATGATAGCAATGATAGTTGGCGGTGTGATACTCACGCTAATGGGTGGATTTATCTCATTTGCGGCGGTAGTAGCCGGTGAATACGGCGTATTGATACTTGGACTTTTTGCGCTTACGCCTGGTGTTATTTTTCTTATATTTGGTACGTCACGTAGGACGCACCCTGAAAAGAGCGGCATATTCAAAGCCAATCCCGATCTTTTACAGCAGGCTGACGAGCTTTACGCCAACATACAATATCAGGACGATCATATTATCGTATCCGACAGGGTGCTTGCCAACAAAAAAGCGCCATTTCAGATGTGCTGGCGAGAGGAAGCCTACGGCATTTACCAGCACACAGCGAGTATGAATTTCATCAGCTACACCAACGAGATAATCGTCTGCACGAAGCACAAGAAGAATGTACTGCGTTTTAACGTATATGCCAAGGGCAAGGACACTGCCATGGGGCTTATGCAATTGCTTTCCCAATGTTGTCCCAACGCAATGGTAGGCTACACTCCTGAAACGCTTGCATATGTTAAGGATATGCAGAGGCGTGCTCAGCAATAGATAATGGACAAGCTCTTTGTGCTTAAATTTGCACAAAGGGCTTGACTTTTTTTGTGATTACTTGTATAATAGTATAGTTGACACAAGGAGATGTACCCAAGTGGCTGAAGGGTCCGCACTCGAAATGCGGTAGTACGGCAAAACCGTAGCGAGAGTTCAAATCTCTCCATCTCCGCCAAACGAACAAAAACCACCGTAAATACGGTGGTTTTCTTTTGTATACACGATTTTTACACGATTGTGTTCAATATCTTCACCGCACGTTCTTCCTCTCGTGGGTAGAGGTGCGAGTAGGTGTTCCATGTCATTGATATGTTGGAATGACCAAGACGTCTTGCTATCTCCTGAATGTTTATGCCCTCATTGGCGAGCAAGGAAGCGTGGCTGTGACGGAAGTCATGAATACGGATACGTTTGACACCTGCCAAGTCTGCAAACTTCTTGTTGGTCTTTTCAAGTGACGTGTCACGGATAGGACGCTCACCGCCGCAGATGTACATATTATCATTGAACTTCGGTACTGCTTTCTTACAGCGTTCGTAATGTTCTGACAGCACTGCTCTTAACGGCTCTGGTATCTGTATCGTCCGTATGCTCGGCTTGTTCTTCGGCGGCGTGATACGATCACCGCCTTTGAGCTTCTGAGCAATGCTCTTGGTGATAGATATGTAGCCGTCTTTTATATCCGTCCATTGCAGAGCGTATATCTCGCCTTTTCGCATACCCATGTAAAATGCTATGTTGAAAAATACATAGTAGTTCCATTCGTACATAGAGCCGCTGTCCTCTGCTTCCTGAGCATAATTCTTAGCTGCCGATATGTATTTCTTGAACTCGTCAGGCGTGTAGAAAAGCATTTCTTTCTTGGCTTCAAGGGGCGCTTTGAAGTTTCCTGCGGTTATAACGAGGTTTTTCGGAATGTATTCCATTTTCACAGCATAGTTCATCATTGCACGAAATTCGCCGTAAATGTTCTTTCTGGTGACGATAGCCAATCCCTGATCTGACAGCTCCTGCTTCCATTTCTGCACCATTGGCACGTTCAGATCATTTATCCTCACGCTTTCAAAGGTCGGCAGGACATTCTTTTTCAGTATTCTCAGGGACTTGTCCAGCGACGTTTCACGGACCTCTGAACGCTTGGCGGTAATGTATTCCGTGAATAGCTGTCCGATAGTCATTTTCGGAGTTATCTCTTTAGCATTGAGCTTTTGTGTAAGCTGGAGTTCAAGCTGCTTAGCCGTCTCTGCACCGAACGCCACACGGTCTATCTGATGAGACTTTCCAAAACTGTCCGTATAATTGATACGCACACGATATTTTTGCAGACCGTCTTTTCTGATGTTCTTTCCGTTCTTGTCTGTCATTTTGTAGATCGGCATAAATATTCCTCCTATTCTTGACACTCCTAAAAAAGTGTGCTACAATAAAAGGGCAGAATAAGCCCTTTCGTGGTTGTTGGGTTTTGTTCATTCTGAGCTGATATTGGTAGTATCTGCTCTGCTCGCCTCTGAGTGTTGGTAGCACTTGGGGGCGTTTTTTTGTTATGATTTTATTCTGTATTTTCTTGGTGTACGAACAATGATAGTTATCATATCATTCTCGTTTTGCACTATATCAATTACTTTCGCTTTAGTTATTTTGGAAATTGCTTTCTTCTTTGCTTTTACACTCTCGATATCATCTGCAAATTTTAATTTAAGGGTAAATGACAGTGTTTTGGTATCTGTATTTATATCTTCTATCCTTGAATAAATTCCACACTTTTCGAGATAAGCAACTAGCATTGTAGATGAGCTGGTCAAATAAGATCTGAATAAATTAAGCTTATCATCAAATGACTTTTCTGTTTTATCAACCATATGTGAAAGCGTATCTCTGTCCAACAGCTCTATATCATTCACCTGTGCAAGCTGTTTGGCAGGCTCGGTAAAATACTGATTTGTCATAACGGCACCTTTGTCACATTGGTAGTACGCAAGTCCGCCGACAACTTCTTGTATAGGGGTGTTGTCAAGTTTGTGATTGTATCGCTTGCATTGTATTGCATATCTGACCTTGTCTTTTTCTGCAATGATATCAACGCCAAAGTCACCGGAGCTTCTTGTGACCTTAACGTGTTTGTAGCCGTTGGCTTTCAGAATATCAGCACAGGCATATTCAAATTGGTGTCCGTCCATTTCATCAAGTTGTTTCAAAGTATACTTTCTGTGAAGCTTGCGGTAAATGGTGCAGACCATGCTTATGAATATGATAACGCCGATCACGATAGCAACTACCATAAGGTTATGTTTGGCTCGCTCGGATATGTGAGTTCTAATAAGGTCTATGATAAGAGCGATTATGCAGACAAATATCAGATATCCGAATATAGTGGCAATGCAGCCTGGCTCTGATTTGCGTTTCTTTTTACCCATGTACGTTTCTCCTAATTGATATTTGAAGTATCAGCAGGAAGTTATCCTCTTGGACTTAATCTGGAAGTTTTGCTATACCAATAACTCTGCCAATACAAACTATTTCGCCGTTTTCAGGAAGAATGTCTGGATAATCTGGATTATGTGAAATAAGGCGATTACTACCTTTTTCTTTTATGTAACCCGCACCATTCTGACGGAACAATCCAATTTCACCAACAGGAACATCAGAATCGGTGGCTATATATACAATACTGCCGTCACTAATCGTAGGCTCCATGCTGTGTCCATCAACTTCAACTGCAAAATCCGCTTCATGGGCTTCTGGGGTATCTATTACTTCAATTTCTCTCCATACATCTGAATTGCTCAAATCATATCCACAGCCTGCCGAAGCTTTATTCACGTTAAAGCGCTTGAATGTGATTGTTTTAGACTTGTTTCTATTTGTTTCTGTGCAACGTTTATACTCTATATCTAGTATACTTTCCACAGCCTTTTTACCATGTTCGTCAAGAGCATGGTATTTTTTTGCGATTTCTTTTATTACCATGTCTAGTGGCGAAGTAGACATTGACTCCATTCCTAGATTTGCAGGTTTAAACTGAGTACATGATTCATCAGTGTAAACTGCATAAGTATTTCCTTTGTATGAATCAATAATCAGGTAAAAAGTGTGATCGTCTTCACAGTGAAATTCAATAGCTATTCCGTCACTTTTATAAGTGCCAAAGTCCACAGGTTTTATTCCTATAAAATGCGTATAGTCATAACCGCATACAGGACATTCGATAATATATTCATCATCCAACTCATGTGGTATAAAATTAAGTTTCAAGTCTTCACTTTTCAAGTAATATTCTGGAACATTTAGAAAATCTGCAATTTGAGAAATGTATTTCAGATATGATTGATTTTTACCTGATTTCCATTGTGAGAAAGTACTTTTATCTAAGCCTAAGTAATCTGTAAGTTGTTTTTGCGTGATTTTTTTATAGTTCATCAAATCACAAATCTTGTCTATAATTGACATAATATCAACCTCACTTTTGTATAAAATGACAAAGTTGAGAAAATATCAAACAAAACCATTGACAATTGAGAAAATATCAACTATACTAATCTCAGTTGATACAAGCTCAACAATAAAAGGTGACAGCGTTGATAGAGTCGGTGGTTTATAATATTTAAACTTTGTTTTCTATATAGTATCATATTTCATCAACTTTGTCAACCCAATTTTATTATGATTGTAGGAGGTGACAAATTATGTTTGATGATTTTAAGCAAAAAGTCAAAATGATTGCGAAATCAAAGTGCTTAACGTATGCTCAAATAGCTGAGAAATCAGGTGTAAAGGAAAGCACAATTAAAGCGTTTATGTGCGGCGCAACTGACAGCAGGCGTGTTGCTGAAAAAATAGCAGATGTCTTAGAAGTGAAAATTGTTTATTGCAATGGTGATTATAGTATCACCACTGAGAAAGGACAGATGACTAATGAATGAACTAATCAAAATCAGTTATGAAAATGCTGAACGTCCAACAGTATCGGGCAGGGAACTACACGAGGCACTTGAAGTCAAGACCGCTTATAAAGACTGGTTTCCGAGAATGTGTGAATACGGATTTACGGAGGGTGAGGATTTCAACCCGCTCAAAAATGAGCAGGTTCGTACTGAGGGAAACAGGCAGGTAAGTCGTGAACTTACCAACCACCAACTTACAATCCCAATGGCAAAAGAGATCTGTATGTTGCAGAGAAGTGAAAAAGGAAAGCAGTTCCGCCAGTACTTCATAAGAGTTGAAGAAGCTTGGAACAGTCCCGAAATGATTATGAAAAGGGCTTTGGAAATTGCTAACGAAAAGGTGAAAGCTCTGCAAGTAAGTGTTTCACAGCTTACTGTTGATAAACAGATAATGCAACCGAAAGCTGATTACTTTGATGAACTCGTGGACAGAAATCTGTTAACGGGAATAAGAGAAACAGCTAAGGAACTTAAAGTCAAGCAAAATACTTTTGTGAATTTCCTGCTTGATAAAAAGTATCTTTACAGAGATAAAAAGGGCAAGCTTATGCCGTATGCAAAGCCTATGGAGAACGGCTTGTTTGAAGTCAAGGAGTTTTCTAATGAGAAAACAGGTTTTTCAAGCACGCAGGTGTTTATTACGCCTAAAGGAAAAGAAACGTTCAGACTGTTATTGCTTTAATATAATAAATGATTTAGAGGAGGCACAAAAAATGAAAATTTACAAAGTCACAACGATAGACCAGTTTCACGATAAAAGGGTGTTCACAGTAGCTGCAAAGAGTCAGTACGAGGCTCTGACAAAGGCAAGTGTTAGCCCTCGTGAAACTGTCTTGACAATCGAGGAGGTGGACTAAATGAGGTCACCTGACATTGAAATGGCAGTGCGGCTGTACTATGAAAAGCCCGAAATAACCAATGCGGATATCAAGGAGCTGTTCAGCACAGGTGAAACGCAGACTATCAAGATCAAGAAAGCTGTTAAGGAAGAAATGGCAAAGCGTGGCGTGAAGTCATGGTTGCCACACTCGGTCAATACCGAGATAGCCTACGAGGTGTGGGGCATTGATATCGACAACTTCGAGAAAAGGCTTAAAAAACTCCGCACGCTTTACGGAAAGGACGTGAGAAAATGATAGCCGTACTAGAGATAATCAGATGTGCCGCAGCGGTAGCGCTCTTGGTGGTGCTTACAATGTATGTAGCGTACAGGTGGTATGTAAGCGTAAAAGAAACTGCCTACGAGGAAGCAGAGGAGAGCATAAAGCGTGCGGTGAGAGAAGCAGGCAGACCCGTGGTCAAGGTCGAAGTTGAAATGAAAGGAAAGTGGTAATGAACATTGTAGGAATACTGCTGATAACAATAGCTGTGCTTGCAGGGATAGATGTAGTGATGTATCTTGTGCTGAGCGTGGTGGATAGACACTGGGGGAAACGTTTTGAAAATGAGGAGGATAAGAACAATGAAAGTTCTGATAGCCTGTGAGGAATCTCAAGAGGTCTGCAAAGCGTTCCGTGCGAAAGGACACGAAGCGTACAGCTGCGATATTCAGATGTGTTCAGGCGGTCACCCTGAATGGCATATATGCAATGATGTTTTGGATATTATCAATGGCAATACCGATTTCTTCACCTGTGACGGCAAGCAGCATACTGTTGAAACATGGGATATGATTATCGCACACCCACCGTGTACGTACCTTACGAACGTGGCTACACGCCACTATAGTTTGAAATGCACACCTGCTGAAAAGGTGGTCGAGCGTATGAAACACCGTGAAGAATCAATAGTATTTTTTATGCAGATTGTGTCGGCGAACGCACCGAAAATTGCAGTGGAAAACCCTATAGGGCGTATGAATACTGTATTCAGAAAGGCAGATCAAATAATTCACCCATATATGTTTTCAAACGGACCGGAAGACTCAGAACAGTTTGTCACAAAGGCGACGTGTTTATGGCTAAAGGGGCTGCCTGTCCTACGACCAACATATACAGGGGGCAAGCCTGATAATGGCAAGCTGTTTGGACGATATTCTAATGGTAAATCACGCACATGGGAAGAAACACGTCATTCTGGCAAAGATCGTGCTAAGGTAAGGAGCAAAACGTTTAAAGGTATTGCTTTTGCAATGGCTGAACAATGGGGAAATATTAAGGAGGATAACGATGATAACGAAAGAGGAGTTTGAAAAGGCGGTGGAGTACTGTACAGGATTTGCTGTTAGTTGCGAAAATTGTCCGCTATGCGAAAAAGATTTTAAGTGTGGTGCGTATTTGGCAGAGTACCTAAAAGAAAACGAGCTTGCACCTGCGGCAACAGGCACAAGCTCTGAGGTGGTATCAAAAGATACCAATTCAACACACCTTGATGATAGCACATTGCTTGACATTTGTCAAGAAGGAATAGAGGAAATGGCGAAAATAGCCCTCGATGATTACCCAAACGAATTCCTGACAGGATATGTTGAGGCTTTCAAGCACAACATCGAGAGGCTGAGAGGCGGTGACGGCAAATGAAAGGCTTGCCAACACGCTGTATAGATCCTGTCATGAAGTGCTGTCAGGATTGCGCTTGGGGATATCGTGAATATGGCGATGATGTGGAATGCTCTGCCGACCTAGCAGGCTGTTGCTTTGAAAGTGGCTGTACGTTGGGCTTTGATAAGGGCAGACCTGAGGACGAGCCGACAGATGAAGAACTGCAAAAGTTTGATGAATGGATGAAAAACCAGTTGAAGGAGAATGAAAAATGTCAGTAAAAATAAACTCACTTGAATTTGAAAACGTAAAGAAAATAAAAGCCGTACAGCTTGAGCCTGCAAAGAATGGACTTACTGTTATCGGCGGCAAGAACAGGCAGGGCAAGACCTCTGTACTTGACGCTATCGCTTGGGCACTTGGGGGAGATAAGTATAAGCCGTCCTCTCCTCAGCGTGAGGGGTCTGTTGTCGAACCACATTTGAAGATCACCCTCGACAACGGTATAGTAGTGGAGCGTTCGGGCAAGAACAGCTCTCTCAAAGTCACCGACAGCACAGGCAAAAAGGCGGTCAACAGCTTTTGAACAGCTTTGTTGAACAGTTTGCCCTCGACCTGCCTAAGTTCATAAATCAGTCGAGCAAGGAAAAAGCTTCAACTCTGCTGAAAATAATCGGCGTGGGTGATACGCTCTATCAGTTGGAGCATAAGGAACACTCCCTCTATGACCAGCGTACTGCTATCGGCAGGATAGCTGACCAGAAGTCTAAGTTCGCAAAGGAAATGCCCGTGTACGCAAACGTCCCTGTCGAGCCTGTTTCGGCTTCGGAGCTTATCAGACAGCAGCAGGATATACTTGCTCGCAACGGCGAAAATCAGCGTAAGCGTGATCAGAAAGAATACTACGAAAAGCAGTTGGAGATTGCTAAGTCCGCCTATGAACGTGCAAAAGCAAGCTATGAAGCGGCAGTGAACAACTTCAAGCTTGCAAGCCTTGACGCTCAAGACCTTGTGGACGAAAGCACAGCGGAGCTTGAAAAGAATATCTCGGATATCGAGGAGCTGAACAAGAAGATAAGAGCAAATCTCGACAGGGAGAAAGCTGAGATAGACGCTGAGGACTACCGTTCACAGTATACATATCTCACTGAGCAGATAGAGGACGTAAGGCAGGCTAAAACTGACCTGCTGGGCAGTGCCGACCTGCCCCTTGAGGGGCTTTCAGTTGAGGACGGAGAGCTGCTGTATAACGGGCATAAGTGGGACAGTATAAGCGGAGCAGAACAGCTTATCGTCGCTACCTCTATCGTGAGAAAGCTCAATCCTGACTGCGGTTTTGTCCTGCTGGACAAGCTTGAACAAATGGATACCGACACCCTTGATGACTTCGGCAAGTGGATTGAAGCACAGGGCTTGCAGGCGATAGCCACAAGAGTTTCCACAGGTGACGAGTGCAGTATCATTATTGAGGACGGCAGGTCAATGGACAACGAAAAGAAAGAAAACACAGAAACGAAAACTTGGAAAGCAGGTGCATTTTAATGTATGAAATAACATCAGGAGTTGTAAGCTCCGCACAGAAAGTCGTGATATATGGTCCTGAGGGCATAGGCAAATCCACTTTTGCGGCTCAGTTCCCCGACCCTGTATTTATTGATACTGAGGGCAGCACAAAGAAACTGAACATCAGACGTTTCCCTAAGCCAACAAGCTGGGAAATGCTCAAAAATGAGGTGAAGGAAGCTATGAACGGCAGGCTCTGCAAGACCCTTGTCATTGATACATTTGATTGGGCTGAACAGCTTTGCATTGAAACGATCTGCTCGGCACATCAGAAAAAAGGCATTGAAGATTTCGGCTACGGCAACGGCTATGTTTACGAAAAAGAGGAGATAGGCAAGTTTCTTAATCTCTTGCAGGAGGTAGTTGACAGCGGTATCAACGTTGTGCTCACGGCTCACGCTCAGATGAGAAAGTTTGAACAGCCTGACGAGCTGGGTGCTTATGACCGCTGGGAACTGAAACTCGGCAAGAAAACTTCTTCTCAGATATCGCCTCTTGTGAAAGAATGGGCAGATATGGTGCTGTTTGCAAACTACAAAACATATGCAGTAGCTGTGGATAAGGATGGCAAGAAGTTCAAGGCTCAGGGCGGTGACCGTGTTATGTACACCACACATCACCCTTGCTGGGACGCTAAAAATCGTGACGGACTTCCGCCTGAAATGCCTTTTGAGTACAGCGGTATAGCTCACCTGTTTGTGTATACACAGCCTGCTGAAATGCCTAAGCCTGTGCCTGCACCGACAGTTCAGACAGCACAGCCTACACAGACCGCACAGACTGCCACACAAAAATCTGACGAGCCCCTTACTGATCTCAGCGGCTTTGAGGACGTTGCACCGCCGCCTATCGTTATCCCTGAGGGCATACCGAAAGCACTTGCGGACCTTATGAGAGCCAACAATGTGAGCGAATCAGACATACGCCTTGTGGTATCTCAGAGAAACTATTTTCCTTATGATACCCCTATTACAAACTATCCTGACGACTTCGTACAGGGCTGTCTGATAGGTGCTTGGGAGCAAATGCTGCCGCTTATCAGAGAAAATCAGAAAGTACCATTTTAAAAGGAGGACAACACTATGGATAATTTTATGGAATACGGCTGGGAAGATGAGATAGTCAACGAGGGTGGGGACTTTGTCCTGCTCCCTGAGGGGGACTATGACTTCACCGTCAGCAAGTTTGAGCGTACAAGACACGAGGGGTCGGCAAAAGTGCCGCCCTGCAATATGGCAAAGGTCACATTCACCATTTGGGGTGCAGAGGACAGCGTGGAGATAACAGAGAACTTCTTCCTTTGCAACAAGTTTGAGTGGAAGCTCTCAGCACTTTTCTTGGCACTGGGACTTAAAAAGCACGGTGAGCCGCTGAAAATGAACTGGAACGCTATCACAGGCAAAAAGGGCAAGTGTCACGTCTACGTTGACAACTACAAGAACAAGGACGGTGAGGACAGGCAGTCCAACAAGATAAAGAAGCTCTATGCCTATGACGAGAATGTGACTACCGTTCAGCCTGCTCAGACGCAGACACCGCAGTATAGTCAGCCTGCTCAGACAGGTGGCTGGAAAGCCGGTGCGTTCTGATGATGAATTTAAGACCATATCAAAACGAGGCTAAGCTTGCTATACTCGAACAATGGTCTGAGGGAATAAACAAAGTCCTTGCAGTTCTGCCCACAGGAACGGGAAAGACAATACTTTTCTCGGCTGTTACGGAAGAATGTGTGCGGCAGGGTAAGCGTGTGCTTATCCTTGCCCACAGGGGCGAGCTGCTCGACCAGGCGGCAGACAAGCTTATGAAGTCAACAGGGCTTGGCTGTGCCACCGAGAAAGCAGAGCAAAGCTGTTTAGGTTCTTGGTATCGTGTGGTAGTAGGCTCAGTTCAGACCCTTATGCGTGAGAAAAGGCTCAAAGGCTTTTCGGAAAATTACTTCGATACCATTATCATTGACGAGGCTCATCACGCTATCTCAGACGGCTATCAGAGAGTGCTTGACCATTTTCCTGAAGCTCAGGTACTTGGTGTAACGGCTACACCTGACAGGGGCGATATGAAAAACTTAGGCTCGGTGTTCGACAGCCTTGCATATGAATACACCCTGCCGCAGGCTATCAAAGAGGGCTATCTTTCACCTATCAAGGCTATCACCATACCGCTGAAACTTGACCTTTCAGGAGTATCAACTCAGGCAGGAGATTTCAAGGCAAGTGATATTGACACGGCACTTGACCCATATCTTTATCAGATAGCTGACGAAATGCTCAAATACTGTAAGGAACGCAAGACAGTTGTGTTCCTGCCGCTTGTCAAGACCTCTCAAAAGTTCCGTGATATCCTTATCAGCAAAGGGTTCAACGCCGCTGAGGTCAACGGAGAGAGCACAGACAGAGCGGAGATACTTGAAGCTTTCGACAAGGGCGAATACAACGTGCTGTGCAACTCAATGCTCCTCACAGAGGGCTGGGACTGTCCGTCAGTTGACTGCGTTATCGTACTAAGACCAACAAAAGTGCGTGGGCTTTACTGCCAAATGGTAGGCAGAGGCACAAGGCTCTGCGAGGGAAAGACAGAGCTTTTACTGCTGGATTTCCTATGGCACACAGAACGCCACGAGCTTTGCAGGCCTGCACACCTTATCTGTCAGAATGAAGAGGTCGCTGAGAAAATGACCGAAAACCTTGCCAATGAGGCAGGTTGTGCAGTGGATATCGAAGAGGCAGAAAAACAGGCAAGCGAGGACGTTGTGGCACAGCGTGAAGAGTCTTTGGCAAAGCAGCTCAAAGAAATGAAAACACGCAAGCGAAAGCTCGTTGACCCTTTGCAGTATGAAATGTCAATACAGGCTGAGGACTTGTCCTCATATGTTCCTGCCTTTGGCTGGGAGTGTGCTCCTGCTACTGACAAGCAGAAAGCAAAGCTTGAAAAGCTGGGCATTTTCCCTGACGATATAGACAACGCAGGCAAGGCAAAGCTTATCCTTGACCGCCTTGAAAAACGCCGCAATGCAGGACTTACCACGCCTAAGCAGATAAGGCTGCTTGAAAGCAAGGGCTTTGAACACGTTGGCTCTTGGAGCTTTGACAGTGCAAGCAAAATGATAGCCCGTATCTCTGCCAATGGCTGGAGAGTGCCGAGAGATATCGACCCGAAGAACTACACACCTGAGAACTAAGGAGAAGTGAATGGATACAAATTTGCTTAAAATGCTTGAATACATAGACCCTGCAAGCTGTGATTATCAGGAATGGGTCAATGTGGGAATGGCTCTCAAACACGAGGGCTATTCCGTGAACGATTGGGACAGTTGGTCGAGGTCAGACAGCCGTTATCACAGCGGTGAGTGTGAACACAAGTGGCAAGGCTTTAAGGGCAATGCTCAGCCCGTGACCGCAGGAACTATCGTACAAATGGCAAAGGAAAGAGGATACAGCCCCCATGAGTTTCAGGCATACGATTGGGACGGCGAGATAATTGCAGAAGAAAGCAGTCCCCTTGTAAACGGCGGTGAGGGCATACCGATCACCGAGCCTGCCCAATGGGATCCTGTCAAGGAAATAGTCACATATCTTGAAACACTCTTCGAGGCAGGGGAGAACGTGGGCTATGTTACGCAAACGTGGGAAACAGAAAAGGACGGCAAGACCAAGTATCTGCCCACAAAGGGCTACTGCGACAGGACGGCAGGGGAGCTTATCAAGAGGCTTGGCGAATGTAACGGCGACATTGGTGCTGTGTTTGGCGACTACAAGGAAGAAGCCGGAGCGTGGATCCGCTTCAATCCTCTTGACGGCAAGGGCGTAAAGAACGAGAATGTAACAGACTACCGCTATGCTCTTGTTGAAAGCGACTCTATGCCTATAGAACAGCAGAATGCTGTGATGAGAGAGCTTGAACTTCCTATCGCTGTGCTTGTATACAGCGGTGGAAAGAGCGTTCACGCTATCGTCAAGATAGACGCTCCAAATTATGATGAATATCGCAGGCGTGTTGATTTTCTTTACAAGGTCTGCAAGGAAAGCGGTCTTGACATAGATAAACAAAACCGCAATCCCTCACGTCTTAGCCGTATGCCAGGCGTAACGAGGAACGGCAAGAAACAGTTCATCATTGACAAGAACATAGGCAAAGAAAGCTTTTCGGAATGGAAAGATTACATAGAGAGTATCAATGATGATCTCCCCGACCCTGAGAGCCTGAGTGCTGAGTGGGATAACCTGCCTGAGCTTGCACCGCCACTTATTGACGGCGTCCTCAGACAGGGCCACAAAATGCTCATTGCAGGTCCGTCAAAGGCAGGCAAGTCTTATGCACTTATCGAAATGTGCGTGGCGATAGCTGAGGGGGTCAAGTGGTTTGGCTGGCAATGCACCAAAGGAAAGATACTATACGTCAACCTAGAGCTTGACAGAGCATCTTGTCTGCACCGTTTCAAAGACGTGTACACCGCAATGCACCTAGAGCCTGATAACCTCAACAGCATAGACATATGGAACTTGCGAGGTCACAGCGTACCAATGGACAAGCTTGCACCGAAGCTCATACGACGTGCAAGCAAGAAGAATTACATTGCCGTAATAATCGACCCTATCTACAAGGTCATAACAGGCGACGAGAACTCAGCAGACCAAATGGCGCACTTCTGCAACCAGTTCGACAAGGTATGCACAGAGCTTGGCTGTGCGGTCATATACTGCCACCACCACTCAAAGGGAGCGCAGGGCGGTAAGCGTTCAATGGACAGAGCCAGCGGTTCAGGAGTATTCGCCCGTGACCCTGACGCACTTCTTGACCTTTCAGAGCTTGACATTTCAGACAGCCTTTACAAGCAGCAGGAGGACGAAACTGTTTGTCGTATCTGTGAGAACTGGATGAGGAGATTTTACAGAAATACTGATGACCTTTGTTCACAGGACGATCTTGTTACGCCGTCAAAAATGCTTGAGATAACGCACAAGTACCTGCACCCGAACTCATACAAGCTTATGATGACCGACATAGACAAGGCTAAGCTTGCGGTAAGAAACCGTACAGCATGGCGTATAGAGGGTACTCTGAGAGAGTTCCCGAAGTTTGCTCCACTAAATATGTGGTTTGATTATCCTGTTCACAGAGAGGATACCGTGGGCGTGCTTAAAGACTGCGAGGTAGAGGACATCGCACCGAATTGGAAGAAGAATTTCAGCAAGAAGAAGACCAATGAAGACCGCAGCAAGGAGCGCAAGGAGAGCATTGAAACAGCTTTCAGCGGTGTGCAGGAGAACGGCAAGTGCCGCATTTCTGAGCTGGCGGAGTACATAGGAAAGAGCGAAAAGACCGTTGGAAGATACCTCAAAGAGCATGGTGGCTTTTGGATAGAAGAGGGAGAATGCGGCTTAAAAGCTCAGTAGACAGACAAGACAAAATCGAATTTTTGAACTTTAGACAGACAGGAAAAAATCGAAAAGTGTCAGGGACAAAAATCGAGCTTTTTACTTGTCGGACAATATCGAAAATTACCGAGTTTGTCGGACGGACAGACAAAGTATATTATATATAATATATTTTTGACCGCCTAAAGGACGGCGGTCAAAATATTATAAGCAAATATAAACCGCACCCGACACGAAAGGAGTAGACTTTATGCGAGGCAAAAACATTAATTATGATTTTTTGAACTGTGCGAGAAAAATGCCGCCGCTCAGACATACTACATCAGAAACTTTTGATATTACTCAAAGCGAGGTCGCAAGGTGGTTGGTATCTCAGCCTGATATAATGCAGAAGATTTTTGATATGGCTGCAAATCACAAGATGATAAGCTATGACCAAACTACACGGACTTGGAGAGGAGCAGATAACAATGACTGAATTTTTTATGGCGATGATACCGCCGACGGCTACGGCGCAGGAGCACAAGGTGGCAGTAAGAAACGGCAAGCCGATATTTTATGACCCACCCGATGTCAAGGCGGCAAAAGAAAAACTAATAGCAAATCTTTCTAAGTATAGCCTTAACACTCCATACCGTGAGGGCGTACGGCTGATAACAAAGTGGCTGTTCCCAAATGACGGCAAACACAAGGACGGAGAGTACAAGATCAGCAAGCCTGACACAGACAACCTGCAGAAGATGTTCAAGGACTGCATGACAAAGCTTGACTTCTGGACAGACGACCAGCTTGTGGCGAGTGAGATATGCGAAAAGTTCTGGGCGGACATACCCGGCATTTATGTGAGGATAGAGGAGCTATGACGATACACGAGGTAAAGAAAAGTCTCGGACGCAGGGTGAGCTACAACGGCTCCGATTGCTACGAACTGACAGGGTGCATTATCCGCAAGAGCAGTAAGACAGGTCAGTTCTTCTATCAGGCAGAGATCACTGACAAGACTTGTGGCAACACGTTGGTGTATTGTAGGCTGGAAGAGTTGAGGTGTGAGAATGAAACACACTGACCACACCCTCTGCTGGCACTGTCGCCACGCAGTACCGACAAAGGATAAGATAACAGGAGAATACCTCACAGGCTGTGCATGGTCCATAGACCGCAGACCTGTTGAGGGTTGGAGGACGTGTCAGCACAGAATATATGAAGCGCAAAAGGGCGGTATGTTGCATTCATACACTGTGACGGAATGTCCGAGATTTGAGGAGGGATAAAAGTGAAAAGCTATGAGGAGCGTACCAAAGACAATGAACAGAAGATAGCAGCTTTCCAAACTAAGCAGAAAATGCCGTATGAGTTCAAGGTCAAATACGCTGAGGTCAGAGTAAGGGAGTTCATTCGTGAATGTGACAAAAGAAATCTGAATACGCACATATCGGTAGGCGGACTTGACAGCATAACGCTTTTGAAATTTATACATGATTACTGTGGTTTCAGTTATGTTCCAGGTGTATCGGTATCTAGTCTTGAAGACAAATCTATTCAGCAGATACACGAGCAACTTGGAGTGATAAAGTTAAGCCCATACAAGTCAAAAATAGATATCATACGGGAATATGGTTTTCCTGTACTATCAAAAGAAACAGCCGCAAAAATAGAACTGCTTGCACACCCTACGGACAAGAACAAGACAGTTCGTCACGCTATCATAACGGGTGAAACGGGAGAGTATGGCGGTTTTCGCAAGCATACAAGAATGCAGCTTTCTCAGCGCTGGCTTGAACTGTTTGGCGGTTACGAAAATGAAAACGAGGGCGTTGACTACAAGATACCGCCGTTTAAGGTATCATCACAATGCTGCTTCTGGATGAAAGAAAAACCGTGTGATGATTGGGCAAAGCAACACAAGAGCGTGCCGTTCTTAGGACTTATGGCAAGCGAGGGTGGCAGACGTGAAAAATCGCTAATGCTTAACGGCTGCAATTACTTTGGCAAAAGCACGATACGTTCAGCGCCATTTGCCATATTTACAAGGCAGGACTTGCTACAACTTGCACTTGACCTGAATGTGCCTGTGCCTACAATCTATGGCGAGATAAAACGTGACTTTGACGGAAAGCTTTGCACAACAAAAGCTCAGCGTACAGGTTGTTCGATGTGTGGCTTTGGAATACACATCGAACAGCGCCCTCACCGCTTTGACAGGCTTCGTGAGAGGAATGAAAAAGAGTGGGACTTCTGGATGAACAAGTGTTGTGAAGATGCTGACGGCACAAAGTACGGCTGGGGAAGAGTTCTCGACTATATCGGCGTTGAATGGCGTGACAGAGTATTTGATATGAAAAATAACCAGCTTAGCTTGTTGGATATTGAGGAGGGATAGTCTATGGAAAGAAACGACCCAATGACCATGTCACGCCTGAAAGCCTACCGCAGGAACGCCTCAGCCATTGAGGATATCAAGGCAGAGCTTTCAGGCAAGTACGTTGCCGACAGTATCAGCGTATGCACGCCGCCGTCCTATACACCACACAGCACACGCATAGACGGCTTTCTGCCAAGTGGCGATACACTTTCACTGCTGTGCGAACAGGCACGATTAGAGCGTGAGCAGAGTACTGTGGAGGAGTTTATCAAGGGGATAGGAGATAGACAGATGAGAAAGATATTTGTACTCAGGTTTGTAAAAGGCTTGACTTGGATACAGATAGGACACAGGGTCGGAGGTACAGCGGACGGCTGTAGAATGGCGGTCAAAAGATTTTTGCAAAATGCTTAAACTTGTTCGCTCTGTTCGTTTTGCCTATGTTATAATTTAAACTGAGGAAAGTGTAGATGTACCTCAGACTTGTACTTTCATTGAAGTCACCTCCAATTTTCTAAGCCCCGTAAGGGGCTTATGCAGGTCGAGAGCGAGCCACCGCTCAGATTTGCTCCACCATTTACAAAACTCCTTATAATATTTTCACAAGGGCGGCTGCTTTTTGCGGTCGCTTTTGCGTTGTGTCGTAAAAAGTTCATAAATGTCGAACTTTTGATATACTGCATAAAAAATACAAAAGTGTTTTATGCAGTAAATAGAAATTCGGTGCATTTCGTTGATTTTCGCTCTGATTAGTGATATTATTTAAGAAATATTATTATGAGGAGTGATTGTTATGGAAAACAAATTTGATAAAATAATGCATTATGCTAATTTCAATATTACTTTTGGTGCTGAAAATGAGCCAATGCTGTCTTGTTTTGAAGATATTATCTTACCGGCGTTTAACAGCGGTTATAAACGTGTGAAGGTGATTGATGGAAAAGAGGATTTTCCCAAATTTAGTTTTAGCGATATTGAGCTTAAGTGTATAGATGGTGTTTATGTCCTGGTTGGTAATTATATAAAAGAAACAGAATATAATATATTATCACAAATAAAAGGTGGCAAACTGACAAGTGTTAATTCTCTAGTACCGGCCGCTCCGTATTCACGCTTTATTATTTTTCTTGATAATCATAAGATGATTTTGGTGCGTAATCAAATTGCAAGCCCAGACATACGTAGTTTTCAAAAGACTTTTATGGAGTGCATAAATAGTTTTATAAGAGTTAATAATAAGTCTATTCCAAAGGGTAGTTCGGCTCTGCCACATGCTAGTGTCCATATAGTGGATATGCCAAAGTCTGATGATATAGATTGTATGTTTTCAAAGGTCAAAAAGATTAGAAAAGTAAATTTGTCCTTTTACCCACTTAACAATGATGAATATCATTTGCCACTTTTTGAAAATCTCACGGAAACACGTAAAAGTATTTGTAGTAATACTGGTAGTGTTAGTTTTAATTCGCCAAAATCAAAATCAGGTGTAAAAGAGCTTATGAATAATGCTAATGGCTTAGTAAAAACGTCAGTTTATGTTGAAACTTATGATGGGGGAAAAGAAAAAATAACGCCAGAAACTGTAGTTACAACTCGTAACGTAACTGTTTCTGGAGATTTGACGGATAAGTCAGATGAATATTTGTTTTCTGTAGCTAGAAATTCTAACGTTATGAGTGAGGTGAGCAGTTCAAACAAAAAAATATATGATAGAGTCAAAAAAACTTTAATGAAATTTATAAAGATAAAATAATTTTATTCGGCGGTGTCATATGAAAACCAATGATAATCATAATTTATATGATCGTTCTTTAGATGAATTTATACGTAAATTCCAACCTAAAGATATAATAAAAAATGCAATAAGGGAAATAGTGCCTAACAAAAGAAATTGGAAATCTTTTTGCATATTGGTCATAATAAGTATTATCCTTTCTTTAGCTGTGGCTTTCAATAAAAACACAATTAGCATTGTATCAAATATTGCAAATAAAATGATTGATATACAACTTGCAGTGTTTGGAAGCGTATTGGCAATTTACTCAATTATACTTGTTCTTTTAGATGATGAATTTACGAAACTGCTAGCAAAGCTGGAAGATTCGGAAAAGGAAAACAAAACAGAATTGAATAAGAGCATTCAATATATGGAATCAGTGTTGTATTTGTATTTATTTGGTCTAATGACTTCTGTTTTTATTTATTTCGTTTGTCTGTTATTTGATAATGGTTTTTTACTATTTTCAAGTGAATTTTTTAGTAGTTTTTTGTGTGCATTGTTTATAATACCATATTTGTCATATAGCATTCGTATAATTTATGAATTGAAAAGTATCGTTTTTAACACGGCTGTTTTATTAAGATATAGCATTGCAAAAAAATTACTAAAGTTTGTGGAAGAAGAGAATAGTCAGGATAAAAAATAACAAATTAAAGCCCCACTAAATCGGGGCTTTTTTCATCCCCTAAAGAAAGGACGGTGCCCTCATGACAGCACGGCAAAAGAAATTTGCAGAATACTATGCTCAGAGCGGCAACACCGTTCAGAGTGCTATAAAGGCAGGATACAGCGAGAAGTATGCGAAAGCTGACGCCTGCAAAATCCTAGATAATCCTAGTGTTGCGGAGTATATCCGTGTGCTGTCCGAGAAAGCTCAGGACGAGCGTATAATGACCGCAAAGGAGAGGCAGGCACTCTTGTCTGATATCGCTAAGGACGGCAAGAATGACCCTGCTGACCGTATCAGAGCCGTCGATACTCTCAACAAAATGACAGGGGAGTATGTGGCTAAGATACAGGCGGAGGTCAAGACCTCTGAAAAGCTTTCAGACGTTTTCGCTCAGATAGGCGGTGAGGGGCTTGACGAGTAAGTTTCCCCTGTCGCAGAAGTATATGGACTTCATCAACAGCGTTCGGGGTGTGTCTGCGGATTTTCTTGAGGGGACTACCGCAAGCGGCAAAACAACTGTGGGCGCAGGCATAAAGTTCATGCGTATGGTGTCGGCAAGCAGGAAAAAGCTTCACGTCATTGCCGCTAAGACTACGGGAAAGGCTGAGGAAACTATCATTCAGCAGGATAACGGCATTCTTGACCTGCACACCAATGCTCGGTACTTCGGCAACGGTGATAAGGACTACAAACTGCCGCATATCAAGTTTGAGGGCAAGATAATCTATGTTCTGGGATATGATAACAAGGATAAGTGGGAAATGGTGCTGGGCGCTCAGTTCGGCTGCGTTTATATCGACGAGATAAATACCGCTGATATCGAGTTTGTCCGTGAGATGTCAACCCGTAACGATTACCTTATGGCGACCCTCAACCCTGACGACCCCTCTCTGCCTGTGTATAAAGAGTTTGTAAACCGCTCACGTCCGTATCAGAAATACGCCTGTGACGTGCCTGCGGAGATAATGAAAGAGCTTACAGAAGAACCTGTACCCAATTGGCGGTACTGGTTCTTTACTTTTCGTGATAATCTTTCACTTACTGATGAGGATATCAAACGGAAAATGGCTGCCGCTCCGAAAGGCACAAAGCTGTATAAGAACAAGATACTCGGTCTGAGAGGACGTGCAACAGGGCTTGTGTTTGACCTGCAAAAGCGAAATATCTTGACAGCAGAGCAGGCGAAAGCTTTCAATTATGTGTACTTCTCAGCCGGGCTTGACACCGCTTACTCGCAATCCTCACCTGATACCATAGCGTTCACCTTTGTGGGCATAACGGCTGACAGAAGGTGCGTTACTCTTGACGAGGAAGTGTATAACAATCGTGACAGACAAGTGCCGCTCACGCCCTCCGACATACCGAAAATATTCACAGCGTTCTTGGAGAAAAACCGCAGAACGTGGGGCTTTGCACGAGATGTGTATATCGACAGCGCAGATCAGGCGACCATACTTGAATGTCAGAAGTTTGGACGGCTCACAGGCAGCATATATAATTTTATCCCGGCATTCAAGAAAACGAAAATAATCGACCGAATACACTTGCAGTCAGCTTGGTTGGCGGCAGGTGATTTTTATATCCTTGAGCATTGCAAGGAGTACGCAGACGAGCTTAACATATACAGTTGGAAAGAGGATAAGGCTGAGCCGGAGGACGGCAACGACCACCTTATCAATTCCTGTCAGTATGCCTGGCTGCCGTATCGTGACAAGATAGGAAGTGTGAAGATTGACTAAATTCAGTATAGGAAGCAAGGTGAAAAATATGATAAGAAACTGGCTTGATATCCAGCCTGCACCCGAATACAGTATAACTATCACAGAGAAAACAGGTTTTATGACAGATGTGATAAGGTCACAGCTTTGGTATCGTGGTGACGCCGCAGAGCTTTCACAGTTCTTTCGTCAGCTTAACTTAGGCACAAATTCATTCTGGAGCAGCGTTCCTGAGAATGAAAAGATACGCAAGATACATAGCGGCCTGCCTGCAATAATCGCCGATACGCTTTCATACATTGTCTATTCTGATATGGACGATATCAAGGTCACAGGGGACAAAGCAAAGGCTGACTTTGATAATATTTCCGAGCATATAGACTTCACAGAGCTGACAGGCAAGGCGATAGTTACCGCACTTGTTGACGGCGACGGAGCTTTCAAGATATCTGTGGATACTGAGCTTTCTGATACGCCAATAGTCGAGTTTATCGGTGCTGACAAAGTGGAGTATAACTTTGTACGAGGTCTGCTGAACGAGGTCGTTTTTCATTCTGTGCATTATGCAGGCTCAAAGAGATTTCACCTTGAAGAGCATTACGGCAAGGGGTACATAGAAAGCCGTCTGTATGACGATAACGGTCACGAGGTCGGCTTGGACAACGTGCCTTGCCTTGCACAGATACCGCCCCGAACTGAGTTTGAGGGCGAGTATATAATGGCTGTGCCACTGAAATTCTTTTCATCACGAAAATATCCAAACAGGGGCAAGAGCATTTTTGACGGCGGTAAGTCTGATTGCTTTGACGCTTTGGACGAGGTGATCTCACAATGGTGGGACGCTATCAGAGCAGGAAGGGTAAAGCAGTATATTCCCGAAAGCATGATACCTAGAGACCCTGCAAGCGGTAAGCTTAAAGCGCCAAATCAGTTTGGCAACAGTTACATAAGCATTGACCCACCGCTTTCGGCAGAGGGTGCAGCGCCTAAGATAGAAGTAGTTCAACCTGATATCAAGTATGAAGCGTTTGTGGCAAGCTATACAAATTGCCTGCTTATGTGTTTGCAAGGGCTTGTATCTCCTGCCACGCTTGGCATAGATGTGGGCAAGATGTCAAGTGCGGACGCTCAGCGGGAGAAGAAAGACGTCACAGGCAACACCCGAAACACTATCACAACGGCTCTTGAAAAGGCTCTGCCGCAGCTTGTTTCTGCGGTGCTTATGACCTATGACAATATGCAGGGCAAAGCCCCTGAGACTTATGAGGTGACAGTTGACTTCGGCGAGTACGGCGCACCTGACTTTGACAGCAGAGTTGAGACTGTGGGCAAAGCAAGCACGTATGGGATTATGTCAATTGAAACGCAGGTGGAGGAGCTGTGGGGCAGTTCTAAAGAGGACGATTGGAAAGCCGCAGAGGTCAAGCGGATAATGCAGGAAAAGGGGCTTACAGAGGGTGAGCCTACTGCGGTAGGTGATGAGTACGCTTGATTTTAAGGACATAGCCAAAATATTTGAGGAGATAGAGCTAAGGCTCATATCTTCACTGAAACGCAATCTCAAAAGGCACAAGGCGGAGGAGCAGCGTTACGGCTTTGAATGGTCTGCTTGGCAGGCTGAGAAACTGAAAAATATGGAGAACTTCCGCCGTGAAAACCTCGACATTATGAACGAGTACGTTGACGTTATCGACGATCAGACAAGACAGCTTATGACGGAGCAGTTTCAAGAGGGTCAGCAGCAGGCACAAAGGAGCACCCAGGAGCTTTCTGACGAGCCTATAACACCTATCCCCGACAAGCATTTCTTTGGCGTGAACGAAAAGAAAATGGCAAAGCTTATGGAAGACGTCACCGCCCTTGAAAAGACCGCTGAAACAGCCGCTCTGCGAATGACAGACGATATTTACAGGCAGACATTGAATAGGGTACAGCTTGCAATGGGAACAGGCTCTATGACGCTTAACGAGGCTATCGACCTTGCCACAAGGGATTTTCTTGACAAGGGCATAAACTGTATCGTATACGCTGACGGCAAGCGAGTGAACATTGCAGACTATGTGCGAATGGCTCTGCGGACAACTTCCACAAGAGCAGCGTTGCAGGGGGCGGCGAAACGCTTTGCAGAGCTTGGGTATGATACGGTGCTTGTGTCGCAGTATGGCGGCTGTTCAAAGACCTGTGAGCCTTGGCAAGGTCAAGTATACATTGATGATGTGTTCACAGTATGGGAGGGGGAAAAGGATGAGTTTCAAGGCAAGTCAAATTACTGCGGTGAGTGGTTTTGGCTGCTGTCATACGCCGTAAAGAACGGGCTTTTTCACCCGAACTGCCGTCACACAATGACGCAGTATATACACGGCAGAACGCAGATACCTGAGCAGATACCGGCGGAGAAGATAAAAGAGCAGCGAGAGCTTGAGCAGAAACAGCGTGCAATGGAGCGAAAGATACGCAAGTTCAAACGCTTTGCGGCAGGCACTCTCGACCCCGACACAGCAAAAGCCTACCGCAAGAAAGTAAGGCAGGCACAGCAGGAATTGAAAGCCTTTATAAACGCTAACAGCGAAGTTCTGCGGAGGGATTATTCTAGGGAGAAAGTGTATGGCGGCTTGACAGAAAAGGAAAAAGATGATAAAATTGAATTAACAACATCTAACGGAATTGGTGTAACGAAATTTTCAAAACATATGGAAGAGCGAGCTTCCGAAAGAAAGGTTTCTGTAAATGATATAAAAGATGCACTTATAAACCCGCTGTATATTGATGAAATTAAAATTGATAGTTTGGGCAGACCAAGCCAACGATTTATTGGTGAGAAAGCAACTGTTAATGTAAATCCCCAAACTGGAACTATCGCAACTATATGGAAAACAGGCAAGAACAAAATCAACAAGTACAAAAGGAAGTGATTATAATGTCAGAAAAACAAAAAGAGTTTCTTGTTTCTATTGGTATTGACCCAAATGATGAACTTGATGTCATAGAAGATAAAGTTGGTGATTACCTGACTTTGAACTGTTTGGATGAAAATTATAATCCAAATGAAGAAGGCTTGATGTGCGAAAGTATTTTGGATTATATCGGTCAGTTATAAATCTAACCGCTCCGCTACGGCGAGGCGGTATTTTTATACCCAAAAACAGAAAGGACGGATAAATATGAATTTCGGACAGGCGATCGAAGAAGCAAAGAGAGGTAAGAAAATAGCAAGAAAAGGCTGGAACGGCAAAGGACAGTATGTTGAGCTTGCCACTAATGTTAGTTATAAATCACCTAATGGTACTGTGACAAATGTAAACCATAAGGATATGGGCAATAAAGCATTAGCGTTTGTGGGAACTTCTGGCGTACAACTTGGCTGGCTTGCAAGTCAAGCAGATATGCTGTCGGAAGATTGGCAGACAATGGACTAATCAAACATCGGAACTAAGCACCTTAACGGGTGCTTTTTTCATACACAAATTTAAGAAAGCGAGGTCAGAAAATGGACGAGAAAAAGAAACTCCCTGATGAGGAAGAGAAGAAAACTCCCGATACTCACGAGGAGAAAAAGGACGAGCCAAAGGCTGAGGAAAAGCCTGCGGACAAGGCAGATGAGAACTCTGCCGACAAGGAACAGCCTGCGGTGGACGATAGTCAGGCTGACGAGAACGGTGAGGGTGCTGATAAGCCTGCAGAAGATAAGCAGGAACAGCCAAACGAGGATAAGCCCGACAAGCAGGACAGTGCCGAGAACGCACCTGATGAAAAGGATCAGGAGATACTCAGGCTCAAAACTCAGATAGCCGCTATGCAGCTTGGTATCAAGCCCGACTGTATCGAGGACGCCGTTGCGGTGGCTGAAAGCTATGTGAGAAACGGCAGTCAGCAGGATATCAACGCCGCCCTTTCTGCGGTGGTGAAGAAGTATCCAGATATGAAAGGCGAGGGCGGCAAAAAGTCCGACGGCAAAAAGCAGGGCGGCTTCAAGGTCGGTGCAGGATCTTCGGATACTGATGAAAAGAAGCCACAGAGCAAACCAACAGCGCAGAAACGCTGGAACAAATTCAAGTAAAAACAGGAGGAATGAATCATGCCAAATCTTAATTATGCAGAAGTATGGAATCCCGAACTCTTGGAGATAAGGATCCAGGAAACACTGTCAAGTCCGTTCATCACACAGAACGTAAGGTGGCTTGACGCAAAGACTTTCCACTTCACACAGATGTCAACATCAGGCTACAAGAGCCACAACAGAAACGGCGGCTGGAACACAGGTAAGTATGTTCAGACGGACGTGCCTTTCACACTCACACACGACCGTGACGTTGAGTTCCTTGTGGATAAGGCTGACGTTGACGAAACGAACTCATCAGCGTCTATCAAGAATATCTCAGAGGTATTCGAGAAAACACAGTCTGCTCCCGAAACGGACGCTCTGTTCTTCTCAAAGACAGCTCAGAGAGCGGCAGAGCTTGAGGGCTATCACTCATCAACAGCCGCTTCATCATACACAAAGGGTAACGTGTTCGATAAGCTCAAAGGCTTTCTTTCAGCAGGCAAACTGAGAAGATACAAGTCTAACGGCTCGCTCATTATGTATGTGACTTCCACAATTATGGACCTGCTGGAGCAGTCTGACAAGTTCACACGAAAGATAGAAATGACACAGATCGCAGAGGGAGGACTTGGTCTTAGAACAAGAGTGACTGACATTGACGGAGTGCCTATCATGGAGGTCATTGATGATGAGCGTTTCTATGACCGCTTCAACTTTGACCCTGAGGACGGCGGCTTTGAGCCTTGCGCCGCAAGATATGTAAAGACCGCTGATACCGATATCGTGAGCGGTAAGGAGTATTACACCGAATCAAGCGGTTCTTACACTAAGGTATCAGGCACACCGAGCAAGTCTGCACTTGATACATACTATGAAAAAGTCGCAGGTTCGCATAAGATAAACGTGCTTATCGCAACACCTGAGACCACAAAGATAGTGCCTAAGATCAACAGCATTTACAGCTTTGCTCCGGGCGGACACACAGAGGGTGACGGCTGGCTCTATCAGAACAGAGCGTTCTCAGATGTTTTCACTTTCCCGAACGGCAAGGGCGGAAAGATAGACAGCATTTACGCTGACGTTGACACAGCAGAGTACAGCGAGTAAGGGGTGAGGGATATGTACCTCACCTCTACTGAGTTTTGCAATATCTGTCCTGAGTGTGATATCTCCGAAGAACAGTTCTCGGCTATTCGGCAAAGAGCAGAAAGCGATATCGACACGCTGACTTTCAACCGCATAACAGCAGAGGGCATTGACAGCTTCACAGACTTTCAGAGAGAGCGTATAAAGCGTTCCGCAGCCTTGCAGATGAAATTCATCTATGACAATTCGGAGCTGTTAGAAAGTCCTCTGAGCGCTTACAGCATAAGCGGAGTTTCAATGTCATTCGATAAGTCAAAGGTGGTATCTCTTGACGGCGTTATCACAACACGTCAGGTCTACAATGTGCTTATGCAGACAGGACTATGTTACAGGGGGCTGATGTGATGAAGTTTCCTCAGCTTGTACCTGAAAGGGTATGCAAAACGCCCTGCAAGGTCTATCGAACGGACGGACTTAATCGTGACGGCTCAAAGAAGCAGACGGTCATATTTGAGGGCAAATGCTTTCACTCTGAGAAGTCAAGGCAGAAATTATCCGCAGAGAAACAGCTTATAACCTTGTCAGGCGAGGCTCTTTTCTGCGGAGATATAGCCCCTGATAACGCTATTATAGAGGGCTATGCGGTCATAGGCGGCAGGACGTACAAGATATATGGCTCTGAGAAAGCCAAAGACCCTGACGGCAGGGTGAATTACACAAGATTGGAGCTGATATAATGGGCATTGAAATAAAGCTTGATGTGCAGGCAATAAAAGCTATCGAGGACGCCGCTGTGAAGTCCGCTGAGGTGGCTATGGAGCAGGTGAGGGCAGACCTTGTGAGTGCTCAGACAATGCCGTTCGATACAGGCGATATGCAGAATAATCAGACCTTTGTCCACGCTGACGAAAGCGGTGCAAGTCTTGTGACAGGCTCTCCGCAGGCAAGACGTTTGTACTATCACCCTGAGTATCATTTTCAGAAAGGCAATAACCCTAACGCAGGTGCGGCTTGGCTTGAGCCATATATCACAGGCAGTAAAAAGGACCTTGCTAAGAATGAGTTTGTGGCAGAGTTCAAAAAGAGGACAGGCGTATGACTTTACTTAACATAGCGGATATGCTGAGCGATATCCTTGAATTGCAGGATGTGTATGCAGGCACTATTGACGGCAACCTTGACAAGTGCATAGGCGTGTACAACGCAAAGACCTCAAAGCCACAGCGTATCTGCATAGGCGGAAAAGCCTGCACAAAAACACTTGAAAAACATATCTCGGTGCTTATTCATTGGACTGATACTCCCACACAGGCAGAGATAAAGGCTCAAAGCGTTCTTGATATCCTATCCGATATACGTCAGCATAAGGGTGACGGATTTACGGTAAAGTATCTCGAATGCAAAGAGCCTGTTTCTGTTGGCAGGGACGAGCGAGGCGTGTGTGAATATGTTATCGAGGCAACAGTATATTACGAAAGGAATGAATGAGTATGGCAAACACAACAGGAGTTTATCCCGTATATGAAAACCAGTTCAAGATAGACAAGACAGGCGGCGACGGCTCGACAGAGAGCAATCTTGTGACTATTGCCGATATGGAGAGCTTTTCAGTATCCATTGACGGCAATATCGAGGAGTGGAAGCCTTTTGATCAGCAGGGGTGGACAAGACGTTTGCTCACTGGTAAGTCTATCACTATCAGTATCTCAGGCAAGAGAAACGTCGGTGACGCAGGCAATGACTACATCGAGAGCCTTGCACTCAAAACAGGTGCTGCGGCGACCACAACCCTTGTGTGGAACTTCCCAAGCGGAGCCAAGCTTGTTATCAAGGGCGTTGTCAGCGTAACAGAATGGGGCGGCGGAGATTCAACAGCAGTTGCGCCGCTTGCGTTCGACTTTGCCTCTGACGGCAAGCCTGAGTTTACAGAGGCGACAGCGTAAGAACACAGACAAAACAGGGGAGCGTTCAAAGCGCTCTCCTAATTTTATATATCAGAAAGGATAATAACTATGGCAAAGATGTATACCCTCGACAGCAAGCTTCTTACAGGTACACCTGAGATAAGAGTAGGCGACAAGGTCTACCCTGTGGACGACAGGCAGAAAACTGTCAAGAAGGTACTTGACATCTGCGACAAGAACGCTGAAAAGAAAGACCTTGATATGATAGACGAGGTTTTCAAGCTTGCGTTCGCACCAAAGGACTACAAGGAGATAGAGGCAATGAATATGCCTTGGGCGGCATATCAGCAGCTTTTCACTCTTGTTATCTCAGCGGTAACAGGCGAGGACGCAGAAAAGACAGAGGCTCGATTTCCGCAGGAAAACGCAGAGTAAGCTTGAAGAAAGCTGGTACGATCTTGACTATGACCGAGAGCTTATCATACAATCCATTGCAAAGCAGTACAATATCCTACCCTCAGAGCAGGAAAATCTGCATTACAGCGATTGGTACAGGCTCGTTGCAGGGATTATGCACGATACGCCGCTGGGTCAGATCGTTCGTATCAGGAGCGAGGACAACAAGGACATCATAAAGAATTTCGACAGGTATGAAAAGCAGATACGCTCAGAGTGGACGGCGTTCAGAAGTCAGAAAGCAAGAGAAACGTTCACAGAGCAGAACAAGCTTGAAACTGCGAAATACTTTGAAAGGCTGTTCAAGGGAATGTTCGGAAAGGCAGGTGATAAGTAATGGCAGACGGAGCAAGCGTTGGTGTTATATCTCTTGACCTTGTGATAAAAAACAAGGTGCAGGAGCAGCTTGACAAGATATCTGCAAGCATACAGAACGGCTTTTCAAAGCCAGTAGAGCAGGCAGAGAAAGCTGTTGAGAACGCTATGGATAAGACCACTAAAGCCATAGACGAGGGATTTGGCAGTGCGTCGGAGATCGCTCAGAAAAGTATGCAGGAGGCTGTTGAAAAGGCAATGGCTGAGTATGATAAGCTGGGCAAAAAAGCGCAGGAAGCGGCAGGGCAGACAGATAATATCAAGCCTAAAACTGTTCAGGTGAACTATGACCCTGAGTATGACACTACAAAGGTCGAAGCTGAGGTCAATGAACTAACGGAAAAGATAGTTCAGAAAATGCAGGACAAGACTAAATCAAGTTCTGCGAAGATAAGTCAGACAGCAGCGGAAACGGCAAACAAGTCAGCCGAAAGCGTTTCAGAGCAGACAACAAAAATGGACGATATTATCGCAGGCTTTGCTGAAAGTGCCGTGCAGAAAATAAAGACTGTTGCAGGCAGGATAAAAAGCGGTATCGGCTCAGCTGTCAGCTTTGCAGGCAAGGCGGTGAAGTCAACTCTTGGAGGAGCTTTCAAGACAATGCGTTCGGCAGGCTCGAAGGCTGTTGACGCAGTTAAATCCAAATTCAGCAGGCTTAAAACAACTATCGACAGCACTTCAAAACCGCTGAGCAAGTTTACACATTCGCTCAAATCTGCGGCAAAAAGAGTGTTCTTAATGGCAGGCGTGCTTGTTTTGCTGAAAGGAATACGTTCCGCTGTCGCAAACGCTGTTTCAGGCAACGAAGAATTTGCCAAGTCCTTAAACGAAATAAAAGCAAACCTTACCATAGCTTTCACACCGATAATGAACACAGTTATGCCGTATCTCAATACGCTTATGACTGGCGTAGCGACGGCGACAAAAACTGTGGCGGCGTTTATCTCTGAGCTTTTCGGCACCACCTATCAGAAGTCCTTGCAGGCGACAAAGCAGGCGCAGAAGTCAGCGGAGAAGATAAAGAAAACTCAGGACACTTACCTTGCGGACTTTGACGTTGTAAGAGTTGCACCGGATCAGAGCAAGTCCGATACAGACAGTTCAGAGGGCGGCATTGATTACTCAGCCATAAACGGCGACAACGTTCAGCTTCCTGATTGGGCGGAGCGTATGAAAGACGCCATTAAGTCGGGCGATTGGGCAGGAGTTGGCTCTCTTGTGGCTGAAAAGGTCAACGGAGCTTTCGCATACATCAACTGGGACGGTATTCAGAAAAAGCTGAATGGCTTTGTGGATAAGCTTACAGACGGTCTGAACAGCTTTATAAACGGCGTTGATTGGACAGGACTTGGTGACAGCTTCGGCGGCGGTATAAACACTATTTTTGGCGCAGGATACCGCTTTATGAAGAAGTTTGATTGGGCAGGCTTCGGCAAGGGTACGGCTAATTTTCTTAACGGCGGTATAAAGAAAACGAATTGGTCGCTTATCGGCAAGACCCTTGCTTCAAAATGGCAAGCTATCATCGACTATCTTTATTCGTTCGTTACCACCTTTGATTGGTCGGGCTTTGGCTCGTCCATAGGCACTTCTGTGAACGGCTGGTTTGATGAGATTGATTGGGGCAAGGCAGGAACGACTATCTCTGATGGCGTGAAAGGTCTGCTTAATACGGCAATTAACTTCCTGCAAACTGTAAATTGGCAGGGCATAGGTGAAAAGCTGTGGACGTTCATTTCTACAATAGATTGGAGCGGCATTGCCACAAAGCTTTTTAAAGCCATAGGCTCAGCTATAGGCGGTGCGGTATCGGTGCTGTGGGGCTTTATCAAGGACGCTGTTTTCAGTATCCGTGACTACTTTACGGAGAAGATACAGGACTGTGGCGGTAATATCGTTGAGGGGCTTTTCACAGGTATCGTTGACGCTTTCAAGGGCATAGGCACTTGGCTTTATGACCATGTTCTTACACCATTTATTGAGGGCTTCAAGAACTGTTTTGGTATTCACAGCCCTAGTAAGGTCATGGCAGAAATGGGCGGATATATCATACAAGGTCTGTACAATGCCGTATCTGAGGGTATTGCAAAGATAAAGGAGATCTTCACAAAGCTTCTTAACGCTGTCAAGGGCGTTTTCAAGGGCATAGGCAAGTGGTTCAAAAAGACCTTTTCAGACGCTTTCGGAGGCGTAAAGACCATTCTCAACGGCATTATAATGTTCGTAAAAGGCATTTTCACAGGTAGCTGGAAGAAGGCTTGGCAGGGTGTAAAGAAGATCTTCAAAGGCGTGTGGGACACGCTTTACAGCGTTGTGAAAGCACCTATAAACCTAATTGTCGGTGCAGTAAACAAAATGACCAGTGCTATTGAAAGTGCGGTCAACTGGATAATCGACGGCATTAACAGCCTGAGTTTTGATGTGCCTGATTGGGTGCCTGGCATAGGCGGAGAAACCTTCGGCTTTGATCTTGATACAATAAGCATACCTGAGATACCAAAGCTTGCCACAGGCGGACTTGCGACAGCACCGACCCTTGCAATGGTGGGCGATAACAGGAACGCAAAAGCAGACCCTGAGGTAATTTCACCGCTGAGCAAACTGCAAGGTATGCTTGATAACGGCAAGCTTGACGAGGTGTTAAGGGTGCTGAACGCTATACTTGATTGGCTGAAAGCTTATGACCCTGTGTTCTTCGGAACAGTTGACAGCAAGGTGCTTTTCAAGTGTATGCAGGACAGCAACAATCAGTATAAACGTAAGACGGGAGTGAGTGCATTTTGACAGGAACATTGCTAAAGATAAATGGCGTGTGGGTGACAGACCCTGACCCTGATAGCTGGAGCCCTGTAAACTGTTATGAATGGACGGCAGGTTCAGGACGAGTGAATACAACAGGTCTGTTTGTGGGTGCAAGAAAGTTCTGCAAATACAAACTGCCCTGCAAGTGGACAATGCTTCCTGTCGCAGATTCAGCCGAGATACAATCCCTTATCGAGGACGGACCCGACTTTGCAGAACTGGAGTTTTGGCACAATGGCAAGTATTATTCTATATCTGCCAACGCAAGCGACTATGTACCGCAGGGGCTTGTCAGACTTGACGGTTGTGAGTATTACAAGAGCTGTACTGTCACATTCGCAGAACGTTAGGAGGGCATATGTACACCATAGCAAGCAATGAGATAACAAGCAGGATAGAGAGTTACAAAGCCTTGTGGGGTATGTGGATAGAGGACGCTCAGAGCGGAGAACCTGTGGCATATGACGGCATTCAGAACGTTCAGACGGACATTCAATCAACATCTCTGAGTGATGATATAGAGCTTGGTGCTGTCTGTTCTCAGAGCGTTACGGCGGAGCTGGTTGACGACGGGACTAAGTATCTTGGTAACGAGTATGTTTTTAGTTTGTATACAAAGGACGCAACTTCATCTGATACAAATGACGAAAAGATACCAATGGGACATTTCACCTGCGTTAAGTCGAAAAAGTCGGGCGGCAGTGTTCAGCTGACAATGGCGGACAGATTATATTTTTCCGACAAACCATATGTGCCGCATATCCCTATGCCAAACTGGAATAGATCCGTTGAAGACGACATATGCAGACAATTGGGCTTGCAAAACGGCAATGACTATACACGGGTGCGGCTGCTGCGTGATAAGAACGGCAGACGGCTAAGAGATAACAAAGGCAGACTGCTGTACTCAAAGTATTTCTACTTCAAGGTCGGCTCTGTGCCAAAAGACGTGACCATGCGGCAAATGCTGTCTTACCTTGCCTCAGCTCAGGGACAGTTTGGATATGTTGACAGGTACGGAAAGTACGTCCGAAAGTGGTATGGCAAACCGGTGAAAACATTAGATCCCAACACAATAGACCTGCCTACGTTGTCAGAAAGGCAGAACGCTATCGTGGGCATTATCTGCAAAGTGAGTGATGATGTAACGCTGTCGCTTGGTGTGACAGATACAACACAAGGGCGTGTGCTGGAATTTGAAAATCCATACATGACCGAATCACTGCTTCAATCTCTGTGGCGCAGGATAGGAGGCTTTTCGTGGTACACCACTGAGCTATACCACAGACTCGGCGACCCACGTTTCGACATAGGTGACGTGGTGACCTACACCAACGGCACAGACAGCTATGACATACCAATAACGAATTTAGGATTTACCTTTGACGGCGGACTTTCAGCAGACATTTCAGCGGTAGGTCTGAGCGTTGAAGAACAGCTTTAAGGGGGCGAGATAATGGCTGATGAAAATTTGACATTGGCGCAAGATATCACTGAGAATGACTATCCTATGCAACACGCAGGTGAGGAAATCGATGAGATACTGAGCCGAGCCGGCAAGATACACTATGGCACTGTGGAATACAAGATGACGAAAGCGAATCCACTGATGCAGATACCGCTTGGACTGACCTTTGCACCTAAACAGGTAATAGCAACGCTACGGCAGACAGGTGCACCAACACCATATCAGAACTACTGCACCCACGTCTATGGGTCAGGAACGTCATATTATCTTAGTGTCTGCATGGGAGATGGGGCAACAGGAACCGTGCCAACAGGAACATACTATGTTGATTATATTGCAATAGAGTAAAGAGGGGTGATTAAATGACGATAACATTAAATGCAGATTATGACGTAACACTAAGCACAGCCATGCTGGGCTACGTCGGTGAAACTAATGCCCGTCCCGTGTCGGTCGAAGGGCTGACAGTAGACGGCGCAGACCGCTATGTGCTGACTATCGACTACGGCGATGGTGTGACGTACGAGGTCGATATCACAGGCGGACAGTGGACGCCTACGGCTGATATACTGCGGTCAGCGCAGACAGTCAGCTGTCAGATAGCGGCTAAAAAACTGTCAGGGCAGGAATACATACTGGTGAAAAAATCACGCATATTCCGCCTGCGTATCGGTGCGGCTATAGGCGATAATGCTGTGCCGTCACCTGATGTGGCTATGGACGCACTAGACCGCATAGACGCCATAGGCAGACAGGCGCACGCAGATATGCAGACAGCCGTCACCGCCGCAGAAACGGCGACTACAGCGGCAGAAAACGCTGAGAAATCAGCTACAGACGCAGAGAAATCAGCAGATACCGCAGAACAGGCGGCAAGCCGTGCTGAAACTGCAAAGACAGCGGCTGAAAAGTCCGCTACACAGGCAGAAAACGCCAAACAGGGTGCAGAAACTGCACGTGCTGAGGCGGTCACAGCACAGAACGCCGCCAAGGTATCAGCAGCCCAAGCATCAACGGCAGCACAGCAGGTCGAAGCCGACAAGACCATAACAGCAGGCTATGCTAAGACCGCCAAGACCAATGCTGACAGCACTGCGGCAGACAGACAGGCGGTGGCTGATATGGCGGAACAGGTCGAGGCGGACAAGACCACAGTGGCAGACAATGCCACTAAGGTTGCAGAGGACAGAACTGCCGCTGAAACTGCCGCACAGACAGCACAGGCGGTGGCTGACAGCCTGCCTGAAGACTACACAACAGCTGTTGGAAAGATTGCCGAGAATACAGCTGATATAGCTAGTATAAAACTAAATGATAAGGAAATGAAACGTAGGGTAGATGCTTTGTATGATATAGGACAGGGTATCACCCATAAGTTTGAAACTGATAGTGATACGGCATACGCAAAGACAG
>OLPS01000042.1_pt1 | contig 170807 bp, 198 predicted proteins | sample 1673071 | NCBI WGS metagenome assembly OLPS01 (sample SAMEA3136752, study PRJEB25190) | human gut metagenome | reverse complement strand
TCGGGTGCGGCCCGGCCGCTACATGGTTGCTTATGCAGACGTGATGTAGCACTCCTCGGCTTCCTGCTGTGCATGGATCAGCAGCAGCCGCGCCTCCTCATAGTCGTGGGTGTCGATTTGCTCAACGGCGTCGCTCAGCGTGTTGAAGAGGGTGAAGTACAGTTTCTTGAAGTCCATGGTATCTCCTTTTTGTTCTGCGTATTTGCGGTTTCCGGCGCGTCTTCCGGTCGCTGCGATGCGCAGTCTAACACAGAATGGAGCAGAAACGTGTCGAATGCTGTAGGCGTCGAAAAAACTTCATAAAATTCAAATTTTTTGTCAGGCATGGAACGATCTTTGCGCGAAGCGTCGAATCGCAAACGCCCGCGCACCATATCGGAGCGCGGGCGCGGATCGTTTATAGCAGCTTGATCAGGATCGTGACGGCGCCCAGCAGGATCAGCACGCTGCCGCCGTCGGCATCGTGTCCGACTGGGCGGCGACGGGGCTTAACCAGAGCGTCAAGCAGCTGACCGAGAAATAATAATTAAGAAACGCCTGGGAGAACCAATGTTCTCTCAGGCGTTTTTCATCAAATAAGAGTATGAAACAGAGTTTGAAATAGGACTAAATTTGTCTGTATTTCACTGCATTTTTCATTTTTAGGGCAAAAATCAGAGAACCGGAAAACACTGATTTATCAGCATATTCCGGCTCTCTTTGGTCCGAGTGAGAAGATTCGAACTTCCGGCCTCTTGAACCCCATTCAAGCACGCTACCAACTGCGCTACACCCGGATATTTTATTTGCTCAAATAATATAGCACACCGCGCAAAAAAATGCAAGAGGGAAATGCGGCTTTTGGGCAGAAAGTTTTTCGTTACATTTCTTTACGATTGTATCAGGATTTTGGATAGATAGGTTTCGAAATAATCATAAATTTTTTAAATAAATAAATTGAAATTTTTTGGGTGATTTGTTAACGTGTTCTTAACACCTATGTGAGATGATAAAATCCCATGCATGCGGGGGCATGCAAGATCCACTTGGCGAAATAGAAACAAAGGAGGAAATATCATGACAGGTAAAAAACTGCAGCGTCTGCTGGCATGCCTGCTGGCGGTCCTGCTGCTGTCGCAGGTCGGCGCGTTCTCGCCGGCCGTGTTCGCGGCGGATGACAGTGGCTACACGCTGCATGACGGTACGGCCGTTATTCCGGCCGGAACGTCGGCGGATGATGTGAACCGCATTCTTGCGGCGGCACTGATCGATGGCTTCGACCAGATGACCGCTGACGAGCAGCAAGCGATTCTTGACAAGGGCTTTGAGTATTACTGTGAGGGCAAAAACGGTCTTCTGAAAAATACTGATTGGGGCCTTATTGGTGGCTTCCAGAGCAAGAAGGAAAAAACTGCATTTGGGAAAGTCTACACGACCTATTATGACCACCCCGCGCTGGCCGCTAACAAGGATGGCGACTACAAGGTCCGCCTTGCCGGCACGACAGCGGAAGTGACGCTGACGAAGGCGGAGAAGCTCTCTTCGTCTATCACGCTCAAGGAAGGTGTCAGCGTGAAGCTGCCGTATAAGGAAGACGGCACGCTGGATTTTGACGCGCTGCGTGCAGCCATTCTCCAGCAGGTCGTGGACGAGGGGACTACCCCGTCTCTGACGACGGAGAACACGGAGATCAAGTACTATGCGACGTCTTCAACGGGATGGGCTCATGAATGGGTGAAACTGGATGGCGATAAGGTCAATCTTGCAACTTACCCCGCCATTTCTGCGGGTGAGCAGCAGATCCAGATCAGCTTCAAGGGCGACAATACTTACAAGGCGTCCTCTGAAACGACGACGGTGACCTTCACCGAGCGCCCGAGCATCGAAGCGGTGACGAAGGAAAACCCGACGTTCAAGCTCGCCTTCACTGCCGACGGCGCGGCGACCTATGACAACATCCGGCAGCAGGTCTGGGATGCGGTCGTTGTGAGCACGAACCCGGCTCTGACCGTGGATGATGTGACCATCGAGTATTATGCTACGGCTGAGAGCGGCTCTTGGGGCAGCGTCGGCAAAGCATGGATGCCGCTGGAAGGCGGCACAAAAGATTTGCTGACCTATCCCGCCATCGGTGAAGGTACGCAGGAGGTGCGCATCACCTGGGGCGGCAGCAAGGACTACGCCGCCTGGCAGTGGCAAGGGAATGTGGCCGTCACCGGCCGCGCGGACGCTCCGTTCCAGCTCAAGCAGGGCGTGACCGAAGTCTCGATGGTCTACAACAAGGATCAGAGCATCAACTACGAGGCAACCGCGCAGGCTCTGCGCGAGGCGCTGCTCGTGAGCGCTGATCCGAACGTCTCCATCAACGACGTGACGGTGGAGTATAACGCCGGCACAGATCTTGCCAAGAATTTCCAGCCACTCGACTTTGACGGTTTTGGCTTCAAGTTCGGCCTGAACGAGCAGACCATCCGCTTCACTTGGCGCGGCAACGCAGACTACCAGGCTTATACGGCGGAAGTCACCGTCGAGATGACCGACAGCCGCGAGGCCAGCACCGTCGTCCTTAAGCCGAGCATCTCTCTCATCTACAATAAGGACGCCGCTGCCATGACGCAGCAGATTTTTGAATACGTCATTGATTGGGACGATTCCACGCTGCCCGACAAGAGCACGCTGAGCGTGGACGACTTTACGATCGAGTATTACGCAACGGCTAAGGTCGTGGCCGGTGATCTTGGCGGCGACGTAGGACTCCAAAAGTGGGTTCCGATCGAAGGAGAAGATGGAATCAGTGTTGGCAAACTCCAGTATTTCTACCCCCAGATGGGTGCCGGCGAGCAGCAGATCCGCGTGACCTTCAACGGCAGCGAGACCTATCGTCCCAGCGAGGCTGAGGAAGGCTCGCTCACGGTCAAGAAGGCAAATGTCTCCGTCAAGGTGCACTCGACGAGCATCTACGCCGATGAAGTGCCGGGCGAGGGCTTCGTCACCACCGATCCCGTGGACGATTTTGACATCTTCACGGTCTATACCGGCGTGTCCAGCGTGTTCGTGCAGCTGCCCGAGCGCTACACAGACAACGCGTTCATCGAGGCTATTGATCCTGTGCTCGAAAAAGTCGGTCTGCGGACGATCAAGGATATCATGGACAAGGGCATCACCGTCGGCGAACTCAAGCAGAATCTGGACAAGATCGCCAATGGCAGCGAGTATGCCGTAGTGCGTGAAGCGCTCAAGCTGATGGGTGTTGACGTCACTACGCTGCAGCAGATCATCAACGTGTTCAACAAGATCACCCTGCTGGACAATGTCCGCATTGCCCTGCGTACGCCGGATCAGGTGGGTATCTACACCGTTTACGCGATCACGAACAACGATAACTACAACACCGGCTTCGGTATGGGCGCTCTCGTTGTGAAAAAGCACTACTCCGGTGTGAAGCTCGACTGGAATCAGAACTTCACCAACGGCAAGATCTCCGCTGCGGACGTGAAGAACTTCGACTTCGGTGCGACGCTGAGCTATAACGGGAAACAAGTCGAGGATCAGTCCTCTGTGCACTACCTGTACTCCGGCTTCACCAGCAGGTGGAAGCCGTACTCCAGCACCACGACACCCCCGACTGAGCCCGGCCGCTATGTTGTGACGGTCGTGACTCTGGGCGGCAACTATCAGGCAGCGCCCATCACGCGCGCTTTCCAGATCACCAAGTAATTTTCTCGCGTGTGTCTCCCGGGCTTTTTTGCCCGGGAGACATTTTTGCGCCGGAGGAGACCGGCCGGAGCGGAAAATGAAAATCGCCGAAAATTTTTTCAAAAATAACTTGACAGCAGTCGAATCGTCTGGTATATTAAACAAGCGCTGAGGCGACGAGGCCGAGTAGTTCAGTTGGTTAGAACGCTAGCCTGTCACGCTAGAGGTCGAGGGTTCAAGTCCCTTCTCGGTCGCCACCCGCGGGGCGAAAGCTCCGCGGGCTTTGTATGCTGCTATAGCTCAGTCGGTAGAGCGCATCCTTGGTAAGGATGAGGTCCCCGGTCCGAATCCGGGTAGCAGCTCCAGAAAATCCTGCAACCGTTGCGGCTGCAGGATTTTTTGTTTATCAAAGACCGCGCAAAAACCACGACGCCGGACAGGGAAGCCCTGTCCGGCGTCGTTTTGCCTATGCTCGGTTTCAGCCGCCGAAGCCGATGCACGGTGTGCGGCCCCCGCCGTTTGGCGGGGGCTTACGTTTTCCTTGCCGCGGGAAATCGATATGCGAAAGCCTGCCAAAACCGTCTGTGTCAGACGCTTTTGACAGGCTGAGCGAGCGGGCCTGTAAGCCGGGTTCTGTTATCGACAGCCATCTATCTAGACGCACCGTTGCCGGTGCGTTCCAGCCACCTCCATGGGACGGCCGGGCCGGCCATATGTCCCTCCGCGGTGTTGCTCCGGATAGAGTTTACAGCGCCGCACTGTCTCCAGCCGGCGAGTGAGCTCTTACCTCACTTTTCCACCCTTACCCGATCGCTCGGGCGGTTTGTTTCTGTTGCACTTGTCCGAGGGTCGCCCCTGGCGGGTGTTACCCGTTATCCTTGCCCTGTGGAGCCCGGACTTTCCTCACGCACAGCCTTTCGGCTCGTGCCCGCGGCTGTCCGGCCTGCTCGCCCGACTATTTTACACATCCTGCCGCACCGCGTCAAGTCCGGCAGCGATTTATTTTCTTGTAATCGGCACGAATGAGCGGTATAATCTCCACGTATGATTACCTTTTGGAAAAGGAGTGTCTGCATGACCTTTTCGGACTATATGGACTATCTGCGCGGCAAGCGCATCGGCGTCATCGGCTTCGGCGTGAGCAATCAGCCGCTCGTGCGCGTGCTGCTGCGCAACGGCTGCGACGTGATGGTGTGCGACCGGCGCGACCGCGCCCAGCTCGGCGCGACCGGCGACGAGGCCGCGGCGCAGGGCGCAAAATTTATCCTTGGTGCGGATTATCTGGAGCATCTGGACTTCGACGTCATCTTCCGCACACCGGGCGTGCTGCCCATCGTGCCGCAGCTGCGCGCGGCGGCGCAAAGCGGCGCGATCCTCACCTCCGAGATGGAGGCATTCTGCAATCTCTGCCCGTGCCGCATCATCGCCATCACCGGCAGCGACGGCAAGACCACGACCTCGACCATCACGGCCGAGCTCCTGCGCGCGCAGGGCTACACCGTGCACCTCGGCGGCAACATTGGCACACCGCTCTTTGACCGCATTCCGGATATCCGTCCGGAGGATTTTGCCGTGCTCGAGCTCAGCAGCTTCCAGCTGCACAGCATGCACTGCGCGCCGGATGTGGCCATCATCACGAACATTTCGCCGAACCATCTGGATGTGCATCCGGATTTCGAGGACTATGTGTCGGCCAAGTGCAGCATTTACCGCGGCCAACGGCCGGACGGCTGCCTGGTGCTCAACGCGAAGGACGCCCACACGCCGCGCTTCGCGGCCGAGGCGCCGGGGCGCGTGCGCTATTTCAGCAGCATCGGCCCGGTGGAAAATGGCGTTTACTGCACGGATGGTGTGATTTACCGCGCGCACGATGGCAAGGCGGAGAAGATCCTCGACGCCACCGAGATTCGCATTCCCGGCGCGCACAACGTGGAAAACTATATGGCGGCCTTTGCCGCAACCGACGGCCTGGTCGGCAATGCGGCGTGCGTTCAGGTCGCGCACACCTTCTCCGGCGTGCCGCACCGCATGGAGCGCATCCGCGAGCTCAACGGCATTACGTTCATCAACGATTCCATCGCCTCGAGCCCCACGCGCACGATCGCGGGCCTGCACGCGCTGCCGAAGCCGCCGGTCATCATCCTCGGCGGGCACGACAAGCACATCCCGTTTGATACGCTCGGTGACGAGGTCTGCCTGCACGCGAAGGCGGCGGTCGTCGTCGGCGAGACGGCGCAGCGCATTGCCGCCGCCATCCGCGCGTCGAAATGCTATGACCCGGGAAAGCTGCCGCTCGTTGAGGCGCCGGATTTTCGCGCAGCGGTCGAGACGGCCTACGGCCTTGCACAGCCGGGCGATATCGTGACGCTCTCGCCGGCCTGCTCATCGTTTGATCTCTTCAAAAACTTTGAAGAGCGCGGCAATACCTTCCGCGCCATTGTGGAATCTCTGCAATAAGCGCATGAATCGCCCCGCCGCTGCATAGCATGGCAGGGGGGATCTGCTATGATTTGTGCACCTCGCCGCTGGAGACCGGCTGCCCGCCGGCGCCCACTGCGGCCGAACCGGAAGCTGGCGGCGCTGCTGCTGGTATGCATTCTGTTGGGCGGCATGGCGTATTTTACCGTGTCGGTGCTGCACCTGATCACGCAGCTGGCCGTCAACTCCGCCTGCGACCTCATGCAACTGAAGATCAACGCCGCCGTCACGGCGGCGACGGCGCAGGTGCAGGGCGACTATTATACCTACCGCACGGACGCTGACGGGACCATCACGGCCGTGAGCATCGACACCGAGCACGTGGGGCAGGTGTCCTCGCTCGTGCTCGAGCACATGATGGACGGGGACGACGGGCAGGTCGAGCTGGACATCCCGCTCGAGACGCTCTTCGGTGTGAATTTTCTGCCGGGGCTCAAGCTGCCGCTGCCAGTGCGCATCCTTGTGCTGACGACGTCGGACGTGAACTATCACAACGAGCTCATGTCGGCCGCGATCAACCAGAGCAAATATCAACTATATCTGAACGTGAAGATGGATCTCGACATTCTGGTGCCCTGGGAGCACCAGACCGAGACCGTGGGCACGAACGTCCTGCTGGCCGAGACGGTCATCGTCGGCAAAGTGCCCCAGACGTATGTGGAAGTGGAGTAGACAACATGGATGTACGCGAAGAGATCCTGACGCTGCGCCGTCAGCTGGAACACGCAAATTTTCTCTATTACGTGAAGGATGCGCCCGAGATCAGCGACTTTGAATACGACGCGCTTATGCGCAGGCTCGAAGAGCTCGAGGCGGCGCACCCGGAGTATGCCTCGCCCGATTCGCCGACGCAGCACGTCGGCGGCTACGCGCTCAACACCTTTGCGCAGGTGCGCCATCAGGTGCCGCTCGAGAGCCTGCAGGACGTGTTCTCGTTCGACGAGCTGCGCGCGTTCGGCGCGCGCATGGACGGGGCGCTCACGCAGACGCATGATTATTCCGTCGAGCCGAAGATCGACGGCCTGTCCATGTCGCTCGAGTATGAAAACGGGGTGTTCGTCCGCGGCGCTACGCGCGGCGACGGCATCACCGGCGAAGACGTGACGGAAAACCTCCGCACGCTGCGCAACCTGCCGCTGACGCTTGAAAACGCGCCTGCAAAGCTTATCGTGCGCGGTGAGGTCTATATGTCGCACGAAGTATTCGCAGCGCTCAATGCCGAGCGCGAGCTGCTCGAACAGCCGCTGCTGGCCAATCCCCGCAACGCGGCGGCGGGCTCTGTGCGCCAGCAGGACCCGAAGGTCGCGGCGGCGCGCAAGCTCGATATCATCATCTTCAACCTCCAGTTTGACAGCGACCGCACGTTTGCCGCGCACACGGAAACGCTGGACTATCTGGCGTCGCTGGGCTTCCCGGTCGTGCCGTATCAGCGCTGTGAAACGCTCGATGCCTGCTGCGCGCGCATTGACTGGATCGGCGACAACCGCGAGACGTTCCCGTTCGACATCGACGGCGCGGTCATTAAGATCAACGATCTCGCGCAGCGGCAGTATCTCGGCAGCACGGCGAAGTTCCCGCGCTGGGCGGTGGCGTATAAATACCCGCCGGAGAAGAAGGAGAGCCGCGTGCGCGACATCGTCGTGCAGGTCGGCCGCACGGGTGTGCTCACGCCGAAGGCGGTCATTGAGCCGGTGCGTCTGGCCGGCACGACCGTCACGAATGCCACGCTGCACAATCAGGACTTCATCGACAACCTCGACCTGCGCATCGGCGACACGGTGCTCGTGCAGAAGGCGGGGGAGATCATTCCTGAGATCCTCTCCGTCGTGCGCGAGAAGCGGCCGGAGGGCACGGTGCCGTTTCATATGCCGGACACCTGCCCGGAGTGCGGCGCGCCCGTGGTGCGCGACCCGGACGGGGCGGCCCTGCGCTGCACGGGCGCGGAGTGCCCGGCGCAGCGGCTGCGCAACATTGCGCACTTTGCCTCCCGCGAGGCGATGGATATCGACGGCCTCGGCATCTCGCTGTGCCAGTCGCTGATTGAGGCGGGGCTCGTGCACTCTCCGGCGGAGCTGTATGCGCTCGAGCCGCAGTCGGTCGCGGCGCTGGACCATATGGGGAAGAAGTCGGCCGAGAATCTCATGGCCGCCATCGAAAAGAGCAAGGACGCCGGCATGGCGCGCCTGCTGTGCGCGTTCGGCATCCGGCAGGTTGGGCAGAAGGCGGCCAGGGTGCTGGCCATGCACTTCGGCACGCTGGACAAGCTCATGGCGGCGACGGAAGAAGAGCTCATGGCCATCCCGGACGTCGGCCCGACGACGGCGGCGTACCTGCGTGCGTGGTTCGATAACCCGCAGTCACAGCACCAGATCCGCCTGCTGCGCGATGCGGGCGTCAGCTTTGATTCCAGGGAGCAGGTCGTGGACCGCCGCTTTGCCGGCAAGACATTTGTGCTCACCGGCGCGCTCGAGCACTTCAGCCGCGACGAGGCCAGCGCCATCATCGAGCGCTTCGGCGGCAAGACGAGTTCTTCCGTGTCGAAAAAAACGTCCTATCTGCTCGCCGGCGAAAACACCGGCTCGAAGTATCAGAAGGCGCTCACGCTCGGCACGCCTATCATTACGGAAGCTGAATTCCTGGACATGATCCAGGAGTAACGAAAGAAACGGAGTGGAAATCATGCGAGATTACGCAAAAGAATTTGAAAACCGCGTCGCCTTTATCCGCGACCTGCTCAAAAGCAGCGGCGCCAAAGGCGTCATCTACGGCAACAGCGGCGGCAAGGACAGCGCGCTCGTCGGCATCCTCTGCAAGGCCGCGTGCGACAATACGGTCGGCATCATGATGCCGTGCGCCTCCAAGCGCAACTTCGGCGAGGACATGACCGACGGTCTGGCCGTGGCCGAGCAGTTCAACATCGAGACGCGCACGGTCGATCTCACGGCGGAAAAGGAGCTCGTCATGCAGACGGTCTCCGCCGTCACGACGCTCAACCAGATGGCGACGTCGAACATCGCCCCGCGCCTGCGCATGCTCACGCTCTACACCATCGGCGCGGCCGAGGGCCGTCTCGTCGCCGGCACCGGCAACCGCAGCGAGGCATACATGGGCTATTTCACGAAGTGGGGCGACGGCGCGTATGACTTCAATCCCATCGCCGACCTGACCGTGACGGAAATTTACGAGTTCCTGACCTGGCTGCATGCGCCGGAAAACATCATCCGCAAAGCGCCGTCCGCCGGTCTCTTTGAGGGTCAGACGGATGAGCAGGAGATGGGCGTGACCTACGCCGCCATCGACAAATACATCCTCACCGGCGAGGCCAGCGAGCACGACAAGGCCATCATCGATCGCTACCATAGCCGCAGCGAGCATAAGCGCCGCCCGGCCGCAACCTATCACGCCGAATGACGCAGTATTTCGATACCCACGCACACTACGACAGCGGAAAGTTCAACGCCGACCGCGAAGAGGTGCTGCGCGCCGTGCATGAGAGCGGCGTCGCGCTCATCGTGGATCCCGGCGACTGTGCTGCGACGTCCGCGCGCGCCGTCGCCATCGCACAGGAATATGATTTCGTCTATGCCGCCGTCGGCTGGCACCCGGAGGAAGCCGCCGGCTGGACGGACGACAGTCTGGAGCAGATCCGCGCGCTGGCGGCGCAGCCCAAGGTCTGCGCCATCGGCGAGATCGGTCTGGACTATTACTGGGACGCCTCCACGAAGGCGACGCAGGAGATCATGCTGCGTGCGCAGCTGGAGCTGGCGCTGGAGCTGGATCTCCCGGTCATCATCCACGACCGGGAGGCGCACGGCGACAGCCTGCGCATTGTGTGCGATTATCCAGGCCTGCGCGGCGTGTTCCACTGCTTTTCCGGCAGCGTGGAGATGGCGCGCGAGCTGCTGCGCCGCGGCTGGTACCTCGGCTTTGACGGCCCGATCACATATAAGAATGCCGTCAAGGCGCTGGACGTGATCGCCGCCTGCCCGACGGACCGGATGCTGCTCGAAACGGATTCGCCCTATCTGGCCCCGGTGCCGAACCGCGGCAAGCGCAACGATTCGCGCAACCTGCCGTACATTGCTGCGCGTATAGCGGAGATCAAGGGCATGACCACAGAAGAAGTCGCGGAGGTGACACTGCAAAATGGAAAACAACTCTTCGGCCTCTGAGCGCTGGCTGCTGCGCGGCGCGCCGAATGCGCGCGACCTCGGCGGTCTGCCCACCATGGATGGCCGCACGATCCGGCCGGGCCTGCTGCTGCGCAGCGGCGAACTTGCCGGCATCACAGAGCCGGATGCACAGACACTCACGAAATATCCGCTGCGCACGGTCGTGGATTTCCGCACGGACCTCGAGCGGGAGCAGAAACCGGACCGTGTCCTGCCGGGCGTGCAGTATGTCCACTGCCCGATCGTGCAGCAGGCGGCGGCCGGCCTGACGCGCGAGGAGCACGCCGACCCCTATGCGGCCGTCGTCGCGCACGCGAAAGCGATGGCCGGCAGGGAGCGGGCGTTCATGTGCGAGCTGTACCGCAGTCTCGTCACGCAGGCATTCTCCATCGCGCACTACCGGCAGTTTTTTGCGCTTCTGCTCGCGCAGACGGACGGCGCGCTGCTCTACCACTGCACGGCGGGGAAAGACCGCGTCGGTGTCGGCACGATGCTGCTGCTGACGGCGCTGGGTGTGGACTGGCCGGTCATCGTGGAAAACTACCTGATCACCAACGAGCGCATGGCCGCCTCGACCGACTGTCTGCTGACGGCGGTCGTGGACTATGACCTGAGCGAGGCGGAGCGGGAGGTCATCCGCACGTTTGACCGCGCGGACGCGGCGTTCCTGACGGCTGCGCGCGATGCGGTCGCGGAGCGATACGGCAGTGTGGACGCTTTTCTGACGCAGGCGCTTGGTGTTGGCGCGGCCGAGCGGGCGGCGCTGCGCGCGCGTTACCTGACAGCAGAATAAAAAGACGGCGTGCTGCCCATTTGGGCGGCACGCCGTTGTGATGCTGTGTGTTTGCTTACAGCTCCTGTTTCGGCATTTGATCGGACAGGTAGATCCGGATGGGATCTTCCTGTGCGTGACCATACGGCACCTTCGGCGCACGGAAGAGATTCGTTTCCGGCAGCACCGTGCTGAGCACAACGTGGAACGTGGTTCCGCCCCATTCGTTGCTCTCCAGGAGAATGGTGCCATCGTGCTTTTCCGCAATGCCGAGTGCGACCGTCAGGCCAAAGCTGTTGCTGCTCAGGTCGGAAAAATCCACGCCGGTCACACGCAGCGGGATAAAGATCGTCCCGAGCTTTTCCGGCGGGATGCGTACACCGTCATCCCGAATGGTGATGTCGGCGTGGTCGCCCTCCTGCGTGACGGTAAAGCGGATGCGGTCGCCGTGCTTGCAGCGCTCCGTGCAGTTGGCAATGATGTTGAGCAGCATACGCTGGATGAGCGCCGTGTCGAGCGCGCAGTTGATTGGCTCGTCCGGAATGCTGACCTCCAGCACGATGCCGTTGGCGTCGGTGATCGGCTGGATGTTATCCAGCAGCGTCCGGCATTCCTTGCCCAGGTCGCACAGCTGCGGCATGAACGCAAGCGTGCCGTCGTACAGGCCGGAGGCCGTGGAGGCGTTGAGCGTGAAGCGCAGCAGCCGGTAGTAAAACTGCGTCAATTCGGCGGCGTTGCGCCGGAAGCGCACGTCGCTGAGCTGCATGGCGTAGTCTGAAAAATACGTCGTGAGCGTGCGGAAAGCGTTGAGAGATGCCAGAAACGGTGCAAACTGCGCGCCGGCCCGCAGGGCGTTTTCATCCTGCGGCACGAACGAGAACAGCCGAAACGCACCAAACGATGTCACGGAGATGATGACGTGGCGCTTTTCGATCGTGGCAGACGTGACGAATTCCGTAGCCGTGGCCTCCGTGATGTGCGCCGGCAGCAGCTCGGTGAGTTTGTGATTTGTGCGGTTGCCGCGAAACAGTTCCTGCGCCGCCGGGTTCATAAACGCGACAAATTGCTCCTGCGCGCCGATCACGGCGGTGTTGCTCATCGAAAACAGCGTGTTGAGCGAGTCGATGATCAAAGTATTGCTCATTTTCCAATCCCCCCTAAGATGTATTAAAAAACAGTATAGCAGAATTCGTCAATAGACACAAGTTTTTACACGCAAAAATTCGGAGATTTGTTGCAAATGGCCAGCGCTGCCTGCCGCACCGATAAGAATGTGGTTGCGCTTTCGGCGGAATTGTTATAGAATGTAGCTGTAAGAAATTGCGCTGCGTGCTGTGCGCAGCAGATATAACAGGAGGAATAGAGCATGATTAAAATTGGCATCAATGGCTTCGGCCGCATCGGCCGTCTGGTGTTCCGCGCCGCGATCTGCGCCGACGATATCGAGGTCGTCGCCGTCAACGCGCCGGATAAGACGCCCGAGCAGCTGGCGTATACCGTGAAGTACGATTCCGTGCACGGCCGCTTTCACGGCACGGTCGATTGCGAGGGCGGCGAGAACCCGGCCCTGATCGTCAATGGCAAGCGCGTTGCGCTGCTCAACAACCGCGACGCGAAGCTCCTGCCCTGGGGCGAGCTGGGTGTCGAGTATGTGCTCGAGTGCACCGGCGCGTTCCTGACCAAGGAAAAGGCACAGGATCATCTGGACGCCGGCGCGCAGGTCGTCGTGCTCTCCGGCCCGTCCAAGGACGACACGCCGATGTTCGTCTGCGGCGTTAACCTCGATGCGTACACCCCGGATATCAAGATCGTGTCCAACGCTTCGTGCACCACGAACTGCCTGGCGCCGCTGGCCAAGATCATCAACGATAATTTCGGCATCGTCGAGGGCCTTATGACCACCGTCCATGCCGACACGGCCACCCAGCAGGTCGTCGACGGCTTCTCCAAGAAGAACTGGCGTCTGTCCCGCGGTGTGCACGGCAACATCATCCCGACCAGCACCGGCGCTGCCAAGGCAGTCGGCAAGGTCATTCCGGCCCTGCAGGGCAAGCTGACCGGCACTTCCATGCGCATCCCGAGCGCGGACGTGTCCATCGTCGATCTGACCTGCCGCCTCGAGAAGGCTGCGACGTATGATGAGATCTGCGCTGCCGTCAAGGCTGCCGCGGAAGGCCCGATGGCCGGCGTCGTCGAGTATGTCGATGACGAGGTCGTCTCCTCCGACTTCATCACCGATCCGCACACCAGCATCTTTGATGCCAAGGCCGGCCTCGCGCTCAACGATCACTTCGTCAAGCTCATGGCGTGGTACGACAACGAGTGGGGCTTCTCGAACAAGATGCTCGACCTGACGCGCCACATCGACTCCGTGCGCAAGGCGTAAGAAGTCGTTGATTTTCAAGGGCTTTCAAGTCGCGTGAAGTTTGACGCATAGCCGTTCCACACGGTTCGGCTGTTATGAAAGACTTCATCTGTTACGACAACGATGGAAGCCCGAAAAAACTAACAGCGTAAAAGATAACCTCTTTCTGTTTCGTCTCTTGGAACAGAAAGAGGTTATTTTGCTATGTTCACGAAAGGGCTTGTTCAGGAATTTATTTTCGACTGTCAGGTGCGGAACCTCGCCCCTCGCACCATCCGCAATTATGAAAAACAATTGGGCTTCTTTATCACCTATCTTTCCGACGCCTTGGGAGTGGAGGAATTGGAACAGTTGAAACCCATCCACATCAAAAGGTTCGTCGTGATGAACCAAGAGCGGGGATGTAAGCCCGCCTATGTGAATGACCTGCTGAAAGCGGTCAAGTGCCTCTGTGCCTACGCCTATCAGGAGGGCTACACAGACGAACTCATCACCAAGCGGGTGAAGAATGTGAAACAGCCGAAGGTGCTGATACACACTTTCTCCAATGATGAGATAGCGAGGATGATAAACCATTTTGACGGTCAGGATTATTTGAGCGTCAGGAACCGTTTGATGTTGATGCTGATGTTTGACACAGGCTTACGCATCAGCGAACTGATAAATATGAAGCCCGAACAAATCAGAAACGGCTATTTCATCATTTACGGCAAGGGCAGGAAAGAGCGGGTCGTGCCTCAAAGCCCTATCATCAGCAAATGGATATTGAAATACGAGCGGGTGAAGCAAGCCTATTTCACCTTCCGCGATACACAGGAAGATTATTATTTTTTGAGCAAGAACGGCAAGCATCTGACGCCCGAAGCCGTCAATCATATGATGAAAAAGGCAGGGGCGAAGGAAGGTATCAATCCGCTTGTGCGGGTCTCGCCTCATACCTGTCGCCATACATTCGCCCATCAGGAATTGAAGAACGGGCTTGACCTGTATAGTCTATCCCGCCTCTTGGGCCACGAGAGCGTCAGCATTACACAGCGATACTTGGAGGCAATCAGGGATGAACAGGTATTGACTTCGGCACAGAAAACAGGCGTATTGGCACATCTTTGAACATCTATGGAACATCGTTGAATGTATGCGAACATCTTTTGAACATCGTAGAACGTCTATAAACAAAAATGGAGCGGCTGCTAATGTCGCTCCGTTGTCTAATTATAATCTTTCTGTTTATTTGAATTTGCTTTGATATGTGATATAATAACTCTAATACAGATTGTTCAGGATAGGGGAAATGAGAATTGGATAATCTTGAAGCGTTAGTTTCATTAGTCGTTTATTTTTTTGTCTTTGTTTGGCTATTCCATCTTTTTAGCGGGATTGTAAAACTAATAATTAAAAGAGAACCGTTTAAGATAACCGACTTATTGATAGTCTCAGAAACAATTAAACAAAAGCCAGTTGTTTCATCTCTTGTCGCAATTGGTGTTTTAGCAATTATTCTTTTTTCTAATAGCACCTTTAATGAACTAATTGATTATGATAAACCTTTAAGCGAGAGAGACGCAGGGGATTATTGTTATTATGTTGAGGCTACTGATGACGCAGGAAATAAATACACAGTTCCAGCAAAAATATCGGTGGATAAATGGTTAGAAGATGATGGTAATGGTGGAAGTGATGGCGTTATAGAATATGACCTTAAACAATTGATTTTTGATGATGGCACAGTTATCAATATTGAAGATGGCAGAGATGCGTCATTTAAGCACGCTAATCATTTCTACGATACAGAAGGCAATGAATGGGAATGTCGTTTAACAGAAAAACACGCATATAGTAATAGCGTTCAAGAGACATCTTTTGTAAATCCAAGGAGTGTAATTGAACTTGGTGTTGTTGTAGCGGTCATTCTAATTAATTGGCTTGGTGGTTTGGCTATGGCAGTTCAAGAGAATAAAAAAGAGAAATTAGTATGAATGGAATTGGAACAAAAGGTAAAGCAAAAAACCTGATGAAAACCATTACTCGTTTTTCTGAAATAATGGTAAAACAAAAAAATGTGTTCCCTAACGGAGGAAATGCTCTTGACGTTGAATTTGTTTTAGTTCCGATGTCAGCATTTCTTGTTTCTGGCTTCGCGAATGACAATGATGTGGCATTTCAAATGCTTCCGACTTATCAAAAGAAGATAATGCCGTATGTCAATAAAGAAGAATATGATGAAAAAACCGCAAGATTTCAAGAACTTTTTACGGAGTATCGTGAAAAAGCGATAGAAGTCCAAGAGAACAATGAAGATTGGTTTTGGAAGTTTATTTATGAATTTGCTGATTTAACAGCAAAAAATATGGGTTCTGAGAATACCGACGATGCCAAGAAAACCATCGGTGCCTGTATTGAAGAATTAATAAACACAATAAATCCAAAATTGAACATTTGATGCTGTATTAGGAGGACAACAATAATGGGCACTATTTGGATTGTAATTATTGATATTCTTATCGCATTATTTTGTATTTTTGGGATGTCAGGAATTTGGCTTATAGTAAAGCATCATAGATTTGTTGTGCCATTTACAGACAAAATGATTGAGCAAGGCGTTATTGAACCATCAATGCGGAAGCAACTACTTTTTAGCGATGGGTTTAGTTCTTATTTTACCGCAATAGCATTAAATGCTCTCTGTATTTTAGGGGCATACTTCGCTCGCCCGTCAGGGATTATTGTATATTTAGCGTTTATTGTTATCTCGTTGCTTTTCTTTCGCCCTTCTCCCGACAGGTATTCTTGGGGCCCTTTGAATATTGAAGAATATGTTAGATTACATAGCGTATGTATGGACAAAGAAAAGTTTGATGAAGCAGAATTCAATATCTTCCAATGACAAGACAGGGAACGCCACACAGCGTTCCCTGTTCTATTTCTGCTCCAACAGTCCAATGTATTTGTATGTGGTCGTTCGGCTCAAATCGCACACCCGCGCAAGTTCGCTCACATTCAACTGCCCTGCTTTGTAAGCGGGATAATGACGGAGGAACAGAGCGGGAATATCCTCCAATGTGGTCTGCGGTCTGCCGATTTTCGCACCTTTCGCCTTGGCGTTCGCCATACCACTACGAACACGCGAGCGGATGATACGCAACTCCAATTCCGCAAACACGCCTGACATTTGAATGAACGCATTTGTCATAGGGTCAAGTTCGCCGTTGGAGCAATCCACCGTAATACTGCCGACAATCACGAGACGCAAACGCTTCTCCCGAACGCGGTCAATGATTTCACACAACTGCTTTGTGCTTCTGGCGAGACGCGAGACCTCCAATGTGATAATGGCGTCGCCCGCCGTCGCTGTTTCCAATAGCGAAGATAACTGTGCTTTCACCTTGGCGTCGCCGTGCTCGTATTCAAGATAGAGCTGCTCGGCGCCGGCGTCTTTCAGTTCGAGCACCTGTCTGTTGATATCCTGTTTGCTCTCGTTCGTAGAGCAGCGAGCATAACCATAAATCATAGCGTTCAATCCTTTCTCCGCTCCACAGGCTTTTGATTGCCTGTGGAGCGGCTGTGCGTTCAGCAGGAGACCGTGAAGCGACGGCTGCTAACCTGCTTGGTGAAGTCCTTATAGAGGTCAGCATACAGACGCTTGAAGGTGGTCGCATCAAAACGATTGGAGAGGACGGTGCTGTATCGCACGATATACGGCCCGCAAATCAGTTCCTCAACGGCCTGACGCTCCATCTGCTCTTTGATGGTCGCACGGATGGCGTCGGCCTTGGCCTTGACCTTCGCTGCGAGGTCGTCGTAGTTATTCATCGTCTCAATCAGGTTCATCATTTCGTTCTGGCTCATTTTTCTACATCCTTTCTTTGTTTCGGTGGCAAGCGGTGAGTGGCATTAGATAACTTTGCTTCCTGCTTCTATCCGTTCTCGCTCTTATCTATGACCGTCTTGTAAGCCTTTCGGCCTGCCCGTCAGTCTGGCTTGCCTTGGTGTGTTCCCTTAACTGTCCATATAATACACTATTTTCTGTGTAATGTCTATTCGCAAAATACACAAATATCCGTGTAATAAACTATTGAAGTTTTACATTGATTTCTGTGTAATCTTGTGATAAGATAAGGACGATGGAGAATAGCAGCCATCAGCAAGGAGGGAACAAGATGATACGATACAAAATGGATATACTGCTCGCATTGAAAGAGGCAGGATATAACACCACCAAACTACGCAAAGAGAAATTGTTAGCAGAGGGCGTCATTCAGTCCTTACGCGAGAGCAAATACATCTCGCTCCAAAACATTGATAAAATTTGTGGTCTGCTGGCTTGTCAGCCCGCTGACCTGATTGAGTATGTGAAGGACGAATAAGGGGCGTCCAAGAAACCATTTGCTTTCGTCGCCACATTTTCACACATCCAAACGGCGTGAAAATCGTAGTAAAATGGGGCGAAACTGTAAGCGAAAATTGTAATACCTTTTCTTGGACGGCGGGCATATTTCGGGAACCGTCTGCGAGTGTTGCCCGATTGCGTTCTGGCGTGGCCTCTCACAAATCCAAGAGGTATTACATTTCGGGAGACGGGCATAGCGTAAATGAACGCCTCCATAACATCTTGAAACATCACGGAGCATCTATTCATAAAAAACGAACTGACGGGGCATAACGAAAAATGACGGAGGATAGCGGTAAATCTATCCTCCGTCTTTCATTTCCAGTCCTTCAAAATCTCATTCAGGGCTGTGTCTAATGCGGTTTTCATACTCTTTTCCAGTATCGCCATCACCTGTGCCGTCAGCCAATCCGTCTATTTCTTCTCTTTCTTTTTACGCTCATCGTCTCTCTTACTCATTCAACGCCCTCCACTTCAAAATGAACCGTCATAGGGGCGTCGGCCTCCTATTCTTCCTGTCTCTTGGTGAATGTGTCGCGGGCTGATTGTAATACCTCATAAGGGCTGAACCCATCACGATACATTGTTTTGTAGTATTCAGGTAGTTGTGTCATTCTCATCTTTTCCATTACGGTCATTTTGGCTCCACTCCTTTTTCACATTCTCTTTCAGCGTCATCCAGCACAAATTTGACGCCCTATTATTTTTCTTGTCGCCGTCTATGTGGTCTATGGTGGTCTTGTGCTATGGGTCATCATTCTCACAGAACGCGGACGCCACCAAACGACTAACTAAAAAATGCCTGCCCTTGCCCTTATGGGAGAGACAGACACGCAGATAGCCCTTATTATTTGCGAACGCTTTCAGTAATCTCGCATCGTAGTGTTTTAGCGATTTGACACGCCCACAGTTTGAGATAAGATATTTGCCGTCATAGCCCTCAATGGGTCGCCATTCCTCATTAGGAAGGTTCGGTATCTTGTCTATGGTAATCACCATCCTTTTCATAAAATGCTAATCGAACGCACATTTATGTGCGTGAGACTGTGTGAGTGGATAACCGCCCCGAACAGGGGCGAGTTATTCATCACACCCATCTCCATTATAGTTTGAGAAAATGAACGGCACGATTAACCAAGTTTGACAAAAAATTTAAGTCATTCTATTAACACCACAATAGAAAACTAAAATTATAGTGTTAATAGGATGACTTAAAAAAACGAAGCCCTTATTCAACACCGAGGCTGTATAGAGGCTTCGTTATAGATGGAGGTTGAGACGAGGTCAAGCAGGTAGTTCAGTTCTTTCAGGTGGAAGGCGTTCTTAATGGGTTTGGCTTGTTTGCGAGGAACACCACCGAACGCAGAATACATACAAGCGAAGGCCAATTCGCTGTCGGCTCCATCGTTCCGCATATCCCAATAGACACGCCACGCCTTGTTATATTCTTCTTTCTCTACCTGCTGATAGCGCTGACGGTCTCTGTCATCACGATAGACGCGATAATAGATGAAATCCCCGCCGTGAATATAATTAAGGCTCTCCAAGTGCTCGCGGTATTTGGTGATGGTTTGACGGGAGAGGTAGAAGCCCTTACTCCGCATATACTTTTCCATCGGTTCATCAGGAAGCCAGCAATACTCATCGTCGCCCAACAGGAAGAACAGATAGTTGCGAAGTTTCCTGAAATCGCTGTTCGCATCAAATCCCATCTCCAAGATACAATAGACCTTGAACGGGTCATCAATCGCCGTGATGTTGAACGAGGCATTCTTGCCCCAACCATTCACGAAAAACCGCACACCATAGCGTCCAAGTTTCCGCTGTGCTCCTTGATTATCTCTTACGCCCAACATCTGCCACATTTCAGGTGCGGGATATGCTTTACATTCCAACAATGCTTTCACGCCCTTTCTAATCAACCTATTAACACTGTAATTATTATCCTTTTTTAGTGTTAATAGAATGACTTAATTTTGGTTTATGCGGGTTCCTTTTCGCCCTCTGTTTTGGTGGCAGAGGGCTTTTTCTTTGCCCGCTCCAAGATGGTAGAGAAATCTACAACCTCGGGCTTGTTGTCGATGTAGAACAGCGGGTTCGTGCGGAACTTTGGGAACTGACGCATGAACCATTCGCTCACGACAGCGTAAGGGGAGGCACACGAGACCTCGGCCACATCCCGAACCGTATAGAACGCTTCGAGGTAGTCCGTATCGTCCTCGGCCGACACCGCAAAAATGAAGTGCTCCATTCGCTCATAGGACAGGCCCTTCCGCTTGTTGCGGGTCGTGATGCTACCATCCTTGTTGTGGTAGCGGGAGGGCGTCTTGTGCGTCTTGCGGACGATTTGGAGACGCGGGAAGTCGTGCTTGAACTGACGCACCAACTGATACTCTTTGCTGGTGGGGTCGTTCATCGCATCAGCGAAGGAAGCGGAAACGGTCAGGGTGCTGGTGGTGATATCCAGCTTGTAGGAACGGCGAGAAGAATTAGACATTTTTATAATCTCCTTTTCAAATTATTTTCGCTATTGGTTTAGGAAGCCTTGGCGAGGGCGTTGATGTTTTCGCCCTCATCGTCAGGCTCGGTGGGCTTGGTGTTTTCGCCCTCATCGTCAGGCTCGATGTGCGTGGTCGCCTTGGCGATAATGCCCTCGTAGCGGAACTTACGCACCCGCTCTTTCGCAACAGCGTAAGCGAAGCGACCCTTGGGGGCATAATGCTCCAAAAACATCTGCTTGACGAGCGGATAGACCGAGAGCTTTTCCTTTTTGGCGAAATCTCTCACGCCCTCCATCATCGTGCGGAACTTCGGCTCACCGACGGCAGAGGCATAGTCGAGCATAAAATCAACATTCATCCCCCTGTAGGTCTGCTTCGGCTTGGCGGGCTCCTTCGGGGCCACAACAACACACTCAAAGGTGGGGTGCTTCGCCATCAGTGCGACGAGTTCGTCATAGATGGGGCCGTAGCCCTTGCCAGCCTTGTCGTAGCTGGCCTTCGTGCCGACAATCTGCTTGCCAGCGAAGTTGATGTGGAAACGAGCGGAAGAAGTACGATTAGACATTTTTTGACCCTTTCTGGTTTTTTAGACTGTCCTTGTCTTATTATTTTTTATTATTTTCGAGGAGGTTTTCTTTTGTTTTTCCCTTCCTCTTTACAATCTTATTTTACCTCATTTAGGGCCTTAATACAATGTGAATAACCATTTCAGCAGGCCATAAGTGGCCCGCTGGATTATTTAAAAATAATAATAGCAGGGCTGAAAAACCCTGCTATTTCAATACTTTTCGCTCAATAGTTATCTGCGATTTTTTTGATGTAGTCTTTGAAACGTTCCACCGTTCCGTCAGGAGCGGTAATGATGGCCTTTTTGCCTAACCCGCACACCCAACCATAGAAGTTTTCGCTCTCAACTATGAAGGTTCTAACGGTAAAATGCTTATCGTCTATTTTTGTATAAACCGTATCTGGCCCTTTGGGGAACCGCTCTAACATCGCATCCAATAGCGAGTTTTCAAACTGTATTGTAATGCGGTCAGCGTTCCCGCCGAAGAACATCCCGAAGGTTTGCTTCGCGTAGTTGCTTATTCCCATACGGTCAAATTTGTCTTTGCCCTCTATTGGCTCATCTAATTCATTGACCTTATCCATTCGGTCTATTCTATACGGCCATATTTGATGATATTTGCCATCGTAGCCTATCAAATAGTGATGACCGCCCGACAGAACGACCTTGTAAGGGCTGACGATATACCGCTCGCCCTTTCTGCGGTTTTCTGTTTCTTTGATATTATTGGGGTTGGTGCGGGTGTAGATGAACGATATTTTATGCTCGTTTTTTATTGCGTTTTTAACCCGTCGCAGGTATCGCAACATTTTCTTTTCGGTATATTTGGGGCGTTCGGTAACGATGTATTCACTTGTTAGGCCCTTGGCCTGATGCTCGCTACACAGTTTTTTCAGTTTCTCTATCAGTTCTTCGGCTTCTGGCCGTGAGATAAAATTAGCGGAGGCGACACATTCCACGATGACCTCCAAATCATCAAACGGCAGAAAACGATTACCTAAATAAATGGGCTTGCCTTTACCGCCCTGAATATCCAAGACGGGGTCAAAATCTACATCTTTGCCACCACGCAAGAGGTCAATATCTCTGCGGATGCTGTGTTCTTCGGCCTCAACGCCTTTTTCATTTTTTAGGTATGCTCTAATATCTTTCAGCAGAACGCCGTGGGACATTCTACCTTTTTCGTCGGCATCCGTCTTACGCATCAGGTAATCGGCTATGTAGAAGATTTTGAGTTTCTGCTTTTCGCTTTTCGGCATTGGAGCCAGCCCCTATCATCATAGATGTTAGAATGATTATAGCAGATGTTCCAATGATGAAGCAACACATTCAACGATGTTCAAAAGATGTTCGTCAATGTTCGATGATGTAAAAATAAAGTGTATAATATATTCGTGGGGTCTGGTTTCGCTTACAATCGGCGTAGTATAATAGGGAAAAAGGTGGCTGACGCAGAGCGTTCAAACAACTATCAAAGCCATCACCGTTCAACGCTGTGAAACAGAAAGAGTAATGAAAACGCAAAAAGCGTTGTGTTATCAATCAAGTCGCTTGGTACGGTGCGAGCGAAGCGAGCGGAGGGGATACGAAGTATCTCCCTCAACGAGTGGGGCTTCTCGAACAAGATGCTCGACCTGACGCGCCACATCGACTCCGTGCGCAAGGCGTGATCGGAAAACAAACCGCAAATCAGGGGAATGCGCTGCATTCCCTTGATTTTTTCTGTCCGGTAGTGTAAAGTATACCGGCACGTGAAATTTCAGCGGGGGAGGGAGTGCGGTTTGCAGGAAAGCAGCAAGCAGAACTATCTCCACGGCGCGGCCATGATGACGGCCGGCGTTGTGGTCATCAAGATCCTCGGCGCGATCTATAAGATCCCGCTCGGCAATATTCTCGGCGACGAGGGATACGGCTATTTCTCCGTTGCCTATAATATTTATTATGTCTTTCTCAACATGGCCACGGCGGGTATGCCGGTCGCGCTCTCGCGCATGATCAGCGAGGCGGACACGCTCGGCCGCCCCGTGCAGGCGCGCAAGATCTTCCGCGTGGCCTGGCTGACGTTTGCCATTTTCGGCCTGCTGCTCGGACTGGTCATGTTCCTGTTCCCGACGGAGCTGGCCGGGATGCTCAACAATGTCCGCGCGGCACAGAGCATCTGGGCGCTGTCGCCGGCGCTCGTGCTCGTGTATCTGACGAGCACGTACCGCGGCTATGCGCAGGGCATGAGCAACATGAAGCCGACGACCGTCTCCCAGATCCTCGAGGTCGTGGGCAAGGTCGCCGTCGGTCTTGTGCTCGCGTGGAGCTTTACGCGCGCGGGCAAGAGCCTGCCGGTCGCATCGGCGGGGGCGATCTTCGGCGTCACGGCGGGCGGCGCCTTTGCGCTGATCTATGTGGCGATCTATTATCACCGCCACTATCCGGAAAAACCGGTCGCGGATCCGGATGTGCCGGATTCCGCCGGACATATTCTCGTCACGCTGCTGCGTATCAGCATCCCGATCGCGCTCGGCTCCAGTGTGCTGAGCATCATCAATCTCGTGGACACGAAGCTCATCATGTACCGCCTGCAGACGGCGCTTGGCTATTCCGAGTCGTATGCAAACGTTCTCTACGGCGTTTACGGCAAGGTGCAGACACTGTATAATCTCCCGGCCGCTTTCGTGACGCCGATGACGATCAGCATTGTCCCGGCCATTGCGGCGGCGGTCGTGCAGGGAAAGTATACGCAGTCGAAGACCATTGCGGAATCCGCGCTGCGCATTTCCGCGGCGGTCGCCATGCCGATGGGCATCGGGCTTGCCGTGCTGTCTTACCCGATCGTCAACGTGCTCTATCCGCGCAGCAACGCGGCCGGCCCCACGCTGCTGATGCTGCTGGGCATTGCGTCAGTGTTCGTGTGCATTTCACTGATCACGACGGCGGTCCTGCAGGCGACCGGCCACGAGATCTACCCGGTCTATTCCATGCTGGCCGGCGGCCTGGCGAAGATCGCGGTCAACTGGTTCCTGATCGCGGTGCCGGAGCTGAATATCACCGGCGCGCCGGTCGGTACGCTCGCGTGCTATCTTGTCATCTGCACCATGAACCACATTTTCCTGTGCAAAACGCTCCGTGAGCGGCCGAATGTCGGCCGGGCGCTCGTGCGTCCGCTGCTGAGCACACTCATCATGGCTGTCGTGGCCTGGGGCATGTATGCGGGCCTGTCCGCCGCCATGGGCGGTGACCTAAGCTGGAAGCGCATGGCGCTGGCCATGCTCGTGTCGATGGTCTGCGCGGTCGTGGCGTATCTGATTGCGGTCGTAAAAACGCACGCGATCACGCTGGCCGATCTGCAGCTGATCCCGAAGGGCGAAAAGCTCGCAAAAGTTTTGCACATCAGATGACATAACACCGAAAAATCCTGAATTTTCAATGGTTTTTTGAAAAAAGGGTTGCAGAAGGAGCAAAATTGTGTTAGATTTTCTCTGCAAAGAAAGCTATGACCTGCGCGACTTTGTGGCGCTCATCACGTTCCTGCGCTCGCCGGATGGCTGCCCGTGGGATCAGGTGCAGACGCACGAGAGCATCCGCCGCAACTTCCTGGAGGAGACGTATGAGGTCTGTGAGGCCATCGACGCCGGTGATACGGCGCACCTGAAGGAAGAGCTGGGCGACGTGCTCATGCAGGTGCTGTTCCATACGGATATTGAGCGCGAGGCCGGGCATTTTGATATTGACGATGTGGCGGACGCTGCCTGCAAAAAGCTCATCTACCGGCATCCGCATGTGTTCCGGCGCGACGAGCCGGATGCGCCGGACTGGGACACGATCAAGCAGCGCGAGCGCGCGCAGACGACCACCGCCGAGGCGATGGACAGCGTGGCGCGCAGTCTGCCGGCACTTTGGCGCTGTGAAAAGATTCAGGCCAAGGCGGCCAGGACCGGCTTTGAGTGGCCGGACGCGGATGCGGCGCTCGACAAGGTTGCCGAAGAGACGCAGGAACTGCGCGAGGCCGTGGCCTCCGGCGACGCGGACGCCGTGACCGAGGAACTGGGCGATCTGCTGTTTGCCGCCGTGAAGGTGGCGCGCTTTGCGGGCATCGACCCCGAGCAGGCGGCCCATGCCGCGTGCGAAAAATTCATCCGACGCTTTGCCGCCATGGAGGCCGCAGCGGCGGACAGCGGCGTGCCGCTCGAGCAGCGCACGCTCGCGCAGATGCAGCCGCTCTGGCAGCAGGCCAAGCAGACGGCCAGCGCGGACAACGAAGGAAAGAAATCTGCACGGCAGTGAGAGACCCGTGCGGAATTCTATATCATGGCATATGCCAACACAAACATGAAGTAGGAGGATTACCATCATGAATAAGGCAGAACTGATCGCAACAGTTGCCGAAAAGACCGGCCTGTCCAAGAAGGACAGCGAGAAGGCCGTCAACGCGACGTTTGACACCATCACCGCCAACCTCGAGGTCGGCGAAAAGGTGCAGCTCGTCGGCTTCGGCGTGTTCGACATCAAGGAGCGCGGCTCCCGTATCGGCCGCAACCCCAAGACCAAGGAAGAGATCGAGATCCCGGCGACGCGCGTGCCCGTCTTCAAGGCCGGCAAAGTGCTCAAGGACGCTGTTTCCAAATAAGCGATGCAAACGCTCCGGGCCTGACCCGGAGCGTTTTTCACAGGAGGATGCCTATGCGCCTGGACAAATATCTGAAAGTTTCGCGGCTCATCAAGCGCCGCACCGTGGCAAACGATGCCTGTGACGGTCAGCACATCACGGTCAACGGCCGGACGGCCAAGGCGTCGTATGACGTGAAGGTCGGCGACGTGATCGAGATCGCCTTCGGCCAGCGCACCGTGAAGGTGGAAGTGCTCGCCGTCACGGAAAACGCGAAAAAAGACGACGCTGCGGCCATGTACCGCGAGCTCGCCGAATGATGCGCGCAAAAAACCGCCGCTCCGGATGTTCGGAGCGGCGGTTTTGCCGTATGTCAGATCATATATTTTGTAATCTCGCTGCCGGTCACCGCAGGATCCATGCTCAGAGACAGGGTGAACTGAATGTTCTCACGCTCGGAGAAATCGTTCAGCCAGGCCAGGAACTCCGCGATCTGCGGCTCAGAGACCTCAGAGAGCATTTTCGTGAAGTTGTCAACAAACACATGGGTGATATCGTAGTTGCCGGCATGAAGGCCGCTGAGGAAGCCCTTGAAGAAATCGTAAGAGCCCATCGCGTACGCATAGTCGCAGGCGTAGATCAGGCGAGCCTGATAGGGAATGTCATACGTAAGTTTTTTGTCCTTTTCAATGCACACGACAGAACCGGATTCCTCGCGGACGGCCGTGGCGACCATTTCCACCAAACGCTTCGTTTTGCCGGAACCTTTGAGACCCATGATCAGTTGGACCATATGTCAATCACACTCCTTTTGAAAGTCAGGGCGATACCCTATGCCTAGATTAGCACGTTTTCGCGCCGACTGCAACGATAACTTTTCTCAGTTTGCCTCCGGCTTGCCGAGCAGAGAGAACATATTCTTCTTATATGCTTCCACGCCGGGCTGATCGAACGGATTGACGCCGGACATATAGCCCGAAATGGCACATGCCAGCTCGAAGAAGCACACGAGCCAGGCAAACCCGGCCTCGTCGCGCTTCGGCACGCGCACCTCCAGATTCGGCACGCCGCCTGCGATGTGCGCGGCCTTGACGGCTTCCTGCGCCATGCGGCTGATGTCGCTGAGCTTGCGCCCGGCAAGGTAGTTGAGCCGGTCGGGGTCGCCCATGGCGAACGGGACGGTGAACTCATTTTGCGGCTGCTCGAATGAGACGACGGTCTCCATGAGCGTGCGCGGGCCGTCCTGAATATACTGACCCATGGAGTGCAGGTCGGCGTTGTATTCCACGGAGGCGGGGAAGATGCCGATGCCGTTTTTGCCCTCGCTCTCGCCGTAGAGCTGCTTCCACCACTCGGCCATGAAACGGAACGACGGCTCGTAGCAGGCGAGAATCTCGGTCGTCTTTCCGAGCTGGTACAGGTGCTGGCGCGCGGCGGCATACTGCCAGGCGGGGTTTTCGGGCGACTGCGCGCTCATGGCGGCAAAGGCTTCGATGGCCTCGCCGATCACGGTCTGTACATCAATACCGGCGGCGGCCATTGGCAGCAGGCCGACGGCAGACAGTACGCTGTAGCGCCCGCCGACGTCGTCCGGCACGACGAAGGTCTCCCAGCCCTCTTCGTCCGCCATGTGCTTGAGCACGCCGCGGTGGGCGTCCGTCGTGGCGAAAATGTGCTTTTTGGCCTTCTCCGGACCGTACTTTGCCTCCAGCAGGCCGCGGAACATCCGGAACGCGAGCGCGGGCTCGAGCGTTGTGCCGGATTTGGAGACGACGTTCAGGTCAAAGTCCAGATCGCCCAGCTCCTCGAGCAGATGCATCAGCGCGTCCGGCGACAGGGAGTTGCCGGCAAAGAGAATTTTCGGGTCGCCGGGCTGCGGCCGCGGCCGCAGCAGCTCCAAGGCGCCCTTCGCGCCGAGATATGACCCGCCGATGCCCACGACGACCAGCGCCTGCGAGCGGCCGCGGATGCGGGATGCGGCGGCGAGGATCTGCTTGAGCTCTCCGTTTTGCATACGCTCCGGCAGATCGAGCCAGCCGGTAAAATCCGCACCGGCGCCCGTGTGCTCGAGCAGCGTGCGGTGCGCCTGTGCAGCGGCCGCGTAGTCCGGCCCTGCGGGGTCAAAAAATCCGGCCGCGCCGGAGAGATCCACTTTGATCATTGCGATGCCCTCTCTCTTAAAGAATATCACCAGTATACACGAAAATCGGGATTTCGCAACCGGAAATCTGTCGCTCACAGCGCGCGCAGCAGCTGCAGCCAGAGGTGCGCCGTCGAGATGCGCGCAGCGCCGTCCGGGACGACCAGCGGCAGGATCAGCGTGTCGCCGCTGCTGTCGGTGACGGTCACGGTGCCGACCTGCGCGCCCGGCTCCAGAGGGGCGCAAAGGTCCTCGTTGAGCGCGATGTCCGTCTGCGGTGCGGCCGTGCCCTTGCGCACGACGATGGCGTCCGTGCCCGAGAGCACCGGCTGCACGCTGTCCGTTTCGGCAAACCGCACGCGCACGGGCGGAATGACCGTGTTGGCTGCGACGGAATAGAGCGAATAGTTGGCAAAGGCGAAGTTGAGGAGCGTCGCTGCGTCTGCGAAGCGCGCCTTGGAGCTTTCCGCGTGCAGCACTACGGCAATGTACTCCACGCCGTCGCGCTCGGCGCTGGCCGACAGGCAGTGCATAGCCTGCTGGGTGTAGCCGGTCTTCAGGCCGGTCGCGCCAGGGTAGGCGTGGATGAGCTTGTTGGTGTTGGCGAGGCCGAAGCGGCCGTCGCGCACGGTGTCCATCCAGATGGTGGTATAGTCGCGGATGCGCGGATGGGCCAGCAGTGCGCGGGACATGCACGCGATGTCGCGCGCCGTCGTGTAGTGGCCGGGATCGTCGGTCAGCCCCGTGCAGTTGAGAAACTGCGTGTTTTCCATGCCCAGTTCTTTCGCGCGGTCGTTCATGCGCTTGGTGAACGCCTCCTCGGAACCGGAGATGTGCTCTGCCATGGCGACGGCGCAGTCATTGGCGGAGTTGACGGCGATGCACTTGAGCATCTCGTCGACGCTCATCTGCTCGCCCTCTTTGAGCCAGATTTGGCTGCCGCCCATGGAGCTGGCATGGGCGCTGGCGGTCACGATGTCGCTCGTATCGAGCTGGCCGCTGTTGAGCTGCTCCATGATGAGCAGCAGCGTCATGATCTTCGTCACGCTGGCGGGGGACAGGTGCTCGTCGGCATTTTTCTCGTATAACACCGTGCCGGTCGAGCGCTCCATCAGGATCGCCGACGGTGCGGATATCTTCAGCTCCTCGTCCGTTGGCTGCTCGAGCGCCATCGCGGGTGTGAGCAGCAGCAGCGCTGCCAGCAGCAGACAGATCCATCGTTTCATATGCTCAGCCCTTTCCGTTGATTTCTCCTTATCACCCTATGCCGGGGGCACGTGGAAAAGCAGTCCGAGTCTCCACAATTTGCACAGGCTTTTGCACACCGAAGCGCTCAGAGCGTGTCAAGATACGGCGCACTGTGTCGCAAATGTACGAAAAGCCCGGTATTACCGGCTTGACGGTGCGGGCACATGATAGTAAAATAAATCCGACTGATCACAGACACTGGCGGGCGCTGCGGGCGCGATGGGGGAGACGGTTTATGAAGCGATTTGATCCGAAAAACAAATACCTCGGCTGGGGCATCACGGCGTTCGGCGTGATCGCGTGCTGCATTCTGTTTTACATGCTGCTGCAGCACGGCAAATCGATCGGCGATGCGATCAGCTCGCTGCTCGGCATCCTCAGCCCGATCATCTGGGGCCTGGTGATCGCCTATCTGCTCTGGCCGCTGACGAAGGTATTCCAGCGCAAGCTCTTTGAGCCGCTGCTCAAAAAGCTCCGCCCGAAAAAACCGGCGCGCACCTCGCTTGCGCGCGGCCTGTCCGTCGCGCTCTCGATCCTGGTCGCCTTGATCATCATCGCCGCCCTCATCTGGCTCATCATCCCGCAGATCTATACGAGCGTTGAGAGCATCGTGCTCAACTATCAGGAGTACTATGACACGATCACCGGCTGGATCAACAAGTTCTTTGAGAACAATCCCGAGGTAGAGGAAGTGCTCCTCTCTGCGACCGGCGATGTGTCCGACAGTCTGCTCGACTGGGCGAAGACCGCGCTGCTGCCGTCCATGGGCAAGGTGGTCACGAGCGTGACGACCGGCATCTATGCCGTTTTGCGTGCGATCCTCGATGTGCTCATCGGCTTCGTCGTCGCCTGCTATGTGCTGTCGAATATGGAGCTGTTTCTCGCAAAGTCCAAGATGGTGCTCTACAGCATGTTTTCCGTCAAGGCGTCCAAGCGCATCCTCAAGGCCATTCGCTTCACGGACACGGCGTTCATGGGCTTTATCAGCGGCAAGGTCATTGATTCCGCCATCATCGGCGTCATCTGCTATATCTGCTGTGCGATCATGCGCATGCCGTATGTCGTGCTCGTGAGCGTGATCGTCGCCGTGACGAATATCATCCCCGTGTTCGGCCCGTTCATCGGCGCGGTGCCGACGGCACTGATCATTCTGCTCGTCTCGCCGATGAAGTGCCTGATCTACGTCATCTTCATCATCGTCCTGCAGCAGATCGACGGCAACATCATCGGCCCGAAGATCCTTGGCAACTCCACCGGCATCAACGGTTTCTGGATCATGTTCGCCATCCTGCTCGGCGGCGGCCTGTTCGGCTTTATCGGCATGCTGCTGGGCGTGCCGGTGTTCGTCGTGATCTATGCCGGCCTGGAGCGGCTGGTCGATCACGGGCTGAAAAAACGCGGCCTCCAGACGGAGACCGCAGAATATATGGATCTGGATTACATCGACGATGCCACGATGCAGCCGGTGCGCCTACCGCAGGAGGTGCCGGACGAATCGCTCAAGGATTCAAAGGATGATTCAGTGAAGTGACGGGAAGAGGGACTGCTTTGCATCCCGCAGTGCATCGCACAGCGCGTCGATGTCTTCCCGCGTGGTGTAGCGCGAAAAGCTGATGCGCAGCGCGCCGTCGATCACGTTCGCCGGCAGCCCGATCGCCTCGAGTACATGGCTCCGCCCGCCCTTTTTGCAGGCGGAGCTTTTTGATGTGTAGATCCCGCGCGCCTCGAGGAAGTTCATCAGCACCTCGCTCCGGTAGCCGGGCAGGGAAATGCTGAGGATGTGCGGCGAGCCGCCGCCGATGACGACAAGACCGTCCACCTCGGCTGTCAGCCGGTCGATGGCGTGGGCGCGCAGCTCGGCCATGGTTTTCGTGGCCTGCGCCATTTTCGCACTGCCGATCTCGGCCGCCGTACCAAAGGCGGCGATCTGCGGCGTGGCCTCCGTACCGGCGCGCATGCCGCGCTCCTGCCCGCCGCCAAGGATATAGGGCGGCAGTTTCAGTCCGCTGCGGATGTAGAGCGCGCCAATACCTTTCGGCGCGTGGATCTTGTGACCGCTGATGGTGATCATGTCCGCGCCGAGTGTTTTGGCCGAGAACGGCACTTTCAAAAACCCCTGCACGGCGTCCGTGTGCAGCAGGGCAATGCTGTTTTCCGCTTTCAGCATCCGGGCGACGGCGGCGATGTCGTTGACGGCGCCGGTCTCGTTGTTGACCATCATGAGCGAGACGAGGATCGTGTCCGGCTGCAGCGCCGCGCGCACCGCCTCGAGCGGGATGGCGCCGGTGCCGTCCGGTTGCAGGCGCGTGATCTCGTAGCCCTCCTTTTCCAGAAAGTCCAGCGACTTGCGCACCGCGTCGTGCTCCACGGCGGAGCTGATGATGTGTTTGCCGCGGCGGCGCATGTACCGCGCTCCGGAGATGAGCGCCCAGTTGTCGCCCTCGGAGCCGCAGGACGTAAAATACACCTCGTCCGGCTGGCAGCCGAGCGCTTTTGCGATCTGGCCGCGCGCCTTGTCCACGGCGGCCTTGGCCTCACGGCCGAGCTTGTAGGTCGTGCTCGGGTTGCCGAAGCACTCCGTCATCATATGTACTGCCGCCTCCGCTGCCTCCGGGCAGACACGGGTCGTTGCGGCATTGTCCAGATAAACCATGATCACTTACCTCGATTTGGAGATGTTTTTATGCACTATATTATAACCGCCCTCGGCTGCAAGGTCAACCAGTATGAAGCGCAGGCAATCGAAACGCTCCTGCACGCGCACGGCTTCACGGCCGCAGCGGACGGTGAGCCGGTCGATCTGATCGTCGTCAACACCTGCGCCGTCACGGCGGAGGGCGGGCGCAAGTCGCGCCAGATGATCCGCAAGCTGCGCGAGGAGCACCCGCAGGCGCTGTGCGCCGTGTGCGGCTGCTGGTCGCAGCTCAGTCCGGAGGACGCGGCGTCCATCGGCGCCGACGTGGTACATGGCAGCGGCAGCAAGCAGGCGTTTGTGGATGACATTCTGCGTGCGTTCCGTGAGCACGCGCCCGTCACGTGCGTGGATAATCCGTTCCAGCGCTTTGACTTTGAGCCGCTGCCGGCGGGCGCGGCCTACGGCCGCACGCGCGCGATGCTGAAGATCCAGGACGGCTGCAATAATTTCTGCACCTACTGTGTCATCCCGTATACGCGCGGCCGCATCCGCAGTCTGCCGCTGGAGGAAATGGCGCGTCAGGCGGCGCATCTGGCCGCCGAGGGCTATCGGGAGCTGGTGCTGACCGGCATCGAGATCGCGTCCTACGGCCGGGATCTGCCGGGTAAGCTGACGCTGGCCGACGCCGTGGAGACGGTCGCCGCCGCCGCGCCGCAGATGCGTCTGCGCCTCGGCTCGATCGAGCCGACGGTCATCACGGAGGACTTCTGCCGCCGCGCCGCCGCGACCGGGCAGGTCTGCCGGCATTTCCATCTCTCGCTGCAAAGCGGATGCGACCGCACGCTCGCGCGCATGAACCGCAAATATAATACTGCAGAGTTTCTCGCCTGCGTCGAGCGGCTGCGGCGGTATTTCCCGGGCTGTGCGCTCACGGCGGACATGATCACGGGCTTCCCCGGCGAGACGGAGGCAGATCAGGCGGCCGCAGTGGCGTTTTTGGAGCAGGTCGGCTTTGCGGCCGTGCATGTTTTCCCGTACTCCCGCCGCCCCGGCACGAAGGCGGACGCCATGCCGGAGCAGCTCAGCCACGCGGTCAAATCGGCGCGCGCGCATGAGGCGCAGCGCGTGGCCGATGCCTGCAAGCAGCGCTATCTGGTGCAGCAGGTCGGCCAGACGCTGCCTGTTTTGTTCGAGACGGAGCATGACGGCAGCTGGGTTGGACACTCGGACAACTATTGTCTGGTGCGCGCTGCGGGGGACGATCTGCGCGGACTTGTGAAAAATGTCAAAATCTCTGCCGTTTCCGGGCAAATGCTTGTGGGGGATTTGGTTTGACGCGCTTTGCGGAACGTGTTAGACTTTTCTCAATCCATGCAGAATGTGCTGTATGCGATGAATTTTGACCCCTGGAGGCGATTTCCGTGACCCGAAGTGAAACGTTCAATTTTTCTGCTGGACCGTCGGTCCTGCCGGAGGAAGTGCTCAGGCAGGCGCAGGCGGAATTGCTCAATTATCATGGCACGGGCATGTCCGTGATGGAGATGAGCCACCGAAGTCAGGCCTTTTCGGATATCTTCCAGGATGTGAAGGCGCGGTTCCGCGCCGCACTGTCTGTGCCGGACACACATGAGATCCTGTTTTTGCAGGGCGGCGGCACGGCGCAGTTTTCCATGATCCCGCTCAATCTGATGGGCGAGCAGGGGACGGCGGACTATGCCGTGACCGGGCATTTTTCCGGCAATGCGGCCAAAGAGGCCGAGAAGTACGGCGCGGTGCACATTGCGGCGGACACTTCCACCTGCGGCCATACCCGTATCCCGCAGCAGAGCGAGCTGAGGCTCGATGCGCGCGCGTCCTATTTTTATTATTGCGCCAACAATACGATCTACGGCACCGAATGGCAGTACGTGCCGGAGACCGGCCGCGTGCCGCTCGCGTGCGACATGTCGTCGGACATTCTCTCGCGCCCGGTCGATGTGTCAAAATACGGCGTGATCTTCGCCGGCGCGCAGAAAAACATGGCCCCTGCGGGCCTGACGGTTGCGATCGTTGACCGCAGTCTCGCCGGGCATGAGCTGCCCATCACACCGGTCATGTACAGCTATCAGCGCATGATCGACAAGGACTCTATGTACAACACCCCGCCGTGCTGGTGCATTTACATCCTCGGTCTCGTGCTCGCGTGGCTGGAGCGGCAGGGCGGCGTGGAGGGCATGCAGCAGCTCAAGCATGCGCGCGCCGCAAAGGTGTACGATTTTCTCGACAACAGCGCGCTGTTTCATCCCTGTGCGCAGCCGGGCTCCCGCTCGGATATGAATGTCACATTCCGCACCGGGGACGATGCGCTCGACAAGGAATTCATCAGCGGCGCGGCGGCGCGCGGCCTGCTGAATCTCAAGGGCCACCGCGTTGCCGGCGGCATGCGCGCCTCGCTTTATAACGCCATGCCGATGGCGGGCGTGGATGCGCTCGTGGATTATCTGAAACAGTTTGAGGTAGAACATCATGTATAAAATCAAAACCATGAACCATATATCCCCCTATGGCCTGCAGAAGCTCGAAGAGCGCGGCTGCGTCGTCGGGGAGGACATACAGGCACCAGATGGCCTGATCCTGCGCTCGGCCGACCTGCACAGCTATGCCTTTGAGCCGAGCCTGATCGCCATCGCGCGCTCCGGCGCCGGCACGAACAACATCCCGCTCGAGGATTGCTGCCGCCGCGGCATCGTCGTGTTCAACTCGCCCGGCGCAAACGCCGAGGCGGTCAAGGAGCAGATCCTCTGCTCGCTCGTACTCTCGTCGCGCGATGTGCTCGGCAGCATTGACTGGGTCAAGGGGCTCAACGGCCGGGGCAAGGACATCCCCGCGCTCGTTGAAAAGGGCAAATCGCAGTTTGCAGGCCCCGAGCTTATGGGCAAGACGCTGGGCGTCATCGGCCTTGGCGCGATCGGCGCGCTCATCGCCAACGCTGCCGTGAGCCTCGGCATGAATGTCTGCGGATATGATCCGTACCTGTCCGTGGACGCAGCGTGGCGGCTCTCGCGCGATGTCAAGCACGAGGTGAACCTCGACGGCATCTATGCCAAGGCGGATTATATCAGCATCAACGTGCCGTACACGGACCAGACGTTCCATATGCTTGATGCCAGGGCGTTTTCCAAGATGAAGGACGGCGTGCGCATCATCAACGAGTCGCGCGCCGAGATCGTGGACGACGACGCCATGCTCGCCGCCATTGCCTCCGGCCGCGTCGGCAAGTATGTCACGGACTTTCCTAACGAAAAGGTCGTCGGCGTCGACAATATCATCGCGCTGCCGCATCTGGGCGCCTGCACGCCGGAGAGCGAGGAGAAGTCCGCCGTCATGGCCGCGCGCGAGCTCTACGATTATCTCGCCAACGGCAACATCAAAAACTCCGTCAACTTCCCGGACGCGACGCTCGAGCGCATGGGCGTCAGCCGTGTGTGCATCCTGCACCAGAACGTGCCGACGATGCTCAACCAGTTCCTGGAGATCACCTGCAGCACGGGCCTGAACGTCGAGAACATGATCAACAAGGCTTACGGCGCATACGCCTATGCCATGATTGATCTCAACGGCCGCCTCGATGACGATCAGGTGGCAAAGATTGACCGCATACCGGAGGTCATCCGCGTGCGCGTGGTGTAAAAACGAGAAAAACAGCCGCTCCCGATCGGGAGCGGCTGTTTTGCGTATGGAGTGGATTTATTTCTGCTTTTTTGCCAGCGCGGCCTCGGAGAAATCGCGGATCTGCGGCACTTTGTTCAGCGCAAAGTACAGCGCCAGACCGCCCACGATGCCGACGGCGGCCTGCGCGGCGTTGCCCGGGATCTCTGCCGCCGCGGCTGCGCCATAGCCGAGAATGAAATCCTCAAACACAAAGTAGCCCAGCACCATGATGATCTCGCCGCAGATGGCGCTCAGCAGCGCGAAGCCAAAGGACTTTTTGCGGCAGGCGCGGAAGATCAGCGCCGCGACCACGGCCGCACACCCTTTGACGACGAGCGTGCCGGGCGCGTAGCTCATGTAGCCGGAGATCACATCCGCCAGACCGGAGCCGAAACCGGCAGCCACGCCGCCGTAGAGCGGGCCGGCCAGCAGGGCGGCGAGCACGACCACGATGTCGCCGGCGTTGAGATAGCCGCCGGTCACGGTCGGGATCTTGATGACGAGCGTCGCCACGCAGCACAGAGCCATGAGCATGGCGGTGTAGACGAGATTTCTGAGTTTCTGGTTCATAATTATCACCTTTTTATGTTATTGGCACAAGAATACGATATTCGACACAAATAAGCAAGGGTTGAGAACAACGAAAATTCCTGCTATACTGCTATGAGAAATGGGGGATTTGACCATGACCAGGAAATTATATGATCTCGACAGTCACCGGCGTGATTTTTCTGCGACCGTGCTGCGCTGCGACCCGGACGGGGCGCGCTATGCCGTCGTGCTCGATCAGACGGTGTTTTTCCCGGAGGGCGGCGGTCAGCCGGCCGATACCGGTGTGCTCGGCGGCGCGCGCGTTCTGGATGTGCAGCTGCTGCCGGATGCGATCGTGCACTATACGGACGCGCCGCTCGCACCCGGTGCGCAGGTGCGCGGCCAGATCGACTGGCCGCAGCGCTTCCGGCGCATGCAGGGCCACTCGGGCGAGCACATTATCTCCGGGCTGATCCATAAGGAATACGGATTTGACAACGTTGGCTTCCACCTCGGGGAAGACGCGATCACGATGGATTATAGCGGCGAGCTCACATGGACGCAGCTCATGCACATCGAGCAGCTGGCAAATGAGGCAGTGTACCGCAATGTGCCGATCCGGACAGAGTACCCGGCACCGGAGCAGCTGGCGCACATGGAGTACCGCAGCAAGCTCGACCTGAAAGATGATATACGCATTGTCACCGTCGAGGGCTATGATGTCTGCGCCTGCTGCGCGCCGCACGTGTCGCACACGGGCGAGATCGGCGCGATCAAGTTCACGTCGCTCATGCGCCACCGCGGCGGTGTGCGCGTGACGATTTTGTGCGGGTCGGACGCGGAGGCGGACTATCGGGAAAAGAGCGCGCAGGTCGCGGCGCTCTCGGCGCAGCTGTCCGTGCGGCAGGCGGACGTCGTCCCGGCCGTGCAGCGCCTGCTCGATGAGATCGCGCAGCGCAAGGCCGCGGCCGCGGAGCTGGAGCGCCGCCTCAACGCGCAGCGGCTGCAGCTGCTGCGGGAGACGCCCGGCAGTATCTGCGTCATCGACCGCTTTGACGATCCGGTCGCCATGCGCGAATTCGTCAATGCCGGCATGCTGCTTGCCGGCGGCGTCTGCGCCGCCTTTACCGGCAGCGATGCGGATGGCTACCGCTATATCATCGGCAGCCGAACGGTCGATCTGCGCGCGGAGGCGAAGACCATCAACGCCGCCATCTCCGGCCGCGGCGGTGGCAAGCCGACCATGATCCAGGGCTCGTGCACGGCCCCGGCCGCCGCGATCGAGGCGTTTTTCGCCGCCTATCCCAGGAAATGATGCAAATAGAATGATGTGAACAGGAAAACAGGGCCGCGGAATTCCGCGGCCCTGCTTTTTTCGGTTTTGCTCAGATTACTGCATGCCGTTTTCGTAGGCGGCGATCATCTTTTTGACCATCTGGCCGCCGATGCTGCCGGCCTGACGGGACGTCAGATCACCGTTGTAGCCCTGCTTGAGGTTCACGCCCATCTCGGTTGGTGTAGTAGCTACATATTGAAATGTACGTCTGTACGTCAACCATTCGCCGCGATTGGGAAGTCCTTTTCTTGTAACTCAGCAATTTCCCCGATGAATTTATAAAAGATTCGAATTTCCTGACTGTATGGCGGATAACGCATTGATTCACAGCCCTTTTGCACTTTACGTTCTCCGACCTCGATACGATCAATAAACGTTAAAACTGTATCTCTGTCAAGCACGTCAATGTGCGTATACGATTTTGCAAGAGTAAAGAACTTTTCATAATCGTCTGCATTTGGTTCTTGATGCAACCGACTCTCCAACTCTGCAATGGTTGCTTTTAATCCGTCTGACTCTTTTTCAAAGTTCTTGACCATGCCATACATCCGATCATCATCAATCTTGCCTTCAGCATTATCTACATACAGTTTCGCAATAATTTTATCTATTGTCTTGATTCTCTCTTTTGCTTTTTCGCACTGAGTCTTTATCGACTGTGAATTATCTGCCTTGGCATTCTTGTTCATGACATCTTGAACTAAGTCATGAATCTCATCATCGCTCAAATCAATTAGGCTGTTAAGGTCTTGCCTAATAGCTTCCGTGAAATCACCGTATCGGATGCTGACGCCCGTACACGGATTCTGAATGTCCTTTCGCTTGTGCGTGCAACTGAGATACCAGTATTTCAAACGTTCTCCTTTGTACACAGTGCCACTGGAACAAAGAGCGTGCCCACAATTCGCACAAAACACGATGCCAGCGAAAATATTGTTACGGACACGACCATAATCCATGTATATCTTTGTCCTTTTGCCCAAATTAGCCTGAGCTAAATCGAACAATTTTTCTGAGACTATCGGCTCATGCGTATTTTTGGTTATCGCCCAATTTTCCTTTGGGACATTCGTTTTCTTCGTCGATTTAATACTGGCCTTTTTGGTTTTACCAAGAACAGTGTGACCAAGATAAACAGGGTTCTTCAATAACCGTCGTACAGTCTCTCCGTTCCACTCGTCAGAGGCTTTGGCGGCACCGGCGTCGCTGAAATCGTCTCTGTATAGCACGCGATATTTCAATGGGGGGATAACCCCATCATTCGTGAGAGCAATGGCGATTGTACGGCATGAATCTCCGTTAGCAGCAGCTTCGAAAATTCTCTTTACAATGGGTGCTGTCATTTCATCTGGTACTAGAACGCCTTTTTTATTTGGAGCTTTCTCGTACCCATATGGTGGGCAACAACAGTATTCACCTTGTTCACGCTTGCTCTTGAGCGCGTCTCGTACTTTACGCGATCCATCGCGCAGATACACTTCGTTCATTGCAAACTGGAACGGAGCCATTACGTTATCTGAATCGGTATCAAAATTGTCAGCAATAGCGATGTATCTAATACCATGTTCAGGAAAGAATTGCTCTGCATAGTAGCTAGACTCGCGCATATCTCTTCCAAGACGAGACAAGTCTTTTGTGATGACCATATTGACAGCGCCGATTTCAAGCTCACGCATCATGGCTTGGAAACCCGGCCTATCAAAATTACCACCAGACCAACCATCGTCTGAGAACACTTTTACAAGCGTAATGTCGTGTTGATTACAATAATTCGTTACGATGACTCTCTGCGTTGCGATACTTGTAGACTCGCTAGATTTTGATTCTTCACGAGACAGCCTAAGGTAAGCAAAAGCAGTTGCTCTGTTATAACTCATGAAACCTCCTTTGGCAGGACAGAGCACATTTCATTCATTATACTATTCGCATTCTGTTCTGTCAAAGATGACTTGATATTTTTTGTGGAGAGCAATCTGCTCTCCACAAGTTCCGATACGGTGTTATTACCAGAAAACACTCTGTGAATCTGGAAAGTAGCATTATTCAAAACAATATTATTCGTATTTGTCAAACAATCACCCCTTTAAGATTATTATTGCTTTTTGCATTCATTATCATTCAGCCAGTCTGCGTATTTCTGTGCTGTTTCCTTGTCACGGAAATACACATTGTAATAATTGTCGATTGACGCAAAATCCCGACCGTCGTACATTTTGTCAGCAACATACTCTCCGCTGCTATCGTAATACTCTTCCGTATTCGACAAATCGCGTCGAGAATACCAACCGCATATTTTATCACCCATCAGCTTGAACTCTGAGCAGTCGGATTGTCTAACCTCGAAATGCGGCAGCCTTTTTGCGCATTGACATTTTTCTGTGTATCGTTGACCAGATGGAGAGAAAAATTCTATCATCCTATTTGCATCACACTTATCGCATTTCGGTTGCTCAACACCAATATTTAAGACTTGATATAACATAGTCTGAAAATCTTCCAGAAGTTTAGATAAGCGTTCTCGTCTGACCTCGCTTCTAATCTTATCTCTGAGATTTCGCTCATCAAACTTGAATTTTTCTTTTGCCGCCTCAAGTTCTCTGACCTTTGCATCGTAATTATCCACGATGTCTTTCATATGCTCGTTTTCCTTTTGAAGCGTTTCGAGCTTTTCCTTCAGTTCTTTAGTTACGCTATCACGGAGATAGTCTTTTAACTCTTCGCATTTTTCATCGAACTCTGACGGCTCATAGTAGCCGGTATCATATTCCCAGTAGCCCATTAACCAACCTCGCTTTCACGTCCAAAAACATCTTTATATTTCATGAACAAATTATTTATTGCTTCTGCCATAATCCTCTGTTCCGAATGACAGTCCTCCTGATAATATAGGTTGCGATACCAGTTGAGAATTTCCAAAGGATTCGTCATGTGATATTTCTCAACACCTTCAACAAAGTGATTGCATTTCGCAATAGGTTTATGACTGCTTTGCTTATACGTCCTGTTTTTAAACTCATCATACGACATGAACACAGGGCAGCCATCGACTCCTTTGCACTCCACCATATATGGATCCATTTCACATATAAAGGTACGCGGCTTTGAAAGCGGAACACAATTTGCATACGGGCAGTCATCAATCTTTTCTGGCATAGCGTCTACTAAAATTCTCATGAGTCACCCCACCTCAATCTTCGGAACCAGCATGAAAAACTCGCTGTGACTTCCAAAGTCAAACATCGTTGCGGTTTCGTTATTCCACATTCTCACGTAGTAGACCGGTTCATTTTCTTCTTTGCAATGTTTGTTAATTGCCGCAAACGCAACATGACGTGCTTCTTCGTCAGACATATTAGCATCAAGCGTCTGAACGACACTTACACATTCGCCGTATTTGAAAAAAAGTTTACGTTCCATTAAATCCCTCTCATCTAAACACAACGACCATACTTGGGAATGGCGCACTTTCTGCCGCTCCAACAAAGCGCAATCGTCCTTTTATGAACCTAATTTCCACGTTCTGTTTGTTGTAAATGTATTCATGAAAATATTTTGTGTCAGTTCTAGCAGGTATCAACATAACAACAGTAGTGTTTTCTTGCTTTGACTCTTGCGAACATTTCTGAACCCAATTGCCGATCTCACGACCATACGGCGGGTTACACCAGACTGTCTGCCCCCCCCAATTTTGTTTCAGTCCATCATCTGATTCAGAAAAGTATTTATCGCATTTATGATTCGTTTCATTCGCGCACGCATCTAATGTAAAATGGAACTCATTGTCAATTTCATCAAAGAAATCTTGTGGCGTCTCCCAATCCATTTTCTTTGACGAAAACAAAGCGTCAAGTGCTATATCTCGTCATCCTTTCCCATAGCAGCCACGCATTGGCCGGATTTTCGCACGCTGGCGTCCTTTGATTGCAAACGGGGCAACAGACCACCACACATGGCTTGTCCCGTCCACGCTCAAAAATTTCAAAGTCCTGCGGCATGCCGCCACACTTGCACATCAGCATTTTCCTGTGCTACCGATCCCGCCACGGCTCTCATTATTAAGGTTGTCCACCTCGCGGAACTCGATTTGCGGCTGATGCTTCATGATCCTGAATTGGCAGATACGATCGTTTGCGAGGATGGTCGTTTTTCTCAAGGCAATAGCGGGGAAGTACCACTGGTCGTTGTCACCACAATAGCTCTCGTCAATCAGTCCCATGCTGTTTGCCTGAATGATCCCAAAGTTTTTGAAGGTAGAACTGCGAGGAATCACATGGGCTTCATAACCGGCCGGGAGCTGCATTGCGACACCTAGCGGAATGAGCTTAAATTCCATTGGCTCCATGTCTACGGTTTCTGCTGCACGCAAGTCAATCCAATCGGATTTGCCGTCGATGTACGTCAACTTGTCAATGATATCTGTAAGATACTTAATGTTGATTGTCTCTTTCATTATGTCCCTCTCTTTATGTGCATTTTGGATAATTCATTCTATTGCTTCGTCGCAAAACTCCTTGGCAGAGCATTGCGCGCATTCATTTACCGAGCGCGCCTCCCAATCGCAAGTGAAGCCGCAGTCTTTGACCATCGCAATTCTATCTTCTGGATTATCCCAGTCTAGTTCTGACTTGCACGGCCTGTAATATTTGTCCGCTTCTTTCATCCTAAGACATTCGATTTCCATGAAATCTACACCGTCACAAGCATCTGTCCATTGCGCAGCAACCTTTGCTTGGCCTCTTGTTTCTGCAAAGACGATTGTTGCGACAAATTCGTCTTTCTCTCTGACGAGCCATGCCTTCAAGATTTACAACTCTCTTTCTCATGAAACTTTGTATATTGGCTTTTCTCGCCAGTAATACATCTCAAAGCTGACTTGCTTGACAAGTTACACACACGATGCCAACCGTTTTCGGACAGGATGGCGCGTGCGTTAATACACGTATCACACTTTATTTGTCATCACCTCAAACTAACCTTTTACGCCACGGAGATTTTGGCATATCTCGATTCTTGATCTTTATCCATTCGAAGTCACATTTTTGACAATAAAAATAATATCTTACCATTTATTCTTTATAATCCATCCTCGCTCCGCAGTTGGGGCAGTAAGGCGATGCCACATAGTCTTCGCCGCCGTCGAGGAGAGCGGTCTTGCGGCATATCGAGCAGATGGGATTGCTGTGCTGATACTCATTGTACGGCATATCTTCAAGTGTCCATCCGCCGTCCGTCTCAACTACGCATTGAGCCGTCCACCGCCCATGCACCACCGGAGCAACATCGCAAGCGGGAGCGTTTCTTATCTCTCTTAGTGTAACTAAATACGCATAATGCTCACCAGATTCTTCCGTGGCGTGCTCCTTGTAATACTCCATCCGCGCAACTAAACTGTCCCTATCAAGATACTCAGCGGTCATTTAAAAAGTCCCTCCTTCTTGCATGGCCTCCTTGCGCCCTGCGATCACACCGAGGAAGTAGGCGTTGCTCCCATGCAGGTTCTCATAGCAGGCGCAGTGCGTCGCATTTCCGGACGCCATCGGGTTTCCGCCGCATTGCATGACGCACGCACACTCGTGGATGCACTCTCTGCATGACAGGCCGGATGGCGCTGGCTTTGCTCGTCTCGGCATGGTTATTCCTCCTTCCGCTCGCGCATCGGCGCTCCACAGTGAGGACAGTATTCGAACCGGTGTCTCGCCGTATGCCTCCCGCACCGAGAACACTCCATCATAGTTGTACTATACCGCACCCACACCGCAGGTTCCCGTTTTGGCTCAACGTCGGCGGCGGGTGTGCGCCACACAATGTTTCGAACGAGTTTTTTAGCCGTTGCGATTGTAACGGCGGCTTTTTCATCCTCTGGCGCATCCGGCCGCACTAATGAAAGTGCTGCTTCACGCTTGATGTATTCATCCATTTTCACCACCGTCCATCCTCGCGCCGCAGCTAGGGCAGTAGTTTGCACCATATGGCAAACATTCACTACATAGAGAGCACAACCCAAAACACCCTACGTTTCCGTTTTCAATTTTTCGCCCATGCACCACCGGCGCAACGTCGGCGGCAGGTGCTTTCCAGATTGGGCAACTTTCTTTGTCGCAATACTCGTTACTGCACCGGCAGTGCTTTTCGCAGTATTCTTCGCGGTCAATGTATTCAGCCATCACTTTTCTCACCATCCTTAATCGTCACTCTCAGTTCAACGATCCGCCCATCTTTAAGTGTCCACTCATAGCCACTTGACGTCGCTTTCTTGCAATCAAGCCCACCAAGAAGTTCCTGCACAAGATAGTCGCGGACAGCACAAATTGCTTCGTCTGTACACTCAGTTTTGTTTCGCCACATATTTTTGTTGCGACTATTTAACGTCCCGGCATAGATGCCAAACGCGCCACAGCCAACATGATATTCAGCCATTTTTCTTTCTCCTTTCATCCGCCTCAAAGTAAAACTCAATCGGTTTTTCGGCCTCGATGACATTGCCATAAACAACGCCGACCTTGTAAATATAGTTCTCGCGCAGCTTTCGCGGAATTTCTGCGATGTACCGTCTAAAAGTTTCAAGTGAATTTGCACGCTTGTAGTGATTGCACATTCGGCAGGCTGGCATGAGGTTGTCAAGGTCATCTGTTCCAGCGTCCTCAATCCCCCACGCCCTCAATGGTTGAAAATGGTCTACCTGCATATCCTTGTAGGCGATTTCGCGCCCACAATACGCACAGTGGCCATTATACTTTCGGTAGACCGCTTCACGCTTTGATTTGCTAATTGCCATCCTTCATCGCCTCCAATGCTTTCTCCGCCTCTTCGCGGGTCAGGAAAACGGAGTGTCCAAAACGATCTAAATCGATCAAAGTAAAGATGCCCCTCTTAATTTCCGGCTCGCTTTCATCTGGGTAAAACGCAATCGGATAATGGATATAATATGTCGCGGTTCCAACCTTGCACGGCAGCACCACCAGCCGTCCCGCCTTGTCGGCCTTAATCCATTCTTTAATCTTTTCAAGGCCATTCTCGTGTACCCATATTGCAAATTCTGCGGTTTCTTGCGCAAGTTTAGGTGTCAGCCCCGTGTCCTCGTAAGCCTTGAGCTTTTCCCACACTTTCCGCTGTGTGCAGCTACCACCATGCGGACACGGCAGCTCCCGGCACTGAGCAATGTCGCAAAAATTGCCATCAAACGTCAGTTTCTCCATAGTGTCACCTCTATAATTAACTACACGCCAGAATCTTCAACACGTCAAAAATGCCCTCAGAAAGCTCATTGTTCTCTGTCGCTTTAGCATATGCCTCCATTGCAATCCGTGCTGCTCGATCTTTCATCGGCCGCAACACAAAGCAATTTTCTACTGGCGCATTATTTTCTGCCTTATATACTCTGTATTTTAGTTTTAGGCCATCATGAGCAATATCGGTATCCGTGGTATCTGTGATTATCACTCGTCCGTCTCTAGCTGCTTCGGCCAACTCACGCAAGCGGGTGTACCCGCCGCCAATGCTGTTGAGGGTAGACATCATAACATCCCATTCAGCATATAGGCTTTTAATTTCTGCTGGCGTAAAGCAGGAATCCTCATATGCTGCAAGGGTGCTCCACGCAACTTCTTCCCATTTGCATCCGGCGGAGCAGTTGCCAGAAACCTCATGACATTCAGGGCTAAGAAAATGTGTACAACAAACGCCGTTCTCGTGCATGGTGCAGTTATTCCGTTCAGTAAGCCGTTCCATCATGTTCGCCTCCTAACATCCATTCCAGATTCAGTAATTAGTATCTCGGCTCATGTTCACTCTCGATTTTGCGAACTCATCGTCCGTCAAGGCGTCAGCAATCGTATGCATGATTTCGTCTCTTTCTAACTGCTGGAAGTCGTACTGATCGATGATTCGTTCAACACTTTTTTTAATAAGCGGTCTTGCGGCGCGACATTCTTCCTCCATGATGTCATATGCCACACTATTTTTCCGCTCCCAGTCATATGCTTTTCTAAATACAGAATAAGTCCCAAGATTCTCAATCGCAGCGCGTACCTTCTTGGAAATTTCCGTCTTACAAAAATTATCATTACCGACATATGCATCAACCATTGCTTCAACTTCTGCATGAGAAATATTTGCAATGATATCGTTGACATTCAGTCCCTGCATATCATTTCTAATTTTTTCATATAAAGCATCTTTGCAAATGTCTTTGATTTCTTCTGGACTAAGATAATCTTCTATTTTAATCTCCATTATTCAACCTCCTGCATCCATTTGTCGCATCCATTATTCAATCACCTCTAGCCAATACTCTCTACGGCAATCGTGACAGTCGGACGTCATATCCTCACATCTGCCCATAGATTCATCTCGTTTTCTAGCATCAATATAGGCGGGGCATACGTTCAAAACACCATTACTGTCAAATTGACTTGTCGGGAAAAACTTTGACAGCACGTCTTGTCTCGTTTGTGCCGGATGCCCTTCTGACCATGCTTCCACAATTCTAACAGCATCTTCAGCTCCCGCTCTGCTGATTAAATTGTCGCAGAGCTTTGTGCAATACTCGCTGTCGCCTAATTCGCAAGTTCCGCACCCTAATATATCTTCGATACGTTCATTACACATTCGTGCCTGCGCAACGATAAATTCCACTGCGTCCATATTAGCCTCCTTCGGAAATCTCTTTTTAAACAGCGTTTGGGTATGAGCCTATCTCTTTGCGCCAAACTTTTAAATATCATTTCAAGTCTCTGTCTTTGATGAATACGTGAAAGTGAAGAATGGTGCTAACAACCACCACCAAAGCAATGTCGGGCGGTTGAAATCAACAGCAACAGCGGCAACACACGAAATAAATACAACTTGAACTATAAAATTCACAATTACGATAAATTTAAAGTTATTCATTCTGCAACCTCATCGAAATGATTCCAAATCTTATTCACCAATCGCGCGCTCTTTAATTTCTCTACACAACATATCTGCAAGATCATTTGCGCCAGCGACACTTGCCAGAATATTCCCTTCCAACTTTTCATCCCCGATGGCTTCCCACAGATCGTATTCTTTGATGAGCTGATGTTCCAGTTTAAGAACGTCGTATTCGGAGACGGCATGATTTAATTTGCGAGTGAGGTCTGCTACTTCGGCGCGGAACATATCATTCTCCTGACGGAGATATTCAGTCTCATTAGGATCAAACATTTTCTTCACCCCACAATGTAATTTCTTGATTCTCAATCGTCTTTTTCACGTCAATCAGGCGTTGATTGCTGCTTCCCCTGAATTTCAGAGAGATGTCACGCAGATCGTCCACATACGCGCCGTCAACAACAACGTCGCAGTCACGCAACACCTGACAAATGTCTTCTAAGGATAGTTTCAAGCCCGTGTATAGCCAAATGTCTTTGTCCGGCCAGCGTGTCTTACATTCTCTAATAAGTGAAAGCACGCATTCAATGTTTTCTTTCTCCAAAGGATGCCCACCGGACAGCGTAAGCCCTTGAATCCACGGATGGTCAAGCGCATCAAAAAGTTCTTGCTTCGCAACGTCATCAAACGGCTTACCAGCGTTGAAATCCCACGTCTGAGGATTCTGGCACTCTTTGCAGTGGAGCGTACAGCCAGAGCACCAGAGTACAACTCTGATGCCCTCGCCGTTAGCGATGTCGTGCTTTGTGATTTTCATGTAGTTCATTCGTCGTTATCTCCGAGATGGAGCACACGCTCTTTGATTTCCTGTACACGACCCTGATTCCAGTCGTTCGTGCCAAGATAGCCACAAGTGCGTCGCACGATGTTCATTTTTGATTTGTCTGCGTTCCCGCAGTTCGGGCACTTCCAAATCAACTTACCATTTTCGTCCTCGACAATATCAATCTCGCCATCCCAGCCGCAGACCTGACAATAGTCGGATTTCGTATTCAGCTCAGCATACATAATGTTGTCGTAGATGAATTTCATTACGGACAGCACAGCGTTAATGTTGCCAGTTAGATTCGGAACTTCCACATACGAAATCGCGCCGCCAGGACTCAACTGCTGAAACTCAGATTCAAATCCGAGTTTCCCGAAAGCATCAACCTTTTCCGTAACAGGAATGTGATAGCTATTCGTGATGTAATTCTTATCTGTGATGCCCGGAATAACGCCAAAACGCTTTTTCAAGCATTTAGCGAACTTGTAGGTGGTAGTTTCGATAGGAGATCCATAGAGGGAGTAGGCGATATTCTCTGCCGCTTTCCACTCTGCGCACTTATCGTTCATGTGCTGCATGATAGACAGTGCAAATTCCTTTGCTTCCGGGTCGGTATGCGACTTGCCGGTCATCGCCTTCACACATTCATACAGGCCAGCATAACCAAGAGAGATAGTCGAATAACCACCATGCAACAGCTTGTCAATCGTCTCTCCCTTTTTGAGGCGAGCAAGCGCGCCGTACTGCCAGTGGATAGGCGACGTGTCAGAAACCGTCCCCTCAAGTCGCTCATGGCGCAGTTTCAGTGCTCTATGGCACAGCTCAAGGCGCTCGTCGAAAATCTTCCAGAATCGATCATAATCTTTGTTTGCGCTAAGACCAACGTCAACGAGATTGATAGTCACAACTCCCTGATTGAAGCGGCCATAATACTTCGGCCTGCCATTTTCATCAATGTATGGTGTCAAGAAACTGCGACATCCCATGCAAGTATAGCAGTGACCGTCTCCGTTTTCGTCTACTTTCAGCTCTTTCATCTTCTTCTCAGAGATGTAGTCCGGCACCATGCGCTTGGCAGTGCATTTTGCTGCCAACTTCGTCAGATACCAATACTTGCTGTCATCGTGAATGTTATCTTCCTCAAGAACGTAAATGATTTTCGGGAAGGCGGGAGTAATCCAGACGCCCTTTTCATTTTTTACGCCCTCGATACGCTGATTCAGAACTTCCTCAATGAGCATTGCGAAATCGTCTCTTGCACGACCTTCAGGCACTTCATCAAGGTACATAAAGATAGTCACAAACGGCGTCTGACCATTCGTAGTCATCAACGTATTGATCTGATACTGAATTGTCTGGACGCCGCGTCTGATTTCTTCTTTCAGCCGGTCTTCTGTGATTCTTTCAATCGTGTCAGACCCACATTCGACGTCCTGAAGCTCATCCTCAACGTTCTTACGGATTCTCTGACGGCTGATGTCAATGAACGGGACAAGATGTGCAAGACTCTCTGACTGACCGCCATACTGATTTGACGCCACCTGCGCCATAATCTGTGTTGCAATGTTGCATGCCGTAGCGAAGCTATGCGGCTTTTCAACCAGTGTTCCGTTAATCACAGTGCCGTTCTGCAACATATCATCAAGGTTCACGAGGCAACAGTTCATAATGTGCTCAAGGAAATAATCTTGGTCATGGAAATGAATGATGCCGTGTTCGTGTGCGTTTTTAATACTCTTCGGAAGCAGAAGCCGGTTCGTAATGTCGCGGTTTACTTCGCCAGCGATATAATCGCGCTGTGTCGCAGCAATCTTTGGATTCTTGTTGCTATTTTCCTGAATTACGGTTTCGTTACTACCATCTACGATAGCAAGGATTTTACCGTCCGTTGTATTGCCATTCCGGTAGAGCTGACGTTCATATCTGTATCGGATATAGATTTTGGCAACGTCGTAATAGCCCTTTTGCATCAAGGCCATTTCGATTGCGTCCTGAATGTCCTCCACAGCGATTGCGTGCCCATCAACCTTAAATTTGGCATACAGTTCACTTGCGATAGCAGAAATCATAATTGGAGAGAGATGATCCACCCCAGATAATTTTGCCTCGTCATTTGCCTTACTGATCGCGTCAACGATTTTCTCTTTACAAAACGGTACTTCACGTCCATCTCGCTTTGTGACAAGCATCGACACTCCTCCTTGTTGTATTTATTTATCTTCCGGAATGAAAGAAAAGAGGATTTTCTCGACTTCATCCTTCATCACGAACGATTTTATAATTGAATACACGGCATCCCACGAATTTGCCCGGTAGATATCATGTGCAGCAGCGTTGAAGTCTCGATTATGCGGTGCTGACATGAGGATTTTTCGATATCTCCCTCCAATGAGGTTGTGCGGGGCATCATCAATCAGGATGTCTCCACGGATCATCTGTTTGTTGTTGCAAATGATAATGTGGTCTTGCGACAGGAACGGGAAAATCTCAAGCAACCTGTCAATCTTCGCACGACAAGTCCTGTAGTCCGTAGCTGTGACCATGTACAGCTCATGACCGTCTGCAATCAACCGCTGAAGATACTCAATACAGCCGGGGAGGGGAGTGACCTGTTTCCAGAAATCGTCCTCATATAAAGGAGAGAATACTTCTTCTGGACTCAATGTCGGGAAAGCCAACGTCATATCCCACTCTGTAATCTCGTCTTTGTTCACAGACGTCCCGTGCCGTCGATTAAGCGTGTTGACCCAACATTCAAGCAGATTCTCAGCAGTATCGTCAGCATCAAACAGGATCGTCAATGCCAGACACCTCGCAGCATATCAAATGCCAGGCTGATTGCTTCTGCACGGAGGTCTTCAATCGTCCCATCGTTCTTAATGACCCAGTCCCACGGATAATCATCAAGCGCAGTCTCCGATGGATGCTCCTGCTGAAAATCTGTAAGGCAGCTCATATAGGCAGGTCGATTTACACGAACGAGATTCACGTCAAACCCGTAAAATGCAAGCACCTCAAACTCATTCGGGAACCGACAGTCAGGAATCAGGACATAGTCCCATTCGTCATCAAACATCTCAAGCATATTTGCGATGAAATCCACCCAAAAATCAGGTGATTTTGAGCGAATCTTATTCGTTCCAACATATTGGAGCAAAGTCCTTCCGGCCTCGTCCTTTTTACCGTCCCAGTCGAAAAACTTCTCGCAGATAAACTTCAATAGGTCTGCGAAATGCACGATTAGCACGTTCTCGCCATAGCCCTCAAATGTCTCTTTCATCGCCTGAGCAACTTCATCTTTGCCACTACCGGCCTTGCCGGAGATACATACGACTCTCATTTGGATTCCCTCTTTTCTTTACGGCCACACGATTTTTTCTCGTTGCAGTAGCCGAGATATTCACACTTTGGCTCAAAATAATGATCCACGATGTACGCCCATTGTTCTGAGTATTCCGAAAGTGCTGTTGCTACATCATGAAATAAATCTCGGAACTCATGATATGCTCTGGTACACATTCTCTGGTGAGACATATCAATCAGGTTGCGCAGATTTCGCTTGTCAACGATCGTTGTGGTCATGCCGAGCGGAAGACCATTTGCGGCATCCTCTTTCGGCACACCGAGGTCAACGAGCCACGCAAGATACTTGGCAATGGAGTCCATCATCTCTTTGTATACGGTGAGTGTCGCTGTCGTTTTCTTCACGCTATCGGGAATGTAATAGTCGAACCCGTGCTCGTAATCGATGTACCGTGTGCTGCTCTGTAGGCGAGTCGGCAAACAACCGATATGTGTGTACCATTCTCGGATAACACGTGCAGAGTAGCCGTCTAGGATCATGTACACGTTAGGGAACTCGAAGGTTCGACCGTGACCGCTTTCAAGGCAATCGATGCCTCGCTTATAATTTTTCTCTGGATCACTGGTATCAGCTCCATAGCAAACACCAGCTTCCGTTCCAATCATTTCGATCGGATTTTTACAAGTAAACTCTTGAATAATTACTCTACCCATAAACCCTCCTTAACTATATGTGCGGAAAACATGACCGCCGATTGTACAGAAGTAGCTCCCATACCGCAAACAACCTGTGGAAAAGTAAACCACCTCTGTGCTATTTTGATTTGACTGCGAGTAGCCAGACAATGCATCATACCCAGACAGGGCATCCCACACTGCTTGCAACTGCTTCTCCGTATATGTGTGCCCAACAGCGAACTGATTTCTCGCGCAACAAATGTCCGTAATTGAGTTGCCGTAGCCTTTTAGATAACGGTTCAAAATGACCTGTGCAATCGCCACCTGACCGTCATAGGATTCTCCACGAGCCTCAGCCCAAACGACTCTCGCCATCAGCGTTGCTTCGTGCTCTTTGAGCGAGATGCCTGCGTATGGACTTACAAACGTTGCAGGTTCATCCTCTGGATCGCTCTGCTCGACTTCCTCAACCGGAGTCTCAACTGCGTCGCTTGCTACGGCCTCTGCTTGAATATCATTCTGCTGTTTGGTCATTTTATCTTTAATTTTCATTGTCCATGAGGTAAGACACATCGCCACAATTAAAATCGTGATGACCACCTGCCAAATTGTTTCCTTTCTCACGACCTGCTCCTTCCAACCATTTACTTTATGCATTTCGGATAAGTGGTGCTTCAAGAAATGGGCTGTCCAATATTCTGGACAGCCCGTCCGAATGAGAAAATGTCACTTAGCAAAACGGCATTTCGGTTAACTACATACTTATATTACACCATGTCTCGGCCTGTGTCAACAAAAAAATGTGCATTTCGGATAACTTTATATGACGTAGCCGAATGCGTTCAGATACCAGTACCCTTTGTAGTTTTTTGAAACATCTGTTGCCAAAATCACGTCATGCTTTGCGACCGGCTGTTGGTCATAGATGTTCGCACGTAAAGTCAGACGAGCCGTTTTGCCGCTGCCGATTGACCGAGTCCACAAAGCATAGCCCCATATCTGCTTGTCCTCTTTACCGATAAGAGGACGGATGTCCATAATCATGAGTTTGCGACGATCTTCCGGCTTGTTGGTTGTAAGGTCGATATACCCCATGTTTTCAAGCTGATTTTGCATTTTCGACTTATAATCGAAATCATGGATATGCAGATCGCGGATTCTACACTCAAATTCGTTCAGCAACCCATGCATATCAAGGATGGTATAAGACTTCGCAGGCGCGCCGGACTTAGACACATCAGTAGAATACTTCCTCACGATTTTCTCAAACTGTGCAGACAGTTTCTCTTTAGAGATTTTCTTCATCGTTCCATTTTTGAAGAACGAGAAAACCTCTACCATCCGAAGTAGCTCTTTTGCATTGCCGTAATCGGAGAAATAATCAACCTTAATGAGGATGTCGCGCTGACGCGAGTTTAAGGACGTTTCATTGTCGATACGCAATAGCAAATCCATGAACGTCTCAGGCCGGTTGTCATGCGCAAGCGCATAAAGCTCATTACCAATCGCAGCACTCATAAACTTGACGCTTGCGATGCCTTTTGCAATGACGTTTGTATCTTTATCGTACTGGTACTTGTCCTTTGAGATACCGAATTTCGGAGGAACAATACTAATATGATAGAGATGCGCCAACTCACTGCCGCCTTTGACATCATCGTCCGTCTTTGCATTATTTAGAAGCGCCGTAATAAATTCGGCGGGATGATAGAAACGAAGGTAAGCGCAAAGGTAGCCGATCATGCAATAGCCTATACTATGATTGTCGTTTGATTCTGTTGTTTCCAACAGCACAGACTATATCTTCAGCATTACGCTGTTCTTGCACTTCCGCCAGTAGTTCACCCTCTGGCGTACTCCCTTTATGGGATAGTCGTTACACTTTTTGATAGTTTTTCCCAAAAGTTATGCTGGTTACGAACTATCAACTTAGCACGGTATTACCTGCTATCTGCGTCACAGACCGTAGGCTCTCTTAGTCAGTGGCTTCGTCCTTTTATTGCCGCATATCTTCCTGTAGGACTTCATACGGCGGTCTTATTCAACTGATACCGTTAGCACCGCTTGTGCGGTACACCCATGAACAATCTGGTTCACAAGAAATGAGCAAATCAATTACCCAAACATATAGCTCGATGCATCTTCGATGATCTGAATAAACTCTTTGGCTTCCTTTTCTGCGATTTCACGAGGTTGCGGAGACTTAGAGCAATATCCATCAAGGACTTTAGGCAACGCTGCTTTCAGCGCATCTTCGTCCTTTCTGGCGATACAACGTCTAAGTTCATCGGCTTCCGACCCTGTGAAACCGCAGATTTCCTGAAGAAATTTAATGATGTCTTCCTGATAAACGAGGAACCCGTTGTTCTCCTTCAGGAGTTCGTCAATAATCGGGGATGGATTGTGATGAGTCTTGTGTTCCATCAAGTCGTTACGGTACGACGCGCCAGACGGCCTGATAGCTGCCGTTACAAGGCTCATATCGAAAATGGTTTTCGGCTTATACTTACACAACATTTGAAAAGCGTAGTCTCCGGTGAACTCGAAGATTCCAACAGGGGAGCGGAGCATATCTTTCCAGACCGCTTTATCCTCCCAGTCGATTTCATGAGCTTTCGGGAACGGCTGACCAAGAAGCCGGTAAGCATCACGAATGATTTCAATGTTACTCAACCCTAGTATGTCATATTTCACGAGTGAAACTTCGTGAACACAATCCATGTCAATCTGAAGCACTTCCTTACCATCAGAAATGAACGTACCGTAGTTGTCACGCAGCGTAATAGGGCTTGCTACGATACCTGCCGGATGCATAGACTGTGAAACGGCAGTGCCTACAAGGCCATCAAAGTAATAGAAGACTTCAGGATATTTGCTTTTTGCCTCATCCGGATTTGAATCGTACAAATTCTTGATAGAGGCAGCAAGTTTCAGCGTCCAAGGATTATCTGCTTTGATTGCCTCGTTTCTGGCCTTCATTGCTGATATCTGCTTCGTTAGTACGATGATTTCATCCTTGTTGCGCTTCAGGTTTTCTCCGCCGCCACGCAACTCGGCGATTCTTGCTTTTAACGGACGCTCATCCTCGCAATTTTCTCGCTCCCATTTAATGCTGAGAGCACGGCATACGTCATCAACGACGCCTTTGTCTTTTGTCGTGCCAATGGCAAGAATGTATGCTGTTTTCTCTTGTCCGAATCGGTTGATAATGTACTCATACACTTTATCACGATCGGACGGGGATACGTCAATGTCGATCTCTGATACCGCCACTTTCATGGTACTTTAACACTCTGAAATGAGTCGGGATAGACTATATCTTCACCCTCATATCGAGGGGCGCAGCACTTCGATGCACGGAATTTCACCGTGCATCTACTCCCACAATGGGATAGTCGTTTGAGCCTGTTAAGCCACAGGATTACCATATCATTTGACTTAGGCGTTCCCTGTTAGCATGGCCTCAAGCCGCCATTTCCTGCGGCGCTGTTGTTCTCCATAGGCCACACACCCGGCATTTACCGGTTCACTGCGTTTTTATTCAATACATTACTGTAAGGGGAAACCGAAAACCAATCTCCAATTTCTTTTCGTGCTTCTGAAGCAAATCGTGAAAAAACGGTATGCCACTTTTCAGGATTCAAGTCTGTTATGTTTGTGATATAAGCGACTCGGCTACCGCCGCATGAACCTCTGTTGAATCCAATCGGGATATCATGCGATTTACACCAAGTGACAAGCTCGCTCATGAATAACATGAAGGCAGACATATCAATTTTATCAAAAACTCTCAGTTCCTCGTCAACCGCGATCTTGAACGGCTCAATTTGCTCCGGTGTGATAGCACCGTCTGCAATCTTCGCTTCAAAGTTTTTCTTGATTGTCTCTCTGAGTATATCGCCATCCCGTTCGCCATATAGAATCGGATATTTGAACGAAAAATCCAATTCAAACGGCTCTACGGATTTTGCCATGCGGTTCGTATTCTCGATTGCTTCAAGATACAATTTTTCGGGAAGCGCATCTTGCTTTCGGAACATTTCGACCAGTTCATCATATGATTTGTATGTCAGGTCGAATGCGTCCTCGTCCGCGAACATAATCCGCTTGCTTAGTTGTCGGATACTACGGCATTCAGCCTTGTATTGGTTCAAGCTGTGCGTATCCGTTCCGGCAATAAGCGGGATTCCATATTCAGCAGACATTTCGGCAAGATGCCGGTTGAAATCTACCTGCTCCTGATAATCATGTGGCTGGATCTCAAGATAATTGTAATGCTTCAAAAGCTCAAAATACCTTGGATGCATGATCGACAATTTGTTCAGGGGAGAGGCAAGACAAGCACTGATACGGATAACATTATCTGACGTACCGAGAAATTCATCAAACGTGATTCTTTGCTTGTAGTAGAAATGATCCGCGTCAGACGAGCGGCTGATTAGCGTGTTGATTTCTTGCAGACCAGCATAGTTTTTCGCAAGCAAAATAGTGTGATAGTTGTCTCTTACTTTACTTTGCTCACCGGTGCATGGGTCTGTGACTGCCAACTTCTCCGTGAGATATACTTCGCACCCGTGGATGTATTTTAGACCTGCTTTGTCGCAAGCGATTTTCTTTTCCACCCATTGATATACGTTGCCATGCTCTGTAAAAGCAATCGCCGTTTGTCCAAGTTCAACCGCCCTATTGATGTAATCTTGAAAATTTGTTACGCTATCAAGCAATGACAATTCCGTGTGCAGATGGTATGTGCAGTAGTTCTTGCTTGAGATAGGCATCACCGCCTTTCTTTACGATATTTTTACACATCCTCTGGATTTAGAATTCCGCGTTCAATGTATTCATCTACTGCATCCATGAAACACTGTTTTGCCTCTTCAAGCGTATCGCCGCCAAAAAGCAACATGTGATAAGTCCCATCAATACGACCGCAATAATACCCATCATCTTCTGGTGATGGTCGCACTTCTGCTTGCCATCCTCTATAGTTGAACAATTTTACCATTGCACACTCTCTCTTCCTCATGAGTTTTTAGTTCTACAGTGCAGATAGTGTCGTTGTGCCATCCGCCATGAGGAACTAAAAGGACTCGCTGCTTCTCAAACCCATATTTGTGCCCAATTCCACCACTATTCCATCCGAAAGTAATTACCTTTCCACCGATTTTAACGATCCTAGAAATCTCTTTTTTATGATTGCTCCAAAATGATGCTTTCGTAGAATCTTGCGTAATATTATACCCAACATGGTTGTAGCATTCGCTTACTTGGCGCGGAGAATATGGGGGGTCGTAAAGAACGCCATCTACGGTGTCATCATCAAACAACCGTAAGAAATCTAAAGCATCCAAATGGTAGTCGGTATCATAATCGTGGTTTAAATCGTTCGTGATTGACGCAAATTTGTTTCTGTTTGCAAATGGGTCAATCCACAATCCATCTGTCATTTCAGAAGTGATTAAATCATGAATAGGCTTGATTTCAAAAGTGTTCTTATTAGGCATAGCCCAGATTCTATCAATAACGATATTGTCTATTAAATCACCAGCTTCTTTCACGCAATTTCTTGAGATTTAGCTTGCATTGCTTCAGCAATCCGGTTCGAAGCGATTGAGAAATATTCTTCTTCAAGTTCAATACCAATGAACTTACGGTTCGTGTTCACACAAGCAACGCCGGTTGAGCCACTGCCCATACAATTGTCAAGGACAGTCATTCCTTCATCGGTATATGTCTTAATTAGATATTCCAACAGAGCAACGGGCTTTTGCGTAGGATGAAATTTATCCTTATCCAAAGTGAACTTCTGAATAGAACGAGGATAGCGAGTTCCAGTGTTTTTACTCACAACCTGTTTAATTGGTGTACGAACAGAACTGTTCCCGCAATCATTCCTCTGCTTCCCTGAAAGCCCTTCATACGGCTTGCCAGAACCCATTTGCGGATTGTAAATCATATTGATTCCGCTCTTGACATACGACGTTGGAGCCATACCAAAAACAATAATGTCTTCATGAACTTTTGCTGGCTGGTACTTAAAATTCAAAAAATTTGCCCCTGAAGGTTTTTCCCATTTCCAGTCATACTTGTACATATCAAGATTGCTCATTCGTAATGCACTACTGAACGGTTCAGAACCGAATAGGACAATCGCTCCACGATATTTAATAATACGTTTATACTGTTCCCAGAGAGGTTCGAATGGAATAACGGAATCCCACTTGCAGGCAGATGTTCCATACGGCAAGTCGCAAAGGATCATATCTACGGACGCATCAGGGAGCGTCCTCATATAATCCACGCACTCACCATAAAACAAATTCACATTTTTAATCTCTATCTATCGTCACCACCGATTTTATGCAATCTACACCTTATTAACGTGCTCTATACAGCGACTGATAGCCGAGGGCTTCAAGGACTTCGCAGGCTCCATCGACATTATAATCGTTTAAAATAATATCAAGGACGCGCCGACCATTTTCATACGCTTTAATCTCATAATTTCCGATATATGCATTGACAACCTCAAAAGTCTTATACATCGTCACCATCCGTTTCCACCGTTCCAAAAACCTCATCCTCTTCATTCTCAACTTCAAGTTGCGGGGGCAAGGGGAGCGGTTCTGTATAGTTTTTTGTATCCCATGAGAATTGGCGTCCATATTCCTCTGCATCCGTAAAGAACCGTCGTGATTCAGGATCGTAGTAGATACCCTTATCAATATTCGACCGCCCAAACATTCGGTCTTTGATAACCGTGGCAATAACATCATATTTCATGAGTTCTTTCTTGCGTGGAGACAGTCTTTCTTTGCTATCCCTCTCATCCTGCGTCACGCGCCGAAGACCAATCGTTCTATGGGCAAGATTGACGATGTTGCTAGAACCGGCAATGTCGTAGATGCCTACGTTTGCCGTGCTGTCCATCTTGCGAGGATGACAGACAAGAATAACCGCCGCTTGATATTTCTTTGCAAACTCGATGAGGCGCTTTACGGTTGCCGTCTGTGCTCGAAGTTCCTCTGCCTCCATATCCGTATCAATGCACATGAAGTTATCAAGAATCAAACACCGGACACCATATTTACGCACGACGTCGGTCATGGAAGAAATCAGCGCATCAAGGTCATTATCGTGATCGTCACGGTAGATGTACCACTTATTCTTGTAGGCGATGTTCATCTGGACACGAGCTGCGGTTGGAATCTTCCAATACTCATTGCCTCGACGGGACACAGCCTTTTCAAGATTGTGCTTTCCAGCAAAGATGTAGTTCAGCCACGACTTTTCAACGCCATTCGGGAGTTCACCGGAAAACAGCCACGTCGGAATATCGTTGTCTACGGCATTGCAAATTAACTGAGCAAGCAGACTGCTCTTGCCGCTGCCCGGCTGACCACTGATAATCGTCAGTGTACCGAAAAACAGGCGCATGAGTTCATCATCAAGAGCTTTCAGTCCGAATGTAATGCCGTCCACGTCTTCATATTCTGTTGGCTCAACGTCAGACAGGTCAATGACAGAAGGGACAGGCGTATCCTCAGCAGACAAGATCTGCTCCAAAACAGCATCCTTACCACAACGATATAGATACTCGTTTAGGTCTTTTACAGGATAGCTATCGCCGTCGATCTCAACGTGCTCCGGCAGATTGATAACCTTACACCGCCACGCTCCAAGCATTGGAGATACCGTTTTCAGGAATTTCATGCCGGATTCATCGTTGTCGTGGCAAATGATAATGGATGAAAACTGTTCCAACCAGTCATAGCAGACCTTGCACCACTCGACATTTCCATCACCGAGCGGGATGCTCACCGCGTTTGACCATCCGGCTTCGATTGCCGCAGCACAATCAAGTTCGCCTGAGCAAATTAAGAGCGGCTGCTCTGGATTGATGCGGTTCATGTTAAAGAGTAGGGGAGTCGTATCTGCTCCGGGCTGACACCAGTTCTTTGCCTCGCCATGTCTGATTTTTCTGGCCGGGCGATACTTCACCATCGTCAGCACATCGTTCTCGTCATAGTAGTTAAAAACAAGATTGCCGCGATCGTCCTGCCGGATGTCAAGATAGTCTGCCGTTCGCTCACTGATGTGCCTTTGTGCAAGGTACTTATATACGGCGGACTTATCCGCGCATTCGACTTCTTTCGGATACTTGTAATACCGCTTTGTTTTGACGTGCTGCTCTCCAAACGGATACGGCATATCAGCCAACTCGAATAGCTTCTTGCAAGCATCCACATAGGTTGCCCCCTTGTACATCAGCACATCAAGAAGGTCATAGCTGCGACCACAAGCGCCAAAACACCTGAAGTTATATGCCTTTTTGTTGTAGATGAACGATGGATGGTCTTCCTGATGAAAAGGACAGCAGCAACGCATATTCTTTTCATCGAAGTCCGTAATGCCAAGCTCATCCACAATCAGATAAGCATTTTTGTCTCCGAGTTTTTCTTTGGCCTGCATAATTGCCGACCGGTCAATCTGCATTTGCTCACCCCACCCTCAAAACATTTCAAAATACTCACATTCTCCACACACGTCACACAGGTTGTTGCAGAAAAAGAAATCTCCGTTTGCATACCAATTATCTGTGCTTGTGATTTTTTCAATCAGTTCGCTTGCCCATTTTTCAGTTTCGATGTGCTTTTCACGGTCAAAAGGCTCTGTAATCCATGCGCCGGTACGAAAACAGTTAAATTCCAGATAATCCGGATATCTGCCGCACAAATTGTACACTGCTTTTGAGTACACATAGAGTTGTCGCAGATATTTATCAAATTCTTTGTCAGAAGCGGTCGCTTTCTTGCGTTTGGAGCGCGGTTTCAAGTCTCTGGACTTATGGTCAGTGATGTACAACGTTCCATCGGCATCCTCAGAAAGCCAGTCAATAAATCCGATAAACGGATGCCCGGCATACTGGAATCGCACACGCTTTTCAACGCCAATCGTCTTTCGCTCCGGCAAATTCAACTCCGACAAATACTTCTTGCCTTGCTCGAAGTAATTTGCGTAAATTTTCTTTGACGGGGCTTGCGAATGGATGTTTTTCAGATATCCAGAGATGAAATCATACGGCAAATCCTCTTTTTTTGTCTTGCCGGTCAGATATTTTTGGAGTAGGGAGTGTATGAGACTCCCGTACTCCGCAAAAAACTTGCTTTGACCTTTGATCTTGAAAATGTACTTCATCAACCACTGATACGGGCAACTTTCATAGGCGGTCAGCCGTGAATAGCTCCACAGCATCTCGTCAATTTGAAGATCGTACCGCATTTAGTGATTAAAACGGCAGGTCTTCATCATCGTCCGACTCAGGCTCATCATCCGTCGCGGCCTTGCTTGCCTTGGCGGGCTTCTTCGTTTCGCTGGACTCGCTAGAACTGCTCTTGCTACCACAGAACTCGACGTTATTGACCTGAACATCCCACGAAGTACGCTGGGAACCATCCTTTGCAGTATAGGTGTTCGAAATCATTGCGCCGTCGATAAGGATTTCCTGCCCCTTGCCGAAATACTTCTCGATGAACTCAGCCGTTCCGCGCCATGCATTGCAACGGAAGAAATCGGTTTCCTTGTTCTTGCTATACGGTCGATCCACAGCAACAGAAAATGTGCACACTTTATTGCCATTCTGCGTGGTCTTAATTTCCGGTGTGGCCGAAATGCGACCTTTGATTACAATGTGATTCATATGATTTCCTCCGTTTATTCTTCTGTATTTTTATCTTTCTTTTCAGACTTTACAGCTTTTTTCTCTTTCTGCTCATTTTTCTCGTCGGGCTTCTTCTCAGACTGAGCAGAAAAATCGGCACGCAGCTCATCAAGGAGTTTCTGAGCATCATCCGGCTTCTCAATATTGAAGTAATCTGCGCTCGGCTTGCCATTGCTGTTACGGGCATACTTTTTCACGATTCCGGCAACGCGCGTGCGTTCGGCCTTAGACTCTTCTACGTCCGTAAACTGGTCAAAGTGATTGCTAACGAGTTTGTTGATTTCCTCCACAATCGACTTGGCAATCTTGATATCCTCTTCGTTCTCTGCGGCTTCCTTAACAGACTTCCAGTTGTCAGGATCGTCTTTCGGCGTAGCAACTTGGAAGAACTTCAGCAGGAAATAGCGGTTGCAATAGGTGAGGCCACTGCCGACTGCCTGCGACGCATCCGATTTCTGTCCAATCATCGACCAATGCACACTCAGTGTGTCTTCTGGATTGTCCACGTTGACCCATGTGTAAAGCAACTCGCCCTGCACAAGAAATTCGTTGACGATTTCTTCAAACGTGCCACCGCCCTTGAGCGGTTTGACTTTCGTGTAAGAATACGGCGTGAGCGTCATCGTTCCGGGCACGATCTCCGAGTAGAGGTTGACGCCGTACCTGTCCATACCGGCAATGACTTTTGCAAGGATAGTTTCCTCGCCAGCGTACTTGTAATTGTGGCCTTCCTTGTTCTTCTGAACGACCTCAACGATTTTGCGAATACCGGCAAGTTTTTCGTGGAGGCTCATGTCTTTGATTTCTGTCTTTTCAGGCAAATGTATTTCCCCTTTCGTATAATTGTGCATTTTGGATAACTATGTGCAAAAAAATAAGCATTCGTGGCTTTCCTGACAGCGGTATGCTGATTTGTAACTGAGCGCGGTCCATCCGTCCTTGTTAGCTGAAAGAATACCTAGGATGAGACGTTTTCTTGTGTCGTTATGAGGCAACATTGATTTATGGCTGAAACGCTTTGACTTGTGCAACACATTTCGCAATTTTTTTCGTAGCTTCTACGACCTCATCCTGCGTGGTTTCAAAACCCATAGAAATGCGAATTGTACAAGCCGCCAGTTCATCTGACAGTCCAATTGCAGTCAGCACATGAGACGGCGAACCAGCACCAGCACTGCACGCAGCACCGGCAGACACATATACGTCCTCTTGGTCAAGCAGGAGCAGGAGAGATTCGCTCTGTACGCCGGGGAAAGTGAGACTCAGGATGCTAGAGAACTCATCACCGCCGTTAACAGTGAACTGTCCCGGCAAAAGCTCACTCAGACCTTCCAGCATAAGCTCACGGTATGTCTTCCACATATCACGATGGTCATCCAACGTCCGCATTGCATATTCAGCAGCGACACCCATTCCAACAATGCCTGCCACGTTTTCCGTTCCGGCTCTCAGTCCGCGTTCCTGTCCTCCACCCACAATCAGTGGCATATTTGTCCGGACTTTATCGCTGATATACAGTGCTCCAATACCAAGCGGCGATCCAAACTTGTGACCAGACATGGATAGCGCATCAATGTAATTCGCCTGCACATCAATCGGCACATGACCGGCTGCTTGCACGGCATCCGTATGGAACAGTACGCTAAGATCTTGGCACAGCTCACCAATCTCTCGAATCGGCTCTACGGTTCCAAGTTCGTTGTTGACCCACATGATAGAAACGCTTGTAGGCGTCGGTTTGGGAAGTCTTAGCCACTCTCTCATGTAGTCGAGGTTGACAACTCCGTTCTTGTCCACTTTGACCTTAGTCGGAATAACGAAATCGCTTTCAGCTAACGGCTCAAGAATGGATTTGTGCTCAATTCTTGAGGTATAGACCTGACACAGATCGTCACCACGCATTAGAAGTCGAAACCACGTGTTGTTTGCTTCCGTGCCGCAAGATGTAAAATAAATCTCATCAGGATTTGCGTTAATGAGTGCAGCGACTTGTTCTCGTGCGTTTTCTATGGCCTTCCTTGCTCTCACACCGTTTGTGTGTAGACTCCCTGGGTTTCCTACATTCCGTTTTTGATACCATTCATCCATTGCTTCGTAAACGCCCGGAGCAAGTGGGGAAGTGGCAGCATTGTCAAGATAAATGATATTGCATCGCCCTTTCTTTTTTGTTAATCTTTATGCACCGGCCTTGATTTTTCCATTAGTGACACTCATCACCGTCCATTCTCGCGCCGCACCACGGGCATCGGGCATCGCAGTCATACCACGCCCACCAGCGTGTGCGGGCGGTATCCGTACCGAGCAAAACACCCGGTCTATTCTCCCGCCTCTCCATGCTCACACCCAGTTGCTGAAGCAAAAGTGCCAACCGTCTTGCGCTGGCGCTCAAGCTCCATCCCGGCGTCCACCGTCGGCGCTTGTATCAGCACCCGCCGGACACTGTCCTTGTACGGCAGATCGTCCGACAGGCTGCGCAGCACGGCATCCGCGTCAATCAAGCGCATCACTATCACCGTCCTTGAGCCATAAATTCCAGCAGGTAATGCAATCAACCTCAGTGCAGTCCTCGTGCGCAAGGCAGAGACTATGCATAACCGACGTGATGGGCGGGCAACATTGAGAAATTATCGCCTCAAGTTTCTCCGCAGGAATGCAGACATAAGAATTATTTTTCGGGATGCGCTTAGCCATCAGTACCACCGTCCATTCTCGCGCCGCAGTTGGGACAGTAGTTCCACGCCTTTCCTCCATTGCCTCCGAGTCTCGAATAAATCTCACCGCAGTTTTGACATTCAAGCAACACACTAGATGCCTTCCACCGTCCATGCACCACCGGCGCAACGTCGGCGGCGGGAATTTTGCTGATTTCTTCTTTTAACAACTTCACAATTCCTACTATTGCGCAATGTACCTCCCACGGATAAGGTTCATAGTATCCTTGCCACATAGGAACATCTCCGAATATGTCCATTGCCGCTTCTCGTTTGATGTACTTAGCCATTGCTATCACCGTCCATCCTTGCACCGCATATAGGGCAGTAATCCCAGTCGTACATGTGATACTCACTCTCTGTCAGTGCACAGCCGCAGTTGGTACACCTGACAGCCGTGCTACCACTCGGAAACGTATATCTCCCGGAATCATCCCACCGCCCATGCACCACCGGCGCAACGTCGGCGGCGGGTATTGTTTCAAAGTCACAAACTACCGCCGAGCAGGTTTCGTCTGCATTGTAGTACAGCAATTCAATCGCCGCCCCACGTTCGATATACTCAGGCATTTTATTATCCTCCATACCTTCTAGCAAGAATTTTGCCGTACAATCCGCATTCTTCCAACGGGACTTCCCGAATCACTTTACATGACGGTGCACGAACTTTTCCAGAGCCATACTTCGGGACAACGACCGTGTTCATGTCCACTTCAACTTCAAGGATTGCGAGATCAGGCCAACAACTCCCGTATGCCAAGCACCAACTGAGATAGGCCATGTGGATGCCGTTCCCACAATCTTCGTTCGGGTCAGTGCAAAAGCCGTCTGCCACAACTGATTTTCCGATCGTATACATAAAATCTGAATCCCAGTCCGACCGGTATAGCCCGTCGCGTTTCCTAACCGCCTTAAACAGTTTCGCTTTGCCGTTGCTGTTCTCAATGCCGTAAAAATCGACATATTCGTCAATGGAACACGGATCTCGCACAATGCGTGCATTGCCGGATGTCTTAATTTTAGATGTATCGCTCTTTGGGCTGATTTGACTGTTCCCCCATGCCACGACGGAGCTGTTCCCCCGCGCCACGACGGAGCTGTTCCCCCGCGCCTCGACGGAGCTGTTATCCCATGCCACGACGGAGCTGTTCCCCCATGCCACGACGGCGCTGTTCCCAAACGCCACGACGGAGCTGTTATCCCATGCCACGACGGAGCTGTTCCCCCGCGCCACGACGGAGCTGTTATCCCATGCCACGACGGAGCTGTTCCTCCATGCCACGACGAAGCTGTTCCCCAGCGCCTCGACGGAGCTGTTATCCCATGCCACGACGGAGCTGTTCCCCAGCGCCTCGACGGAGCTGTTCCCCCGCGCCTCGACGGAGCTGTTCCCCCGCGCCACGACGGAGCTGTTCCCCCATGCCACGACGGAGCTGTTATCCAATGCCACGACGGAGCTGTTATCCCATGCCACGACGGAGCTGTTCCCCCGCGCCATGACGGAGCTGTTCCCCCATGCCTCGACGGAAGCAAAATCATATTTCCGCCTTACGATAGCCTTATCATACGGCGTACCGAATTTGATGTAGATTCTTCCGTGGTAGTCACGTGGAAGATTGTCAAGTTGTTGTTGCGTCGTTACTGTGATTTCGCTCATGTTATTTCCTCCTCTATATCATGTTTCGGTTAAATTGGTATCGGCGACGGGACTTGAACCCGCATGGTTTCCCGATGGATTTTAAGTCCATTGTGTCTTCCATTCCACCACGCCGACAAGATTCGCTTGCCTGTGTTATGCATTTTGGATAACTTGTTCTTTTGAAAATGGGCTGTCCAATATTCTGGACAGCCCGCCCAAATGAGGAAATGTCACTTAGCGAAAAGGCATTTCGGTTAACTGCATACTTATATTACACCATGTCTCGGCCTGTGTCAACAAAAAATATGCATTTCGGATAACTCGTGCGTTTTGTTATGGGGCTGGATGCTACCAGCCCCAATTTGATTATTTAGCCGTTGCCGCCAGCTCCTTAAATGCGCGGAATGATGCCTGCAACACGCATCGTGACTCAGCGCTTTCGTTAATATTGATACCCAAAATACAAATAAGTTTTTCAATTGGCATTTTTAAGAAGTTAATTGTGCCATGCTGTTGCTCATACTCATATGCTCTACGAAACGCGCCAGACATATATATCTTCTTGTAAGTCAATCCATACTTGCGTTGGTTCAAAGCATTGAAGCGCGTGAACATATTCTTGATATCAGATCTGTCAAGTTTCGCCTTTTGCCTAGTACGGAAAAGGTATTCGGACTTTTTGTATTGGGATACAGACGCATATATAGTGCCGTAGCCCACACTATCAATATATGCCTCAATCGCGCGCATTACAGCTCTGTTAAGTTGGACTGCCTTGCCATCTATAATAACAGAAAGGAATGACACATCAGATTTCCTAATTTCGCACATCTGGTCAATTGTGACACCGCACCATGCAAGATAAATTGCTGCAACAGAAGGAAGATACACATTCCTATCAGCAGCATCAGACGAAAGAAACGTTTCTTCAACAGCCGACCTTAGCGTATCGAAATCCGGAAAATAAGTTTCGTTATTACCATCGGGGACTGGAACATCCTTGTATTTTACATTATCCAGCAATTTTAGTTGCGCATTCGTCATTTCTCCACGACTGATCGCAAATTCGATGTATTTCAGAATCACATTCTTGTAACGGCAAAAAACTTTTATATTTCTTGAGTAGAATGACTGACATACTTTAATGCAGTCTTCTTCCGTATGCATATTCTCAAAATTTGCATCCAGTTTGCCCATCAAAATTTTGACGCGACTTGTTGGCAGCTCTATCTGAAATGCATTATTTTCTACACATTCAACGAACGCATCACGCAGCGCATTTTCACTCATGACGCCTGTCCTCCTATTGATATTGCTATATTTTGATTGTCTCAATTATAGCACTACCTAAAATTCCAGTCAAGAGGAAAAATCCAAAATGCACAATTTTGCTTGAGCTTATCCGAGCAACGAATGCGCAATTTCTTTATTCATTTCAAACGCCACCTCATTCATTCCGGCCTGTTCATACGTCTGATTAAAAAACTCAGACACGAAATGCCTCAGTTCAGCCTCATCCAAAAGCAACACACATGAAAAGTTGTCGCTATATCCATACGAGGACAGATCGTAAAGCACCATAAGACCGGCATGATACGTGGTGTACTTACCAGTCGCCTCATCAACATCAGAGAAAAGCCGCATATGTTTCATGTCCATAACGATAGAGATTTCTGCGCTATTACGTACACGACGCTTGATTTCCGTCAGCTCATCATCTGCGAGGTCGTTTCCAATATCTATCGCAATCTCTTCGCAAATATATGACAGAAGTTCATCCCATACTCCGCCGTTATATTTTACGATAGGGGAATTACTATTCGCTGATCGCAACTCGTAGTTTTCAAATGGCACATCCGCAACGCCGGTTTTGGTCATGTATTTCTTTCCTTCAGCAAACACTTTTCTAATTTTCATTGTCCGAATCCCCTCCATATTGAAATATGTATTGACAATCGCCATTCTTAGCGGTATATTTACCTAAGATATGAAAATATTCTATTGTGTTTGTGTGGACAATGGTATAGAAAAGTTTCTAACATGGTCATAATATATCACGTCCACTATGTTATGTCAATATAAAATTAGAGAAATTTCTAAAACGGTGTGTTTTAATGAAGAAAAACATTTTTGATCGCGTGCAAGCGCTATGTCAAAACAATGGAATTGCTATCTCGGAATTAGAAAAGCGTCTAAATCTGAGCAATGGAGCAATCGGTAAATGGCGCAAGTCCTCGCCGACAGCAGAGAAGGTAGCGGCCGTTGCATCCTACTTTGATGTGTCTACGGACTACCTGCTCGGCCTTACGGACGTGGAGAAGAACGTTTTTAAGGACAATATGCTGCTGTCACTCGAAAAAGCCATGTCGCGCATGACTGACGAGGACAAAGACAGAATGATGCGCATCCTAAAGGCCGGATTCGACGAAGCGTTCCAAGATAAAGATGACGCATCTGAAGAATAATCCGCAATCGCTTTCTTCAATTTAATACTATCATTTTCAAAATAAAAAATCAAGCAGAAATTATGCACAAACACAATCCGTTTAATTTGGCGACTATTTTTGCATAATCTTGAACTCAGTAATAATACGTATATTTTTAGCTCTGTATCGGCTTGCAAATTGGTGGTATAAGTTGACCGGCGAGCACTCAAAAGCCGAAATTGACGCAAAATGCTCTATATAAACATAGAGTTTCTGACAAATAACGCTTGGCCTTCTCGTGCGTGGCGCATCCGGAACAAGTATCCGTCGTTTTAGATAAACAGGCATCATAGTCACATTCATATTTTTAAATCCCTACACATTTCGTGTGGGGATTTTTTCTACGTATTTTTGCTTACTTCACGGAAATCCTACAAATGAAATCCTTTCAAACGAAGAAAAATGTCATCATAGTGACATCCTATTTACTGGAACATGAAAAGAGGGTATTATTTGTATAGCAGAGTAAAAGAAGCCCGTGTAGATAAGCAAATAAAACAGGAGGTGCTTGCCTATGAGGCCGGTATAGCTCGCTCAACGCTCAGCATGATTGAGACTGGGGTGCACATCCCAAAAGTCGATACGGCAATTAGAATCGCAAGGGCGCTGAATACGATAGTGGAGGATTTGTGGATCATTTAGTAGGGGAGAAGCATGGGAAATTTGACATACGACCAAGTGACGCGGCTAGCGGAACTTGTAGAGGAAGAAAAGGGGATAGCAGACGTGATATATTCCCTAGATTTATCCGGCAAGAGCTGCGGAATTGAAATCCGCTGCTTATCACATATCGCAACATGGATTTATCGGCATCAAAAAGACCTTGCAGAAATATCGAATCAACTTGAATGAAGAAACGCCGTGGATCATTCCACGGCGTTTTTATTATGCATTGTTCTGTTACCGAAATATTATCCCTTTTTGACACTCCCAATGACTAAATTCAGGGGATTCTCGCTTCAACGACCATTGCCTATTACTAGGTCTTGCATGATCTCCACGAGCTTAAATTCGGGCGTGTCCCGCCCTACTATATGGTTACGCCAGCAGGCGCAATCCTTCATTCAAGATATTCTGTGCGGCGTTCACGTCTCTATCGTGACGTGCGCCGCAGACAGGACAAACCCAGTTTCTCACGGACAAGTCTTTTGTTCCTACCCACTGCGTTCCGCAGCAGGAACAAAGTTGACTAGACGGATAGAAGCGGTCGATAGCCACAACTTTCTTTCCATACCAATCCGCTTTGTACTGCAACTGCACACGAAACTCACCCCATCCTGCATCTGAAATGGCCTTTGCTAAGTGGTGATTTCGCACCATATTCTTAGGTGCTAAATCTTCGATACAAATCACGTCATTCTCTCGGATGAGCTGAGTAGACAATTTTTGCATCGTGTCCTGTCTCTGATTTGCTACGTGTTCGTGCGCTCTTGCAACTTTGATTCTGGACTTATTCCAGCGGTTGCTCCCCTTTGTTTTTCGGGAGAGCTGCCGCTGTAATTTGACTAGTTTCTTCTCTGATTTCGCAAGATACTTGTGATTCAGATATTCAATACCATCTGGCGTGACAGCAAATGACTTAATGCCCATGTCTAATCCGACAGTCGCACCGGTCTTAGGAAGTTGCTCCATTTCTACGTCTGTGCAACAAATAGCGACGAAATACTTTCCACTAGGATTCTGACTGACCGTCGCAGAAAGAATCCGACCTTTTACTTGCTTTGATACTCGACATTTGACTTTTCCTAATTTCGGAAGTTGAATGGATTTGTCAAAGACTTTAATGTTCCCGTTGCTACACTGACTTCGATAACTCTGCCGATGATTGTGTTTGCTCTTGAAACGAGGGAAGCCCGGTTTCTCTCCGTTCTTTACTCTACGGAAGAAATTCTGGTAAGCAGCATCTAAGTCTCTAAGAGAGTTTCTTAATGCAGTTACATCCACTTCACGAAGCCATTCCAACGATTTCTTTAACTGCGTCATATCAGCAGAACATTTATTGTAATTCAGTGTTTGACCGTCAGTTTCGTATAACTCTTTCCTTTTTGCAAGATAGTAGTTCCAAACGAACCGGCAACAACCAAATGTCTTCTGAATCTGCTGACTTTGTGACGCAGTTGGATATATTCTGAATTTTTGACAGTATTCCATCATATCTCACCGCCTTTGACATTTTTACGCCAACCGGTGCCTATATATTCTTGAGTAACGTAGCATTCGTAATGCTTAGGGTAGTCAATCAGGGCTTATGATTTCTCACAAGCCACCGGCTTTTGCCGTAGGGACGATTGACGAGAAAATATGCTCTGCAACCAATTCTTCCATTTCAGCAATCACGGCCTGATAGTCCTCGCCATTCACGATTTTTACAACAGCGTCGCGTCCGGCTTGCGCTTTCATCCGATTCGCCGACCGTTCATATTCTCTGGATTTCAGATAGGCAAACGCTCTCGGATATTTCACCTGCATTGATTGCAAATCGTACTCAGGAGGTGTTTTGTCCCTCCTTATATACGACCATGTAGCCACATCTTCTAGCACTGATTCGACCTCTTTCAAGCCTGGAATAGCATCAATTTTGTCCTGAAATTCCGAAGCAGATGCCTGTTCAGCTTTTTGACGTGCTTTGAGTGCATCCATGATTTCCTTTTTGTATTCTTCAATCAAGAGTATATCTTTTGCGGAGACGCCTGTCTCTATGACAAGCGTATTTTCGTCCAAAAGCTGAATGTTGTATGTTTTAATCAATCTTACTGGAATTTTTCCATTGCAATTATTCATTTTGGCATTTACATACAGCGGAGACATTCTCATATATGGCTTTGGACAACCGATCCGCATCAATCAAGCTCATCGTCGTCACCGTCCATTCTCGCGCCGCAATCCTCACAATATTTTTTAGTTGGCTTATCCCAACTGCCCTCAGTGGTGATAACAAATCCACACGCAGAGCAGCACCACTCGTCTCCGCCAAGATGCGCCCACCGCCCATGCACCACCGGCGCAACGTCGGCGGCAGGAACGCCTCTAATCACATCTCGGACATTTTCCCTTCCGAACCCCCAATCGCTGTGCCCGTCTAGATCGCTTTCACAGACGTCAGGGTCAGCATTATCAAATGCTTCCTCAAGTTTCTTCCTCTCAATGTATTCATCCATCGTCATAATATGTTCTCCTTTTATTTAAACATCTGTATAGTATAATAATGTATATCCTTGATTTTTACAAGTCCGAATTTATCGCGCGATCGGCAACACGACTGCGCGAATTCCGCTGTTCGTCCACATGGTTTTCTCCGGTGCGACAAACAGGAAGGGGGATTTGCACGGGTGCTCATCCGATTTCACAAGCCAACAACGTGCATTCTTCCCGACAGCCTCAATGGCATCTTTTACAAGCTTTACGTTAAATAGTCCGCTGACGCTTCCAAATTCACCGTTATATGCTTTCAAATCAATAACCGGGGCAACATCCGACGGGCGTCTGTAATAGCAATGCTCCCGCAACCATTCGGGAATAGCCGTCGTTAGCTCCGGTATATCGGAGACAAGGTATCCGCTAACCGAATCCGAAACGATACTCATTTCCTGAATGATATCGAATCCGGCATCAAATGGAACATCGCTGTTCTGGATTTCTTCTCCATCCACAATGGATGTGTCGTACTGGGCAACAAGAACGCAACCATCCGTAACAAGAAACGACGTGTGTCCATCTATATCTGTTCTGGCATATTCGACCGAACCTTTTCTGTTTCGTTTCGCAATCCGCTTGAGCGCGGAGATCTGTTTTTTGGTCATTTTCTGTTCATCCTTCCTGCTAATTAACACACGCTGTTCAGCTTCTCCGTCTGTCTACGCAGAGACTCAAAAAATCCAACATCCAAAAACATCGCCGCTCCTGTTGCAATCATGTTTCCGGCCGTGATCCGAGCCATGTCATCCGCCGACAGGGTAGAGATATACGAACCGATATTATCCTTTGGTACTGTTTCCGGGCTGTTGCAAATCACAACGCTATCCTGCCGCAGGCCGGAAGCCGTCGCTTTAATCGGCACATTTGTCGGCAGGTATCTGTTCTTGACTTTCGACGTGACCGGCAAGGCAATAATCGTTGACCCATAATTGTTGCCCTTGTTGTTTGAAAAAATCACTCCTGGGCGAAGGCCGCGCTGTGCGCTGCCCTCGCCGTCAAATCTAATCCAATAAATATCTCCGATTTTCGGATTCATGTGCATTTCTATGTATCCTCCAATTCTGTTCAGTATTCTGTTCTGTTTTACTTACCAAAGCCCATCCGGCTTGTACGTTCCGTTCCGCTTACTTTCCGCTACCCATCTGCATTTGTCACAATAATATTCCGCAGCAACAAATTCCAAGTAGCTTTCACGCAGAAGGGAAACGACCACATAAATGATGTAGAGAAAAATCAGCATTCAATCACTCCTTATTATATTTACTTTTTCTGTTCTGCTCTATGGTGATTCTTTTCTCGTTCTGCACGTTGTTCATCCTCTAGGCGCTCAAGCAAAGCATTGAGCGCCGCCGCTTCGGCCTTATCTCCGCTCCGTATCAAACACCCAAGGACTTGATACAACAGGCCAATATCATTCGCTTTAATTCTCATGGTTTATTCCTCCGTTTTATTGACGCGCCGAACAAGATCGTTCATGCAATCGAAAAATTTCTGCGAGACAGCAGCGTTCTTGAATCTTCTATATGACAGACTATCGCAGCGCTCGTTCACAATGGTAACAGACACAAGCTTTTCATTGATCCATCCTTGCGTCCGAATCGGAACATTGACACCATAACGACGCATGAGCATGAGCACGATGGACGTTTCCACGCAGTCTCCGTTCGGCTTATAGAACGTAACTGCATCGTTTGACAGCTTTCCGCCGTTTTTAATAATCTGGATTGCCTGATGCACGGCCTGTTCTGCTTTCTGGTTTGTCTCTTCGCGCATCCGGCGCTCTTCTGCTTCCTGTTCCGCTCTCATCGCAGCGCGCTTTTCTTCCTGCGTCCGCTTATAGATTTCTGACAGACGAACACATTCATCCAATTCATCCATGACACAAGCGCCGCGAAAATCCGGGAAACACTGTCCGTTCGTGTTCTTGCTTTTCAGATAACGATCAGTGTGCACATCCAAAATCTTCTGAATGCGATCAGCCCATCGCGCCGGTTCGTGACCAATACGCTCCACCATTTCGTCCTCGCGCGCGATTGCATGATCGACAGCGCTGTTCGCAGCTTCTCCATAAATGCCGCCGTTCTCGCTATTGTCTGCTCGCAGGCCGTCGAAATACTTGCTACGGCCTGCCATTCCGCCGTATAGTTTATCCATCGCCGCATTGAATCCGCAATCACTTACCATTTGATACTCCGTGCATTGCAGCGAAACCAGATAACCGTTCTGTTCCACATACAGCAGATATTTGTCCGTTTCCGTTCGCGGATATTCAACGTCTTGTTTTCCGTCTTTCCGATAGAGACGGAAAGTTTCTTCGCCGTTCGATACTTCGCGGTCAAAGACAGCGCGCATTCTGCGTCCGTCACGGTTAAACATTCCGTTATAGAAAAGAGGCTTCATCAGCGTGCAGCTATCCATATTAACTTCGTTCATTATGTATATCCTCCTTAAATTTTATCGAAAGTATTTTCACGCCAATCCAAATATTTAATAATATTTTTGGCCTTTTTCAAATCTCTTGATAGCAATAATAATATCGTCCGTATTACTGAATAATGTTTCGATATGGATATTTTTATGCTCATCGTTCCAAATAACGATTTTCCTATTCGGATTTGTTTTTTGAACCTGATATAAAGTAGGCAGGCCGTTTTCAAATGACACAGACTTTCCGTCTCTTGACATTGCCATAGCCTTTTCATTGATAAAATACATATGTATATCCTCCTTCTGTTTTATCTGATTTCGACGATCAACAACGTGTCTTTTGTAGCAGCTTCATAACAGCGAAGCGTGTCCAGAATCAAATTCAGAATGGAATATGAAATGCTATAATATTGATTACAATCATCGAAAAACGTAACCATACTTGCACAACCACCACAATAGCAGTCAGAAATAAGCATAAGACAATCGCTATCGAATCCGGCATCAATAGCCTTCACGCCATACCATGCATTCGCTCCTGAAGCGATACACTCAAGACTTTCGTTCTCCATATCGCAATCAGACTCGAGAATGCTAAAATCGCAATCCGGAAAAACGTTCCCCAGTACATTGTGGCCGTCGATCTTGCCTGCCAAAAATTCAGACAATTCAGAAACGGTACAAAGCATCAATTTTCCTTCTGTTCTCATCTATGTATGTCCTCCTTAAATTTCATCGAATGCGGAATCATTCACTTCATCCTTGCCAATTCTATAAAGCGCCCTGCAATTATCTGCTACGTTTCCATATAGTCGCTATAGTTTGTAAATTCTTTTCCGTCAAGTACCTGATATACAATGGTCTCCTTTTTGATTTTTTCCATTTACTTTGTCTCCTTATCCATTTTAAATCCATCAAAGTTGTCAATTTTATCATAAATATATGACCATCCTGAATCAATCATATAATCTGTAAACCAATGAGTGTCACACAGCTCTCGCAATTTTGCAATATTCTCTTCCGTTGCAGGATAGTCATGAAGTTGAAGTGCATTTGCAAGGTCATCTTCGTTCCAACGAACTGTACCAAACCATTCATCTTTCATTTATTTATCATCCTCTTAAAATTACATTTTGAATTTACTGCCGTACTACTGTATTTCATGTTCGCCCTCATCCGTTTCAATTTTGTGTTCTGTTCATTATTCCTGTTCGGGAGTGGAAGCCTCCGAAACACTCCGCAAGGCTTCCGCTCCATTTCGTTTCTTACAACACAAGTTATCCCATGCCGTTCCAGCAACACGGCGATTTCATCCAAATTCAGGCCGTTCATGATTTGCCCTTTCTTCCAAATACGGCATATACTGAAATGCAATGCTGTACATTGGCCTTCCTGTGATATTGTCTTTAAATGTCTCAAGAAACACTTCTTTGCTAATGCCTTCAGCAACACACCAATCATTGATAACGCGCGTCGTAACCGGCGTAACGAATACATACAGATCAGAATTATGGTTGAACATCTGTTCGCGCGGATAACCTGCCTTTTCAAGCGCTTCCATTAGTGTAATACCCATCGTTTATTCCTCCGCCGCTGTTTCATCCTGTTTATTGTAGTTATACCATTCACGAATATAGGCCGAATCTGAACAATCTACTTCCCACGATCCATCAAGAAATGTTCCATTGTCAGGAATAGGAATGACACCTGCATCATCCTTTGCAATTTCGATTGCTTCATCAAGCGTTTTTGCCTCTACGTCAACCATACCCATCATTGTCCACGCGACAGGAATTCTCCAAGTTTTCATATTCAAATCCTCCTATAAAATCACTCTTTATTCTTTACTTCATTTAATCCTCTACGTCGTGCCACTTCAGGCCGCGCGCCCTATACAGGGGAATGAAGTGAGCAAGATAAAAATCGTACCCGCATCCGTCAATACCAAAGAAATAACCAAACTGTTCCGAATAGTAAACGCGGAATCCACACTGCGAAAGGGCTTCAATACCATTCTGTTCTTCAATCCAATATGTGTCGCATGGATCGTGAAACTGCCACATTGTTGACCACATCGGCAAAAGGCTATCGCGGTCAACTTCAAAGCAATCATCGCTAACAGTCACACGTGTTCCGTCGTATAATTTAATATCATATGTAACATTATCCTGTTCGCCTTCCTCCGTTTCAATGCCGACAATCTCACCACATCTTTCATCTCCAACATCAGGCATATTAAACACACAAACACAATCTGACAGGGAAGGAAGCGTAACTTCTTCCCAGTCCTCCATTTCAAATTCCATCAATTTTTCAATCATTCCTCTGTCGATCGCATCAAATCCATCCACCCAAAGGCGCGCGCATTCGCCGATCGTTTTGTATTCTCTAGTCATTTTTTAATACTCCATTCTCTAATCATTTTTTAATACTCCATGAACCGATAAATGCCGGTGCAATTCTCAATTCGTGAATCAAGTCTTGTAGATCGTTCAGTTTGTATTCCTGCGTTTTCGTCAAATTCTTGCTATGAAACTTAAAATAATCGAAAATATCATCAATGTTTCTGATAATATCGCTATATTTCACGTTGCGTTCCTCCATTCAAATAGCTTCGTAAACCGGCATACGCGCCCAGCGTGAAAAGGCATACAGTTTAACTTCATTCGCCGACACGCCGCAGACATCCGCGATTTCTTCCTTGACACCATCCGCATCCCATGCGCAGCAGTAAACATTCATGCCGTCGATTTCGTCCAGGCTGTTCGGCTCTTCGTCCAGATCGTCAGACACCATCCATTCCGTGCCTTCATTGAAATAAAGCATTTTAAACCGTTCAATGTTTTTATCCGTGAATGCGGCCACAGGATAAAAGACATTATTCCAATCGACTTGTGCGCTTCCGCGAATCACGTTCCACGTCCATTTTTCGCCGTAGACAATAGACAACACTTCACAAAGGAAATTTTCTTTTGTGTTCAGATATCCGTATGGAATGTTATTATCATGGTGTTCAAACTCCCATCCATGCGAATCTGTAAACAGAAGGTTAAGATCGTAAATATCTCTATCCGTGTAGCGTTCTTTCATCGGCGGCAGGTAATACATGATAGCGTCAGCGGCATTTGCATATCCGTAACTGCTCAAATTCTCCAACACATAAGCAAGTTCCCACGAATTAACGATTTCCTTCACGCGGTCAAAATCTTCGCTTGTGTAGTCTGCGAAACGTTCATTTCCGCATACGTTAATCCGCTGTTCTCCTTCCGTATATGCTTCCATAAAATAACCCGCGTCTTGGTATTCCGGCGCAATCTGTCGTGCGTAAATCATTATGTATATCCTCCTGTTATGTATTTGTGTTCAATAGTCTTGTCCGGCCGTGCAACAAAAATCATCCGGCGAAAAACAAATGCCGTCATAGTGTTCCAAAATGATTTCATCCGGGATTTGTTCCGGGAATGTGATATCATCCGGAAGAATATCCTGCGTTTCGTCCTGCCAAAAATAGGACGTTTTCAGCTCGTCAAGCTGTTCACGGTTTAAGTCCTGCACCATAAGCATTTTTTAATCCTCCGATCCGTTTTTCATGCGGGCATACAAATCTTCGACCGCCTGAAAATTTCGGGCGGTATAATCACCGACAAAACGACTATTTTTAACGATATTCCCACGGTAAACGCAATCAATGTCCGAAAAGCTATAAGTTAGGCCGTCGCAATCTGTCAGTGTGTCGGAATACCATAAATCAATGATTATATTTCTCCCGCTATGCATATGTAATCCTCCATTCTGCTATCCGTCCGGCAGGCGTTAACGCCTGCCGGTTTCCTGTTCGCTGTTCAAGTATTTTCATAATCTCCGCGCCCTTTTTTAGCTTCCGACATAATAATGTCAATGTTGCGCATCAGCAATTCGCGCATATCGTCCAAGCGCATACTAACAAGATCATTGACTTCACGGATCACTGTTTCCTGTGTGATATTTCTGCAATTACAATGTACTGTCAGAATGATTTCGTCAAAAGTGATACCATCCAGCAGATTATCTTCTGGACGCAGATCGTCACCGAGAGTCCAGCTTCTTACATCCATTCTCTTTCCCTCCTTGTTTAGGAGATCCGTTCCGCCTGTTCGGCAGCAAATGCAGCCACTTTTCGCAGCGTGTCCGCCGTCATGCTTTCCGGCACAGTCTCGCGGCCTGCAAGCATATGCGCCACAAAATCAAGCGCGCAATTGTCCTGTTCGTCGATCTCGCCCAAAAGCGCAGCCCAATCATGCCCCAAATGTGCCTCGCACCATGCACGGAATGCTTCAGGGCTTTCAAACCAGCGATCCGAATAATCCCCGCAGCACGATCCGCTGTTACTTGCCTCCAGAACCACAAGCCCACAGGCAGGATTATAAAACAGGCTATACCATTGCCAATTCTGCCCGTCGTATCTGTCCCAACCGTTATTGTCAATCCGTTTCGCCGCTCCATAATCCGCAGCATAAAATTTCTTTCCGTTCACAATTTTCATTTGTATGTACCTCCATTTATTTATTTATCTTTACCGGCCCATTTTTCCGCCATTTCAAGCAATTTCTCGCGCGCGATTTCAAGAAAATAAATTGTGTCCGTGTATCCGTTGCGCGTATCTTCATCAGAAAAAATTTTCCCTGAATCATAATCGGATTGTACAAAATCTCGCGCCTGTTCAAGAATATCTGCCATCTTACAATATTTATAAATTGATTCAATGTAATTCATTGCACACACTCCGTTCATCTGTCCGGCGCGCTGAAAGCGCGCCGGTTATATCCGTTACAAGCTAATCTGTTTACGCGTAAACAGCAAATACAGGCCAATTCCAAAAAGGATAAGCGCGCCGCCGCCGTCACGTTCTTGCAATGTTTCTCCGTCTGCTACCAATACAAAACAGGCAACAGCGGCCGCAATCAAAAGCAGGCCGAAAACCTTTTGCGCGATCCATGCAAGCACGTTATTTCTTTTAGTGTTCATCTATTTGTCCCTCCGTTTCCGTGTCCGGCAGGCGCGGCGCGCCTGCCGGTTATGTCCGTTATACCTGCGCAACCGTAACGACAGCGCCGTCTAGCATGGACACATACCAGATAGCGCCGTTACAATCGATCAGGCGGACGCGGACGGAATGCCCGTCCGCGTCAAAAGTTTCATCTGTGATATAGTGGCCGTAGCGCAGCAGACCGCGAACGACTTCATTTATTTTCGCCATTTTCGCCTCCGTGCGCCGCGTCGAATTCATCCTCCATATCTTCGAGCGCTTCAGAAATGCAGCTTGAAAGCAGATAGCAGCGGATTGTCACATCGCACGCCTCCGCGCCGTTTTCGGCGAGATAAGACGGTTCACACCCGAATTCTGTAAGCGCTTCTCCCAGCAAATCGAGATTATGACAAACATTTTCCTCCGCCTGCCATGCGTTAAACGTGTAGCTTCCGGAGGCGTTTCCTGTCACGCTATCGCAAGTCCATAACTCATCGTTAAGATGATCGGCGAGATCTTCGACCGTGTCATAATCCGCAAAATCGATATTTTCGCGGATATAAGCACAAACATCATCGTAAACAGCTTCGTGATAATCGTATCGTTCCATTATGTAATATCCCTTCCGGCCGGAGCCTATCGTGCGCATTTCTAGTCCGGCAGGCGCGGCGCGCCTGCCGGTTTTTTTATCTTGTCTGCCATCCTCAGTGCCGGGAGACTATCCCCGACAGGCGGTCATTAGACCGTTTCGGCTTAAAAAGCAAGCAAACGCTCGAACCGCGCTTTGCTCCAATGCACCATAACAGTTGACAGGTGATGACCATTATGCTTTTCCAAGACGTATTCATTCCCCGTCATGTAACGATGCACAGAAAGCGTGTACTGTTCGCCGTGTTCGGCAAAAATAACCATCCCGTTCCGTTCGCAGCGCTCCCATAGTTTATTGAATCGTGTATTCGTCATGTCACATTCTCCTTCCAGGTTATCTTAAATCCCATGTGCAGTTTGTGTCCTGTGGTACTCTCTTCACCTTGACGCGCTCGCTTTGCTTCGTCGCGCGTTTCCCTGGTTAGGATTTCCCGCAGGCACAACATTCACTTGACAAAGTACAGAGCGGGCGCTATACTGATAGCGCTATGTATTTATGCTTGCATTTCTGCAAGCGCTTCACGCGCTTCTGATTCTGTCGCGTATTCGATCCCCTCTAGGATGAATCCATAATCGGAATACATAAGCGCACCTCCCTTCTTTTCGTCGCGCGTCGCGTGCGCGTCGAATTGATTGGAGACTGTAAGAATTGAGATACAAGGCTTTTGAATGGGGCTTGTTATCTCTTGCTTACGTGTACTATTGTACACGAATATTCTAGTATATACAATTGACAATATACACGAAAATTCAAGTATATTGTTATCTATATTGTACATTTATTTTCGAGCATATATGCGCTATAATTAAACACTCGCAGGAGGATTAACAAATGCTTGTGTATAAATTGGACATACTCGCAGCATTAAAAAATAATGGATATACAACATACAGGATTAAAAAAGAAAAAATATTAAGTGAATCAACGTTACAGAAGTTTAGACATAAAGAAGGCATATCATGGTCAAATCTTGATACACTTTGCAGCTTGCTACAATGTCAGCCCGGCGATATCATCGCATATATACCAGACGATCAGCAGCAGAACGCAAAGCAATAACGACAGCTTCACAACAGGCACGGCCGAAGGCCGTGCTTTTTTTTGTGCCTGAAGCCGTACATACTGCAAGGCCGGACACGGGCAGACACGCCAAACCAGAAAGTTACATTATGCATTTCGGATAACTGCGATCAGCATAGCACAGCACCGGAAGCACGTCAAGCCCACGGAAGCATTATCAGCACCTTGCACAAAATACAGTTAATCAAAATGCATACTAGCGCAATCGGCCTAAAGCACAAGCTGAAGCAGCTACCAACGGATATCACAATCAAATACAAGCATTATTTGACGCTCAAATCGTTTTTGCATGCTGACCATCAAACTATACCGGCCAAACAGTAAAACCGCTTACAGATTAAAATTTTCTGTCTCTACGTATATAAGCCGAATGTACAAACCGTACAAACATAAGCATAACGACAGCTTGCGCACCGTCACGGCCCGATCACCTGCACACGATATAGGCAGGGCAGACGCATATATTATATAGCCACACATATACAAGCAAAGAACAAGCATATAAGCGTTTATAATGCCTATAGCTATAGTTACACTGCTACAAGCGCAAAACAGCATAGAGGATAAATAAACATGGTTAAACGTTAAACAGCGAATAACAGAATAAATAAAAGGACAAGAACACTAACAAAAATGCAGCTACCACATGAAGCACATGAAAACCGCCTGAAGCCGTATACACTGCAAAGCCCTCTGGTGCTTCCTGCTATCCGTAGTCTATCCGGCCTCCGTTATCCGTCTGTCTGCCTAGCTTCCTATATCTAAAAAAGAAGGTTATGCAAAGTGAAAAAGACGGAAAAACGAAAAAGGAATGGGAAAAAGGGTGAAAAAAAAGAATGTTGTTTAAAATTCTTTTTAGACTAAAAGAAAAAAATCATCTCTAAATGTCATAAAATCGTGAACGTAAAATTATTTGATTTTTCAATGTCCCCGGAAGCCTAGAAAGATCGTTTTTATAGCAAAATGCACCCGTGTTTCAATTCTGTTTTTTCATGGATTGCAGTATTAACGCCTGATTTTTATGCGCTATCCGGCTAATGGGGGGATATCTGACATTTTTAGCTTCATAGCGATTTTGTGACAAATGTCTAGTACATTCATCTACACCTCTTGCTTTCCCATTTTCACATTATCAAACCTCTCATTCTTTTGGCCTTATAGTCTCAATCTAGCCAACTGAATATGAGACTCAATCTCAATTTCGTTCCAACACATGAATAATTTGAGAATTTTGAAGAACCTGAAAAATGAGAAGATGTAAAAATGACCGTAAGACCGATTTGTCGTAGTAGCGTGACTACCACCTCCGCAGCTAACATCACGGAACTAGGTACGATATGGGAAACAGAAGAAAAAATAAAAACCTTAACCGGGATAGGAAGTCTGTAGTTGGATGGTTGCTGCTGACTTCGGATTATTGTGTACGGTTACAAAAGAAGTTATTCGAAATGCATAAAATCAGTTTGACTTTTTGACCAATTTCTGATACAATAAGAGCATGAAATCAAAGACTTTTGTTGTACGGCATAAGGGGAGGTTACGACATTTTGGATAATGCTAGATACCAGTATTCCATCTTCGATACGGACTTTGAAGTGATTTCTACGGGTACGATTGGTTCCTCAAGATCAGTTGCTCAGAAGCATGAATGTAAGATCATAGACCTTACACAAATGTTGCCGAATCCGACATCGAAACCAAGGAACAACAACGTAGGAAAGGAGCAAACCGTATACCCTGTAAAGGACAAAGACCAACTTCAAGCGATAGCTTTATGGTTAAAGGCGAACAAAGATCCCAAGTATTACTTAGCATTTGCGATTGGAGTAAATACTGGCCTTAGAGCGAATGAATTGCTGAAACTAAGATGGTCTGATGTTTTATGGTCAGACAAAACCGTAAAGTATATTGATGACATTGAAGACACAACAGACAGCATCACCGTATATCAAAGCAAGACGAAAAAGAAAAGAAAAATATTTTTAAATTCAGGATGCCTGTCTGCACTCAGGTGGTATGTACGGAAGGCTGGCAAGCAACCCAGCATGGAATGTTTTTTATTCCCTTCGAGAGAGGGAGGAGCTATTAAGGTAGACACGCTTCGTAAGGTTCTGAAAGAAGCTGCACTAGCTTGTGGTGTACGGCAAAACATCGGTACGCATTCATTGAGAAAGACATGGGGATGGAGTGAGTACACATCCAACCCGACACTTCAGACAAACCGAGACATTGGACAACTCCAAATGCTATTTGGACATTCCAGTCCTCAGACCACATTACGGTATCTTGGTATTATGGATGAAGAGAAGAAAGCTCTGTATCACGATATGTCTCTCTGTTTCGAATAACTAACTTGCTGATCCAGATACCTTACTGGTAAGTAACTAACTTATGGTTTCATTACAGGCGTCCACGCCTGATTCAATAGCGCTAAATCAAACTTATGGTTTCATTTATCTTAAATTTCGCTTAATTCAAACTAAAGCGCCTGCGGCGGAAAGGGCAGAACGAGCGTAGCGAGGGCACTTTCGTCATATAGTTCCCTCCCTTATAAACAAAAGTAATTTTTGCTTTTTTCAAAAACCTAGGGTTATCAATGCTTTGCGGGTGCTTTTAGAGATATTTATGCAGGAAAGTATGTAGTCCGATTGCATATTTTGCGTTTTTTTCGAAAAAATGGCCACTCACTTTGCGACTTCTTCATCCTCTCCTTTGTTTCTCCCATTCTTTCAGATTTTGCACGTTTTTCTTCTTGTACGGTTCATTTTTTTTACGTTTTTCTAGTTCTCGTTGCATTTTCGTTGAGATTTCCCTGACTCTTCTGTGGACTTCACAGTTTGTTCACAGAATTTCATGATTTTCGTGTGATTTTATGGTGCTCTTGTGTTGGTGCGCAGCGGGGGCAGTGGTCACATCTTCCGGCAGGTCGATTGAATATCGCCTGCCGGTTGCTTTCGTGTAAGTTATCCGAAATGCCTAAAATAACGCTTGACAAATCCTGAATCATGGTGTACTATAATAATGCAGTTATCCGAAATGCCTAAAACATAATCGGCCAACCGCAAAGCCGGACACCTCAGACGAGATGTCCCTATTTAAAAAATATGAGTTATCCAAAATGCATAATACCAAAATTTGAATTGAGGGGAGAAAGGAATTGACTTTTAGAGAGTTGTTGCAAGCCGAGCACCCGGACAAGGTTGACGATAAGTGGGCTGGCGGGTGCTGTGGATGCCCATGGGATTATGGGTATGAGCCAAATGGAGCGGAAGAGAGTCTTTGTACGGTGGGGCATGACTGGCGAGATTATTGCAGACGTTGTTGGGACAGAGAGTCCGGCCTTGAGATTTCTGCTTCGTATGATGAAGATGACATAGAGCCGGTGGCGGAGTCAGATGATCTGGATGAGATGGACGAGCCGACGTGCAATTTCTGTAGTCATTATAAGGACACGCCGTGGTGTGTGGACTGCGAAGACAAGTGCCATATGTGTGTGCATAAGGCTGTGTGCCGGTTTACGCATGAATTTTTCGGTGAGCGTAAAATCTGCCGAAATTTTTTAAAGGCATGAGTTAACCAAAATGCATAATTTGAAAGGATGAAGAAATGAAGTACAAGCTGAAGGACGGAGAAAGATATGGTCTGCCGAAGCAGGTTGAGGCGTTTCAGTACAACGGAGTGCTTTGCGGTGAGCCGTGGGTGACGAAAGCGTTCAATGATGGGGTGCTGTTTTGGGACTCAGACGAGTTGGGCGGGTATCCGCGCAATCCGTTCCTAAGAGTTGAGGATGATGATTATAGCGTGGATTGCGGGGATTATCTAATTCTCTGTGGCAACGGTGAGATCGAGATGTGCTCTAAGGATGTTTTTGAGTCCGTGTATACGAAAGGGGTCTGATGGATGGAGAGCCTTGAAGAATACATGAAAGCCAATGGCTACACATTGGGCGATGATGCAAGGCTATGGAGCGCGATTGGGTATGCAATGATTGCGTTACATGACCTGAGTGTCATTACGGATGAGGAATGGCCGGTTCTTGTAAAGCGGTTTGCTGAGAAAGCTTCGGAGTCTATGACCGAGGTAGGCGATGAGTAAGAAACTGCTTGTGGCCTGTGAAGAGAGCCAGAGAGTGTGTGTAGCGTTCCGCGCGGTCGGTTGGGAGGCGTACTCGTGCGACCTTCAGCGGTGCTCCGGCGCACATCCTGAATAATATGCCATTCAGGATGTGCGCCGGGTGATGAATGGTAATTGTAAATTCGTAACGTGTGATGGCGTTGAGCACGAAATAGTTGGACGATGGGATATGATAATTGCTCATCCGCCTTGCACGTACATGAGTGTAGCTGGTGCTTGCCGGATGTATCCGCACAAAGGTCAGATTGACCCTGCGCGGCTCGAAAAGGCGATGGCTGCGAAAGAGTTCTTCATGGAGTTGTATAACGCTGACTGCGATCGAGTGTGCATCGAGAACCCGACGCCGTTAAAGGTCGTTGGTCTGCCACAAGCGACGCAGGTCATTCAGCCGTACCAGTTTGGGGAACAATGGAGCAAGCGCACGTTGCTGTGGTTGCGCGGTTTGGATCCGCTTGAGCCGACAGGAATAGTAACTGACTACAAGCCGTTTGTTCCGAGCGGGACAGGGCGTAAACTTGGCGGCGAAACATACGGCGCAGCAATACCGCACGAAGGAAAGGCAAGAAGTGTAACGTTTAAAGGCATCGCAAAAGCGATGGCAGAACAATGGGGTGATTTAGATAAACAAATGTGCAAGTTGGCATGAGGCCAGCAAGGATGGGAGCGTGTATCCAGCGGATAGGTGCTGGGGAACAAGAGAATGTGATCCGTGCAGTTGCGGAGGCGATGAGACGAAGTGTGATTTCTATCCTGAAAAACGTAAGGCGGCTTCGAAGAAAGAGAAAAAACATACTCAGCAAACCAATATCGTTTGGCATAAGGGAAATAAGTTGCCGAAAAAGGATGGCGAGTATCTGTGTTGCGAAGTCCCGTACTATCTGTATCGAGTGCTCGATTTTGCAACTGATTTGTCTAAAGTGGACGATGAATTCGCTGGTATTCGCCGTCCTGGGTTTTACGATGTCGATAGTGAATGGGGCTATGTCGCGGTAGACGATGTTGCATGGTGGGCGGAAATCACGCCGGATTGTCCGGGAAAGAGGAATTAACATGATTGATATTGGATTTGAGCCGCCGCTTGAGCCGCGTGCATATCGTGTGCCGGTTTGTCCCGTGTGCGGATCTGAGACGGACACGATTTTGCGAGATATGGATAGCGTTATCGTTGGGTGTCCAGAGTGTGTGGAAGCGGTTGATGCATGGGCATTAGAAAGAGAGGTTGTTGATGAAATTTAAGGTAGGCGACAAGGTGCGCGTGAAAGATAGTTCGAAAGTATTACATTCTCAGTACAGAGGAAGAGTTGGCAAAATTACTGCTGTTGCTCTTTTTGATGTTGATGAGCACGGATATGAGGTCGATTTTGCTCCGGGATATTATTTCTTTGCAGATAGTCTTGAGCATTATGACGCAGAGCGAGATGCCGATATGGAATATAAAGTCGGCGATCGTGTTATTGCGGTTGATAATATCGGTAAGCATCCGAATGGTTCACGTGGAATTATTACTGCTATTTATAAGACCCCGCCACAAAACGATGAATTTGATTATCGTGTCAAATATGACGATGATGATGCCTACAACCTATGGAGCAAAATCGTATCTCTTGAATCGGGCAGTATTTCTGCGGCCACATCTGAAACGCCTGTCGTTGCACCGCTCGTGCATGGCAAGGAGTCGGTACTGGAAAGCAAAATGGAATATCCGTCGATCGTAATTACTTGCAAAGGCCAAAAAACAAAAGCGGTTCTCAAACGTGGCGATGAAGTTTTGAGACGCGCGACGGTAAGTTGCCATCTGGAAGATGATTTTGACCAGTACGTTGGTGCGAGTATTGCGCTTGGTAGACTGTTTGGCCGACCGGTTGATATGGATGCTTATGAGCGTACTGAGCACTCCGATATGTCTAAGCCGTTCGAAGGCAAGGCTGTGTGCGTGGAGAAAAATGAGTCATGCCCCATTTCTAAGCGTTTTACCATTGGCAAGGTATATGAGTTTAGCAACGAGTACGTTGTTGGCGACAACGGGGTTTGTTATGCTGCGGCATCAACGATGGATGAAAACTGGTTTGTCTTGGGTGCAAAATTTATTCCGTTTACTGGCGTGAGTCCTACTGCGACACGGTACGAAGGCACAATCGTTTGCGTAGATTCTAATGCGAAAATGTTCACGCCCGGCAAAGCCTATAAAGTCAATGATGGTTGCGTCTACAATGATGCTGGAGTCCTGACGATTAAGGTTGATAGCGATAATATTGATGGCCTTAACGATGAGTTCGATGTCATCGGTGCGCGGTTTGTGGAGTTGGTGCAATCGTGAATATCTTTGATGCAATCGAGCTGGCTGAAGCGCACCTGTATAACGTAACGCATTCTGAAAACGCGGTTCCGGCAGAAGCGGAATTTTACTCGTTGTGCGTCAAGGCTCTGGAGGAATACCGTTGGCGTTACGAGTAACGAAAAGCCAGAAACGCTTTTCGCGTTTCGATCTGATGATATTGGCAAGACGGTATTCTTGAGCGACCCGGATGAAATGGGGTGATTTAAGTGGGAGATTGTATTGATCTGTGTTCGTTGTGTGTCTATGGTTCTCCGAGCAGCTTGAATGGTGGTTGTTGCATTTGCCCGGCTGTTGGACGTGATGTGGTGAATGAATATGACATAATCCGGTCTATGAGCGACGGAGAAATGAAGGACTGGATCCGTTCACTGTGGGACGTTGCGTCGCACATGGGTATGCTCAGAGCTAATGAAATTCAGGAAGCCACGCAGAAGGTTGTTGATGAAACGATAAAGCGGCGAGAAGAGTACATGAGTAAGACGGCTAAGTTGTTTATTGATGATGACATGGAGGAATGGACAGGTGGATGAGAGAAATCTTGTTGCGGTAAGCATTAAGCATACGATTTTTGGTTGGAAGTTTGGGATGCCGTGTTGGCTGTGGGGACGTAGGACAGAGAACGATGAAAAACGGTCGTTCAGTGGCTACACGCAGTATCCTAACGTTGCTGAAGTGTATTCGCTTAAAGAATGGCAAGAAAGTGGATACGGCGCAGGCGATGTGTGCCCGGCCTATAAGAGAGAACTGTGCGATTGCGATTTGCCGACAAATGAAAAAGTTGAACAGGCTATTCGAGTGCTGCGCGGTGGAGGTGTGGACTGATGGTTTACAGGGTATTTGTTACAAAAGAAGTTGTTGTTGACGCTGACTCTTGGGAAGAAGCCTGCGAAGTAGCCTTGGATGAAGATTTCAAAGCAATTCAGGTTGACGAATATCTTGACGATGAGCGGAACTTGGAGGTTAGTCATGAGGCTGATTAACGCATACGATCTGAAACAACTTCTGCTTGAGGAACGTGCTCAAGTGCCTGATGGCCGGTTCGGCGATGCAGTGCGTTGTGGTATCAGGATGGCTTTAAGATGCATGGAGCGGTGTGTTCCGGTTGAGATTGTCTATTGCAAGGATTGCAAACACTGTTCATTTGGTAGTTGTGAGCATCCTCGACATCATGGAGTCTTGCCTTCGGCCTATCCTTTCGATTTTTGTAATTACGGGGTGAATAAACATGGAAATTGACGTTTGTCCTGTGTGTGGCGCGAATCTCTTTCACACGACGATTCATGCGTCTGTGCTGATTGATTGCCATTTTTGTGTGGAGTGTGGCTATCGTAGAGAGAAGATCCGTAAGACGCCTGGCATCAAATCTGGTCGGTGCGTGAATGGGAAGTACAGAGAGGTGCGCTATGGTATTCGATAGGAATTTCGAACCGAATGTTGACGATGCGAGAGCCGTTATCGCTGATCTGAAATATTTGCTTCGCAACAACCGGAATCATATACATCTTTCTCCGTCTGCGAGTGCTGCTGTTTCGCAAGCTGTGCAGGTAATTGAGGATATGATTGAGGCGCGGCAGGCAGACTACAAGATTTTTCGTGCTTACATGGATGGCGTGAGGCAGGCAGATGTAGAAATTAAACGGTACATTGAGCAGTACCAAGAAAAATTGTCGAAATATGAAGGCGAGAATGTTGTATGAGAAGAATTGAATACTATCGGGCGATGAGTCCAGATTTGCTGGCGTATGCAATGAGCCAAAAATGTATTCGTAGTATTTGCGATATTGTCTGTGACGGAGATTGCGCGGCAATCCCGAATCTCCAATATTCGTCGAATGAGGTTTGCCGCAGGATCATCCGGAATTGGCTAAATGAAGAGATTTGAGGGGACGATAGCTAATAAAAATTAAGGTTTGCGACTCCATTATGGGTAGCGGGAAGACCGAGAGCGCCATTACTCAGATGAATGAGGATTTAGACAGCCGGTACATTTTTGTGACGCCGTATCTTAGTGAGGTCGAGCGTATTAAGAATGGTTGCCCGGAGCGCAATTTTGTTGATCCGCAAGATTATGGACGAGGAAAGTATGTCGATTTCCTTAGACTCTTGGGAGAAAAACGGTGTATTGCGACAACGCACGCTTTATTTAAAAGGTGCGATCCGGAGATGACGCAACTTATTCACGATGGTCATTATAAGCTCATTTTTGATGAATCGTTTGAAGCCGTTAAAGAACTTAGCATTGGTGAAAGCGACTTCAATACTCTTCAAGAATTGAGGCTTATTAGTATTGATGCTGATGGATATATTGATTGGATTTCTACGGATGATAAAAATGTTTTTGCTCAGAAATATAAAGACATATTTACATCTGGTCGAGTGAGGCGCTTTAACAATACGGTTTTTGTGTGGACTTTCCCAATTAAAGTTTTCGAGGCGTTTGAGGAAGTCATCATCTTAACTTATTTATTTGATTCGCAGGTTCATAAGTATTATTTTGACATATACGGTATTGAATTTGAGAAAATTGGAACTGTGGTCGAAGACGGGCATTATCGGTTTAGCACAGAGGGAAAAAATCCAGAATATGCGCGGTTGCTAAAATATCAGATTCACATTCTGAATAATAAAAAAATCAATTCAATTGGCGACAAATCGACCGCTTTGTCAGTCGCATGGTATCAGAAAAATCGTGGTAAGGACGAAAGAATATCAGTTCGGCAACTCAGCAAAAATTTGGCGAACGTTTTTGGCAACATTTATAACGCGAACAGCAAAACAGCTTTGTGGACAACATACAAACGCTATATGGATGATGTTGCAAATGGACGCTGGAAGAAGAGCTACCTTCAATGTGCTGCACGAGCCACTAATGAGTATAGAGATAGATGCCATCTTGCTTATTGTATCAACCCATATCTGAATCCGTTTATGAAGCGATATTTCAGCAGCTATGGCGTTGAGGTGAAAGAGGACGAGTACGCTTTGAGTGAGATGATCCAGTGGGTGTGGCGAAGCGCGATTCGAGACGGCAATGAAATCTGGATTTATATTCCGAGTTCCAGAATGAGACGGCTGTTTTCTAATTGGCTGGACGAGCTGGCAAAGGGTTAAAGAAAGGGTGGTTGAGTGAACGATATCAAAGAAACTGTCATTGAGCACATTTATGGTGATAGTTGGTGGGGTGTTTCTACGAGCGAATGGACTTGGCGTAATAAGATTCTGAAACTCAAAGATAAATTTCCTGACAGTGTACAGATTGTTGCGGACAATGAGGATGGCAGTCTATACGCCAAGATTCCGTTTAAGTTGGTAAAGATTTCGAAGCCCAGACAGGTTCAGATGACAGATGAGCAAAGAGCTGCGTCTGTTGAGCGGCTTAAAAAAGCAAGAGAGATGAGGGGAACAAAAACGTAATGGCAAATAGACGAGGCACGTGCCTGTGGTGCGAACAATGTGAGGCGTGCAGTACCAGATGCGGGCACTACACACCGGAAGATGATTTTAATATGAGCGAGTCATTTTACATGAGAATCCTTCGTGAAAATGCAAGGACATATAGCAACATTACTAAGGATTTTAGTCACGGTGGTGATATTTTATAAGTAACACTAAAGCGGTCTATATCATTTCAGCGGATGCCAAGGATTTATTTCTCTCTAACTATTCCAATGACTTCTGTAGCGGGTATGGAATTAGGTATCGGACGGGGGATAATCGTGGCGCGATTAACACGAGGAAGTTTATAAACACCTTAGATTACAGTAAAGACCTTATTAAACTTCCTGAAATCTATGAGAAAGTCTACAGGCGAATGGACTTTTCATTCAATATCCGAGGCAAGGAGTATTGCAGAAGAGTTATTAACGTCACGTTTAAGTATAGCGTAAAGGAGTATAACCGCTTTGTGAGCGGCCTCTATATCAAATTTGGCTATACCCAGTCAGATGTAACTATGAAAGATGGAGTGTGTCTAATTGACGGTGAGTTGGCCGCAATTCAGCTTGGACAGCCAGTAGACAACCCAATTTCAGATGAATTGCTCGGCGATTACTTCTGTTTCGAGGATGGCGCGTACCAACTTACAGGCAAGGCAATGAAAGTCCTGTACTCGGTGGCGCAACTTCGTGAAAAGTTGTACAAGGATGGATTTGTTTGTGATGGCATTCGATTCTGCCGGTTTAAGCGGAGCAGCGGCAGTAGCCGTGTAGGCAAATGTTTGTTCATAGACGAAAAACTGTACAGCCGTATTCACAAGTGGGAAATGTGTGGACTCAAGATCAAGGAAGGGCAGCAGGTAGACTTAGCAGCTCTCGAAGCGTATATTGCGCTGTCGTTGAGCAGCATTATCGGACTGATTAGCATCCGGCCTGAGAATTTCTTAGTCATTGACGATTACAATAGCGTATTTAAAGACAAAGTTATCGCTGTCAAGGCGGGCAGCGATGGTTGGCTCACATCTGCACCGGAGGAAGTTGAGGTCAGCAACAGCATTTGGGACGGTCAGTCTCTTATTGATAAGAGTTTGCTTGGAGAGTACGAGGACAAGGGCATGGTTCTCTTGCGGAACCGTTTCTTCAAGTCAGCGTGCTTCAACTGTAACCTTCAGCAATTCTTTGCAGATCACGGGATTACGGATGTCAGTCAACTCAATGGCCGGACATTTGCCAATGATATTAGTGATGTTAAGATCGTTACGACACCGAGCAGTATCAAATACCTGAAATTTGGCACGCTTGAAAAATGGTTGCAGTTGCTTGATGAGGACGGAGACTTCGGTGTAGTGAAATATGAGAAACCGACGCATTTCTTTGACGGCGACATGGTTCAGACGCACTATCAACTCTTGAACACCTTGCAGATGTCTCAGGACGATGTATCAGCGCTTGTACAACCGTCTCTTGACTATCTGAGTCTTATTCAGAGCGACCCGACCATCTTGAGATTCCATATCAAGCACGGCGGAGCTGATGAGAAAATCTCGTCTGCTGCAACGACAAATGATGTTGTGTATCAGATGCTTGGGCTTACTGATAAGTTTTCTGGAACGAAACTGTATCATGAGTTTGTGCAGGATGTCTCTCGTGCATTCAAAAAGAACTTGCGGCGAGGGCATTTGCTGGTACATGGCAACTACTCGACGTTGCTTGGCAATCCGATTGAGATGCTGTATTCAGCAATCGGCCAATTTGATGGGTCGAGTCAGATTGGTGTCGGCAATGTGTACAACAAGAGTTTTGCCTTTGGACAAACTCTGCTTGGTAGTCGTAGTCCTCATGTGACAGTGGGGAATGTATGGATAACCAAAAATAAAGATAACGCGGAAATTTCGCGGTATATCAACGCGACAAATAATATTGTGTGTATCAATAGTATTGGAGAGAACGTACTGATGCGGTTGTCAGGTGCGGATTAACCTTAAAAGTCCGCCATGAGCAGGAATGCTCATGCAAAAAGGTTGGTGAACCTCTAAATAGAGGGTGTCTCAAATGAGGCTAACGGTAGAAATCTAATCGATATGTATGATGTTACCGTGCCAAGGCTTTTGCAAAAGCGAAAGCAAGGTGTAACGATCACCGGAAACAGGCTAAACAGGAATGCACGCTTAGACCGGGTACACTGCGGTGAAACTCCGTAGCTTGGAAGCGCCAGCCCACCTATGAAGGTGAATGAGATGATCTACTCCCGTACTAAAATATCGGGAAACCGAGGGTATAAAGGTTTGACAGTGACGTTGTCATGTTAACGGACAATCCAATTCTAATTGGTGCAGCGCAAAAGAACTATGATAAGTTTCTTGTGCCGACGAGTCTTGTTGATGCCAAAAAGGTCGTGCGCCATTACACGAAAGAAGAGCAGGCTGATTTGGATATCAAGACATCGGTAAACAAGATCGGCGAGATTAACTATAGTCTCGGCGCACAGGAATGTGCGTACAAATTAACGCATTGAATTGCTGGGACGTCGTAAAGCTCATATGCCAAAGCGTATGGATGAAATATGCCAAAACGTATGGCGCGAAAGCAGAAAAAAGATATGAGATGGCGCATGGTCAAATCCTAAACGCTAAAGGAATCGACAATCAGCAGCGAAGCCCTGAACAGGGGAACGTTCAACGACTATCCCACGGGTATATACATGGCGGTATATGCCAACAGGAGTAGGGCGCAATTGCAAAGGCGTGGGTGAGAATCCCTTAAATCGAAGTGGTGCGCATTCAGAACGAATGAAGATATAGTCTGGACATTGCGTGAAAGCGCAAGAGTAAAACTGCCTATGGTTGCGACATAGGTCAACGAAACGTGTGAATCTATCGCAGGAACTCAACACGAAACTTTGGGACTTGCTTAACAGCGGTTGCAGTTTTGAAGATGTTGAGGGACTGTACTGTGACATCGCAAAATTGGATATTCTTTCCGGAATTGAGATCAACTATCGGTCTGCGCATACGGCGACGTGTGCGTATATCTGATCGAATTGCTGGGACGCTGTGACACACCGGCTACAACGTAAGGATGAAATAAGCCTAAGCGTGAACGCGGCGAAAGCAGAAAAAACGGTGTGTAGTGCATAAGGTTAAATCCTAAGTGTATTATGTGTTTATTAGAAAAGCAGCAGAAGACACATATAATAAACACATAAATAAAAAACAGCAATCAGCAGCGAAGCCCTGAATAGGGGAACGTTCAACGACTATCTCGTTATGGGAGTAGCTTCAAGCGGAGCAAAGCGGTCAGCACGTCATGTACGTGAAGATATAGTCTAATTCTTGCGTTTGTATTTGCGTGTAGCGAACGCAGAGAGCAAGAAGCGATAAGGCGAAGAAAGAATTTGCAGTTGATAGTGTCGCAGAAATCAAAAAACTGAAAAAGAAATATTGTGAGCACGATGAGCGTGGACGGCAAATCAAGCCGAATTTCTTTGGTAAGATTGCGCGGATGAAAGGGTATTACGATAGTGAGAAGAAGAACTATCGATTCCATGATACGTCGATGGATTATCTTCAGCATTGTTTGAATGGCAACAGAAATCCGAATTACAAGTCTGAGACGATTCCGTTCTCTGACATACTCAAACCGAATGAGTCGCGGCAGAGTGTGTGGTATCCGCAAGTCAATCGGATTCTTGGCCTTGTGCGAAGCATGAGAGATCAGGTCAAGGCTGTCTGGAATAGTACGGACGATGGTTTGGATAATGAGATGAAAGCCATTATGACGGCTGAAATCAAAGACGAGTGCCAGCAGTACATCAAGGCAATCCATCTGAATCCGAACACGGCGTATCGTCTGTTGCTGGCGATTGAAGATCCGGCAAACAAGGATATTTCGCGCAGCTTGTTCTCCATGTTGTTCTCAATCCCGAATGATAATTTTGTCAGTTTGCTTGAAGAACGGCGAGAACCGTTGCAAGGAATCGTTCAAACGGACGCCGGAACCATTGAAATCTACGGTCGCAGGTATCGTAAAGTCCCTCTGTTATCAACAAAAACAGCGTGAATTTTCGTTAAAAATGCACAAAAATTTGTGATTTTGCAAGATTTCGTATTGTAGTTGATTGCAGAAACCGTTGAAAACACTAGGTTTTTTAGATTGGTCAATTTGTGGTCATATAGGATGGGGAAGAAATTCTCCATCCTATTTTTGTTGTTAAAGGATGATTGATTTTTGGTTCCTATCACTAAGGATGAGAAAATGGCACTGATGAAGCAGTTCCCACACAAGACGTATCCGCGCACGATGAAACAAGACTCGAAGCGCGGCCACTATTATTGCGTCGAAGAACCTAGACTTATGCGAGCGCTGAGAGCGTATCGACAGTCGAGAGTGATTGAGACGCATACCGCCAAGCGGCGTTGATGGGTGGTGCGTGTGTGAACCCGAAATATGCAAAGCATGAAAATGAAAACGATTATGAGTATGGGCTGAGGCTGATTTCTATTAAGGTTGAGGAATCGCCCGATGATCTCGACTGGCAAGACATCGTTGAGGCGCTTGACCTCAATATTCACAGAGACAGTCTGCGCAAGGCTGCGTCCACGACTCCGTATTCCGGTTACGCTGTCATGCAGTATTTCAAAAAGAAATACGCCTGTGAGCAGGTTACAGATGGCGGCAATTACGCTGATGAGATTGATGTGAAAATCGGTCAGATGCGCAAAGAGGCAAAGAAGCTCTTTGACCAGCGCCGTGAGTTTAATAAGCTCGTGGATAAGCTCGGTAGGGAAGAGCACCTTGAAGACCGACTTGTGGATGCGGCGAATCGTTTGAATGAACTGCAACCTCTTGTCGAGCAGAAAGAATTTATTCATTATGGTGATAACGAAGCTATTGTTGTGTTTGCTGATTGGCATTACGGTCTTGTGGCGGACAACATTTGGAATCACTATGACACAGATGTTTGCCGTGAGCGAGTTGAAAAGTTCGTAGCTAAGGTAATGAATCGTTTGCTCCTGCACGAATGCAAACGGTTGCACGTCGTGCTCCTTGGCGACGCAACTCATGGAGCGATTCATACATCTTGCCGCGTTGCGTCCGAGGAACTTGTATGCGATCAGGTCATGCAGGTGTCTGAGATTATGGCACAGGCAATTTCTCGTCTTGCTGATTGCGTTGATGAGACGGTTGTCCATGCGACATATGGTAATCACCTCCGCACGGTACAGGATAAGAAAGATAGTATCCATGCTGACAACATGGAACGGCTGATTCCGTGGTGGCTTCAGCAGCGCCTTAAAGATAGAATGGACATTGTATTTCCGTCTGCGGAGTATTATGAGTTTCTATACTTTGACGTCTGCGGCTACAAGGTTTGCGCGACGCATGGCGACCTTGATTCTGTGCGTGATGCTGGCCGTAAACTCAATACGCTGTTTATGAAGAAGTATGGCAGCGGGATTGACTATGTACTCCTTGCCGACAAGCATCATATCGAAGAATTTGAGGAACTTGGCATTGACTCAATGATCGTGCCTAGTCTTTGCGGCGTTGATGAATACGCCAACAATAAACGTCTGTATTCTGCTCCGGGACAGGTGATGCTCGTGTTTAATGAACGCGAGGGTAAGGATGCAACGTATCAAATCAAATTAAATTGAAAGGTTGAACTAAAATAAAGAAAATTGATATTGTAAATAAACTTTATGATCTTGGTTATCGAAAATCTCAAAGCAGATATGTCATTGATGATATTTTTGAGATTATTTCTGATGCCATCATCAAGAGAGAGCGTGTTGTCATTAGGGGCTTTGGAGCCTTTGATGTGAAAATGCATAAGGGGCGTATGGGTACTGACCCGAAAACGCTTCTGCCTATGCCGTATGACGATTACCCGGTCATCACGTTTACGCCTGGCGATCTGTTAAAGGAATCTGTGAAGACTGGCAAGAAGGTCGAGCATATGTATTGCAAAGAGCCTGAGTCGGAATCTGAAAAGTAAATAAAATATGCCCGCCGAAGTTTGTGAACTGCCGGTGAAAGCTCAACGTCGCGGAATGAGAAAGGTCATGGGCTTGACATTCTTGACGCCGAAAGGCATTGTGCTGTCGTGAAGTATATGTTTGGAAATATCCAAAATGCATAAAAAGTTGTTGACATGTCGTGATTCTCGTGGTATATTAAATATGCGAGTTATCCGAAATGCATAAAATATTTTGCGATACTGGGATGTGGTGTAATGGCAACACATCAGACTTTGACTCTGATATTGTGGGTTCGAATCCCGCCGTCCCAGCCACAAGGGTTTTTAGCTCAGATGGTTAGAGCGGCTGACTCATAATCAGCGGGGCATGGGTTCGAGTCCCTTAAAGCCCACCATACTGTGAGGTTGTGTCTCACAACGTAGCAGTCAATACCGCGCACTACGAGCACACTGGGTGCGGCTCCCATGAGGATGAAGGTGAGTGCTTGGCGAGTTAGCCGTTCTCGTCGGAGTTAAAAACGGCTTCGTCATCGTGTAGTTTAATGGTAAAACGCCCTCACAATACGAGGTAGATGCTTGTTCGATTCAAGCCACGTTATGCAAATGTGGGTATCGGGCGCGTGCGCACGCCACCTAACAAAGCCCGATTGGCGCTTCGGAAAGACGAAGGGATCCGCTGGTATAGCTCAGTTGGAGAGCGTCTGCTTACGGGCAGAAGGATTTCGGTTCGAGTCCGGTTGCCAGCTTCAATGGCCGTTTGGCCGCACAGCTCAAGCCTCTGGCTTTGCCATGCGTATCATTGGCTGTGGTGTGTTAAAAGTGGCGAAATCGTGCTGCTTTTGGGGATCCCATTGCTGAGATGAGCACAGCAATAAGTCCCGTTTTCAATCGCGTATGGTGGGGCGATTAGTTGCGTAAGCTCAATGCGTTGCTGATCGCCAAATCTTGCCGGTGTGATGGAATTGGTAGACGTGCTTGACTCAAAATCAAGTGCCGCAAGGCGTGCCGGTTCGAGTCCGGCCTCCGGCACCACAACAAAGGAAGGATTGGGAACATGACTCGTGGCGACAAGGTCTTCTGTGCTGTGATTGCATTTTTCGTGTTGCTTCTAATTTCCGAATTCCTGTATATTTTGACAGAAAGCTGCTCTAGTGATGGGAAATGTCGGTCGTATACGCCGTACACATACGAAGTGCTGTCTGTAAATCAATATGTGTACACGAAAACAGATACTTTCGGAAGGTCAAAAGGAACCGAGCTGCGATATGCTTTCACCTATGTGGATATGGATGGTGCGTTGCATACGGTCGATGATTTCCAGAATCTTGAGTATGGAAATACGAAGGTCTGTGTCGCCGATTCAAATATGTATGTCCATGACTATGTGCGTGGTATCAGGTATTTGTATCTTACGCGCGACACATTGACAAATTTCAATTAAGGCTCACATATGGAGAGTTACCGAAGTGGTCATAACGGGGCGGTCTTGAAAACCGTTAGGCGGCAACGCCACGTGGGTTCGAATCCCTCACTCTCCGCCATAGAAATAATAAATCATATGAAGGGGAACTGTTTGTTGAAGTCCAAAGTATTCGAAATCATCGAGAAAGAAAAGTACCGTCAGAAAATCACTTGTGAGCTGATTGCAAGTGAGAATTTTGTATCTGAAGACGTTATGAGGGCTGTTGGTTCATGCCTCACGAATAAGTATTCTGAGGGCTATCCGGCCGTAAGAACGTCTGGAAATAAAGGTCGATATTACGGTGGCTGTCGGTATGTCGATGAGCTGGAAGAGTATTGCTGTGATAAGTGGCGTGAGGCGTTTAACACTGACTATCATGTCAATGTGCAACCGCACTCTGGATCTCAGGCCAACATGGCCGCTTATTTTAGCGTGCTAAAACCGGGCGACACGATTCTTGCTATGAGTCTTGATAACGGCGGACATCTCACGCACGGCTCTAGCGTGAATTTCAGTGGCAAGTTGTTTAACACCGTGTTTTACAACGTGGATGCAAATGGTTTCATCGACTACGACGATATTGATCGCAAAATCAAAGAGAGTAATCCGGCTCTCGTTCTCGCTGGTGCATCTGCTTATAGTCGCATCATTGATTTCGAGCGCATCTATAATATTATTAAGGCAAACTCGACTGACGAGTATAAGCCGTATTTCATGGTGGATATGGCACATATTGCAGGACTCATTGTTGCTGGCGATCATCCGTCCCCGTTTGGTCTTGCCGATATTATCACGACAACGACGCATAAAACGTTGCGCGGCCCGCGCGGTGGCATGATTTTCTGCCGTCCTGAGCTTGCAAAGAAAGTGGACAGTGCTGTATTCCCGTGCTGTCAGGGCGGTGCGCTTCAGCACGTCATTGCTGGTAAGGCTGTCGCCGCCGAAGAAGCGTGCACTGATGAGTACAAAGAATATATTCATCGTGTGGTTCTCAACTGCAAGGCGATGTGCGATGAGTTTATTCGGCTCGGCTATAAGGTCGTGACGGGCGGTACGGACAACCATCTGTTTCTGCTTGACCTGACTGAAACCGGACTGACAGGGAAAGAAGTCCAGGATGAACTTGACCTGCACGGAATCACACTTAATAAGAATTGCATTCCGAATGAGACACGTTCCCCAATGCAGACGTCTGGCGTGAGAATCGGTACTGCGGCAATGACAACGAAGGGGTATTGCGCGTGTAATTTCGTGGCTGTTGCGCACAAGATTGACTATGTCATTAAAGACATGATGCGTAAAAAGATGGAGGATGTATATGAAATACACAAATGAGGAAACCATGAAGGAAGATGAATGGGCGTAACGTTCTAAAAACGAATTTGACCCCGGCCGTAAATGGCCGGGGTTTTCTATATTTAAAATGAAGGGTGGTGTGGGCGTGGCATACAAAGATTTGAAAGCTCCTGCCAAAAGGCCGAAAAGGGCAACGACGGCGAAAAAGAAGGTTGTAAAGAGTGCAAAGCCGGTTGAGATTGAACCGATTGTGGAAAGCGACGATGTATACCGGTGTACTTGCTGCGGCCACAAATACAAGAAGCAGGAGACGAACTTTTCTGCGTCAAAGTCTCCTATTTATAAAGGAAACAACGGGTATCTGTCTATTTGTAGAAACTGTATTGCGGAATTGTATGAGCAATATGTCAAGTTTTATGATGGAGATGAGGATGCTGCGGCGGAACGGATCTGTCAGATAACAGATATGTACTTTGACAAAGACATTTGGGCGATGTCCCGCAAAATCAGCAATCGCTCAGAGGGCAAGCCGCGAAATCGAGTCAGCGTGTATGTGTCTCGCTTGAATTTGCGTGCGGCGAGTGGTGCAACAACATATTCAGACACACTTGTGCGTCAGTGGGAAGCTGACGTCGAGAATGCTGAAACCGTAGAAGAGGTAGAGCAGAACGAAGATATTGAAGTACCTGTTGAGACTGTAAAGCGGTTTGGTACTGGCTTTAAAGAGGGTGAGTATCAGGCTTTGCAGGACGAGTACGACAGTTGGGTCACGAAATATGGTGAGCCTGAAGATAAACGTCAAGAGGAACTTTATGTGACGATCTGCTATATGAAGTTGAACCTGCAAAAAGCAACGCGCTCTGACGCCGGTGGTGTCGGTGCTCTTGCAAACTCGTACAAGCAGTTGATTGAGGCTGCGACTACGGAGATTGAAGATCGCAAGCGCAAGGTTGAGGCTGAAATGGAACTGAAACCGCTTGGTGTCCTATATCGAGACATTGAGCAGTTTACTCCGGCTGAGTTTTATAAGGATAAGAAACTCTATAAAGACTTCGATTACTTGAAAGAGTATGTTGAACGTTTTATAAAGCGTCCGTTGAAGAACCTGCTGACTGGCTCTAAGGAGCTGGATAAGGAGTTCAACTTGTCTGAGACTGAGGGGTGATTTTGTGGCGACAAAGCAAAAACCTCTCGATTATGACAAACTTATGGATGACCGCCAAAAACATTTGCATGAAAATTTCTCGCAGAACAGCTATCTTGGCGACCCAAACCATGTAAAGAAAGTGCTTCTGTGGATGACGTTTTGGCGGCGAAATCCCGGCAGATTTGTTGAATATTATTTTGGGATTACGTTGCATCTCTATCAGCACATTATTCTGATGCTGATGGATTACTATCCGAGCATCTGTATTGTAGCTGCCAGATCTGCGGCGAAGTCATTTTTGATTGCAGTGTGGGCGTGCAAGGAAGCTATTTTGCGACCGGGTACAAAGGTAGTTGTGGCGTCAGGCACAAAAGGACAGGCAAAACTAATTGTCTCTGAAAAAATCAGAAAAGAGATTTTGCCAAATTCGCCATTACTACAAGAAGAGATAGACGTGATTAAAGACAGCCAGAATGACATTGAAGTCACGTTCAAAAATGGGTCTTCTGTGTCGGTTGTCACAGCGAATGATAATGCTCGTGGCCGTCGTGCTACGGTCAATATTTACGAAGAGTTCCGTGTCATTGATAAGGAAGTCATCGACCGTGTTCTTTCTCCGTTTCTTGTCATTCGTCAAGTTCCGTTTATCCAGAAGCACAGCGATTATGCTTCGCTCGTGGAAGAGCCAAAGGAAATCTATATCAGCTCTGCATGGTATCGAAGCCATTGGATGTGGGGGTTAATCAAACTCTTTACAAAGAGTATGATTACAAATGATGATGCCATTGTAGTTGCTATGGACTACTCGATTGCTTTAAAACACACAATTAAAACGCGAAACTTCTTAATCAGAGAACGGAAGAAGCTAGATACGGTTTCGTGGCAAATCGAGTATGAAAACTACATGATTGCAGAGAACACGAATGCGTATTTCACATATGAGATGCTGAATAAGAATCGCGTCTTGAAACGACCGTTTTATCCGCGTCGGAATGTGGATGTAGCAAGCAGAGTCAAAAACAAATATATTCTCCCGAAGCAAGAGGGAGAGGTCAGAGTCGTTTCGTGCGATATTGCCCCAGAGGGCGGTAGTGGCAACGACAACTCTATTTTTACGTGCATCAGGCTTTTGCCTGAGAGCAAAGAGTATAAATCGTCTGACGTAAGCGGCGACCATGTTGCTGTCAAGCAAGGGTATCGCCGTCAAGTCGTTTATCTTGAAGCACAGACAGAGTTTGAAACGAGCAAGCAGGCAATCAGAATCAAACAGTTGTTTACGGACTTTGATGCAGATTACTGCGTGCTTGATACCAGAAATGCGGGTATACTTATGCCCCTTCACACGGAAACGTGTGTTGACAAAGCGCGAAAGAAAGCGGGGAAGCTGAGAGGCCAATCCGAGTGGAAGGCCATGGGTAACGCTGTGGTCACACGCAACGCATACAGACTGAACCCGACTTGTCGGAATATAACGTCTGCACGAGTTCGCGCTGCCTAAAACTCATCTTGAGTCATGGCAAAAAGGTATGCTGATCTATCGGGAAGTCAACCGGTAGAGCCGTGGGATAAAAAGCCAACGGGATAACAAATGGTAAGTATATACGACTCTCTTGCCAAGGTGCTTTATGATGAAGAGCGCAATGTTGAGTATCCGCCGTGGACGTGCATGAACGACAAGGACTTGGCTGCACGTTGTGTCATTGCCGGACAGCGGCCGGTGCTTTTCTCAATCAAGGCGAGTTTGAAGATGAACAGCGAAATTGCTGTTTGTATGAGAACAACATTGCAGAATAAGATGTGTGAGCTGCTTATTAACCAGCAGGAGGGCATTGAAGAAATCCAGAGATATGTGCCTGAATATGCGACTGCGGATGTGGATACGCAGCTTTTTTATGAGCGTCCTTATCTTGAAACCAGCGCTCTTATCAATGAGATGATTGCGCTTGAGTATACGCTGATGGGGCAGACAAATGCCATCAAAATAGAGGAACGCTCTGGTATGTGCAAGGATAGATATACGTCCTTGTCGTATGGTAATTACTTTGCTGAGTTGTTGGAAAAGGATTTGTTCGCAGACAACTCGGATTATGAATTTTTGACACTTGTTAACTAAAGAATGGGGGTGAAATGCTTTTGGCAAACAGTTTTTGGGCAAGGCTTTTTGGCCTTGGCTCTGAACCTGAAAAGGCTGTGCAGGACGTAAGTGAACAGCAGAGCATTCAGTTACCGGCTGACGGCAACAACTGGAATACAGAAATCGGCTCCGCCTATCTGATGATGGTTGGATACAACCGGCGTAAATCAGCTCCGTATTCTACGGACGATGTTCTGCGCATGGCGAAAGACCCACAACATAATATCAAGGAACTTCGCCAGTGGTCGCAGTGGGCGTACTACTCAAATGGCACGGTCACAACGGCGATTGACAGTCTAGCAAGCCTCCATTCACTTGATTATGTCGTGGTTGCGAGGCCGAAAAAGCATGGTGCAAAAAGGAACGGTTATAAAGCGCAGGCGGATAAGATGAATAGCGTTTTGCGTTCGCTGCGATACAAAGAAGTAATTCGTGATGCGATTTTTCGTGATGCGAAAGACGGTATGTATGTCGCGTACATGGAGACAAAGACTGCGAATCCCGTGCAAAGTTCTATGCTGAGTGATGTTGATGTGAGCAACATCACAGAAATCAATGCAACTGGTGTAAATGCAACGGTAATTCCTTTACCGATTGAATATACGCGAATCGTTGGTCGCCGCAATAATTGTTATGAGTTAGCGTTTGATCTCCGGTATTTTGATGAAATGACAGACGAGGACACCCGTAAGCGGAAACTGCAAGCGTTTCCGAAACAGATTCGTGATGCGTACCAAAAGTATACTGCGCAGGAATTTGCCAATGGCGCTTGTTGGGCGCGTCTTGATTGGCGTAAAACGATTGCAACAAAAATCAAGTGTGAGCAGAGCGACCCGTATGGTGTCCCGTTCGCAGTAGCAGCCCTTGATGACATTGACTATGCTAAATACTTCGTGGATACGAAGCGGCGCGTGCTTGACACGGTGAACAATCAAATTTATTACGAGACGTTCCCGGAGGGCAAGGACAAAGGCACATCTGCTCTAACGCAGGCACAACAGCAGGCGCAGCACGACACGGTAAAACAGGCGCTTACGCAGCGTGCGAATGGCACAGGGGTTTCGTTCTTCTCGCTAGCATCCGGTACAAAGATGGACAGACTTCCTGTCGATATTTCTCTGCTTGATGAAGAGAATGAGAATGCAATTAAAGAGGACGTGAACGAGGACATTGGTTTCTCTGCGGCGGCGCTGAACGGTAGTTCAAGTGGTAACTATGCGACTGCGACGCTGAACATGGAAATCGTTGCAACGAATGTGTACACGTGGATTGAAGCCATCGTTGAAGAGCTTAACAAGTGTATTAACTACAATATTATTCAGGACAAGACGTACAACATTGAGTTCCGCGTCTTGCCCGTTACTTTTATTAACCGTGACAAGATGGTAAAGAATCTTGCCGATCTGTATTCGAGAGGCAAGGGCAGCTTGCAAGCGTGGATTGCGTCCATCGGCATGAACGCGGACGATTATCTGTCGCTTATGGACTTTGAGCTGGCGGAAGACTTTGAAAACAAGTACCCGGTGCACAAGACGTCGTTTACAGTCACGGGGAAAGACGCGCCCGATCATGATGTGGACGGCTCTGATGGAGAACCGGCTACGAATCCGAGCAGTGCGTCTACACAAGCCAACAACGGGAATGCAAGCCCGTCACCATCAAGCTAAGTGAGGGGGTGAGGGAATTTGCAGGATGTGTTGGAAAGGATGACGCCCATTTATGAGGTTGCCAATCAGCAGACGATTAGTGGGCGCAGACCGATTAAAGTTGTGCTTCATGAGATTCACCCGGACGCCTCGCATTATCAGCATAATGGCATCTCGTGGAATGAAGAATACGTCAAGGATAACATGGAGTCTATCAATGGTATGTCTATTGTGGCAGAGTTTTTGACAGAGGATAGGGACGCACCGTATGGGCACGGCCTGACTGACATCAAAGATAATTTGCCGCTTTTTGAAGATGCGACGATGGTTGGGCACTTTGATAGCTCTTATATCGATGACATTGAAATTGACGGTGAAACGAAGCGCGTTTTAATTGCAGAGGGTACGCTGGATGAGATGCGTTATCCTAAATTCGTTGAATGGCTTAGAAACAGCATGAAGGAATCTGTCGTAAAGGGTTCTGTCGAAATTGTTGGTAAGCCTGAAAATGATAATCACATTATTTACTCCGATGGCTGGAAGGAGAAAGGGCGTGTGCCGCAGTTTTACGATTACAGCGGCTACGCCATCCTTGGTATTAAACCGGCTGATGATTCGGCAATCATCATGGAGTTAAATAGCAAACAAACAAGCAAGGAGGGAGAACGAGAACAAATGGATGAGAACATGAAGAATGAACTGACCGAGATCATCAATTCTGCCGTTGTCGAGTCCAACTCTAAGTGGGACGAGTATATTGCCAAGGTTCAGGAGAAACAGGCTGAAATTGACCAACTGAGAGCCGACATTGCAGAGAAGGACGCGGAGATTGAGCGTCTGCACGCTGACTTCACTACTGCTGAGGCAGCTCGTGCGGCTCAGGAGGCTGGTCTTGCTGAGGCCAACGCGAAAATCGAAGCGATGGAGAAGGAGAAGGCGCTGAATGAGCTGAACTCCGCTCTTGAACCGTATACCGCCGAGCAGCGTGAGATTGCTAAGGCCGAAATTGAGGCTTATCAGGCTGACCCGGCAAGCATCGAGATTAACAGCATCATCGGCAAGATTTGCATGGAGATGGTTCGTAAGTCTCGTGAGCAGAAAGTGAATGAAATCAATTCTCAGATCGACGTTTTTTCTATCGTCGAAGATTCTAATGGCTCTGACGAGTCCGAAGACGCTTCTGTCTTTTAATTAAAAATAGGAGGAATTTACCATGAAATACAAGACTATTGGCGCTTTTAAGGGCGTGCAGAACGTCCCGTATTGCAAGGCCGCTGCTGACATGGCTGTCGGCATGGGCGTTATTCTTGACCGCGTTGCGAAGAGCGCGAAGCTCCCGGCGAACGCCGACGAGGCGAAGGGTTGCTTCCGTATCGTTTCCAACATCAATGATCGTCCCGAAGCACACAGCTTTGAGGATTCTGTTGCCGTGCTCAAGGATGAGTATGTCCGTGCTGATGACCTGACCTCGGTTGCCAACCTTGAGATTGAGTTCGCGGCTCCTGAGATTACGACCGAGTATTCTGAGCTGGCCGTGGCTGACAAGCTCGTGTTTGGTGTCGGCGGCAAGCTGGAAAAGGCTACTTCTGTTGACGGCTACAAGGTCTACTTTGAGATTATCGGCCTGACTGCGTATCGTGGCGCTGGCGTCCTCGCGGTCATCCGCGTCGCCTAAGCGGAACTAAATTGATTGGAGGATGAAATAATGAACAGTGTTTTTGAAATCAATACTGTGAACAACGTGACTGACGTTGCCACTGACCGTGTGAAAAAGACCTCTCCTATCGTTGAGGTTTTCTCTGCTCTTGCCTCTGGCAAGACTCCCTCTGTTGACGGAAAACTCGTTGACAAGGCTGTGAATGAGATTAAGGAAATCAGCTCTCGTGCGATGGCTAACGATCCCGTGGCCGTCTCTGAGATGAACGCGATTATTCGCTTTGCTATCGAGCCGAAGCTGCTTGAGCGTATTCGTCTGTTCGACTTCATGGGTTCGTTTAAGCGCATCGGCTTCAACGAGGCTCCGTATATGAAGACCTATAACTACGAGAGCGTTGATAGCCGCTTCCAGGCTTCTAGCGGCGATGTGCCGTTCGCGGCTCTGAACTACCGTGAGTACCCGATTGCCACCCAGTGCATCTCTGGTGGCTTTGCGGTTGACTATCGTGAGCTTCAGTCCGGCAACTTTGACGGTTCTGTTGCTGAGGGTATGGCTCAGGTGCAGACTGATATGATGAACAAGGCTACTTACTATGTCATCGCCAAGCTGTATGACGCGCTGAAGAATGCCAAGGGCGTGAAGCACTTTGCTGAGTCTAGCGGTATTGCCAAGACTGCTGTTGACGATATGCTGAAGGTCATGCGTCGTTATGGCAAGGTTGCTATCTGCGGCGACTACTCTGTCGTGTCGCAGCTCAACGGATTTGCTGGCTTCCAGACAGTCGATGCCAAGACTGTGCGTTTTGGCTCTGAGGCTCTGACCGATGAGATCAACAAGACTGGCCTTATCTCCATGTACAATGGCGCTGCTGTTGTTGAGACGCCTAACGCTCTCAACTGGACGAAGCTGAATGCGGACAAGAGTTCCTACGAGCTGTATATGCCGGAGGGTCTTATGTTCTTCATTCCGAAGGGCAATGTGTCCCCGCTTCAGATTTTCCAGCGTGGCGGTATGACCACGATGACCGGCGAGGATATCGTGACCCGTCAGCATCTTACCCGCTTCGACATCGAGATTGGTGCTGGCGTTGCTGAGGGTATGGAAGACCAGATTGGCCTCCTGTCCGACACTAACTTTGCGGTTCCGACCCTCTAATCTTTGGCCGCTTAACGGCCGTTCATTCAATGCGCGGGGCAAATAACCCCCGCGCAAATTTAATATTAAGGTGGATATTTCTTAATGGCAAAAAACAATGTGCGCGTGAATAATCTTTGCGATTGGCCGCTGTATTTTTCGAGAATTGATGGTGTCGGCTCCGTTATGATTCCTCGCAAGGCAAAGAATTTTGCTCTGCTGTCTTTTGATGAGGTTCAGTCCCAGATTCAGGTGGACAATAAAATGTTCACTGGCGAGGACGGTCTTGGCAGCCATGCAAGAATCCAGATTGTCGATGAGGCACAACGTCGTGAGCTTTTTGGCCTTGACGAAAGTGCGCCGCTGGATCCGGTTCAACTGGACGCCGAGGCGGTTAAGGGTCTGCTTGCTATCAATACAAAGGCAAAATTTCAGGCGCGGCTTAACGAACTTGTGAAGACAAACGCCGAGAAAAAGACACTGCTTGCATTGGCGGAAGAAGCTGGTTCTGATAGCGTGGCAGCGTGGAAGGTTGATGCTCTGCGAGAACTGGCATCGACCGCATCGCTGTAAGATTTCCGCTTAGAAAGGCGTGGTGTTGATGGTGAAATTTGAAGATGTGGAAGTCCAGTTCCATTCAATGCCGCAGACAAAATTCGATATTCCGGAAGGGCTGGAAAGGGAGTGGCTTTTGACGGCAGTGACCGACTATGAACTCAATGTTGGCACTGACCTTGGCTTAGATGTAACACACGATACGTGTTGCAATAGGTCACGTTCATAGGAATATGTTCGAAAAATAAAACCCATTGAAATGCTGGAAACCCCTAAAGGCAACCGCGCCACAACGTAAGAGTGAACAACTCTAAGCGTGATGGCGACGAAAGTAGAAAGAAGCGGTTGCATGGCGCAAGGTTAAAACCTAAACGCTAGAATAATGGGCAATCAGCAGCCAAGCCTCGAAAAGAGGAAGGTTCAACGACTATCCCGGAAGGGAGTAGGACGGCAAGCGATAGGCCGTCCGAAGTGGTGGGCATCCCATCAAGGAATCTCAAATTACCTCTTGACAAAGAAGGAAAAAGAAGGTAATATAATAGTGAATTATCCGAAATGCATAATATTTTCGGACGGAAGAGATTTCTTGAGGATGAAGATATAGTCTGCGCCAGAGCGAAAGCACTGGACGGCGAAAGCCGGTTGCGGTGTAGCGAACCGATAAGGAATCTCCCTTATAACTAACGAAGGGAGGTGCAACGATGATTAAGTCTTATAAAATAAGACTATACCCGACGAAAGAGCAAGAGGCTCTAATGTGGAAACACATAGGAGCTTGCCGATACATTTGGAACTACATGCTTGCGTATCAGCAGGAGCAATACGTGAATGGCGAGAAGCATCTGTCCGCATTCGATATGATAAAGCTGCTGACGCCGTTGAAGAAAGACGGAGAGCACGAGTGGTTATGCGAAGTGTCAAATGCGTCTTTAGGCGTTGTTTGCCGTGATCTTGATAAAGCGTATAAAGGTTTCTTCAAGAAGATTGCGCGCTTTCCGAAATTTAAGAGTCGCAAGCGTAGCAAAAAGACGTATCCGGTCAAGGACGATAGGATATATTTTATTAACAGCAAACTTATGCATATCGAAAAAGTGGGTAAAATCAAATATAAAACAGATTTTGACCTGCCGCAAGGGCGTGGGCACAAGTTTACGAATCCGAGGATTTCAAATGTAAATGGCAAATGGATATTGTCTTTCGGCATGGAGTGCGAGAGCCAAGCGCCTGTGCTGACGGATATTTCAATGGGTATAGATTTGGGAGTAAAAGACTTAGCGATAGCGGAATTTAACGGGACGAAAATAACATATCGCAATATCAACAAAACGTCAAAGATGAAGCGTCTTGAAAAACAAAGACGTCATTTGGAGCGCAGTATTTCCAGAAAGTATGAGCAAAATCGTCGTGGGAATACGTTTGTTAAGACGAACAACATAATGCGAAGTGAAGAACGTCTCAAAAAGATGTATGCACGAATGACCAACATTCGCACGAATTACATCCACCAAACGACACATGATCTTGTGTCACTGCTCCCGAAAAGAGTGGTGATGGAAGACCTGAATGTGACAGGGATGATGAAGAACCGTCATCTCAGCAAGGCGATTCAGGAGCAGTGTTTTGGTGAGTTCATTAGACAGATGCAGTATAAGTGCGAATGGAATAGAATTGAGTTTGTTCAAGTGGGCAGATTCTATCCGAGTAGCAAGACTTGTTCTTGCTGTGGTGCGATCAAGCGCGACTTGAGGCTCAGGGATAGAGTATACGTGTGTGCAGAATGTGGCGCGGAGATAGACCGCGACTACAATGCCGCTATCAATCTAAGCAGGTATGTAGCCTAAAATGCAGAGGGGCTACAACCTCAAGGCGTCGTTGCGCCTTCAAGCTGTGGAGCGTCAAACAAACCCAAGTAGTCACGACGAACGGGGACGCTGTGAAGCAGTAAGTTACTGTTAGTTCAACGTAACACAACGGACGACCCTGACACTGGCGAGTTTTCCGGTAATGTCGATAAGCTGGTCGTGAGAACGCTCGCCCAGATGATGTATGTCTCGTATCTTCAGCGCGAACTCAGCCGAGTCATGGCGCTCAATGGTATCTACGGCAAGGATGTTACGCTTACTGGACAGGATGCGACAAAGCGTGTGACCAAACAGGAATTGGACGATCAGATTTCTCGTGTCGAGTCACTTCTGCACCGTCAGAAAACACCTGCCTATCATTGAGGTGGCCTATGTCTGAAGAATCAAAGAGCTGGTACAAGATGATCCGTCCGCTTTTTAATAGCGGATATGAGGATGATGAATTCTGGGCATATGGTCAAGACGGTTTCAATGAAGTGCTCGACTCCTTTGTCGGGAGTGACGTTGAGATATACGATAAGAGTGTTGCGAAGACGCCCAAAGCTGTTCGCGCTATCATTCAGAATGTAACTGGTGATGCGCAGAGCAGTACGCTTGTCCGACAGATTCTTTGCAACATTGGTGTACTGCATTGCGGCCAATACATTAAGGCAAATGGTGCATGGTGGATGGTGAACTCGCTTCCTGACAACAACCGCATTTACGAGAAGGCGGTTCTCTGGAAATGCAAGTATACGATTCATTTTGTGTCGCCATTGACCGGCAAGATCGTGGATTATCCGGTGTATTGCCTGAACTCCACGCAGTACGGCACGGGCGAACGTCCAAAGACCAATATGACGGTTGGCGACGCGCAGCATCTTGTGTATGTGCCCATGAACGAGGAAACGGTTTTGTGCGATACGTCACTGAGAATTATCATGGACAGAAATCGCGCGAATCCAACCGTGTTCCGTGTGACACAGGTAGACGCGACTTCTTATGCTGTCGGCGATGAGTATGCGGATGACGGTATCCTTCAGTGGTCTGTCATCGAGACGCAATTCAACGAGGCAACGGACAGCAAAGAGAATATGGTCGCCGACTTCGTGAAAGCGGAGCAGAGCGACGGTTCGTCAGGCGACGCCGATGCTTATACGCTCCGTCTGATTGATTCTGATGGGGACAACCTACTTGCTGTTGGCGAGAGTAAAAATATTGAAATCGTATTTAAAAATGCAGTCGGAGTTGATGCAGACATCTCCGTGCTGAATGTCGAGCTTGTGTCCGGTACGGATGCCATAGAGTCTTTCGACGTGCTCGGCAGAAAAATCATTCTTGATGCCAAGCCTGACAAGGCGAATGTGGGGGAGACTGTCGTTGTGCGTGTGTCAAATGAGGCACAAGGTATCAAGGCAGAAATCAATATTGAGATTGTTAATATGTAAGGGAGGTGCGTGCGATGCCGCATTTTGATGCAATGATCCAACAGAAGCAGAAATTGCGTGAGGCGATTTTGAAAAATCAAAAGGTGTGTGACCTGCTTGTCAATACTGGCAATAACGTGGCAAATTTCGACCATGTTAAGCTGGGCAGTAAGAGTCCTGCGGCAAAGCTCGTAAAGACGCACTTCTATATCCCAGACACGACAACTGTGGATGGGAATTATATCACGATGCGCAGTCGCGTGGTTTATGCTGATACGGACGTCGTAAAAGAAGTGGCGATTATCGTTTATGTAATTTGCAACCAAGACCAGATTGATTTACTTCAAGGGTCGCGGGCGGATTTGCTTGCAGACGAAATCGACCAGATTCTTAATAACGGCGATACACCGCTGTTTGGTTATGGCGGCATTAAAATCGGAGTGGCAGAAGAGGTACAGTTCAACAACGGCTATTACGGCTGGGAAATTCCGTTTACCACTCATGAGATAAACCGGAGGGCAGAACTTCTGTGACGGACGATCTTAAAATCTTTCGTGGCGGCGACTACGAAATCAACTCAAAGATAACGCTTCATCAACCGACGCTCGGTGAAATCAGCGACTACGGCGAAAAAGAATATTTCGGTCTAGTTCGGTCGATTTGCTCCACACCTGCTGACCACAAAGTAGATATTTATGAGAATCTGGGCATCTATTGGGATGCTGTTGATGAGTTTGAGTTATTCGTACAGTTGTCGTTTGCGTTTCGTGAATCAGATATGAGCATTTTGTTTGGTGATTTGGACTGGGCGTCATTTGTGCCAGCCATCAATCCGAATACAAAAGAAATTGTGTTGAGGAACAAAGATGGCGTGGTAATTGACCGGGCGATCCACTTTTTAATTACGGATGCTCTGCGAAAAATGCACTGCTTTGAAAAGAACGTCGATGTCGGATACGATGATTTCACAAAAGACGCAATGATAGAAGATGAAAAGGATGAACGGGAACTGGCGGCTAGGAAGCCGTACAGTTCTTTTTTATTGCCTTTAATTTCATCGCTGACGAATTGCGCTGAGTTCAAGTACCGGCATGATGATGTCTGGACGTTGCCGATTGGTGCGTTCATGGACTCTGTGCGACGGATTCAAAAGCGTGTTAACTACGACAATCTTATGCATGGCGTTTATAGCGGCTGTGTAGAAGTGAAAAAGATAAAAAAAGAAGAATTTAACTGGATGGGAGAACTGAAATAGTTCTCCTTAATTTTGTGTTTGAAAGGATGAGATATTATGTTCAACGCGAACACCTTCGTTATTGATAAAGTGCGTCGTGTGACTCAGGTCAATCTTGAGACTGGCCTTGTTGACTGGACGCTTACCAGCATCGAGAGTCCGTCCATCGAGTTCACCGGCGAGTCCACTGACAAGACCGATGCTCAGGGCGTGCTTATCGCTCGTTTTGATACCGCTAAGGGGGTGAACTTCTCTGGCGAGGGTTCTCTGCTGTCGATGCCGATGATGGCCGCGCAGCTCGGCACTGAGGTGCAGGTTGGCTCTAGCACTGCCAAGGTTACTGGCAAGACCTTTGAGATCCTGAAGGTTGATGGCGGAAAGGCCACCATGACGCATAAGCCGAAGGTTGCTCCGACTGTCGTTTACAAGATCACTTCGGACAAGAACATTGAGTCTACCATCGAAGTTGGCTCTGGCACGGATAAGGCTTCTATCGCTGAGGCTGTTATCACGCTGCCCACTGCTTTTGAAGGCACTCAGATTGGTGTGCTTTATGAGTACGAGGCCGAAGATGCAATCAAGGTCACGGATGGCTCGGAGAATCATGCTGAGGCCGCTGAGTACATCGTCGATATTCTTGCTTGCGATGTCTGCAATGCTTCTGTCAAGCGTGCCGGTTCCATCGTGTTCCCGAAGGCCAAGATTGATAACAACTTCTCTATCGACCTGACTACTGAGGGCACGCACCCGTTCTCCTTCAGCGCTCTGAAGGATTACTGCTCTGACGATGAGGAACTGTGCTACGTCCTCTTTAATAAGTAATCGGAGAACAAATTATGCAGAGACGTTGCAAGGTCTGCGGCGCTGTCTACGAGACGTGTTACTCGTGCGAGAAGCAGCGTAGCTGGCGCGTCCATACTGACACCGCAGACCACTACTACATTTTCACTACGCTGATGACATACGAGTATGATCGTGATGCCAAGAAAGCGTACCGCGCACTGCGCAAGCGCGGCGTAGATTTTATGCACACGAGTGTGTATGAACCGACTGTAGAAATTCTGCTGGACGAAATCTACGAGAAAAATAACGCTGACAAGGCGAAGAAAATGCGCACTACCGTTGAACTTGGTGTCATTGATGATAAATCGGCTCATGATGTTGAGGCAAAGACGGATTAAGTTAAGGAAGGGAGGACGAATGTCCTCCCTTTTTCTGAACTTTCAGATTGGTGGTGAATACGATAAAGATTTTGGCGGTAGACCAAGCGCGTCATGGGGCATGGGCGATGTTTAATTACGAGTCAAAAGAACTGATTGGGCATGGCACATGGTCGTTTGACAACAAAAAATATACATTTCCGAAGGCGGTTAGAAATATCGAGGTACTGATAGAAAATATCATGAACACGCAAGGAATTGATGCGGTTTTCTACGAGGACATTCAGTTGCGTGTAAACGCACAAGGCTTTAAGAGACTCGCACAGTTGCAGGGTGTACTCATCAATCTCGCAGAGAAAAATGAATACCTTTATGATTTGGTTCAACCGTCGCAGTGGCAGAACTACTGCATGGCACGTGGCAGAAGTGAGAAAGAGATCAAAGCCAAAGTCAAGCAATTGGAAAGTGCTACGCACAAGAAGCAGTCTAAAGTTCTTTCCATACAGGCTGTAAACGACTTGTTTGGCATTGAGACTGAGAACGACAATCTGGCCGACGCGTGTTGTATCGGCTGGTATGTAGTAAACAACATTCCTATTAAAATCAAGGAGAAAACTTTATGAAAAAATCCGCCGATTTCATTGACCTGTTGGGTCTTGACGATGTAGAGAACATTCTCGGAGAACAGCTCCCAGACCCCGGACTGCTTGAATATTATCGTCGCCTCAAAGACCGTGAAATTCTTTGGAATGACGATGTTGACGAAAGTATGATTGATGTGTCGATGTGTATTCGCAAGTGGAACATCGAGGACAAAGGCAAGTCGGTTGATGAACGCAAGCCCATTAAGATTTTCATTAACTCAGATGGCGGCGATCTCAATACCATCATGAACGTTGTTGACATGATTGAGCTGTCTAAGACGCCCGTTATTACGATTGCGCTTGGCAAGGCGTATAGTGCCGGTGGTCTGCTCCTGATGGCAGGTGATACGCGGTACATTTTCAAGAATACGAGTTGCCTGATTCACGATGGTTCGTCTGGCATTTACGGTACGACAGGCAAGATGTTGGACAACCTTGAGTTCACGAAAGGGCTTGAGAAGCGTATTCGAGATTATATCATTACGCACACGAGTATTCCGGGCGATCTGTACGACAGTAATTATCGTCGTGATTGGTTCTTGTTCTCGGATGAGATGATTCGCTACAACGTCGCGGATGAAATCATTGAAGACATCGACCTAATTTGAGGTAGATATGGCGAAGAAGAATACGACTATGAATATCGGCGAGGCTCCGATTACGCTTAATGAGCATCCTTTTTACGGGCTGAAGCTGGATAAAGATCAGGAAGCGTTCCGCGATGCTATCTGGGATGAAAGTAAGCGTATTGTGTTTTGCAATGCGAAAAGCGGTTCTGGTAAGACGCTGATTGCTACGGCTACGGCGAACCTGCTTTGTGCGCACAGATTGTATAGTGGCATCGTGTACGTTGCCGCGCCCACGCAGGAGCAGAAACAAGGCTATCTTAAAGGTACTATTGAAGAGAAGTCTGAACCGTATTTCGAGCCTTTTTATCAGGCGCTTGATAAAATCGGGGTTAACCTGAATACAGCATTCATGGATGGTGGTCAGAACGAGAAATGCGGCATGGCTTACATTGAGTGTGTGACGCACACATTTCTGCGCGGCGTGAACTTTGAAAACAAGGTGGTTATCATCGACGAGTCGCAGAACTTTTATTATGACGAATTGAAAAAGGTTCTGACGCGAATTAACGACAACTGCAAGACTATCGTCATTGGGCATGACGGTCAGATAGACCTCTACTCGAATCCTGAGCGTAGTGGGTTTGTCGGTTACATGGATTGGTTCGATGGTGACTCACGTGTTGCGGTCTGCAAATTAACGAAAAATTATCGCGGGTGGGTCAGCCAGCACGCAGATGATTTTGACTTTGCGGCGATGTACGACAAGAATTAAAAAAAACTAACTATTGTTGAGGTAATTTTAATATATGAAGAAACTTTCTGTAGATACTATGAAGAAATATATGAAAACAAAAGAAGTTCCGAAGTATGTCAAAGTACACTACGAATTTGATGGTGCGGAGTTCGATGTTGAAGTGCGCACGAGCCTGTCATGCGCGGAGCAGTCGGCTTTTATCAGTCGCGTTCTTGCCGGATGCTTTGATGACAGTGGCAATTTCCGGCCTGAGTATTTCGACCCGATGTTCCACGCAACCGTGCTTCAGATGATGACTAACGTGCCGCCGATTCCGATTCGCGGAGCTGCTGGTGATGATGGCGAAAAATTACTTGACATCGACGCGATGGACGAGCTGTATGATGCGCTTTCGCTTGAGAGTGACGAATCAACGGATGATTTTTGCGGCTTCATTTGGTATCTGTATGGCCTTTGTGACAATGCTGCGGAATATCGTCGTGCACGCAATCTGGCCAATAACGGCGTGACTGGCGACTTGTCTGCCATTGTTAGTGGTGCACGTCGTTTTGTTGAGTCCCTTGTTGACAAAGTGGATAGCGTGGACACAGAAGAACTGCTTGCGTATGCTGGCAAACTGTCTGAGCTAACACATGGTGTTGATGCTGAAGGTGTGGCGGACGCAATGCTTCGTCTGTACAAAGCGGAGGAATCTGAATAACAACTGCCGCCTGTCGCCAGCGGCCAATAAGAGTGCGACTTGCTTACGATTGCCGCCCGACTGCGTGCGGCATACAAGTGCAGCCTTGCAACGGGAGCGCCATAAGGCGCTCCCACATTTTTAACATAAGGTGGTGGGTGCTACGAATATCAAAGAGGCGCTTGCTTATGCAAATAAGCAATTAAAACCTAAAATTGACTCCGCGCTTTCCAGAGAGGTATATCAGGTTGTCGTAGATGTAGAAGCATTCTCCATCAATGAAAATGTCTACGATACATATAGACCTATCATGTACGAGCGACGTGGCGACATGGGAGGTCTTGCTGACAAGGGGAACATCGTTATGAAGGGCGGCAAAGCCACGAATGGTATGCTGCGCGTTGTCAATATAACTGATCCTAATCCGGGCGGCGCGCTTAATCGAGATCGCGTTACGGTCGGCAAGAGTTTACCAGAGCTGATTGAGTACGGCAATAACAACCGGTGGGGCTATAAATACGATTTCCAGTCCAAAGGTGCGTACATGAAGCCAAGGCCGTTTACTGAGGCGACGATTCGTCATCTTCGATACGTTGGCTCTCATGTTTTGGCTCTGCAAAATGGTCTAAAGCGTCAAGGTGTCAAGTCGAGAATAACTGGCAACTCTGATGAAAATCTAGACGATTTATTTTTCTAATAAGGTGGTGATTTAATGAGCGATGAATTGGAAGTTGTTGTAACAAGCGTGCTTGAGGCAGATGAAGAAGCGTCATCAAGACGAATAGCGGCACAACTGCCAAGCATCTCCGACAAGGTAAATCAGTCGAGTAAAATTAAAGTCGGAATCGCGCTTGATGATAGCGCAGTTAGCGCGCAAGCAGGTGCATTTGCACAAAAAATCAATCAAAAGGTCGCCGCCAATAAAGTCGGCGTCAAGTTGGGGCTAGACAAAGAGTCGATTGCAAAATTGCAAACGGAACTTGGTAGCCTGCACGTCGATTCGTCAATTACGAATAGCATGGTCGAGCAAATCGACAAGTTGGGCATTCGTATTGATAGAGTTAGTGGTAGTTGGAAACAGGTAGCTGATAGTGAACGACAACTTTTAGCGTTAACAATTCAGGGGGCAGATGAGACTGGTAAGGCTGTTTCTTATTTGCAGACGTATGATGCGGAAACACAAGAAATCAGCACAACGATGACAAACGTTACGCTCAATTTGGAGCAACAACGTAAGTCTGCTGCGGCATTAGCCAAGCAGGTCGAAAAAGACAACCAGTCCCGCTTGAATTTTCTCTCAAAACAGCAAATTGAGATAAATAAAATCAATGCTTCTTACACTGGCCAGAGTTCGCAGAAACCGATTGTTGATCCGGCGAGGCTTGAATCGTTTGGTGCTAAGGTTGCAGAAATCAATAACAAAATTGCTGCACTTAAAGCTGCAAGCGGTGCACTGAGTGGAGAGCAACAGAGAGAAATCATCGAACTCATTGCCAATGCAAAAGCGCTTGGTGAAGCGTATCGTACATTAGAGCGCGCTCCGACAAAGTTGCGCACGAAAGATGTTGTGACGATTCGAGATGAGGAATTGTCCAAGTTAGATGCCTATAAAACAAAACTCGCAAATGTGGGCAATTTGACGCAAGATTTTGCATCCAGAATTGATAGGCTTCATAACGAACTGAGTGGGGCTTCGGATGGAGCTACGCTGACAAAATATCTCAATCAATTTAGCACTCTGAGTGCTGAGGTCAAGAGTTTTGATGCTCAGGTTACTGGCGTTATTCAGAAATATAATTCCTTGCTTTCTGCTCGTGGCAGAGCCACACAAATAAGAAAGAAAATGTTCAGCACGAGTCAGGGGACTGAAGAGTATCAGGCCATGGCGGCTGAGCTGGCTCGTGTTGAGGCCGAGCAATCGAAAATCACGCAAGAGATCAGAATCCAATCTCATCTCATGCCTGAAGTGGTTGCTGCCGCCAAGGCACGTTCGCAACACGACGAGAGAGCTATTCAGCAAAACTATGAGCTTGCTGTTGCAGAAGGCCGCGTAAAAGATGCTGTTGCGTCTATCAATAAAGAGATGGCATCTATGCCGCAAAAGGTTGCGGAACTTCAGGCACGGTTTTCTGCTCTTGGGAATCCGTCAAAAGAACTCGCTGGAAATATCTCAGAATTGGACAGGCAACTTAAAGCAGTTAACGGTGGCAAGCTAGATGACCAAGGCAAAATAGCCGCTTATGAAAAGCTCCGTCAAATTTTAGAGGATTGCACGTCCGAGGTAATGCATTTCGAAAAATTGTCGAGGCTTGATGTTGCCGATTCTCGTTTTGAGTCTGGGCTTGCCAAAGCGAAGCAAGACCTAATCACGATTGAAACAAAGTGGAGCGCGCTTAAAAACGACCCCGGTCTTAACGCGCAACTCAACCAGTTGAAAGTCAGTCTTGGCCGTGTAAACAGCCAAGCCGATTTCTCAAAGTGGAAAGCACAGCTAAGCGCATTCCGCGCTGAGGTTAAAGCTGCTGGTAAAGATACACTATCACTTGGTGATGTTTTCAAGAACAACCTCGCTAAGGTTTCTCAGTGGATTGGCGCAACAACTATTATCTTTAAGACGTGGCAAACGCTCAGAGAGGGATTCGATGTTGTTAAAGACCTCGATAATGCGCTTATTGACCTGAAGAAAACGACTGATGCGACGGAAGAGCAGTATCGCAGTTTCTATTATACGGCGAACCAGACTGCTAAGGAACTCGGTGCGTCTACAAAGGACATCATTCAGCAGACAGCAGACTGGGCACGTCTGGGGTACTCGCTTGACGAGGCGTCTACGTTGTCGCGGAACTCTGCTATTTTCTCTGCGGTGTCTGAAGATCTTGATTTGACCGAGGCAACTGATGGTCTTGTCAGTATGCTGAAGGCGTTCAAGGAGTTGGACGTTAACGATTCTCTTGACGGAATTATTTCTAAGATAAACGAAGTCGGCAACAATTTTGCTGTATCGAATGCTGATATTGTTGATTCACTTACTAGATCGTCATCCGCAATGGCTGCGGCCAATAACACGTTTGAGCAGACTGTCGCGTTGGCTACTGCGGCTACGGAGATTACGAGAGATTCTTCGCAGGTCGGCAATGCCTTGAAGACGATTTCTATGCGCCTGAGAGGTTACGACGAGGAAACTGAAACATATTCTGATGACCTCAAGGAAATCACAGGCGATATTGCTAACTTGACGAAAGTAGCAAGCAATAATAATCAGGGAATCAGCTTGTTTGAGGCCGACGATCCAAACACTTATCGTTCTACTTATGATATTCTGAAAGATATTGCAGATATCTGGAATGAAATCAGCGATAAAAATCAAGCGCAGTTGCTCGAAAAGCTATTCGGCAAGCAACGCGCCCAGGTCGGTGCGGCACTTATCTCAAACTTTAAGCAGGCAGAGAACGCTATGGACGCTATGGCCGGTTCTGCTGGCAGCGCGTCAAAAGAGTTGGAGCGTGCCCAAGACTCCATCGTATTCAAGTTGAATGCGCTGAAAGAAACTTGGGTTGGTGTCGCTCAGAATCTTTATGATACGCGAACGATTAAGAATGTAATTGACCTCTTGACGGATATGTCTGGCGTTATCCAGACAATCACGAAGAGCCTTGGAACGCTTGGCACGGTATCTGCCGGTGTCCTTGGTGTTCAATTTATTCGTTCTGTGGGTAGACCCAAAATGACGGGTTCTCATGATGTGCCCACATATGCTCTGGTGGTGACACGGAACGAGCTTGCAGCGTGAGTTGCAAGTGAGGGAGCATTGGCAAAACAGCCGAAATTGGCCGAAAGGCGGGTGGTTTTGTAATTCCACTCCGGGAACCGAAAGGAATCCGCAGCGAAGCTCATGTTCGCATGAGAACGTTCAGAGAGTATAATGGCTGCGCGGCTCAATGAGTCGTGAAGGGGTATTCCAAATCAGCGCGACAGCGCAAAAATTACAGGCGGGTCACGCCGCCGACCAAAATAGTGATACACATACTATAGTGAGTCGTTGAAGCAGTGCTTCACAAACGCACGAGCCGTCTGCTGGAACAGACGGCTCACAAATTGGCAGAGAGACGTTGCTGGGAACAACATTTCTCTGAATGCCTGATGAGCCATCTGTTGCCGCAGGTGGCTCATCTAAATAAAGGATAGGTGTAACTGGTGGTATTGAACGATGCGTATGATGCAAGCGTGTTTGACAAAAGCGTTTGTGACGGGTATGAATCTGCATGGGCAGAATTTGAGAAGTTGGTTGAGATCGGCGTTGCATCTAAACGCGGATGCCAAATAGCATCTATATTAGAGAACGCGATTCGCAGCAATACAGATATGAAATGTCTTGACTTTGTGCGTTAGACGTGTCAAAATATTGAAAGTGCAAAATGTTATTCTAGAGGTGGCATATATGTTGAAGGATGAATATAAGTGGTTCTTGGATAATTATGCCGACTTATTTAAAAAGTACGGAGATTCTTTCCTTGCAATAAAAGGGAAGACAGTGCTAGGATCATATCGTTCTTATGCTGAAGGTGTTAGGAAGACTTCTGAGAAAGAGAAGATTGGAACTTTCATTATTCAAAAATGTAACGGTGATGAATCGGCATATACGAATTATATTTCGTCAATTTGTTTTGGGTAAGTGCGCAATTAAAATAATCTCATCTAGAGATATAGAGAAGAAGTGAGAATATGGGAATAGCCCCGTCTGTTGTCTATCGAGCATTTCCACTTGAATATACTGGAAAGAGTAATCGGTTGATGACTCCTATTACTATTTCAAGTGCTGATGGCTCAGTTGATGGTATTGCTCTCTGGGACACTGGTGCAACAACGACTTGTATTTCTGAGTCCGTAGTGGAACGGCTGAATCTTGTCCCAACTGGAATGATGGATATTCGCACTCCATCAAGTACAAAGACAGTTAATACTTATTTGGTGAATGTCGGACTCCCTAATCACTTAAATGTAAGCGATGTCCCTGTGTGCGACACTGATATTGGTAAACAAGGTCTTGATATGCTTATTGGTATGGATATCATTATGTTTGGTGATTTCTCTGTGAGCAATTTTAATAATAAAACAGTGTTCACATTCAGGATACCATCCAAAGAAAAGATGGACTTTGTCCCGCAGGCAAACATTGACAACGCCATTGGTGCTACTCATGGAAAGGGCAAATCAAAGCGTAGAAAAGGCTCGAAATAATCTATCAAGAGTGTGTTAAGCCCCTTGCTTATAGCAAGGGGCTTTGTGTTAATTGAAGTGGTTGACCAATCAAACATAATAATGGTATAATGGATACGCAAGACGGTATGTAATAACAAAAATCTCGAAAAATCCCACTTTTGTATTGACAATTTATAAAAAAGTTGTAGGTTATGGTTGTAATACTTAAACAAGGGGGATCCGCGATGATTTTGGTCGATGCCTGCGCTAGCAAAGTTGTTGACAAAATGAATGCCAGTATTCTACCCGAGATGAGACTCACGCAATGTGAACATAAATTCAAAATGTACTCTAATCTTGTTGTTGCATTTATGTTTGTTGCTCCCGTTACTTTATCTTTGTTGTGTTCGCTGTTGAGCTTGAACAATAATACTGCTCAATCATGGGTAGAAGGGGTCATTACTGTTCTTGTTATTCTTGTTGGTATTTTTCTTTTGTTTTGGCAATCTGTATACGACGAGGCAAGGACGGAGTTGCAAGGAGCCGAAAAACATCTACAAGATGCATATGATTTTTTTGTGTCAACAGCGATTACGATGTTTAAGAAAGTAAAAGACGGAGACGCCTCTTTTGAATCTCTGGCAAATGCGTGCGCAAGCGGCATTGTAAAAAGCTGCCAGCACCGTTCCGGTTCTAACGGGTTCGCCGTGTACATTTATGAATATGATAAAAACAATAGAACTGTAGAGATGGTCGCTGCTAGTCAAGATGAAATGGTCGATACGTTAATGGATAATCCTCTGTTTCTATACGGATTATTTAAGCCTGTGTTTATCGATGACCCTCTTATTAAAGACTACTATTTCACTTATTGTCTGCGAGATAGCAAAAAGAAGTATATCCTAAGCACATGGGAAGATATGCTTATAAATTATTATTGGGCAGGGTGGAACGAGTTAGATAAAAATGAGTATATCGAAAATTTAGACAAAGAGGCTTGTCGGCACGCAGATTTCTTTTATAATCAGTATATGGCGATTCCGATTATCAATCATAAATCAGGCGCTAATGGGTTGATCGAAATTATTGCTTATTATGATGCTGTTATAGACGCCCCACAAAAAATTAAAAAAGAATTTTCACAGTTGTCAGAAGCGTATAGAAAAATGATGCGTGTTGTATACGAAATTGCATATATTAAAGAGGAGGTGTATCAATGAAAAGACGGACACGATCAATGCCTAATGGGAGCAGTAAAAGTCGTTCTGTGAAAGTCGTTTCTCCGGTCGGACAAACTCGTAGTGGGTATAAGATTTTTGTTAATATGGACGTCACTGATGAACAACTCCGAGCTGTTAGGGAACGGCAAGCAGAATCTGCTAGGACATTGGCAGATATCCAAAGAAACTACGATAGACTGTCAGGCAATGCTCAAAACGTGAAGATGAAAGCCTATGGAAGTTCCGATTAACATTTAGAAACACAAACAAAAGGCGAGGCCAAACGGCCTCGCCTTCGTCATATCAAAACTTGCTACCACAATTATTGCATTTCCACGTCTTCCCACAATCTCCAAGTCCATAAATTCCAACCAGCGCTATTTTTGCAGCCTTCTTCATCGTGGTCAGTCGCGTGAGATTTTCAGAGCCGCAGATGGGGCATTTGGGAACGTGCTTGGGACGAGAAGTAGCGTCCGGGTTTTGCGGAAAGTAATAGTTTTCAATTCCGCCATATTGCTTATATCGCTCTATGCTTTCTTCTGACTCTGGATACATGAGAGCGTAATGAAATTTGTATTCATCTGATTCTGTATCTAGTTGTGACTTGTCAAATATTGTTTCAAATACGTGTCTATTAGCTGCGTGTTTTGCTAGAATTTTTGCAGATGCTATCCATCTACTTGGCCACCATGTTTCTGTCTTATAATTCGAATAAAAAAGTTTGTTGTACTCATCGTATGTCATATCCAACTCAATGTACGGTATTTCGCATTCACATCGGTCGAAGCAAGTTAGCTTCTTAGGATCGGACATGAGCTTTTTTTTATCTGCTATTGACGGCGTTCGTATGTCTGCGCATCTTGGGCACGCTACAATCTTTGGAGAATAACCACAGTATGGGCATTTATGCCCCGGAACCCATGCACGCTTGCATTGTGGGCATACATCTCCTATTAAGTGACGGCTTATATTGCTAACAACATCTTCCCATGCCATAGTCTCACATCCTTTATATTAGTTACTAAGATTACCACGTTTTCTCTTATTTGTCAACTCGCACATTAGTTTGAAACAATATAATGTTTGGTCGGCATCATATTGTAATGATTGGCATCACTTAAAGTATTAAAAAGTGCGAAGTCGCAAGTAGAGGCGCTTAATAACGAATACACGGATAAGACATCGAATGCCTCTGGTGGAACGGCTGTTGCCGGGTCTGTCGTTGATGAGGTTGATACTGCCAAGGTAAATGAATATACTGCTGCTTTGGCTGGCTTGTCTGCGGAGCAACAGCAGGTACTACTTAGCACGGCTGCACTCACAAAGGAAGAGCGAAATAGCGTTCAGTCCAATCTTGATTTGCTTCGTAGCACTAACGAGCAAAAAATAGCTTTCGTCGCCAAAAAGTATAATCTTGATAAGGCTACCGTTGCTCAGCAACTTGGTATAGAGGCTGACAAAAAATATGCTCAGGCTGAAATAGAAGCAAGAATCGCCGCGTCTGATTTTGGAAAGTCACTGTCAAAACAACAACGGCAACAAATGGCGGCAGAATTGGCTACCAGAAGTCATTCCGCTTCTCTTAAAGAATGGGCTGGCAATATGGCACTTGCTGTTAAGGCCGCTGCAAAGAACATCATCAGCAGTCCTATGGCAATCATTTCCGCCATCACAACGATCGCCTCTGTGGGCATCAATGCGATTCGCAATGCTCAAGAAAAAGCAAAACAAGCTGCTGAGGAAAACGAGCAAAAGGTCAATGACGTTGCTAGCGCCGCAAACGATCAGCGCGAACAATTGAACGACCTTATTGCGCAGTACAGCAAACTCGCTTCTGCTGGTGATTTTGACGCATCTTCTCGTGAGCAAGCCCGAAGCATCCAAGACCAGATTACAGAGTTGGTTGGCTCTCAGGCAAACAACCTTGACCTTGTGAATGGTAAGTTAGATGACGAGGTTTCTAAGCTCAAAAACATTTCTGCTGAACAGGCGAAACAGAATGCAAATGCACTTCAGACGAAGGTGGAAAGTGCCACAAACAAGTACAAGCAAGGTGCTCTTACTGAGGGTGCTGGCACTAAAACGATTGACAATCCGTATTCTATGGGAGCGGATATCGAACTTGCAAATAGCAAGGCTCTGAATGAGGCACTTAAAGAAGCTAGTTATTCTGGTAGCGCTCTACTGGATGTCAACAACAAGATTGACGTGAGCTGGGCGGCAATGAACAAAGATGCGGCCGGTATGGTCGATATCTATAAAGAAATTCAAGATACGCTTTTAAGTTCGGATGAATGGCGTAGCTCGGATGAGAGCGAGAACTCTCAGCTCTTGAATGACATCCAGAGTAAAATTGATCTCTATCAAAGTATCGTTGATGAGTATAATTCGGCGGTTGCAAATCAGATGCAGAATGATGCTGTCATTAAAATATCTGATATGCTCAAGGAAACGACGGTCAATTCTCAAGAGACGTTTGATTCGTTCATTGCGTCTATCAACAACATGGAGGGCGCGTCAGATCAGTATAAGCAATATCTGACTGAAGTGGCCAATCAGACATTCCCGCAATATGCCGATGCGGCTCAAAATGCAACGAACGCGACTGACTCCTTCAGCGCTGCCATGTCCACCGTCAAGGATGTGATGAGCGAGGCATCGTCTACGTCTGTTGATGCTGCGAATAAGGCTGAGGCAGATGTCATTAGAGAAGAAACTGCTGCGCTTGAGGCATCCAATGATGAACTTCAAAAGCATATTGATAACCTGCAAAATGCCAATGATAAACGCAGCACTCTTGCGATTTCGAACTACACAGCCGAAATCGCAAAGAACAATGCGGCGATTGCTGAGAATAACCGGTTGTTGAATAGTATGCCGAGTCCGTGGTCTGGTATCCTAAGCACTTTTGACACATGCTCTGGCGTACTTGAGCAAATTGCGTCGATTCAGAATGAGGTCGCAGATGGGCTCACAATCTCTGCTGACAAGGCTCGTGAGTTTGCTGAGGCGTATCCTGAGATTCTTGCGAATGCGACCGTATCCGCTGATGGTCAGGTGACGTTGAATCAGGGCGTCGTTGATGCGTTTATCAGCGGCAAACAAGAACAGGTTAATGCGGCCATTGATGCGGAGATTGCAGACCTTCAGGCTAAGAAAGCATCTCTTGAAGGCAAAATGGCGTTTGCTCAGGCAGAACTTGAAATTGCACAAAATGTTGGCGAAGGCGAGGGGCAAATTTCCAAGGAAGTCGCTGAGTATCGTATCAATACCGGTAACATAATGGCTCAAGCACTCATTGACAACGGAGTACAAGAAGCAGATGCATGGCGTCTTGCGGCTGCTGCTATGGCTCAAAACACGGAAGAGTTTGACCGTGTGGCGATGGAAGTTTGTACGGATGTCAATGGGAATTTCAACGCTGCTGCTTATAACGCGGCACAGTCCATTTATCAGAACATGGCGTCGGGTAAGTCGAGCGTAGCATCTTTTGCAAGACAGTGCCATGAAGCTGCAAAGGCTTTTGCTGGAATTGGCAGCGGCGAAGAAAGAGGTATGGACGCTGTAGTCGGTGGAGCGACAGGCGCTGTATCTGGCAAGTCGATTGATCTCAACCTGACGAGTGGCAGTTTTGACGGAACTAATTACACCTATAAGGCTACCCAAACATCTCTTGATGACTTCACCTCAGACCTACAACTTGATATTTCAAAATATCAACAACAGATTGCCCAAATTGATTCGCAGATTGCTCTCCTTGAGTCTTTGAAGAACAAACCGCTTGGTAGCTATGGCAACTCTGGCGGTAGCGGTGGCTCAAAGGGCAGTTCTGGCGGCGGCTCTAGCTCTAGTACCAAAGAGGTTGAAGAGTATATCGCCAGTATCGACGAGTATCGTGAGGCTCTGGAACGTCTTGCTCGTACTCAGGCAAAGGTTGATAAGATCCAGCAGAGAATCAATCTCTCAGACAATCTCGAAGAGCAGTTGCTCATGCAACAGGTGCTCATTGGAGCATACGAGCGTGAGCAGGATGCGCTTGTCAATCTGAATAATCAGCGCAAGAAAACGCTTGCATCCGGTGCAGAGGAACTGCGCAACATGGGATTTGCGGTTGAGTATAGCGCAGAAAAGAACGAGTTCTTTGTGGAGAACATGGAACACGTCAACGACCTTGTTGCGGACAGCGCGGGTGATTTTGACACGCTGCAAGAGGCGACGAACGACCTCCGTAAGAGCACAGAGGAACATATCAAGACGCTTGAAGACCTGAACAAATCCAATCAGGATAGCGCGAATGACTTCGCTGACCTCAAGACGAAAATCAAAGATGCTCGTGAGGAAATCCAGAATCTCCTTGAGACGATGGTCAAGAACAAGTCTGAGGCCGTTGACTCCATTCAGGAAGTGTACGAGACGCTTCATAATGCGGCGGATGAGTATGCCAAGAGCGGGTATATCGCCATTGACACCTTGCAGAGCATTATCGACCTCGGCATGGAGTACGTCGCTTATCTCATGGACGAGAACGGCAACCTTGTCATCAACGAGGAACGTATCAAGAAAGTCATTGCGGCGAGAACACAACAGATGGCTGTTGAGACGGCGCTTACTTACGTTGAGTCCTTGAGAATTGCCAAGCAGAACGACGATGTAGAGACGATGAATCGGTTGCTGAATGCGACCGAGGAAACGACGAACGCAACGTGGGGGCTGGTATATGCCAATCTCAGTATGCTTGACCTCACAGAGGAACAGCGCAAGGCAGCTCTCGCTAATATCAATGCACTCCGTGCTCTAGCTGACAGTGCGGTTGATAGCATCGGCAAATCGTCGGATGCTTTGTCAGACAGTCTGAACAACATGAAGGACGGGCTAGACAGCATCTTAGATTATGTCATCAGTATGTTGACGCAACAAATCAATGACCAAATTGATTCCCTGAATGACATGAAGGACGCCTACTCTGAGATAATTGATCTCAAGAAGGAATCTCTAGAGGCTTCTAAAAATGAGAATGATTATCAAAAAGATATATCCGATAAGATGAAAGAGATGGCGAAGCTCCAAGCTCGTATTGACATCTTGTCTCTGGATGATAGCCGGTCTGCGCAGGCGGAGCGTGCAAAGTTGATGGAGGAGATGCAAAACCTTCAGAGCGAAATGTCCGAGAAGCAGGCCGACCATGCACGTGAGGCGCAGGAGAATGCGCTTGACAAGATGAACGAAGCGTATGGCAAGGAAAAGGACGAGGAAATCAAAACGCTTGAGGAAAGTATCTCGTCGTATCAGAAGAAGTACGACATGGCAATAAAGTATATCCAAGAACATTGGGACACGCTTTTTGATGAACTTATCAACTGGAACACTGAGTACGGCAACGATCTGAACGAGACTGTCGTTAAGGCGTGGGAGAATGCGCTTGAGGCAGTCAAGAAATATGGCAACTATGTTGATGCTCTTGACCAAGTGAATAAGGACATCGAAAAGAACGATTCTTCTGGCGATGGGTCGAATACTACTATCGGTAAAACGGAGTATGACGATCAGTACACCAACGGAGAGAAGGTTCATGCGATTGTTAAGCAGATGAATGCAAACGCAGAAGCATGGCATACTGCTGATGAGGATGAGCGTAAAAGGCTCGCTGATGATAGTGTCCGGTTAGGAAAAGAACTTGAGAAGTATGGGGTATATGTTTATCGTGATAACTCTGGCACTTGGCGTATAAAGGGGACAGATGAAGAACTGTTTGAGAAATACGACAAGTATAAGTACAACAATGGAATCGGAGAACTTGATGAAGTCGAAACTGTCAAGAATGATTCTGGTAAAAAGTTAAAAAACGGTTGGTTTTATAAGGGGCTTGCCGCTTCCGTGCAGCGAATCAATCGTGGTCAGGCTGCGATGTCAAAATTGTCTGGTAACGGCACGTCAAAACTGTATTCGAACGACGCGAATGCTGCTACAAAGTATGTTTCGACCGACAACAGTCAGACGGTTAATATCGTATTTGGAGATACGAATATCACGAACGCCGACCAGAATACGGTTGAGCAACACGCGAAGGTTACTGAGGATCAGGTCAATCAGATTGCTAAGATTCTTGGTGTTAGAAGGTAGTAAGATGCGGGAGCGCCGAATGGCGCTCCCGTTTGCGTAATCCAGTGAAAGGATGGTTGAATGTTTAGGACTTACGATTTTTCTTTCGCGGGTTATCCGGCAAGTATGTATGGGCTGTTTGTTGCCGATATCGGCAACAACAAAATGGCCGATGAGAGTTTTGGCAACAAAGCAAATATTGTTGAACAGCGCATTGCTAACCGGATAACACCGCTTCATTTTGGCGTCAAGTATAATGAGACGCCGCTTCAATTTGAGCTGATTTTTGGTAGCGATCATTTACTGGACAAATATGAATGTCAAGAAGTGTCTAAATGGTTAACCGGGCATCAGGATTATCAGTGGCTCTCTATTGACCAACCAGACCTCGATGACAAACAGTTTCGGTGTTTGATTCAAGAACTGATGCCAATCAGTATTCGTGGGCTTGCAAATTCGTTTAAGGCAACTGTTATTTGTGATTGTCCATATGCTTATGGATTGCCTTTTGATGATAATTATACTGTAAGAGGCACATCCAATATCATTTATTATAATGATGGCAGTTGTAGGGAACTTATGAAGCCGCATATCACGATTACGCTGAATGCTGGATGCACGGAATTTTCTATTGATAATAAGACAACTGGAAAAAAATTTGAATTATCTGGACTTCCCGGCGACGCTATGACGATAGACGTCGATAACGAAAATTGCATTATGTCCGAAAGAACCGGAAGCGTCAATATTTATAATTATTTTAATTTTAATTTTGTTGGGCTTGCCAGCGGAGATAACGAAATGATTATAACAGGCGACGCAGATGTTCGCATACAAGGGCGTTTCCTTTATAACGTGGGGGCGTGATATGCAACACCATTTTCAAGAAAGGTAGGTGAGGCTGATTGTATCTAAACTATTCAAAGATAGAGTTTGATAAAGCCGGTTATCCCGAACAGCCGATGTTGCAGTTGCGCACGTTGTCCGGCATTAAGCAAGGCGCAATCCCGTTCGCCTACAATGTCAAATTCGATATCAAATATGCGGAACTGAGCACACTCGAATTTGATGTCCCGTATTTTGTAGACGGCGTTGTCAATCCGGTCTATAAGAAATTAAACGGGTATGCTGAGGTCTATACAGATCACTACGGCATTTACGTGCTCATGTCGCCGAAAATCTCTGGCGATGGTGTGTCGGAAATCAAGCACGTCACTGCGTATTCGATTGAGCAACTTTTTGAGCGCAAGCGAATCTTCTTAGAAGAAGGGACGTACAATTTCTGGAATCCTGCTTCGCCTGACGATACAGTCCTTGGTCGTGTGCTTGAGCTTGACCCAACGTGGCGCGTCGGATACGTTGACCCGAAGTTTATTGGGATGTATCGCACGTTCGATGAGTACGAGAATGACGGCTTGACATTTGTTTACAATGACGTGCCTGAAAAATACGGTTGTACTATTGTGGTTGACCCGTATGAAAAAACGCTTAATGTATATGACGCATATACGAGCAGAGGCACGCTACCTATCTATCTCAGCTATGAAAACCTCGTGAGCGAGGTTGGCGTTGACGAGCTGTCGGATGATATTGTGACGAAGCTCCATGTGTATGGCAGTGATGATATGTCTATACGTGAGGTAAACCCTACCGGCGCTGATTACATTGTTAACCTCGATCACTTCATTTCTCGCGGCGATTTGGATATTGAGATTGATGGAGTTAAACTGTCTGATAAGGTTAAGTCGTGGCAGAAGGAGATTAAGGCGAACCAGCATTACTATACCGGTCTTGTGGCGTTGCGTGCCTCTGAAACTGCTCAGAAAATCGCGTATGAGACGGAATTGACCGAACTGAACGGCGAAATGGATACGCTGAAGGCGCAACAGAATGTGATTATTCAGGCGTTGGCACTTGAGACTACGGACGCTGGAAAGCAATCGCAACAAGCGCAACTCGACGATGTGAACAAGAAAATCGCTACAAAAGAGGCAGATGTCGCAAGTTGCGAGGCAGAAATTAAGGAAACAAAAACTCGTATTGAGAATTATGCTTCTGAGATTGCGACTATCAGCAAAACGCTTTCTATGGAGCAGTGCTTCACCGAGAAAGAAATGTCCGCGCTTCGGCCTTATCTGATTGATGAGACGCTGACAGAAGAAACGTTTGTTGCTACAGACATTGACGCTAAAGCGTCTGGTGCGTTTCAAAGCATTACGGGCACGATTGCAATTTCTGAGAGTGATGTTGCGCGAGTGGATATGACGCAACCGTATACAAAGCAGTTATATACGCTGACAGGCGGCAAGTTGGAGATCGCAAGCGTACAGATTTCGGCGACGATTATTCGAGGTACGATTGATGTTACTCCTAGTGATAGTACGTTTGTGCTGTCTCTGTATCTTGGCGACGTTGTTTATGGGAAACACGATTTCGCAAGCGGAATGCTTACAATGTCGGGCGATTTTTCACAGTTAAATAGTGATGTCGTGGACGTTACAGAGAACGAAATCACAGAGCATAAAGGACATTCGGTTTCAATTACGACGGCAAATTGCCAGTCTTTTTTTACTGTTAACGTAAGTGAATATCAGCAATATGTTATCGCCGAAGAACTGTATGATTTCGGGGCAGATTCGCTGAATGATTCTGCGTATCCCGTATACGAGTTCTCACTGGGCAGCGGTAACTTCTTGTTTGCTAAAGAGTTTGCTCAGTTTCGCAATGCGCTTGAACTTGGTAAGGGTGTTCATTTGAGTCTTGGTAGCGAAGGGCATCTCGTGGCGAACATCATTGGCGTGTCTTTGGACTTTGATGACAAATCGTCTTTGTCGTTGACGTTCTCGACGAAATTCCAAAAGCATAATGGCGCTCAGGCGCTACAAGACATTCTGCAAACATCATATAGCGCTTCGCGCAGCTTCGATGCGTCGAAGCATTTATATAACCTCACGGCGGGACAGGCTAGTGAGGTTTCAAATTATATAAATGGTACGCTTGACGCTTCTGTGAATCGTATTGTTGGCGCGTCGAATCAGTCTGTCAATATCAGTGGAGCTGGTATTGAGGTCGGAAGTGATAAATATCAACTGCGCATTGTGGACAATATGATTGCCATGACGGATGACAAATGGCAGACGGCAAAACTTGCTATCGGGCGATTTGCAACGCCGGAGACTGGTGAGCAGTGGGGTGTCAATGCAGAGTTGCTTGCTGGTAAACTTATCATTGGAAACAACATGATCCTTGAGAATCCGAAGGTGGATGCGCAAGGTTTGCCGACTGGCACGATGCAGTTCAAGGTGGATTCGACCGGCGTGTGGCTAAATAACAGCACCATGATTCTGCAAAAGGATAATGGCGGTCGAATGATCCTTGATTCTGACTACGGCATCATGGCGGGAACTGATCTTTTGTTTACCACGAATGGCACACAAGTAACCCCGTCGTTCATTGGTGATGACGGAGACATTGTTTATGATGATATGGGTATGCCGAAGAACGCGAACTTCTTCTTGGACATCAACGATGGAAGCGCGTTTTTCCGTGGTAAGGTTGATGCTGAATCAGGTCACATTGGTGGCTTCACGATTGAAGAAGACTTTTTGGAAGCTGGCTCCAATATGAACTATGTCGGCCTTAATGGTTCAGGCAGCAATCAAAACAGTTTGTATGCATTTTGGGCTGGTGCAAAAGAACCGGAGAAAGCAAACTTCTGGGTTAAGAAGGATGGCACTATTTACGCAAAAGAGGGTCAATTCATTGGCACTATGAGCGGCGTTCTTGATGGCGATCTGATTGCGAACCAACAAAATGGCTCATGGGTCATCGGGTGCGGATTAAAAGTAAATGATGGCAGATTCTTGGTCGAGCAAAATGGCGATGTAGTTATTGCTGGAGGCGTAAACATCTCCGGTGCTGGTTCGATTGATGCGCATTCAGTGTTGTATAAATCCGACGAGTATGGTGGATTTTGTTGCGATGATAGAAACAACGGTGTGGCGACTACGCATGGTGCGGTTATGTACAGCAAAGATGAATCCAGTTATCTTATGGCTACTAATGCAAGCGCATATATCAAATCTAACGGAGAATATATGGCCGTCGCAGGCAGTGGAGTAACTGTAAGCAAACCTGTCAGAACGGTTGCAGATAAGCGCTTGGCATCGAATGTATCGAGTAATCTTGCGAAGTATGATGCGTTTTATAACGCTCTCGCTCCTAGCTCTTTTAAATTTAAGAGCGATGAGAACGGAAGTACGCATATCGGGTTCTCCGCACAAGATGTTGAAACGGCTTTGAAAAGTAATGGGCTGACGCTCGGTGATTTTGCTGGCGTTTCTAAGTGTGCAGGCTCAACAGACGTTCATTCTGATTATACGGATCAATACTATCTTCGTTACTCGGAATTTATTGCGCTGAACACGTACCAAATCAAAAAACTTATGGAGCGAGTTACGGCTCTGGAAGAAAAGACATGATACATCAGGGGGAACAATTAGATTGAATAACGATGTGGATATCTTGATTGCTGTTTTGAATACGATGGACGAAATCAGCATTAGTGGCAGAAAAAACATCGAGAACTTTAGAAATTGCGTCATTGCGCTTGAAAAGCTGGTTGCGAGCATGAACGAACGGAATGCAAACAACGTTGACGCATGATATATGGGGGTGACTTCGCTCTTGGGAAGTTGTGTATATAATCAATACACCTTGCCGCAATTTGATTTTATTGGCGGAACGACGCAGAAATATACTATTCCTGTTTCGAGTGTCGCCAATATCTCTGATTCAGAAGCAAAGTCGTACCGTGCCGCTTTTGCTATTGTTAATTATGTGAATAGAGATTGTGCCCCAATCATATCTAAGGAAGCTACATTGGACACGACTGGAAAATTTATCACTATCAGTTTGTCTCCAAATGAGACGCTTAATTTGACTGGGAAATTTGTTTATCAGGTATCTTTACGAAACGAAAATAGCAATAGCGAATATCATGGTCAAGGCTTGCTGATTGTGGCAAGAAATATTGATAGGACTGGAACTGTGCTGAATCCTTATCGGAATAAACCTATTACATGGGGCAATTTGAAAAATGGCTTTAGCAATGATTAAAACAAAAGGTGGTGAGCGCATATGTCTCAGGCATATTTGGGCAGTTTCAATGGGACTGTCACTCCGAATGTGAATATGCTAAAGGTTTTTAAGGAAAATGAAATCGCAGCGAATCCGAATAGTATTTTGAATTACTGCGATATGACGCTCGTGAAATTCGGTATCTCTGCTCCGGCTGGCACGAAAGTGAAAATCAATGGCAGAGAGATCCCTTTGTTCACTGGCATTTTTGAGCTTGGCATGAACCAGCTCGACATTACGTCGCTCGAATTTGAAGAGGCGGTAGATGTGAATATCTACTATATGTATTAAGGCGGTGGGTCAATATGTTTTTTGTGGAAGACCCCAGATGGCGTGACGCACTTGTTGCAGGCGGCGGCTCTGATGGCGTTGCTGCTTTGCAGGCTGAAATTGGGCGTGTAAAAGAAGACTTGAAGAAGAAAGCCGATGGTATCGCTTATGACAGTAAGACACGCAAAGTGCAGTTGAAATCTGGCGACGACCTGATTGGCTCAACAATTACCGTTCCCTCGGATGATTACGCAGACCATATCCATGCTGGTGACGGCGAGGAATGGTCGGATATGGACGAGTCCGGCACAAAAGATGATGGCGAGGAATGGTCTGATATGTAATTGCGCAATCCTCCGCATAGGCGGGTTGCATATATAATCTCAAGAAAGGGGGAGGGATATTTGGGCACGAAGGTTGTTTATAAGCAAGGCTCAAAGCAAACTTATCTTGGGCTTACAAGCCGTCTGAGTAATGCGCTTTACTTTTGTACAGACACAAAAGAACTGTACAAAGGCGATGATCTTTATTCAGATGGCTTGAGATTTGTTGCAAGCATTTCTGCGTTGCCTGAGTTTTCTAAGGCGGCTGACGGTATCCTGTATTACTGTCAGGCCGAGGAAACGTGCTTCGTTTTGAACGAGGCTCGAAATGATTGGCTGTGTCTGTTCCCGCGAGATAGATTCCCGACATTAACAGAAGCACAGGCATGGATTCAAAAATACGATTGTGCAGGTCGAATTATTACCGTGCAAAACGGTGAAGAGTGGACTCCGTACATCGTAAAAAATGACAAGACGCTGTCTCCGTTTCAGTCAGCACCTATTGACATTAAGGTGATTGACGGCGGGACAGCTTTTGTTTAACTAAAATCGAAAGGGGAAAGTTATGTCTGACAAAACGTTGAAAACTACTATTCAATTCAGACGTGATACCACTGAGAATTGGACGGCCAACAAAGACGTCGTGCCTGCCGCTGGCGAGCCTTGCTTCGACAAGGACACGGGCGTGCTGAAGATTGGTGACGGCGTTGCTACGTATGAGAACCTTCCGCGTGTCGGTGGCGTTGCTGCTGCGCACTATGAGGGTGTTAAGGGCGATGGCGAAAGCGATACCGCTGTAATCGAGCGTGTTCTTACTGCCGCTGGCGCTGAGGCGAAAGTGGATGACATTTTCGTTGTCAAGACGCTGATTTCTGACGGCAAGTATTCTTACACCGCGTATGTCTACAATGGCACTGCGTGGGGCGCTATGGACGGCAATTACAATGCTGAGAACGTGTATTTCGCTGATGACCTCACCTATACTGCGGCTATCGGTGTTATGACGGTTCCGTCCTCTGGCTCTGGCACGATTCAGGCCGCTGGCAAGAATGTGAAGGACGTTCTGGCTTCCATCCTTGCTAAAGAGAAGAATCCTGTGGCTTCTCAGCCTGCGGTTGATGTGACCTGCGCGCAGCTTGGCGCATATGAGGTTGGTACGTCTGTGACTCCGGCTTACAAGGCGGCTCTGAGTGCTGGTAGCTACACCTATGGCCCGGTTACTGGCATCACTGCTACCAAGTGGAGCGTGAGCAATGGTACTGACACGAAGGAAACGGCAGAAGGCACGTTTGATGCTATCGTTGTTGCCGACAACACGAACTATGCGATCACTGCGACTGCGACGCATGGAGAGGGCGCTGTTCCTAAGACGAACCTCGGCAATGCGTACCCGGCTGGCAAGATTGCGGCTGGCACGAAGTCTGGCACTGCTTACAAGAGCGCGTCTGCAAGGAGCACCACGAAAATTACCGGCTACCGTAATTCGTTCTATGGCACTCTGACCGAGAAGGACGGTGAGATTAACTCCGCGCTTGTGCGTGGCCTTGCTGCCAAGTCTAATAAGGCTCTTGCAAATGGCAACTCGTTTAACCTTGTGATTCCGGTTGGTGCGAAGCGCGTTATGTTCGCGTATCCTGCGACTCTCCGCGATGTCAACTCTGTGCTTGACGTGAATGGTCTGAACGCTGAGATCAAGTCTGGTTTCACCAAGAGCGTTGTCTCTGTTGAGGGCGCTGCTGGTTATCAGGCGATCGACTATAAGGTTTACGTGTTGGATTACGCGAACGCGAACGATGCGGCGAACACTTATAAGGTCACAATTTGATAGGGAAGGGGGAAAGAATAATGGCTGACTTTGGTAAACTGAATTTCTCTGTTGCTTTCAATCCTACCACTGCGTTCCCGCTGGACGCGCGTTACTACTTTGCGACGCTTGCTGAGGCGCAGGCCGCTGCCGCCGCCGCTGTTGAGGTTGGTAGTTCTGATGGCACTTATTTCTTTGGCGAAAGCATCTGTGTTGTTGCTGATGGTGTTGCTTCTCTGTACATCATCCAGCCTAATAAGACGCTGAAACCTGTTGGTACGGAAGTTCTTGGCGATGACAAGTCCATCGAAATTAAGGATGGCAAGGTCACTGTCAAGGGCTTTGATGCTGCTACTGCTGGTCAGCAGCCGCGTATCAATGCGGCTGGCAATGCCATTGAGTGGTACACGCCAGATACTAGCACCGTTTCTGGTCTTGCTGATACGGTTGCTGGTCATACGACTGACATTGGCAATCTTCAGAACAGCAAGGCTGATAAGGCCACCACGCTTGAGGGTTATGGTATCACGGATGCGATGACCGCTACCGCGATTGGCGAGGCGATTCAGGCGGCTATTGCTGCGACTGGTCATGCTTCGTTCAAAAAGGTGGAGGCTGTCCCGGCTGTTGAGGTTGCTGAGGATAACATTCTTTACCTCGTGATGAACACCGACACCGGCTACTATGACATCTATGCAAAGGTGGACAACGCTGTTGTTCGTCTTGATGATGTGTCTGTCAACCTTAATGCTTACTCCACGACGGAACAGATGAATGCTGCTATCGCGGCGGCTATCAAGAACAAGGTTGATGCTGAGGCTGGTAAGGGTCTGTCGAGCAATGACTACACGACTGCCGAGAAGGAAAAACTTGCCGGTATCGCTGCTGGCGCTGAGGCCAATGTGGTCAAGTCCGCGTCCGCTGAGTTCGCTATTTCCGATGCTGGTGAGCTGAGTCTTGCTGGCGTTGAGATGTCGAAGGTCACTGGCCTTCCGGATGCGCTCAAGGCTAAGGTCGATGCTGTTGAGGGTAAGGGGCTTTCGACGAACGACTTCACCGATGATCTGAAGGGCAAGTTGGAAGGCGTCGAGTCTGGCGCGAATGCGAACCTGATTGAGATTGTCAAGGCCAATGGCGTTGCCCTGAATATTGCCGAGAAGGCTGTTAATATTCCGCTTGCTGGCGAGACTGCTGGTCTGGTTGTCAGCTCCGATGCTGAAAACAAGGTCGCCGTTGGCGCGGACGGCACGATGGAAGTCAACTCCGTCAATATCAACAAGCTCGTGCAGGCTGAGGGCGATACGCTCATCCTTGATGGCGGTACTGCCTCTGTCTAATCTTTAATCTGTGTTGCCGAGGTCGGAAAGGCTCCCGACACTCCTTGAAAGGAATCTGAGATGATGGATACGCCGCCCATCCAGCAACAAATTAAATACACAAATAGCCGGGCGCATTTTAGTGCTCGGCTTCTTAATATCTGAAAGGTGGTCTATTATGGCAGATAAGACTTTTAATACGAGAATTTCTCTGAAATATGATACTTACGCAAACTGGACAAGCAAAGACCCTGTTCTACTTGCAGGTGAAGCGGCTGTTGTCGTTGTTCCGGCGAAGTCTGGCGCAGTCCAGCAGGAGCCTGCTGTTCTGTTTAAGATCGGTGATGGAACAAAAAAGTTCAGTGAGCTGTCGTTCGTTTCTGGTCTTGCCGCGAACGTCTATTCTTGGGCGCTTGCCGAGTCAAAGCCGAGCTATTCTGCGACTGAGATTTCCGGCCTTGCCGATTACATCTCTGGTGAAATTCAGGACACTGATACACAGTATAAGCTCGAAGTGGACGGCACGAATAATCGCAAGTTCCATCTGTACTCCAAGGCTAAGGGCGTTGCTGATTGGACGCTTCAGGACACGATTACGCTTCCTGATGAGACTGTCCACACGCTTGTTGAGGGCACTGCCAATGGCACTGTGAAGTTTGACGGCGCTGATGTTGCCGTCCACGGCCTTGGCTCTGCGGCTTATGTTGGCACAGATGCGTTTGATGCTGCTGGCTCTAAGGATAAAGCAATTGCTGCCGCTAAGTCCGCTGGTGACAATGCGCAGACGGCTGTTGATGCACTTGCTGGCAAGGTTGGCACGGTCGCTGAAGGCAAGACTGTTGTTGAGATGATTCAGGATGCTCAGGCCGCCGCTACTTACGATGACAAAGACATTAAGTCGCGTATGACTACCGCCGAGGGCAAAATCACAACGCTTGTTGGTAAGGACGCATCAAAGTCTGCTCGTGCGATCGCAGCGGAAGAGGTTGCTAAAATCGTTGACGGGGCTGATAGCTCTTATGATACGCTGAAGGAAATCGCTGACTGGATTTCCGGTCATAAGACGGATGCCGCCGCGATGAACAGCGCGATTGTCGCGCTTGAGGGCATCGTCGATGGCATTGGTGGTGAAGGCGAAAAAGCAACTGTTGTCGCATATGTGACTGATGCTATCGCCGCGCTGAAAATTGGCGATTACGCTAAGGCCGCTGATCTGACCAAACTTGCTGGCCGTGTGTCTACGGTTGAGGGTAAGGCTCATGAGCACACCAATAAGGCTGTGCTTGACGGCATTACTGCTGAAAAAATCACCGCTTGGGATGGCAAGGCTAACGCTGACCACAAGCATGATATCTCCGACCTGAATCAGGCTTCTGGCTACATTGTGCTGAACTGCGGTTCTGCATCTGTGAACGTGTAATTGGCGTTCATATTTTAACGCGACCGCGCCGTGAATTATCACGGCGCGGCTTTTACATATTTCTTGCGCGTATGGGCTTTATTTGTTTTTTGAATTTGTATATTACGGCCGCATTCACACGGCCGATAAAATAGCTGGCTTGCCAATCTTGGCATCGCCGATTTGTAACAAATATTAAAGGAGGTATAAATTTGTCGTACAATACACGAATTAAATTAAAAAGCGACACAGAATCAAATTGGCTGAGTCAAGATCCGGTTTTACTGGATGGGGAAGTCGCTATCGTCAAGTGCGATGGCGGGATTACAAGAAAAAAAATTGGCGATGGGTCTAAGAAGTTTTCCGAACTCGCATACGACGAATCGAAATCGCTTGGTCTTGCCTCTGCGGCGGTCGGTCAGATACAGAAAGTGAAGGCGGTTGACAGCAATGGTGTGCCTACGGAATGGGAGTCGGTTGCAATGCCTTCTGGCGGGTCTAGCGATATGTTTTATGTGCTTGATATGGTGGACGGCGAAGGCGACACTTGTACAATCAATAACGATTTTGATGAGGCCGTATCTGCCATTGACCAAGGGAAAGTTTTTGTATATGAAGGAGCTTGTTTACTAGCTACTTATTCGTCATCTGATGGCACTGCAAATCAAATTACGCTCGGTTTTGATGGTTTTGAAGGTCATATCGCCATACTTACATGGAATCGTGGCAACTCTTCTGCTACCATAAAACAATACTTGTCACCCGTGATTGATCCTGAAGCTATAACAACTACGGGCGTAGTATATTATGACAAGACAGCAAACAGTTATTCTATCAAGGACATGACACCGCCAACCGCATCTGCTTCAACCGCTGGTACAATCAAAGTCGGTAAAGGACTATCCATTTCTGACGATGGAACATTGTCTGTCACGACTGCGACATATTACACTGGTACTGCCGACCCAGTTAACACTCTTGGAGCAGATGGTGATTTATACTTACAAACGGAGGGATAACAAATGAGCGAAAATGCTAATTTAACTTATAATGATTTCTCCGCAGGATATACAGCAGGAGATGGAATGACAATTATAGATAAACAAACGACTCTTGAAGATATTATGAATTGGGTCTTCATTGGCAAGTCATTGTGGTTTTATGACGGTCAAAAGTATAGAACTATTATTCATTTCGAAGACATTGAAAATGGTGCAATAATTTATTGCTTTGATGATAGTGGTGAGATTATTAGTCATCAGTTCGGCGGTGATAGCTAATGGCAAAAGTTGTTCAAACTACACTACAAATTGCTGAAGCCAATGTAGAGCAATATTGTATCGCTGATGGACTCAGTTTAAATACTGGCGGATATGCTATTAGACTGTATCTAAATGGACACACTTATGGATCAGCGATTCTTAATGATGCAGCAAAAGAAGTTTTATATCCATCTGCAACAGCACATCCGCTTAAGATTGATTCATTTATTAGGGCGAATAAATCTGGCGGAAGTATGACAATTAGCTTGCAGTTTGATGGGACTAGTGTAGATTCTGAGACAGGTAGTTGGGGAACTGGATTAAAAGATAAAATAAAAGAAGGAATCTCTGATCCAGTTGTCATTGATAGCAACCGTTCCACAGAAATTAAATGGCATATTAAAGGTTCTTCAACAGTATCTAGATTTAGTATTGCATCAACAAGATTAACATTTTATTTTAATCAATATGCAATGCGGCCTTTAATTGGAAACGATGCAAATGGTATTCAGGAAGCAACTGTTTCCAATGCATCTCCATATCAAGGAGATACAGTTGTGTTTACTCCAAAATTAGTACAAGGCGCTACTTGGGTTGGTTGGTATTCTGATGCCGCTTGCACGAATCTTGTAAGTACAGACCAAAATTATTCAGTTAGTCCAACATCAGATTTAACATTATATGCTAAGGCTACGCATAATGCAGAGCTATTTACATGTGCGGCAGTTGCCGGAGCAAATATATCGTCTGTTAGTACAAGTGATTCAACAGTTCCAGCAAATAGTAGTTGTACTTTCTCTGCGGCGGTTAACGATGGATGCATTTTTGATGGATGGTATTCAGATAAAAGCTACACAAATCTCGTGAGTACAGCGAATCCATATGTAGCCACTATTACTGCGAATACAACACTGTATGCAAAAGCTCATCTAAGCAAATTGAATATTAGTGTTGGACAGGCAGAACATGGAGCGGCAAGCGTTAATGCTTCTGTTATTACTTATGGTGACAAGGCAATATTTACATTTAACCCTGAAAGTGATGATTATAAATTGTATGGCTGGTATTCGGATGAAGGATTAACACAGCTAGTTAGTGAAGATAATCCATATACCTGTACGCCAACAACGGATTATAAATTATATCCAAAATCAGGCGCTATAATGTATACAATTAACTTAGCACGCGGATTCAGAGGAGTCGCGGGACAATCGGGTACATGGACTTTGAAAATTGCCGCATTATATTATGACCAATTAACTTATAATGAAAAACAATATATTAAAACTGGTGAATTTGATAAAATTGCATCATCTAAAGTGTATGGGCAAGCGACAAAAACCGGAACTGACATGATAGCAGGAATCCAGGCTTCATTACAAGTTCCAGCCGATACTACGTGTGCTTTATGGTGTGAACTCTCAAATGCTTCAGTAACAGGTTTTTCGGAAGTCGGGGACATGAGTTTTGTTGAAAGAAGTATGCTGACATATTGGCCATATTATATTTTTACTCCGACGCAGGATAAATATTATTATTGTTATTACTCAGATAGCGCATGCATTTGTACTGCTATTGCAAAGGGTGGAATTGAATATGCTGATGCAACAACGCCTACATTTGCTGGAAAAAACGCGATGTTTACGGCAATAGTTAAAGAAGGATATATATTCGAAGGTTGGTATTCTGACGAGGGATGTACGACTTTTATAAGTTCTGATAATCCATTGTCTATAACCACTCCTGCTGTTAATAAGGACTCTGCTGACCCACAGGATGGTGAAGCAACGACGTCAGAGTTGACTTTATATGCGCGAGCACGGTCAATAATTGGGAGATCTGATATACTGTATTTCAAGGTTAATGGGTCATATAAATCTGCGACAAGGGTCTATAAGAAAGTATCAGGCGCTTGGGTTGAACAAGCAGACTTGCCAGCTATATTTTCTGGCGGATCAAGCGGAACAGCTTCTAACTATGTATATGGTGGAAGTGTGTAAAAAATGAATAAAGAAAAAAGAAAATTTAAATAGAGGCTCTGGTTTTTGCCAGCGCCTCTTTTATATATTAAAGGAGGTTATGCGGATGGCGAATAAAACATTTAACACTCGTGTTAAAAATAAACGTGATACAGAATCAAATTGGGAAAACAAGAATCCTGTTCTTCTTGATGGAGAGGTTGTTGTTGTCACAACTACATCTGGCGATACACGTTTTAAAGTTGGAGATGGGAAGAAGACTTATAAGCAACTTCCTTTTCAAGATCAAGAAACAAGAGATTTGATTCCTTCAGTAGATTCCAGTTTAAGCGATACATCCACTAATCCAGTCCAAAACAAAATCGTCAATGAGGCATTAAATAAGAAGATGAGTAATAATCCATGTTGGATTGATATGTCTCCAATGGTGGCTGGCAAACAAGGAAGTCGTATCAATTTCTATTATGCCGGATACGACAAGTCATTTGAAGAGTGTACAAGCAGCGTTGTGGAAGAACCGGCTGGGACTTTGAGATTTAACGCGAATGTTATGATTGATGATAGTGTGGCTCTTACAGAAAAAAATATCAAATCGATCATGCCTGACTACGTTATCGAGCAAGGCTTGACCGGCAAGTGGATGTGGCGCAAGTGGGCGAGCGGCGTCGCTGAGATGTGGGCAACGTTCGACTCAGACTCGCTGGAAATGACATCACAGACATGGGGGCCACTGTATACCGCATCGTGGATGGGCCGCGCGGAGAATAAGGCGGCGCGAGAGTATCCGTTTGCCTTTACCGCAAACCCGATCGTGTCGGCGACGCCAACGGTCGGAAGCGGCAACATCTGGATTGCCACGAACACCGAAAATGATATCGGCACAAGATTGACGCACGCCCCGGCATATCAGTGCGTGCGAGCATCCGATGCGACGGTTAATAGCCCGCAGATTTCTTATTATGTCATTGGCAAGTATAAGTGATATAAAAGACAGATAGGAGTAGCAAAATGAATTATACAAAGAATTTGAGGCTAAACAAACCCGAATATGATGAAGTTGTAGATATTGAGAAATTGAATGACAACTTCGATGCAATAGACGCAAAACTTATTCAAAAAGCAACTCAATCTGCGGATGGGTTGCTGTCAGCAACTGATAAAAAGAAACTGGATAATATTGAAGACTATGCAAATAAAATAATCGTAGATACTGAACTTTCTTCAAGTTCGACAAATCCTGTGCAAAACAAGATTGTCAACGACGCACTGGACGGAAAATTTCCCAAATCTGGTGGCGGAATTTCTGGCGATGTCACAATGCTTAAAAGACTTGACGTAAAAGGTGTATTTGAGGCGCATGAAACGATACTAGCCAAAAAGGATGTACAGTGTCTATACGATAATGGCGACTCGCGTATTAGGATTGCCTGTGCTTCATCTGATGCAGCTAAAATTACAACAGACGGCGCAGCATCTTACGCTCGTATGAAAATAGGTTCTCCGACTGAAAATGACGATGCAACAACGAAAAAATATGTCGATGGCAAATTAGATGATAAGTTATCTTTATCTGGTGGCACAATGACCGGTAATTTAACCGGAAAAAGCATCACTGGTACAGTGTTCAAAACAACTGGCAGTACGAACCTAAACAAGACGACAAGTAGAGTCGCAGTGCTAGACAACGAAGGCATCATACATTATCGCACGATAACCGAACTATTTAGTGATATCGTAGAAACAAACAACGTATGGGCAGTAGCCTATCCTGTTGGCTCAATTTATATGAGTACAAGTAGCACAAGTCCGGCGACCATTTTTGGAGGTGGTACATGGGAGCAAATTGAAAATAGATTTCTATTGGCTGCCGGGTCTGAATATGAAGCCGGTACGACGGGCGGCGAAGCGGAGCACGCTTTGGAGTTGGAAGAAATGCCGAGCCATGCCCACGCCATTTACGCACCTAATGCCGGAGGCGCGGAAGAAGGCGCAGCACTTGGATTCCCCACGGTTGGCGACAAAAAAACGTGGTGGGTAGAGGCATCAAAAACCAGCGTGCGAGGCGGCGTAAAAGGCGCGAAAGACGGCGAGGCTCGAGCGCACAACAATATGCCTCCGTATATTACGGTTTACGTATGGAAACGGACGGCGTAAACATTTTTGAGGTGACGAAAATGGAATTTATTCAGTGCAATTCTAGCAATTATAGTTCTGGACGATGGCGACCAATTAAATATATCGTCATGCACTATACGGCTAATAATGGAGACACTGCGCGCAACAACTGTGATTATTATCACAATAATGGTGGCATTCAAGCAAGCGCACATTATTTTTGCGATGAATACGGTGTGATGCAGTCCGTGCGAGAAAGCGATACCGCGTGGCATTGCGGAGCAAAGAGCTACTGGCATCCGGAGTGCCGCAACTCCAACAGTATCGGCATTGAGATGTGCAGCAGGAAATACGCTAATGGGCATTACTATATCAAACCTGAAACGGTAAACAACGCACTTGCTCTTGCAAAGGATATCATGCGTCGCTATGGCATTGATGCAGATCATGTTGTGCGGCATTACGATGTGACTGGGAAGCGCTGCCCTATGCCGTGGGTCGATGATCCGCAGCAGTGGTACAACTTCAAAGCAAGATTGACAGAAAACAATCATGAAGAAAATGACGAGGAGGAAGAAGACGTGGTAAGATACAAGAATATCAACGAAGTTCCTAAATGGTACAGAAGCGAGGTTCAGGAGTTAATTGACGCTGGCGCTCTGAAAGGCACCGGGAATGGCGATCTTGATATCTCCGAGGACGTTGTGCGTGGCGCAATTATTGGTATGCGTTACGTCGAAGCTAAAAATCCGCATTATCATGCCGTTGATGATATGCCGGAGTATTATCGCAAGGATGCGCAGAAACTAATCGACCGTGGTGCGCTTCGTGGTGTTGGTAAAAATGATCTGAACGTCAGTGCAGATTCGTTGCGCTCCATGATTGTTTGCCAGCGAATGATTGATGAAGCCAAAGAATGGGGCGAACTTAATGGAAAGAAGAAGCAGGATTGATGTCTTGCTTCAATTATTTTTAAGGAGGGAAAGGCAATGAAAATCAACTGGACGGTTCGACTGAAGAATCCTATTTGGTGGGTGCAAATTGTGCTTGCAATGTTCACACCGATTCTGGCCTACGCTGGGATCACCGCTGCTGACATCACCACGTGGAAAGCTCTCGGCGATTTGTTGCTTGGCGCTATCAGCAATCCGTATGTTTTGAGCCTTGTCGTTGTTGCAGCTTGGAATGCAATTAACGATCCGACTACTGCTGGCGGCTCGGACAGCAGTCAGGCGTTATCCTATAAGACGCCAAAGGAGGGATGACATATGGACGTCATCGCTTCTTCAAGTGATGAGCATTGCACTTCCGTGAACACGGAGGTGCTTTTTTGATGACTGCTGAAGTTATTTGTGCGTTAATTGCTGGCATAAGCTCTATTGTCGCTGCCGCTATTGGATGGAGGGTAAAGCGGTCAAACGATAGAGCAGAAGCCCATTCTCAACTTAGAAGAAAAGAGAGTCTGCTGTCGCTGCGTATGCTGGATGCGACATTGCAACTTTCTGTTGTAGCAAGTAACGCATTGACAAACGGGCACAACAATGGTAACGTTGAGCGTGCTCGAAAAGCAGCAAAAGACGCTGCGGATGCATATGAGAACTTCATGAGAGAAGTTGTTGCTACAGAAGTCAGCAAATAATGTCACGAAAACTATACAATATTCGTGACAAATATATTTTTTAGAGGGTTTACGCCAAACGGCGTAAACCCTCTTTTTTTTGCCATTCAATATGTAATATGTGCTTTGCCTGCCTAATGCTTAAATAATTTGTAATATGGAACGCCTACACCAACCTCGGACGCGGCTTCCATCTTGAAGCGGTTCATCGCCTCACGCGCATTGGGGTTGACAAGGTTGTTGCTCTTGGAATTAGCCATTTCGTTTTCCATCTCCTTTTCGTGTTTTGGGTTTCTTGACCCGCTACTATTTTCTGCGGACAGAATGGAAGTATGCAGAGCAGAAAAATGCAATTTTTGCAAGCTCTTTTTTCTCGTATTCTGCTTTCAGTGACCGTTTTATTGGACATATGATGCTGTATATTAGAGACAGAAAACGGTTCCGCTATGCGCGCGGATGATTTGACCCGGAAAGGAGATGCGCGGTATGTACGTTTTGCTGTTTCTGGTGCTCCTGCCTATTGACGTCTTGATCGAGCTATTGAAGCTCAATAAATAACCGGTTGAACGGAGCGCGCTGTATATGCGGAGAATTTGTCTGCGCATCCCGAAATACCTTGTGTTGCAAATGATGCGGATGTATAATTGGAACAGCCAACCATTTTTTGCTTTGGCGAGAAAGATGTGATGAAACATGACCTATGAGGCAGTTAACAGCATTAGCACCGAACGCAGTTATGATACGGCGGATGAAGCGGAACGCGTTGCGTGCGCCGTGCGTGCGTTGGTCGCCAAGACCGCGCCGGATGACGCGCAGCTTTGGCTGCCGCTTCTGATCCATCTGCGCGATACGGCGGCAGTCATGGAATATCTGACGGCTCGCTGGCTGCCGGAGCAGTATTGCGTGAGCCTTGGCCTGCAACGGGAAGAGTTTTTCCGTCTGGCGATCCGGGCAGCGCTGCTGCACGATATCGGGAAAGCAACCCCAAATTTCCAGCGCAAAATCACGCTTGAGCAGCCGGAATTGCGTCAACGCTTGGAAGCGGCCGGCTTGGAGATCCGGTTTCAAAAGGGAAAGCAGCTCGATGTGAATGTTCCGCATGCGGCAGCCGGCGCTGAGATCCTGCGCAGCGAAGGATTCACGGATGACCTTGCGGCTGTCGTCGGTGCACATCATGGCAGGACCGAAGAATATATGCTTACCAGCTATTGTGAGAAAACGCCTATTGCGTTCGGCTGGAGCGGTTCGGGTGACAGTGATACGCTGTGGGGCTCTGTCCAGCGGCATGTTATCCGCTGGGCGGAGGATGTGCTCGGATGCGGTGCACCGGCACGCGATGCTGCGTGTTCGGTACCGGCGCAGATGGCGCTGAGCGGCTTAGTGATCATGGCAGACTGGATCGCTAGCAATACGGCCTATTTCCCGCTTATCTCCATGGACGCGCAGCCGGATCGGTATGACCCGCGCCGCGCTGAGCGAGCGCTGCAGAAACTGGATCTGCCGCGGCCGTGGCAAGTCTCTGCCGACTGGAGCACGGCGGACTATTTTCAGCGGCGCTTCGGCTTTTCGGCAAATCTCGTCCAGCAGCAGATGGAGCAAGTTGCGGGGACGGTGAAAACACCGGGCGTGATGATCCTTGAAGCGCCGATGGGACACGGCAAGACGGAAGCGGCACTGGCTGCGGCAGAAATTCTGATGAATCGTTTTGGCCTGGGCGGCGCTGCGTTTTTCCTCCCGTCGCAGGGAACGTCCAATGCAATGTTTACCCGTATGACACAGTGGGCGCGGCATCAGCCGGACGCGGTCCGAGTTGCAGTGGAGCTGGCGCACGGTCAGGCAGAGCTGAACGCGGAATTTGCGTGTCTGGAATCCGGGCACGTGCAGATCGAGCAGGGCGAAGCGGATGCCGACCCGCTGCAGACACATGCCTTCTTCCGCGGCCGAAAGACGAAGCTGCTGGCAAATCTGGTGGTCGGCACGGTGGATCAGCTGCTCATGGCTGCGCTGAACCGAAAACATGTGATGCTGCGCCAGCTTGGTCTGACCGGCAAGGTGGTTATTCTGGACGAGTGCCATGCCTATGATGCGTATATGAATACCTATCTGGATCGTGTGCTGAACTGGCTGGGCGCTTATCATGTGCCGGTTATTTTGCTGTCGGCCACGCTCCCGGGGCAGCGCAGGGCAGAATTGCTGCGCACCTATCTCGGGGTGAAAAAGCCCGTAGATACGGCGATCGCCGCGTGTCAGGACTATCCGTTGCTGAGCTGGACGGAGAATAAGACGGTACATATGGCTGCCGTCTCTGCGCAGGGGTGCAGCCGAGATGTCTGTGTGCAGCGTGTGGAGCAGGAGCAGGCGCTTGCGGCGGCAGGCGAGGCGCTCAAGAGCGGCTGCGTCGGACTGATCGTCAACACGGTCAAGCGGGCGCAGATGCTGCGCGAGGAGCTGCGGCAAGCTTACCCGGATGCGGTGATTTTGATGGATCACTCCCGCTTTCTGGCGCCGGATCGGCTGGAGCATGAGCAGAAAATTTTGCGGCGTGTCGGCAAAAGCGCAGATGCGCAAACACGGCGCGGCGTGCTGGTGATCGGCACACAGGTGCTGGAACAGTCTTTGGATCTGGATTTTGACCTGCTGATCACGGATCTGTGCCCGATGGATCTGCTGCTGCAGCGCATCGGCCGTCTGCACCGGCATGCACGCACCAGACCGCAGGGGCTGGAAGTGCCGCGCTGCCTGGTCATGGGGGCGCTTGGAGAGTTGGATGCCGGAAGCCAGGCTGTGTATGGTGACTATCTTTTGCTGCGCACGCGGCGGCTGCTGCCGGAGCGCATTCGTTTACCGGAAGACATTTCGCCTCTGGTGCAGCGGACTTATGATGCGATGCGCTTCCCGCCGGAGTCGGATGAGGAGACCTGCGCTGCATATGAGGCCTATCAATATGCGCAAAAGCGCCAAAAGTGCAAGGCGAAGGTCTATCTGCTGGCACAGTGTGACGACTATGATTCACTCGTCGGTATGATGGACGATATTGATCAGTTTACAGATCTGCAGGCGCAGGCGGCAGTTCGAGACGGGACAGCTGCCGTTGAGGTACTGGTCGTGCAGCGGTCGGAAGACGGAATGCTGCTGCTCTCCGGAGAACAAAAGGGGATGTGTCTGCGTGCGGATACCCAGCCGAGCGCCGATGAGGCACGCTGGGTCGCGGCACAGCGTCTGCGGCTGCCGTCGCATTTCAGCGCGCGGTACTGTGTGGATGCAGTGCTGAAAGCGCTTGAGGATCAAACACGCCAGTCTCTGCCGCTGTGGCTGCAGGCGCCGATGCTGGAAGGTGAACTGTTTTTGATATTAGATGCGGACGGTACAGCACAGCTGGCCGATAAGACACTGCGATATGACCCGCAAGTCGGATTAACAGAAGAGGAGGAGACGCATGGAACAAATGGAATTCAATCTGCTGGATGAACCGTGGATTCGGGTGATGACCGAGGATTGTGCGGTCGTTGAGTGTTCGCTGATGCAGGTGCTCTTAAACAGCCACCGGTATCAGCGGCTGGCGGGCGAACTTCCGACACAGGATGTGGCGCTTTTGCGCTTGCTGCTGGCAATTTTGCAGACGGTCTTTTACCGCGTAGATCCGGAGGGTGAGGATGAGCCGATCGAGGACCGCGCGGCTGCCATCCGTCGCTGGCAGGCGTTGTGGAACGCCGGTCGTTTTCCGGTGCAGCCGATCCGGACGTACCTGGAGACATGGCGGGATCGCTTCTGGCTTTTCCATCCGGAGCATCCGTTTTATCAAGTCCCGGCTGCGGCGGTGGGGACGAAATTCAAAGCGTCAAAACTGAATGGGGAGTTGTCAGAGAGCGCCCATAAAATGCGCCTGTTCCCGCTTCGTGACGGCGAAGAGAAGGAAACTTTAAGCTATGCAGAGGCGGCGCGATGGCTTGTGACACTGATTGGCTTTGATGATAGTGCCTCAACCAAAAAGGAGACCGGAACTGGCACTGGATGGCTCGGGGATCGTGTTAATGTGTATGCAATTGGGGAAAACCTGTTTGAAACGCTGATGCTAAACCTCGTTTTCCTGAAAGATGGAAGATATGTGTGGGCGGAAAACATGCCAGCATGGGAACAGCCGACAATGACAACAGCAAAGAAAAGGGAGATTCCCCTACCAGATAATCAGGCTGAGCTTTTGACATTGCAGTCTCGCAGATTGATTTTGAGCCGCGAAGAAAACAGGGTTACCGGTTTTTCCTCAACAGGTGGTGACTTTTTTGGTAAAGAGGGCAGAGTAAATGCCTTTTCCGAGCAGATGACACTCTGGCGAGCGGGTAAGACACCGAAAAATGCTGTGCCGCAATTTGTTCCGGCGTCTGTGGACCCGTGGCGGCAGATGTGGAGAGACTTTGAGGTGATTCTTGGAAGACGTGAAGATACACACATTCCAGGGGTAGTTGCATGGCTGACGGAGCTGCGCAGAAAAAATGCCATTCCAAGAAAATATGTCCATATCGCTTCTGTTGGCGTCACATATGATTCGAAGAAAGGTTCGATTGCGGATATTATCTCGGATCATTTGGATTTTCAAATGAGTCTGCTTGACGCGGCCGGAGAACTATGGATTGTGCTTGTTGGCGGCGAAATTCATCTGATTGATAAGGTGGCGAGAGCGTTGGGCGCTTTGGCAGAGGGGCTCTATTTGGCGCAAGGAGGGCAGCTGGATGGGGCAGGAAAGAAGGCGCGTCAGTCACAACGAGATGAAGGTATGCGTTTGCTCTATGCCGCTGTTGATTTGCCGTTCAGAGAGTGGCTCGCACATATTGGTGCCCAGCACGGAGATGACGAGAACACCCGCGCGCAGGAGCAACAGTGTTGGCGGAGTATTGTATTCAGAATTGCGGACAATTTGGGCAGAGAGATGGTACGGGATGCCGGGACGACTGCATTTACAGGTCGTTGGATTGTGAATGAAATGGCCGAAACGAATGGCCGTTTCTTTACTAAGACGAACGGAGAGCGAAAAAGTGTGTTTTATTCTTCTCCAACGGAATACAACCGCTATTTGAACAACCTGAAGTCCCTGCTAAAGAATGCAGCAGAATGAGGAGGTAGCTGATGAGTGACCAAAAAGCGAAGGTGAAAAGCTACGTGCGCAGACGGCTGGAATCGTGGCAGCACGAGCCCAATCCGCACCTGATCCGCGCGGATCTGGCAAATTTGCGCCGCGGCATCGGAAAAGCGCCCGGAGACCTGCCGGAGCTCTGGGGGCTGCTGTTTCGGGACTTCCCGGAGGAACTGATGAGCAGCACCGGCGAGCCCACTTTGGCTGAGTGGGCGGTGTCTGGCGCGCTGACGCTGTATGCGCTGCATCAGCAGGGCGCACAGCGGCCAATGCACGTGGACGGGCAACGGCTGGGCATGGCAATCCGCAAGCTTGCCGGAAACGACACGGATCGGCTCAAGGCGGTGCAGCGGAGATTCAATGCCTTTGCCACTGCGCGGAGTATGCCGGAGTGCCTGCACCATCTGCGCGGACTGGTCCAGCTTCTGAGAAGCGAGGACATCCCGCTGGACTATGTGGAGCTGGCCGGAGATTTGTATGAATTCCAGACGCCGGACGGAGCTGCAAGAGTTCGTCTGCGCTGGGGACAGGATTTTTACCGGAATGCGTTCCGGACAGAACAGGGAAAGGATGACGACCATGCATAACAACGAGAGAATTTACGTAGACGTCCATGTACTTCAGACCGTTCCGCCGAGCTGCGTGAACCGCGACGATACCGGCAGTCCGAAGACCGCTGTCTATGGCGGCGTGACGCGCGCCAGAGTGTCCAGTCAGGCGTGGAAGCACGCCATGCGCCTGAAATTCCGGGAGATGCTCTCGGCGGGCGATGTCGGCCAGCGGACGAAACTGGTGGTCGATCTCATCGCCGGAAAGATTCTGGAGCTGCAGCCCGATCTCTCTGAGAAAAAAGCGCAGCAGCTGGCGCAGAAGGTGCTGGAGGCAGCCGGCGTGAAGGTCAAAGAAGATAAGGAAAAGCTCAAAACGGGTGCGCTGTTTTTCATCAGCCCCGGTCAGATCCAGGCGCTGGCGGAGATCGCGCTGCAGCCGGAGGACGGTAAGCTCGACAAAGCGGCCTGCCAAGCGGCGCTCAAGACGCTCCCGACGGTAGATCTGGCGCTCTTCGGACGCATGGTTGCCGACGATCCGTGCCTGAATTTCGACGCAGCGGCACAGGTCGCGCACGCGATCTCGACGCATGCCGTGGAGAACGAGTATGATTATTTCACTGCTGTCGACGACTGTGCGCCGGAGGACAATGCCGGTGCGGGGCATTTGGGCACGGTGGAATTCAATTCGTCCACGCTGTATCGCTATGCGACCGTGAACGTTGAAGACCTCCGGAAAATGCTCGGTCAAAAGACGCCCGAGGCGGTGCGCGCGTTCGTGGATGCGTTCATTCGCAGTATGCCCACCGGCAAGCAGAATACGTTTGCCAACTGGACGCGGCCGGATGCTGTGTACGTGACTGTGCGCAAGGATCAGCCCATCAATCTGGCCGGTGCATTTGAAAAACCTGTTCGTGCGGGGAACTCCGGTTATGTGGACGGTTCGATCCGCGCGCTGGTGACTTACGCGCAGGAGACATATGCAGATTTTGCCTCTGCGCCGGTGCTTTCGCTCGCTGTAGGCAGCGGTCTGGAGGCTCTGGCCGAGCCGTGCTCCGTGAATGCGCTTCTGGATGCGTTGGAGGCGTGGCTGCAGGGCGGTGAGGAGCAGCAATGAGTACGCTGCTGTTGCGCTTGGCCGGCCCGATGCAATCTTGGGGGACGGACTCGAAATTCGATGTGCGGCGTACCGGACGTGAGCCGAGCAAGAGCGGCGTGATCGGTCTGGTCGCGGCGGCGCTGGGCATCGCGCGGCAGGATCGCCAAGCGCTGCAGACGCTCAATGATCTCCGCTTTGGTGTGCGCGTTGACCACGAGGGTGCGCTGCTGCGTGATTTTCATACGGCGCGGCCGGAAAAGGGCACGCCGTATGTGACCTACCGCTACTATCTTGCGGATGCGGAATTTGTGGCCGGGCTGGAAAGCGATGATCGTGCGCTGCTCGTGCGGATCGCGCAGGCGCTGCAAGCTCCGACGTTCCCGCTGTATCTTGGTCGCCGCTCCTGTCCGCCGGTCGGCAGAGTATTTTTGAAGATTTCGGATGAGCCGCTGGAGGCGGCGCTACGCGCCGATGCACCGCCGGGCGCAACGCGCCTTGTGCTGGACGCTGCGGCAAGTGAGCCGGGCGGGCTTGTACGCGACGTTCCGCTGTCGTTTGATCCGGCGCGCCGGGAGTATACATACCGCCGCGTGACCGAACGCGTGCTGCATGGTGCGGCGGAGCATGATCCCATGGCGGAATTGGAGGATGCGATATGTACCTGACGCAAATGCTTTTGGATCAGAAAAATCGTCAGACGCTGGCTGCGCTGGCGTCGCCGAGTAAATTCCATGGGGCAATCGAGGTGGCGTTTCCCGGCCCGAGGCAGCGAAACCTCTGGCGGATCGACAGCCGCGCTGGTCAGAAATATCTTCTGCTCCTCAGTGAGACACCGCCGGATCTCACGCAGGCTGCGGCTCAGTTCGCGCCGCCGGGGGAGCATTGGCAGACAAAGTCGTGTGATCCGCTGCTCACCCGCATTCTGCCGGGCAGCCGCTGGCAGTTTCGCCTGTGTGCAAACCCGACATACAGTGTCCCTGCAGGACCGGGGCAGCGCGGGCGCGTCTGCGCGCACAGCACCACGGAGCATCAGCTTGCGTGGCTGCGAAAGCAGAGCGAAAAGCATGGTTTCGCCTTGCAGGATGATGCGTTCACGGTTACAAACGTGAAGTGGTATCGGTTTAAAAAAGGCGGTACAGGCAGCCGCGTGACCTTCTTGGCTGTTACCTATGAGGGAATCTTGGAGGTTCAAGACCCGGAACGTTTTTGTGCTGCACTCTGCCGCGGCATCGGCTCAGGCAAGGCCTATGGCGCAGGGCTCATGACATTGGTCGGGGCAGGGCAGTCGCATGGCTGACCTGCCCGGTATGATCCGCCCGGAACTTCAGGCGCTGCCGCAGATCGGCGATCGCATGACATTTCTCTACTTTGAGCACTGTGTTTTGAATCGTCAGAACAGCGCCATTACCGTGACGGATGACCGCGGGACGGTCTTTGTGCCCGCCGCAGCGATCAGTGTCCTGCTCCTCGGACCGGGGACAAAGGTGACGCATCGCGCTATGGAGCTCATTGGTGACGCAGGTGTCAGTGTTCTCTGGGTAGGGGAGCACGGCGTGCGCTATTATGCCGGCGGCCGGGCGCTGACGCACAAGGCAGGTCTGCTGATCCGGCAGGCCGCCTTGGTCAGCAATACGCGTTTGCGCCTCGGTGTGGTGCGGCAGATGTACAGTATGCGCTTTCCGGGTGAGGATGTGTCCTCATTGACGCTTCAGCAGCTTCGCGGCAGAGAGGGTGCGCGCATTCGCAGTGTCTACCGGCATGCAGCAAAGAAGTGGAATGTTCCGTGGAGCGGTCGGACATATGACCCGGAGAATTTTGACGGCGGCGATGCCGTCAATCAGGCGCTGTCTGCCGGACACGCTTGTCTATACGGCGCGGCGCATGCGGTCATCCAGGCGCTCGGCTGTTCTCCGGGACTGGGGTTTGTCCATACCGGACATGAATGCTCCTTCGTCTATGACATTGCGGATCTGTACAAGGCGGACATTACGATTCCACTGGCGTTTGAACTGGCGGCCACGGTCGACAGCGAAAACATCGGCAGTGAAATGCGCCGTCGAACGCGCGATGCCATGGTTCAGCACCATCTTATGGAGCGGATGGTGCGTGACATTCGAGCCCTGCTCTCTGACAGCGATGAACTGTCTGAGGAAGACAATGCGGTCTATCTTTGGGACGATAGGCGCGGTCAGGTCGCCAATGGCCGCCTGTACGGTGCGGAGGGTGAACCATGATCGTCGTGACGGTGACGGACTGCCCGCCGCGTTTGCGCGGTGACCTGTCAAAATGGCTGCTGGAGATTAATACCGGTGTTTATGTCGGCCAACTGAATCCCCGTGTACGGGAGGAACTGTGGAAACGGATCTGCAAGCATCTTCTCAGAGGACGGGCAACAATGGTGTACTCGGCAAATAACGAGCAGCGGATGTCGTTTCATGTCCATAACACGACGTGGCAGCCCGCTGACTATGAGGGCATCACGCTGATGCGCCGCCCGCTTGCAACGCCGCTGCCGGAAGGGGAGAAGCCGCCGCTGAGCAAGGCGGCAATCATCCAAATGGATCGAAACAAGCAGTCGGCCAAGCAACGTCGTGCCAAGCAGCTCGGCTATGTTGTGATTGATGTGGAAACCACAGGACTTGACTGCGACAAGAGCGAAATATTGGAGCTGGGTGCGATCCGTGTGATCGATCATCAGGTCACGGATACGTTTTCGGCACTGGTGCGGCCTGAGCAGCCAATCCCTGCAGAGATTACGACGTTGACTGGCATCACGCAAGATGCGGTGTCGGCGCAGGGGACTGCGCTGCAGCCGCTGTTGGAGCAGTTTTGGGCATTTGTCGGTCAAAGCCCTGTAATGGGGCATAATCTGGATTTTGATTTGGCATTTTTGAAAAAGGCAAGTGCCCGCTTTGGGCTCTCCTTGCCGAATGTGCGCATCCGTGACACGCTGAAGCTGGCGCGCAGAAAAGTTCCCGACCTGCCGGATCATCGGCTGGCTACGCTGGCTGCATATTTTGGCATCGAGTATGCGCAGCAGCACCGCGCGCTGCCGGACTGTATCGCAGCGTTTCAGGTCTATGAGAAACTGAATGAAATCTGATGGCAATGGGATCAAAAGTCCTTATTTTTTAAGGCTTTCTTTAGTCTTTTCCCCGCACACGCGGGGGTGATCCTCGTACACCGTCTCAAAAAAGTGCTCCGTGTCGCTTTTCCCCGCACACGCGGGGGTGATCCTAAGGCAGCACGCCAATACCCGTTTCCATTCATCTTTTCCCCGCACACGCGGGGGTGATCCCCGGTCGGATGCCTCCGGGTTCTCGTCCGTCAGCTTTTCCCCGCACACGCGGGGGTGATCCCGTTCATGGGCATAACCATTGTTTCCAGTATGGCTTTTCCCCGCACACGCGGGGGTGATCCTAAAGCAAAGCTGCTCCGTCACAGTTTCATCATCTTTTCCCCGCACACGCGGGGGTGATCCCAGACATGTTTTTGCTCCTTTCTGCCGGTCAGGCTTTTCCCCGCACACGCGGGGGTGATCCCGAGATGACCATCACCATCAACCAGGTCGAGACCTTTTCCCCGCACACGCGGGGGTGATCCCAAAACCGGCTATTACATCGGCCGGTGCACCGTCTTTTCCCCGCACACGCGGGGGTGATCCTAAAGGCGTCGCGCAGCAGCAGCATATAGTCGTCTTTTCCCCGCACACGCGGGGGTGATCCCCGGTGATCGTGAGACACAGGTTGCCGCTATTCCTTTTCCCCGCACACGCGGGGGTGATCCCGTCATCAAGGCCAACTCCGCCGCCAAAAACGGCTTTTCCCCGCACACGCGGGGGTGATCCTGTAAGAGCGTAAATGAAAAAGGAGAGGCTATGCTTTTCCCCGCACACGCGGGGGTGATCCCGCTTGCGGATGCGAAAGTTCCATCCTGTCGTTCTTTTCCCCGCACACGCGGGGGTGATCCCGGTAGGCAATCACGACACGGGCGAGTACAGCACTTTTCCCCGCACACGCGGGGGTGATCCCGTGATCGTGAACAAACACGCTGACGCGGTGGACTTTTCCCCGCACACGCGGGGGTGATCCCACCGATGCATCAAAGACGTCGATGCGCAGCGTCTTTTCCCCGCACACGCGGGGGTGATCCTCGGCGGTGTACAGTACACCGCGCTGGATCTGACTTTTCCCCGCACACGCGGGGGTGATCCTCGTCGAGCTGGACTTTGTGCCGGACAACGAGACTTTTCCCCGCACACGCGGGGGTGATCCCTGGTATCTCGGCGCGACCGACACCGGCAAGCCCTTTTCCCCGCACACGCGGGGGTGATCCCCGTCGAAATCAAAGACCGCGCCGCCGAGCGCGCTTTTCCCCGCACACGCGGGGGTGATCCTACAGGCCGCGCGGCGTTAAGTCGTGTAGCGCCCTTTTCCCCGCACACGCGGGGGTGATCCTTTTTGCGCAATGTCGGCAGCCGATACCGCAAGCTTTTCCCCGCACACGCGGGGGTGATCCTCTGTGGTAGGCCACGACCCTGTCAGCCGCCAGCTTTTTCCCGCACACGCGGGGGTGATCCCTGCGCGGTCGGTATGGAATCTTACGGTACTGGCTTTTCTCCGCACATGCGGGGGAACGGAGGCTGTTTCTTCGGTTAACGGAAAAACCCACGGTGCAATTTGCACCGTGGGTTTTCGTATTTTAAGTTCAAAACCGGCTCAACGGCCGTTAGTCACGGACGCTGCAGCCGCCTGCGTTTGCATGCGCTCGATGCCGCAGAGCTCCCGCAGCTTGGCAGCCACCTTCGGTCCTTTGTACAGCCTTGTGTCCTCAAACGGCAGGAATGCCTCCTGTCCGTCCGCAGTCACGTAGCTGATGATGAAGACAATTTTCCGAACCTTCTTTTCCTTTTTGCCGAGACCGCTGAGTGCGCCGACAAAAGCGCCGGTGCTCCCAAACAGCAGCCCGCCGGCAAACGCGCGTGCGATGGGGGATTTCTCCTTGAGCTGCAGCTGCGTTTTCGAGCCGTAAAAAATATCGGTGATCTGACTGTAGGTGAGCGTCGCCGTTTTCTTGTTTCCGATGGCATTTTGCAGTTCGAGATGATCAGGGAAGAGCGCGACGTCCACCGCATTGCCTTTCTTGAACTGACCGAGATCTGTCTCTATACTGAAATAATCGCTGATGATGCTGCCTTTTTTACTTTTGAAGAATCCCATAGTTGCGCCTCCGTTCTTTCTCACCTGTATTTTACAGTTTTTTCGCTCGTTCTGCAAGACATGATGTGAAAAGCGCACCCGATGCCGTCACAGCGGTGTGCATAAATATGCGCCGGACGCGTGCTGTGAAACCGAAACTTGACACGAGCCGCCAAACGGTATAAAATTTAGCATGCTATTTTGGCATTCTGTACGTATTTGCAGGGTGTCGGCATAGAATCAGGATAAGACGGATTTTTATAGAACTATAAGGAGAACCGACTATGTGTGGAATTGTTGGATACGTCGGCGCGCAGCAGGCTGCGCCGATCCTTCTCGAAGGGCTGCAGAAGCTCGAATACCGCGGTTATGACTCGGCCGGCATCGCCGTGCTCGACGGCAGCACGATCGAACTTGCCAAAGCCTGCGGCGAGATCAAGAATCTGCTGGCCAAAACGCATGACGGTAGCGATCTTCACGGCTATATCGGCCTCGGCCATACGCGCTGGGCAACGCACGGCGCGCCGACGGAGGCCAATGCCCACCCGCATGTGAGCAACGACGGCAAGTTCGCCATCGTGCAAAACGGCATCATCGAAAACTTTATGGAGCTGCGCGAGATGCTGCAGGCCAAGGGCTTCGTGTTCCATAGTGAGACGGATACCGAGGTCATTGTGCACCTGCTGGATATGTATTATACCGGCGACGGCAACCTGAAGGACACCGTCATGAAGACACTTGGCCGTCTGGAGGGCAGCTATGCGATCGGCATTCTGTGTGCCGACTGCCCGGAGCAGATGTTCCTCGCGCGCAACGGCTGTCCGCTGATCATTGGCGTCGGCGCGGGTGAGAACTTCTTCGCCTCCGACGTGACGGCGCTTGTGTCGCACACGAAAAATGTGGTCTATCTTGACGACGGTGAGCTCGCCGAGGTGCGCGCCGACGGTTATACCGTCTTTGACTGCACCGGAAAGCCCGTGCACAAGCCCGTTTCCCGCGTCGCGTGGGATATTGAGGCTGCCGAGAAGGGCGGCTATGAGCATTTCATGCTCAAGGAGATCATGGAGCAGCCGCGTGCCATCAAGTCCACGCTTGACCCGCGTGTGAAAGATCACCGCGTCGTGTTTGACGAGCTGAAGATGACCGACGAGCAGCTCATGGGCTTCAACAAGATCATGATCACGGCCTGCGGCTCGGCGTTTTATGCCGGCCAGGCGGGCAAATATGCGCTTGAAAAGCTCACGCACATCCCGGTCGATGCTGACCTTGCGAGTGAGTTCCGCTACCGTGACCCGATCGTGGACGAGCATACGCTCATGATCATTATTTCGCAGTCCGGCGAGACGGCGGACACCATCGCCGCCATCCGCGAGGCACAGTCCAAGGGGGCTTATGTGCTCTCGATCGTCAACGTTGTCGGCAGCACGATCGCCCGCATCTCGGACGATGTTATTTACACCTGGGCAGGCCCGGAGATCGCGGTTGCGACCACGAAGGGCTATACCACGCAGGTGTCGGTGCTGTATCTGCTGGCGCTCTATCTGGGCGAAAAGCGCGGCTGCCTGAGCAGGGAAGAGGCTGCCAAGCTCACGGATGACCTCATGATCCTGCCGCAGATGGTGCAGCGCGCCATCGACCTCAATCCGCAGATCGCGCAGCTTGCCGAGCGGTACAAAAACAATCCGTCCCTGTTCTTCATCGGCCGCAATGTGGACTACGCTGTCTGCATGGAGGGGTCTTTGAAGCTCAAGGAGATCTCCTACCTGCACTCGGAGGCCTATGCTGCGGGCGAGCTCAAGCACGGCACGATCGCGCTCATTGAGGAGAACCGTCTCGTCATCGCCGTCGCGTGCTACGAGCCGCTGTTTGACAAGACCATGAGCAACGTCAAAGAGGTCAAGGCGCGCGGTGCGCGCGTGCTTGGTGTGGCGCTCGAGGGCAATCGCGCCATCTATTCCGAGGCGGACGATGTGATCCTCGTACCGCGCATGGACGACCTGTTCGTCGTCCCGGCGGAGATCGTGCCGCTGCAGCTCTTTGCATATTATGTCGCAAAAGCCAACGGCTGCGCGATCGATAAGCCGAAAAACCTCGCGAAATCCGTTACTGTCGAATAAGGAGAGCGTCATCCATGCCGAATCAGTCTGTCATCGTCCTCGATTTCGGAGGACAGTATAACCAGCTTATTGCGCGCCGCGTGCGCGAGTGCAATGTCTATTGTGAAGTCAAGCCGAACACCATGACCGTGGATGAGATCCGCGCCTTTGACCCCATCGGCATCATCTTCACCGGCGGCCCGCAGAGCGTATACGCCGAAGGTTCGCCGCAGGTTGATCCTGAGATTTTCCGGCTCGGCATCCCCATCCTCGGCATTTGCTATGGCTGCCAGCTCATGGCGCAGTATCTCGGCGGGGAAGTGACTGCCGCCGGAAAAGACACCGCGCGCGAGTACGGCAAGACGGAGACATGGTTTGACACCGATTGCCGTCTGTTCCGCGGCCTGCCGGAGCAGAGCATTACGTGGATGAGTCACGGGGACTACATGGCCAAGGTGCCGGAGTCGTTCCGGCTCGTGGCGCATTCGGATGCCTGCCCGACGGTCGGTATCTGCGATGAAGCGCGCGGCTTCTACGGCGTGCAGTTCCACCCCGAGGTCAACCACACCGAGTACGGACAGGCCATGCTGCGCAACTTCCTGTATGAGGTCTGCGGCGCGACCGGTGACTGGACGATGGGCGACTTCATGCGCAAGTCCATTGAGGACATCCGCGCCAAGGTCGGCGACGGCAAGGTGCTGCTGGCGCTTTCCGGCGGCGTGGACTCCTCCGTTGCGGCGGCGCTGCTGGCTGAGGCCGTCGGCAATCAGCTCACGTGCATTTTTGTCGACCACGGTCTGCTGCGCAAGAACGAGGGCAACGAGGTCGAGGCCGCGTTCCAGAATTGGGACATCAACTTCGTGCGCGTCAACGCGGAAGAGCGTTTCCTCACGCGCCTGAAGGACGTCTCCGATCCGGAGACGAAGCGCAAGATCATCGGCGAGGAGTTCATCCGCGTCTTTGAGGAAGAGGGCAAGAAGATCGGCTCTGTGGACTATCTGGCTCAGGGTACGATCTATCCCGACGTGATTGAATCCGGCACAAATGTCGCTGCCGTCATCAAGAGCCACCACAACGTCGGCGGTCTGCCGGACTTCGTGGACTTCAAGGAGATCATTGAGCCGCTGCGTCTGTTGTTTAAGGACGAGGTGCGCGCGCTCGGCCGTGAGCTCAGCCTGCCGGAGTATCTGGTCATGCGCCAGCCGTTTCCGGGCCCGGGTCTGGCCATCCGCTGCCTCGGCGCGGTGTCCAAGGACAAGCTGGACATCCTGCGCGACGCGGACTTCATCTTCCGCGACGAGATCGCCAAGGCGCACCTGGAGCAGACGATGAATCAGTACTTCGCGGTGCTGACGAATATGCGCTCTGTTGGTGTTATGGGCGACGGCCGCACGTATGACTATACGCTCGCGCTGCGCAGTGTCACGACGACGGACTTCATGACTGCCAACTGGACGCGCATCCCGTATGATGTGCTCGACCGCGTCTCCGTGCGCATCGTCAACGAGGTCAAGGGCATCAACCGCATCGTCTATGATATTACGTCCAAACCGCCCGCCACGATCGAGTGGGAATGACCGTCAAAGCGGCGCAAACCCGCATGAATACAGGGTTTTTGACCTGTCACTTTGCCTTGTGATACTGGATTGATACTATTCGTTTCAACCCGGTCACACAAGAGAATGATTGCAAAGGGCAAGCGAACCGCCCTGCTGAACGACAAATTCAGCAGGGCGGTTTTGCTTGCCCTATTTTTCTTTTCTCCAGGGTACATAGTATTTCGATTCTTTCCCGTCATCGCAGGTGCTCGGCCAGTTGATTTTCCATTCAAAGTATTCTTCCCTGGTAATCTCCCCGGCGTGTAGCTCCTGCTGGCGCAAGAGCCATTCCCTCATAAACTCATCCACAAGGCCATAGTTGAAGTAGATACCCACAGGAGGTTGAGCGGGCCAGTCGTCCGTGTCATTGTAGCGGACGGCGGTATCATCGGAGGCCCCCGTCTTGCCGGGGTTGCGGACAAGCTGAAACAAGCGGATGGAGCCGGGGCTGTCCTCGTCCAGCCAGAAGAACGTCCGCATGAAGTCCTCGGCACAGCCGGGTTGAACCGTATAGAAGTTCTGACGGTCTACCCGCAGGGCCTGGGCAATCTTGTCCAGCAGTTCCCTCTTTGGCACACGGTAATTTGTTTCGTACTGGGCAATACGGTTATCCGCTCCCTTTTCCTCAAAGCCGATAGCCAGCCCCAATTCCTTTTGCGTCATACCCCGAAATGTGCGGATTTTCTTGATTTTTTCTCCTACTGTCATATGTTCCACCGCCTTTGAAAATAGTATAGCGCAAATAAGCGAAATATGCAAGAAGAAAATTAACAAAATTGCGAAATAAACTCTTGACATTAACAACTATGCGAATGTATAATAAGGATGTCGGCATTAACAATTTTGCGAACCATCAATAAGGAGGTGTTTTATTTGAGCAAAGAGCTGTTTGTACGAGCCGAGGAAGTGGCCGGGGCGCTGGGTATCTCCAAGCCTTACGCCTACAAGCTGGTGCGGGAGATGAACGAGGAGCTGAAGCAGAAAGGTTTCCTCACCATCCCCGGACGAGTGAGCAGGCGCTACTTCGAGGAAAAGTTCTATGGACTGCGGGAAAATCAGTAAGGAGGGAAGAAAATGCCAGCGTACAAAGACAAGGCAAAGGGAACATGGTATGCGTCCTTTTACTTTGAGAACTGGACAGGGAAAAAGGAAAAGAAGATGAAGCGGGGCTTCAAGACCAAGCGGGAGGCGCTGGAGTGGGAACGGACGTTCCTGCAACAGCAGACCGCCGACCTGGATATGACCTTTGAGAGCTTCGTGGCGCTCTACGCCGCAGACATGAAAGGCCGTATCAAGGAGAACACCTGGGGGACGAAAGAGCATATCCTCTACAAGAAGCTGGTGCCCTACTTTGGAAAGCGGAAAATGAGCGAAATCCACTCTAAAGAGGTCATGGCGTGGCAGAGCGAAATGCTGAACTACCGGGACAAGAACGGCAAACCCTACTCCCCCGTGTATCTGAAAACGCTTCACAATCAGTTGAGCGCCGTTTTCAATCATGCGGTGAAGCACTACAATCTGAAAGCCAACCCCGCCGCCCAGGTGGGCAACATGGGCAAGGCCAAGGGCCGGGAAATGCTGTTCTGGACGAAAGCGGAGTATCTGAAATTCGCTGACGCTATGATGGACAAGCCCCTCTCCTACTATGCCTTTGAAATGCTCTACTGGTGCGGTATCCGGGAGGGGGAGCTGCTGGCCCTCACCCCTGGGGACTTCGACTTTGAGAAGCAGACGGTTTCTATCTCGAAATCCTACCAGCGTATCAAGGGCCAGGACGTTATCACCGACCCCAAGACGGCCAAGAGCAACCGGGTCATTCAAATGCCCGCTTTTCTCTGCGAGGAAATGGAGGACTACATCAGGAGCTTGTACGCCGTGGAGCCGACAGACCGCATTTTTGCGGTAACGAAATCCTATCTTCACCGGGAGATGGACAGGGGGGCAAAAGAGGCGGGGGTCAAGCGGATCAGGATTCACGATTTGAGACACAGCCACATTTCCCTGCTGATTGACATGGGCTTTACCGCCCTGGCAATCGCTGACCGGGTGGGGCACGAAAGCATTGACATCACCTACCGCTACGCTCACCTGTTCCCCACCCGGCAGGCGGAGATGGCGGACAAGCTGAACATGGAGCGAAAGGGGGCTTAAATCATGTCTGCGAAAAATCTCGACAACCACAACCGATGGAGAAGCAAGACCATAGCGTTCCGGGTGTCCCCGGAGGAAAACGAACAGATTGAGATTGCCGTCCGCCTGTCCGGGCTGACCAAACAGGACTACATCACCCGGCGATTGCTGAACCGGGAGATTGTTGTGCAGGGCAATCCCAGGGTCTACAAGGCCCTGCGTGACCAGCTCGCCGCCGTCCTGGGGGAGCTGCGGCGCATGGAGGCCGGGGGCGGGGTGGATGATGAACTGCTCGCCACCATCCGCCTTATCACCGTGACGCTGGGCGGCATGAAGGAGGATTGATAGATTGATGGATTCCAGAGAAACGAAAAGGACTGTCCCGGTTCCGTCTGTTGGCGCAGACGGGGAACAGCCCATTTCACAAACAACCACCCCAAGTATAGCAGAGGAACCGGCTGAAAACAAGTCCCAGGATGAAAGTATGGAGGATATTCTTCGGGAGCTTCAACGGACAAGCGACCCGGCCTACCTCCACACGGTTTCCATGAACGAGCTTTACCAGAACGTCTACCAGAGCAGACCGCCAATCATTGACGGTCTGCTCTACCCTGGGACATACCTCTTTGCGGGAGCGCCCAAGGTGGGCAAGTCGTTCCTGATGGCCCAGCTTGCCTATCATGTGAGCATGGGCCTCCCCCTGTGGGGCTACCCCGTCCACAAGGGCACCGTCCTCTATCTGGCGTTGGAGGACGACCACCGCCGCTTGCAGGGGCGGCTGTATCGGATGTTCGGCATGGACGGCACCAACGACCTGCTCTTTGCAATCTACGCCAAACAGCTCGGCCTGGGCCTGGAGGAACAGCTAAAGAAGTTCGTCCGCCAACACCCAGATACCAAGCTGATTATCATTGACACCCTCCAGAAAGTCCGGGAGGTCGGCGGGGACAAGTACAGCTATGCCAACGATTACGAGGTGGTGGGCAAGCTGAAACGCCTTGCCGATGATTGCGGCATCTGCCTCCTGCTGGTACACCACACCCGGAAGCAACAGGCCGATGATAAGTTTGATATGATTTCCGGCACCAACGGCCTGTTGGGAGCGGCGGACGGGGCCTTTCTTCTTCAAAAGGAGAAGCGGACGGACGGCAGCGCCATCTTGGACGTGGCAGGGCGTGACCAGCAAGACCAGCGGATGTATCTCACCAAGGACAGGGAGCGGCTTGTGTGGGAACTGGAACGGCTGGAAACGGAGCCGTGGGTGGAACCGCCCGACCCGGTATTGGAGGCCGTTGCCGCCCTTGTGACGGCGGACAGGCCCACCTGGGGCGGCACCGCCACGGAGCTGGCGGCGGCTATCCAGACCGACATGAAGCCCAACGCCCTGGCGATGCGGCTGAATGTCCGGGCCGGGAGACTGGCGGCGGAGTATCATATCCGTTATGAGAACAGCAGGAGCCACGCCGGGAGAAGTATCACCCTCACCTTGGAACCGCCCCAGGCGTGACGACCGTGACGGCTGTGACGGCTTTTTTGAGAGCGGGGGCGGTGTGAAAAACATCGTCACGGTCGTCACGGCCGTCACGGGGAGCGGGGCCAAAAGTCAAGGGGCCATACCTGGGGGTGGAGATTGCCACAAGGCAATACAACCCGAACCCCTTGACTTTTGGCCCACGGAGAACACTGGCCGGGTGGGGGGAAAGGCTGTGCCTTTCCCCCCTGCCCAACGGCGAGTGTCAAAGTTTAGGCGGGGTGCAGGGTGCCCTTTTCAAAGGGCGGCCCTGCTGGGGGAGCCGTCCGCAGACGGCGGGGGCAACGCCCCCACTCCACCCCGTAGGGCGCAAATGCGCTTTTGATGGCCGCAAGGCTGTCAAAAGTGCTTTTGCGTTACTTTCGCAGAAAGTAACAAAGGCCGCCGCTTTGCGGCGAAAGGAGTGTTGATTTGAAAAGAACGATTAGCGCCATGGTGGGGCAGGGTTCGGTGAAACACAACAGCAGGGCGTTCAACGCCAAGAACACCGACCCGGAACGCTCCCATCTGAATATAACCTACTGCCACGAAAATATCAAGGCAGTTTTCCATGAGCTGTTTGACGAGGCCCTCAAGCGGTACAACGACAAGCAGACCAGGGCAGACCGCAGGATTGAGGACTACTATGAGAAGATACGTTCCAGTAAGCAGGAAAAGCCGTTCCATGAAATCATCCTGCAAGTGGGCAACAAGGACGACATGAGCGCCGAGGGCGAGGACGGCCGGCTTGCGGCGGCGGTGCTGGACGAGTACATGAGAGGGTTCCAGGAGCGCAACCCCCAGCTTCGGGTGTTCTCCGCTCACCTCCACATGGACGAGGCCACGCCCCATCTGCACATCGACTTTGTGCCATTCACTACCGGGAGCAAGCGGGGTCTGGATACAAGGGTATCGCTGAAACAGGCGTTAGCGGCCCAGGGCTTCAAGGGCGGCACCAGGGGCGACACAGAGTGGAACCAGTGGGTGCGCTCTGAAAAGGAACAGCTTGCCGCCGTGATGGAGCGCCACGGGATAGAGTGGGAGGACAAGGGCACCCATGACAAGCACCTGTCTGTGCTGGACTTCAAAAAGGAGCAGAGGGCGAAAGAGATTGCCAAGCTGGAGGCAGTCAAGGCCAAGAAGCAGGGACAGGTGGAACAGCAGGAGCAACGTCTAAAGGAGCTGGCCCCGGCTGTGAGGAACATGGAACAGTTGGCGGCGCAGTTCTCCGACGACCCGGAGCGGATATTGCCGGAGGCAGGGCCGTTGGAGAGCGCCAAGTCCTACCGGGAGAAGAAAGCCAAGCCCCTGTTGGCGCAGATCGTCAAGGTGCTGCGCTCTTTGTATCGGGCCTATGTCGACTTAAAAGGGAAGTATGAGCGTTTGCAGGGGGACTATGGCCGGGCGAGAGAGGGCAACGAGCGGTTGTCTGACCGCTTGCAGGAGGTAAAGATGGAGAACAAGGCCCTGCGGGGGACAGTTGCCGACTTTGAGCGGGTAAAGCGAGCTTTCGGCCCGGAGGAAGTAGAGCGGGCCGTGGAGGACGCCAGACGGCGAGAGGCGCAAGAACGAGAGCAGAAGAAGGCAAAGCGGAAGTTCAGCCGAGGGGCAAGGTAATGGATAACAGGAGGGCACTTCAAGGAGCGCCCTCCTGATTTATACTTGTCAGCGGGTGATTTTACTGCTATAATTGAGAGCGATAAAAAGGAATTTGAAACGGAGTTTTTATCATGCTACAGGTTGTTTTTTCTGAAAGTGAATGGGGAACATTGAAGATGGCCACGCATTGCAGGCCGTCCAGTTGGGATGATGGGGTGATTGGAGTTATTTTCGGCGAGGGAGAGAAGGAACCCACGCAGGAAGAAAAAAACCAAGCTATAGCCCAATTCAAGGCCCAGAGGGAGAAAGAGAACCGCCGGGCACGACCTGTGGGCGGCAATCCTGGAGATGTGCTATGCCCGTTTGTTGGGCTGGACATCGGCCCCATAAGCGGCCCTGATGTGGAGAAGGCCCGGTTTGATTTGCTTACCGCTTGGCTGGGGGGCGATTTCCCACTCCCAGATTGCGACCCAGACGATTATGCCCAGCGGGATATGCTTTGGGAACAACGCCAGCGGGACAGAGAGCGGCTTTTGGAGGGCGGAAAACATGGCGAGGCTGTGCGCATTTGGTACAGCAATGCGCCTTACTCCCTGTGCGGATTTTATGATGTGCTTTGGCAACTGCGGGACTGCGATTGTCCCGTGACCGCTTTAGAGATGCCCCGGTGGATGCCGCTGGAAGATAATACGGTGCAGTCCTGTTTGAACTGGGGGGAACTATCTCCGGGGGACTGGGCGGCGTATCTGCCGCTGGAGCGGGAAATCCCTAAAAATGTCCGCAGAGCTATCGCTATGGAGTGGTCACAGCTTCGAGAGGAAAATTCACCCTTGCGTGCTGTTGTCAATGGCCGTTTGCGCAGTGTAGGGGAGGATTTCTACGATCCATTCATTCGTGCCCAAATCCCTGATGGAATTTTCCGGGTGGCTCATCTCATCGGTGATGTATTGGGGCGGTATCAATTGGGTATCGGCGACTGGTGGATTGCCAAGCGTATTCAAGCTATGGAAACCCAAGGGGAACTGATTACAGTGTCCAAGGGTGACGGCTTCTACCGGAACGAAATGCGTCGAGCGCAATAAAAGAGAACTTCCGATATATCAGGGTGTTTTCTATTGCTGAATAGCCTGGGAAACGGTGTAAAAGGTAGTTGTATTCTCCTGCTTTTTGTGATACTATTTTGATACTAAGAAAATTAGCGGCCAAAAATAACAGGTAAAATATTAACAAATTTGCGAATGTTATGCCTGTTAAAGTATAGGAAATACAGCCCCATATAATAGGATTTGTCGAGTGGGAATAACTGACAAAACCAGCAAAGCCTTGAAAACACTGGGGTCTTAAAGCGGAAACGGGGCATTTGATAGCAAATTGATAGCAGATACCAAAACCGGATTTACTTTGTTCACTCCCGTATAACGGGTGGTTTGCGGGTAAATCCTCCATATCCTAAGAAAAAGGTCTTGCTGACTTTCACCAGTCGGCAAGACCTTTTTTGTTATTTGTCTTTTCTCTGTTTCTTCAATCCTTTTATCAGAGCATCGCTTAATTCCTTCGAGGGGACTTTGGCCCACCGCTGGGTGGTGTCGTACTTCGGGTAGTTGTAGCGCCAGCGGTCATAGTCCTCCTTGGTGATCTCCCCGGCCTCCAGCTTCGCCGCCTGTTCCCGCCACGCAATCAAGATTTTGTTCAGCTCACTGGCTTGACGGCCTCCCTGAAAAATATCTGCTTGCAGGCAGGCACGTCCATCCGCCTCTACCACTTTCAGACTGTAAACATCCTCCAAGGCGAACAGCGTATGGGCCAAACCTATGTAGTTGTCTATGTCCGGGACGCTCAACGCCTGGGGCGATACATCTAATGTATGCGCCAGGGCAGCGGTCAAGTCGGCCTTCGGCGTCCGGGTGCCTGTTTCGTACTGTGCCAGACGAACATCGGCGGAACGCTCTGGAAAGCCCACCGCCATACCAAGATACTTCTGTGTCATACCCCGGAGGGTGCGGAAAAAATGGATGCGCTCTCCTATTGCCATAAATGCCAACTCCTATCTGGTGGTTTCTGTCGAAAGTAGTATAACATATTCGCTTAGTAACAGTCAAGAGTATCTTAAACAAAAAAGTTAAAAATTATTCCGCAAGCCACTTGACAAAGCAAATTTGCTTAGTTATAATAGATTAAGCATAAAGGCTTAGTTTTCGAGCCATGAAAGGAGGTGAGCTCACAATGGCAAGCACCATGTTCATGCGGGTGGACGAGGTAGCGGAGGAATTAGGGGTTTCTGTCCCCTATGCCTATAAGCTGATTCGTTCCATGAATGCGGAGTTGAAAAAGACGGGCTGTATTACCATTTCAGGCCGGATCGACCGCAAATTCTTCCACGAAAAATTTTATGGCACAAGGGGTCAGAGTGAAAGGAGTGATTAACCTATGGCGGCGTTTAAGAACAAGGCCAACGGCACTTGGTACGTCCAGTTCCGCTATACGGACTGGAAGGGAGAGCGCCAACAGAAGTTGAAGCGTGGCTTTGCCACCAAAAAGGAGGCCCAGACGTGGGAGCGGGAGTTCCTGATGCAGAAGCAGGCCGATGTGAACATGACCTTTGAGAGCTTCGCCCAGCTCTATGAAAAGGACATGAAGCCCAAGCTGAAGCTGAACACCTGGCTGACAAAAGAGAGCATTATCCAGAAGAAAATCCTGCCGTATTTTGGAAAGCGGAAACTGTCGGAAATCACCGCCAAGGATGTGATGGATTGGCAGAACGCGATCCGGGAGTTGACAGACGCCAAAGGAAAGCCCTATTCCCCCACCTATCTCAAAACCGTCCACAATCAGTTGAGCGCCCTCTTTAACCATGCTGTCCGCTACTACGGCCTCCAGGTCAATCCTGCGGCCAAGGCCGGGAACATGGGTGTGGAGGAACGGCGTGAAATGCTGTTCTGGACGAAGGACGAGTATTTGAAGTTTGCCGACGCCATGATGGACAAGCCCCTCTCCTACTACGCCTTTGAAATGCTCTACTGGTGCGGTATCCGGGAGGGGGAACTGCTGGCCCTCACCCCAACAGACTTCGACTTTGAGGCGGGTACAGTGTCCATCAGCAAATCCTATCAGCGGCTCAAGGGCAAGGACGTGATTACCACCCCCAAGACGAAAAAGAGCAACCGTGTCATTAAGATGCCCAAATTCCTCTGTGGAGAGATGGAGGACTACTTAAAGATGTTTTACAGCACCGGGGCAAATGAACGGATTTTCTCTGTCAGCAAGCACTATCTCCACCATGAAATGGACAGAGGTGCGAAAGCGGCGGGAGTGAAGCGGATCAGGATTCACGACCTCCGACATTCACACATTTCCCTGCTGATTGATATGGGCTTCACCGCCCTGGCAATCGCTGACCGGGTGGGGCATGAGAGTATCGACATCACCTACCGCTACGCCCATCTGTTTCCTACAAGGCAGACGGAGATGGCGGACAAGCTGGACTTTGAAAGGATGGGAACGTAACCATGTCACTGAAAAACCGAGACAACAAAAATCGCTGGAGGAACAAGACCGTGGCCTTCCGGGTGTCCCCGGAGGAAGATGAACAGATCGAGGCCGCTGTGCGGCTCTCCGGCCTGACAAAGCAGGACTACATCACAAGACGCCTCCTGTGCCGGGAAGTAGTGGTACAGGGTAATCCCAAGGTCTACAAGGCCCTGCGTGACCAGCTTGCCGCCGTTCTGGACGAACTGCGGCGGGCCGAGGACGGGGCTGGCGTGGACGATGAACTGCTGGACACCATTCAGATGATCGCCGCTATCATGGGCGGCATGAAGGAGGATTGATAGATTGATGGATTCCAGAGAAACGAAAAGGACTGTCCCGGTTCCGTCTGTTGGCGCAGACGGGGAACAGCCCATTTCACAAACACCCACCGCAAGTATAACAGAGGAAACGACAGAAAACAATCCCCCTGAAAAAAATTATGCGGAACTGCTGCGGAAAATGCAGCGCATGAATGACCCGGCGTATCTCCCCACGATTTCCATGAACGAGTTGTACGAGAACGTCTATCAGAGCAGACCGCCCGTCATTGACGGTCTGCTCTATCCGGGGACGTACCTCTTTGCGGGAGCACCCAAGGTGGGCAAGTCGTTCCTGATGGCCCAGCTTGCCTACCACGTCAGCATGGGCCTCCCCCTGTGGGACTATCCCGTTCACAAGGGGACTGTCCTCTATCTGGCGCTGGAGGACGATCACCGCCGCTTGCAGGAGCGGCTTTACCGGATGTTCGGCATGGACGGCACCAACGACCTCCTCTTTTCCATCTGTGCCAAACAGGTTGGCGCTGGGCTGGAGGAACAGCTAAAGCGGTTCGTGCAGGAACACCCCGACACCAAGCTGATTATCATTGACACCCTCCAGAAAATCCGGGAGGCTGGCGGGGATAAATACAGCTACGCCAACGATTATGAGGTGGTGGGAAAGCTGAAACGCCTCGCTGACGCTTGCGGCGTCTGTCTCCTGCTGGTACATCACACTCGCAAACAGCAGGCCGACGACAAGTTTGATATGATCTCTGGCACCAACGGCCTGTCGGGGGCGGCGGATGGGGCCTTTCTTCTTCAGAAGGAGAAGCGGACAGACGACACCGCCACCCTGGATGTGGTAGGACGTGACCAGCAAGACCAGCGGCTCTATCTCACCAAGGACAAGGAACACCTAACATGGACACTGGAGCGGATGGAAACGGAGTTGTGGGTAGAACCCCCCGACCCGGTGCTGGAGGCCGTAGCCGCTTTTATTACGGCGGAGAGGCCGTCCTGGAGCGGTACAGCCACGGAGTTGGCAGCGGTCCTGCAAGTGGATATGAAGCCTAACGCCTTGGCTATGCGGCTGAACGTCCGGGCCGGGAAACTGGCGGCAGAGTATCACATCCATTATGAGAACACCCGTACCCACGCCGGGAGAAGTATCAGCTTGACGCTGGAGCCTCCCCAAGCGTGACGACCGTGACGGCTTTTTTGAGAGCGGGGGCGGTGTCTAAAACATCGTCACGGTCGTCACGGCTGTCACGGGGGAGCGGGGTCAAATGTCAAGGGGGCATACCTACGGGTGGAGATTGCCGCAAGGCAATACAACCCGAACCCCTTGACATTTGGCCCACGGAGGACACTTGCCGGGTGGTGGAAAGGCACAGCCTTTCCACCTGCCCAACGGCGAGTGGAAAAGTTTAGGCGGGGTGCAGGGTGCCCTTTTCAAAGGGCGGCCCTGCTGGGGGAG